>ERZ809074.3359-NODE-3359-length-15174-cov-6.791124_pt1 | contig 15174 bp, 10 predicted proteins | sample MGYA00520795_ERZ809074 | MGnify/ENA primary metagenome ERZ809074 (study PRJEB31570, sample SAMEA3212989) | Homo sapiens | biome: human-gut; feature: human gut; material: fecal | place: Sweden | collected 2011 ...
TGAACGTTTGTGCAAGGCGAGCGCAGAAGCCAAGTTTACTTGGATTATGCCGAGCTGCAGCCAAACATCTGTTGCAAACGAACGTATTTACCGAATTTTTTTGCCCACGAATTTCACTAATTTACACGAATAACAAAGCGTTTAGATAATGGCGACCTGGTCGGTCGCACGAATTTTCACTAATTCAACGTATTGTATAAGACATTTTCGGCTGCGCTCGGCAAAGCTCGAACAAGTTCGGCTCTGCGCTCGCTTGCGCGAAAATTTGCTTTGAGATTTTCGGCTGCGCTCGGCATAGCTCGAACAAGTTCGGCTCTGCGCTCGCTTGCGCGAAAATTCGTGAGATTAGTGCGACCGACCAGGTCGCTATTTTACCCGTTGAAAGGGATTAGTGTAAATTCGTGAAATTCGTGGGCAAAAAGAAATAACTCGTGGGCAAATACAACGAACCCACCATAGCATCTGCTTGCTCCCTACTAAAACTTTCCCAAAATACGGTCTACCACCCAGTTCACGCTCGTTGCGCTCACGCAGTCGCAGTTGCAGATGGCGCGGTTTTGCAGATGCTCCACCACGTTTTTGATGAGCGGCAGTTGCACGTAGGGCGGATTTTCCACGACAATCTCTTGCCTCCCATCGCTGTTTTGCAGCAGGATCGGGTCGTAGTTGAACACGGAGAACGTGAGTGAGCCTTTGTCGCCTACGATTTCGATGCGGTCTTCTTTCGCCGACTCGTGTGCCACGAAGCACCATGAACCGGAGCCGGGCAAACCGTTTTCAAAACGGAAGCACGCGCTCAGCGTGTCCTCTGCCGCATACAGGCCGCCCCGGTTGGCGGTATAGCCTTCGGCCTCTATGATGGGGCCGAACATTTGCTGCAAGAGGTCGATTTGGTGCGGCGCGAGGTCGTAGAAATATCCGCCGCCGGCTATGTCGGCCTGCACGCGCCAAGGCAGGTTGGTGCGGTTGTAGTCGAGGTCGCGCGGCGGCACGGCAAACCTGATTTGCACGTTCACCACCTTGCCCACGGCCCCGTCCGCCACGAGTTGGAACACGCGCTGAAAGTAAGGCAGATAGCGGCGATAGTATGCCACGAAGCAGGGCACGCCCGTAGATTCGGCGATGCGGTTGATGCGGCAGCAGTCCTCGTAGTTCGACGCCATGGGCTTTTCCACGTAGACCGCCTTGCCGCTCTTCATGGCCATAATGGCGTAGGTGGCGTGGGTGGAGGGCGGCGTGGCGATGTAAACGGCATTCACCTCGCGGTCGTTCACGAGTTCTTGTGGGTCGGTGTACCAGCGTTTCACACCGTGGCGCTCGGCATACGACTGCGCTTTCTCGGCTTTGCGGCTCATCACGGCCACTACCTGCGAGCCTTCCACGGCATTGAAGGCCGGTCCGCTTTTCTTCTCGGTCACTTCTCCGCAACCGATAAATCCCCATTTTATTTGTTTCAGGTCGTACATAGTATCACTCAAATAGTTTTTGCAAAAATACAAAAACGTCGCCTTTTCACGTGAGAAAAAGCGGAATTTCTGCTTTTTCTCTTTCTTCTATTGCGCCGAATGGAGTAGGGGCGTGAATGAAGACTGCCTGGAAGGCTGCCTTCCAGGCACGCCGTGCAAAACATAAACTCTGCCCCTTTCCCCGATTGCAAACAAACGTTATCGCCTTTCCACGCTTTGCGCAGAGAGTGATTTTCCCGTTTGCAATTTTTACGCGTCTACTTTTTCGGAAATTTTGAAAGTTTAGGAAAATATAACGCTGACGGACTTGCGAAAAATTTTGAGGCGGAAAAGAAAAACAATTTTGTAAGCGCGCATCAACTATCTTATAAGAGCGCGGAAACTATCTTATAAGATAATTCTCACTATCTCGGAGATAATTTTTACGAGCTTGCTTAAAATTTTTACGTTCTTGCTGATAGTTGCAGGCACGAAAAAAGCAGGAAGTGCGCCGCGCCGCGCTCTTCCTGCTTGCAAGGCAAATTTAGCGATTTATTCCCGTTGCGCCAAATCTGAAAAAGTGTTGCGAAGGGTTTTATTCGTTGAAATTTCAATTTCCTACCATTCCCTCCTCCCTTTTTACTAAAAAAATCACTTGATAAAACCTTTTACATAGAAATATCTTGTATTTTTGCAGAAAACCATACTTATCTGCCAAGACAATGGCCAATATTCATTTCAGCATCACCTATAAAACCGACGGCGGGACGTATCTCCGCATCCATCTTAACCTAAACGGCGAAACCTCCCACGCGCCCATGCAAACGGACGACGGCGAGCATTGGCACGCCACCCTTCAAATGCCGGGCGGCACTGCGTTCAGTTATTTCTACGAAGTATGCACCGACGGCGGAGACGTGGTGCGTCGCGAAGAAGATGCCGTGCGGCACGCCAATGTGGGTCAGCAGCCTGCGCTCCACCTTGCCGACGCCTGGACGTTGCGCCCCCTGTCGGCCGCCCTGCGCACCTCGGCCTTTACCGACTGCATCTACCGCCTCTCCGACTTCGACCGCCAGCGCGCCAATGAGGAGCTCCCTGCGCCGCTCACGCTGCGCCTCCGCGCCACGCCGCCGCCCGAAGGAAAGCGCTGGGGCGTGCTCGGCAATATCCCCGCTTTGGGCGAATGGCAGCCCGAACGCACGCTGCATGCCGTGCGCACCGACACCTACGAATATTCCTTTGCGCTCGACTTCAAAGCGGTAGCGGCGGGATTTGAATATAAATATGTATTGACCGATGAGCGCCGCCCAGAGTTTATCCTTTGGGAAGAAGGCGACAACCGCCGCTTCCCGCCCCTCGAACCCGAGGCAGGGGCTACGGTCATAGCGAGCGACGACGCACCGCGCATCGCCCTCGCCCCCTGGCGCGGAGCAGGTGTGGTGATACCCGTCTTCTCGCTGCGCTCTGCGGGCAGTTTCGGTATCGGCGACTTTGGCGACTTGCGCTCGTTCGTGCTTTGGGCCGCCTCTGCCGGCATGAAGGCCGTGCAGCTCCTGCCCATCAACGACACCACAGCGGGCGGCTCTTGGCGCGACTCCTATCCTTACAACGGCATCTCGGTCTTCGCCCTGCATCCTATATATATTGACGCGCGCGAGTGGAAGCACACCAAAGCCTATGCCCGACACGCGCAGCGCGGCCTGCGGCTCAACGCAGAGGCAACGGTGAACTACGAGGCGGTGATGCAGCTAAAAAGCCGTTTCCTCGACGACCTGTTCGACGAGATTGGCGGCAGCATGATGCGCAAGAAAGGCTTTAAGGAATTTTGTGCAGAACAGGCGCACTGGCTCGAACCCTACGCCGACTTCTGCCGCCAGCGCGACGAATACCGCACGGCTAACTTCCGCCTCTGGCCCGAGGAAAAGCTCCGCAGCGGCGAGGAACGCGCCGCCGAGCGCATCAGAATGAAGCACCGCTTCGTGCAATATCTTGCCCACACGCAAATGCGCCGCGCCCACGAAACGGCTATGGAACACGGCGTTATCCTTAAAGGCGACATTCCCATAGGTATCAATCGCGACAGCGTGCCGGCCCGCGAGGACACGCGCCTCTTCCACTTCGACGGACAGGCAGGCGCCCCGCCCGATGCCTTTGCCCGTCACGGTCAAAACTGGGGCTTTCCCACTTACGACTGGGAAGAGATGAAGAAAGACGGCTACGCCTGGTGGCGCAGGCGGTTCGCGCACACGGGGCTGTATTTCGATGCCTACCGCATTGACCATGTGCTCGGCTTTTTCCGTATTTGGGAAATCCCTTACGGGCATATCTACGGGCTGCTCGGGCGTTTCCGACCCGCTTTGCCCCTTACGCCTGAAGAAATCAAGGGCTTCGGCTTTACGCAAAACCCTGCCGCGCTGACGCGACCCTTGCTCACGGAGGAGCGGCTCGAGGAACTTTCCGACGCTGCGGGAGGCTGGGGCTTCAAGCATTATTTCCATAAAAACGAAGACGGACTGTATGAACTCGCCGATGAGGTGCAGACGCAACGCGGTGTGTGCGAGCGCGTGCAAGATGAGCGGTTGCGCACCACGCTCTGCGACCTCATAGCCGACGTGCTCTTCATCGAAGATCCCGACACGCCGGGCACGTACCATCCGCGCATAGCCGGGCAGCAGACCGACCGCTACGCCCTGCTCCCGAAAGCAGACCGCGAGGCGTTCGACCGCATCCACGAGCATTTCTTCTACCACCGCCACAATGCTTTCTGGGCACAGGAGGCGATGAAAAAACTGCCCGCCATAATCCGTTACGCGGAAAGCGGTGCGGGCAATGCCGCCTCGATGCTGCCCTGTGCCGAAGATCTCGGCATGGTGCCCGAGTGCGTGAAGGACGTGTTGGGGCAGCTCGACGTGTTGAGCCTCGAAATACAGCGTATGCCCAAGACTTACGGCCGCCGCTTTGCTGACCTTTCCGCCAATCCCTATCTCTCAGTGGCTACCATCGGCACGCACGACATGCCGCCCCTCCGCCTGTGGTGGAAGACCGATGCCGACGGCCGTCAGGCGTACTGGAACGAGGCGATGCACCGCGAAGGCGAAGCTCCCGCCGACTTGGGCGCTACAGAGTGCGAAAGCATCATTGCCGCCCACCTCGACAGTCCCTCCATGCTGGCCCTCATTGCCCTGCAAGACTATCTGGCCATGGACGCCTCTCTGCGCCACCCGCAGCCCGAGGCGGAGCAAATCAACGATCCCGCCAATCCCGACCAGCATTGGACATATCGCATGCACCTCACCATAGAGCAGCTCGCCGCAGCCACCGATTTCAACGAGAAAGTCCGCGCGCTGATTGAAAAGAGCGGGCGATAGGGATCATATTTCCCCTTATTTTTCTGTCATTCTCAAAATATTTCCGCTTTGCTTGGCAGATAAGCGCAATTTTCCCTATATTCGCAAAGTTATTATAATACAGCGATAAATTTCACTCATAACCTACCTTATACATCGACTATGAAAAAGTACAATTTCGGCGCGGGTCCGTCAATCCTCCCGCAAGAAGTGATGAAAGCAACGGCTGACGCCTGTGTGGAATTTCAGGGCATGGGGCTTTCCCTCATGGAAATCAGCCACCGTACCAAAGAATTCCAGGCTGTCATCGACGAGGCGCAGGCCCTCTTCAAGGAACTCCTCGGCATACCCGAAGGCTATTCCGTGCTCTTCCTCGGCGGCGGTGCCAGCACGCAATTCTGCATGGTGCCCTTCAACCTCCTCGAAAAGAAAGCCGCATATCTCAACACCGGCGTCTGGGCCAAGAAAGCCCTCAAAGAGGCTAAGCTCTTCGGCGAAGTGGTAGAAGTGGCATCTTCCGCCGACGCTAACTACACCTTCATTCCCAAAGACTACGACATCCCCGCCGATGCGGATTATTTCCACATCACGACCAACAATACCATTTACGGCACAGAACTGCGCCGCGACCTCGACAGCCCCGTGCCCCTCGTGGCCGACATGTCGTCCGACATCTTCTCGCGTCCCCTCGACGTGGCCAAATATGGCTTGATTTACGGCGGTGCGCAAAAGAACCTCTCGATGGCGGGCGTTACCTTCGTGATTGTCAAAGAAGAACTACTCGGCAAGGTGAGCCGCCCCATTCCCACGATGCTCGACTATCGCACGCACGTCGATAAAGGCTCGATGTTCAACACCCCGCCCGTCGTGCCCATCTACTGCGCCCTGCAAAATCTGAAATGGATTAAGGCGCAAGGCGGCGTGGAAGAAATGGAACGCCGCGCCAAGGCTCGCGCCGAAATGCTCTACGGCGAAATCGACCGCAACAAACTATTCTGCGGCACGGCAAAGGAAGAAGACCGCTCGCTGATGAACATCTGCTTCGTGATGAAGGAAGAATACAAAGAACTCGAAGCCGAGTTCCAGCAATACGCCGCAGCAGCCGGTATGCAGGGCATCAAGGGCCACCGCTCCGTGGGCGGTTTCCGTGCCTCCTGCTACAACGCCATGAGCATCGAAGGCGTGCAGGCGCTTGTGAATTGCATGAAGGAATTTGAAGCGAAACATTAATAGTAGGGGCGTTTCTCAAAACGCCCCTACTTTCCTAAATCTAACAACAACCATGAAAGTACTGATTGCCACAGAGAAACCTTTCGCCCCCGTGGCGGTGAAAGGCATCAAGGACATCCTCGACGAGGCAAGCGTGGACCTTGAACTTTTAGAGAAATATACAGAGAAAAAACAGTTGCTCGAAGCCGTGGCGACCGCCAACGCGCTCATCGTGCGCTCCGACATCATCGACGAAGAAGTGATGCAGGCCGCGCCCGAACTTAAAATAATCGTACGCGCCGGCGCAGGTTATGACAATATCGACCTCGAAGCCGCCACGCGCCACGGCATCATTGTGGAAAACACGCCCGGACAGAATGCCAACGCCGTGGCAGAACTCGTTATCGGCATGCTCATCTACACCATACGCAACCGCTTCAACGGCACGAGCGGCACGGAACTCATGGGCAAGAAACTCGGTCTTCTGGCCTTCGGCGCAGTGGCGCAAAACCTCGCCCGCATCGCCCACGGCATGGGCATGGACGTGTCGAGCTTCTCGCCCCTCAACCGTCCGCAGAAAATCATCGACGCAGGCTTCCACGTGACCGACACGCTCGAGGACTTATTTATCCACAACCATATCGTGAGCCTCCACGTGCCCTCCACGCCGCAGACGCGCGGCAGCATCGGCTACGACCTCGTGATGAAAATGCGCAAGAACGGCATTCTCGTCAACACCGCGCGGCAGGACATCATCGACGAGGAAGGATTGATCCGCGCCTTTGAAGAACGCACCGACCTGCGCTACGTGACCGACCTCAAACTCAAAGCACACGACGAAGCCGTTGCCAAACTCGGCGACCGCTATGTCTTCACGCCCAAGAAAATGGGTGCGCAGACCGCCGAGGCTAATATCAATGCCGGACTTGCCGCAGCGCAGCAAATCGTGGACTATTTCAAGGACGGCAATCATAAATATCAGGTAAATAAGTAAATGTCATGCCCAAAATAAAACCATTCCGTGGTGTGCGTCCGCCAAAAGCACTCGTGGAACAAGTGCAAAGCCGTCCCTACGACGTGCTTAGTTCCGAAGAAGCACGCCAAGAGGCAGGCGACAACGCGATGTCGCTTTACCACATCATTAAGCCCGAGATAAATTTCCCCGAAGGCACGGACGAATACGACCCGCGCGTCTACGAAAGCGGCGCCGAGCAGTTCCAGAAATTTCAAGATAACGGCTGGCTCGTGGAAGATGCTGAGGAAAACTATTATCTCTACGCCCAGACGATGAATGGCCGCACGCAATACGGCTTTGTGGTGTGCGCCAATGTGGACGATTACCTTACGGGCGTAATCAAGAAGCACGAACTCACGCGCCGCGACAAGGAAGAAGACCGCATGAAGCACGTGCGCCGTACCAGCGCCAACATCGAGCCGGTATTCCTCGCTTATAAACCCGATGCCGCCCTTGCCGCCCTCACCGATAAGGTGACTGCCGCGCTGCCCGAATACGACTTCGTTGCGCCCGGCGACGGCTTCCGCCATCAGTTCTGGGTGATTGCCGATAAGGTCGACCAGCAAATTATCACCGAAGCCTTTGCCCGTATGGACAGCCTCTACATCGCCGACGGACACCACCGCAGCGCAGCCGCCGCCCTTGTGGGCGCGGAGCGAGCAAAAGCCAACCCGCAGAACACTGGCGCGGAGGAATACAATTATTATATGGCTGTGTGCTTCCCTGCTGACCAGCTCACCATCCTCGACTACAACCGCCTCGTCAAAGACCTCAACGGGCGCACGGCTGCAGAGTTCCTCGAAGCCTTAACTAAAAACTTCGTTGTAGAGGCAAAGACCGCCGAGCCCTATCGCCCGCAGGAACAACACGAGTTCTCGCTCTATCTCGAAGGCACGTGGTACAGCCTCAAAGCCAAGCCCGGAACATTTGACCCAACCGACCCCATCGGCGTTTTAGACGTAGACATCAGTTCGCGCCTCATTCTCGACGAACTCTTGGGCATCAAGGACCTGCGCAGCGACAAGCGCATCGACTTCGTGGGCGGCCTGCGCGGCCTCGGCGAGTTGCAGCGGCGCGTCGACAGCGGCGAGATGAAACTTGCCCTCGCCCTCTATCCCGTCACTATGGAGCAAATCATGAACATCGCCGACAGCGGCAAAATCATGCCGCCCAAGGCCACCTGGTTTGAGCCGAAACTCCGCAGCGGACTCGTAATCCACAAATTCTAAATCCCGTCCCCCAAAGAAAAGACGAAATCCCGAAGTCCGCAAAACAGGCTTCGGGATTTTTCTATCATACGGCCGCACACCATTGGCATACTTGCGGCGTTAATATTTTGACCTATACGCCTAAAAATTAAGACCCACGGAATAACAGTGTATCGTTACCAACCAATTACCGTACTACATACGGACATTGGTAGACTCGAGGCTCTATTAAAATAGCGAGCGCAACCGGTAATACCTGTTGCGCTCGCTTCGCATAAGCATAAAAGCCTCAAGAAAATGTGTTTGCTGTATTATTTCATCACTTTTTTACCGTTCACGATATAGACGCCCTTGGACAGCGCGTCCATAGCATCGGCCGTGCCGATGCGGCGGCCGTTGAGGTCGTAGACGGGCGCGGAAGCCTTTTGGCTGTCAACGGTCGGGGCGGCGGCGATGCTCGTATTTCCCATTTCTACAATCTCGTAACTGTTCCACGGATCTACATTGTATGCCTCCTTCGCGCCTTTCGGAACATAAACAGTGGTGAGGTTAGTACAATATTCAAAAACTTCAGACCCTGCGGAAGGCGGCGTTGAAGACTTCATTTTAATATTTGTCAAGCCCGTGCAGCCATAGAAGCATTCGCTTCTCAAACTCGTTACGGAATTAGGAATTGTAATTGAGGTTAAGCCCTTGCAGAAACAGAAGCATTGGACTCCCAAACTCGTTACGGAATTAGGAATTGTAATTGAGGTTAAGCCCGTGCAGCCAGAGAAGCAAGAGCCTCCCAAACTCGTTACGGAATTAGGAATTGTAATTGAGGTTAAGCCCGTGCAATCTGCAAAAGCAACTCCGTCCCAAACTCGTTACGGAATTAGGAATGGTTATCGAGGTTAAACCTGTGCAATCTTTAAAGCAGTATGTATTAATAGTTGGAACGGAGTTTGGAATAGTGATAGAGGTTAAGCTCGTACAGTAACGGAATCACGAACTATTACCAATTCAGTCGTGTTGCTGATATGAAAGAGAAAGAATGAGCTATCGGATAACTACTTCGGAGCATAAACTGGTGCAAAGTTGCTATCTCGGCATCTATTTTATAGTTAAATATGCATAAAAACGTATCGTAATTACGAAAATGAATAATAGATGTGGTGTCCATATCAAGAATTGCCTGTATTTTTGTAGCAAAATTACGATAATAGATAAAATATTGCAATATGATACGAGATTTTTGGGTAAAGAACTATCTTTCCATTCGCGACAAGCAGGAATTAGACTTCGTAGCCAAGGGACCATCTTCTGAACTTGTCACCGAAGTTGCTAATGGTGTATTCTTGTATAAGTTAGGCATCCTCTATGGTTCAAACGCTTCTGGTAAGTCAAACATGCTGATTGCTATGAACGAGGTGTTCCGTCTGTTGGTCATGCCGAAATCGGATGCGACAGTCGAAATTGGCGGTTGCATACCATTTGTGCTCACCAAAGATGAACCAACGGAAATGCACGTGTCATTCTATGCCGATGGTACCCGATATGACTACGATGTCAAATTCAACGGCAAGCACATTTTAAGTGAAGCCTTGTACTATTACCCAAACAAATCTAAGTCTCTGTTCTATGAGCGTAGTTTTGTGGGCGAGAATGTACAAGCCGACATCAAGTTTGGTGCGAGTCTCAAACTGCAAGTCAAGACGCAGGAAAGCATCCGCGAAAACACGCTGAACAACCACAGTGTGTTGTCTGTTTGCCGAAAGGCTGCCTTGAAAGAAGACATAGCTCCATTCAACACGCTTCACGCTTGGATTATGTCCAATTATCACGATGTGGACGGTGATGAAGATAAGGGACTTGTTGAGATTTTGAAAGATGCTTATAGCAATCCTAAGAAGCGTAAGTTCTATAACACCATGCTTCAGAAGGCTGACTTGAACATCCTGGAATATCGTCCTGTCGTAGAAGACCGTATTGTACCAAACGATTTTCGCGAGCGTATACAAAAGGAAAATATCCCTGAGGAGATGAAAAATGTGCTGTTAAAGCCTACTACAGATTCAATCACATTCTTGAACCATTCTGACAATGGCGATTTTGACATTCCGCTTAATTTACAATCGAAGGGCACTTTGAAGTATATCCGTATATTGGATGCCTTGTACGACTTGATAACGAGTCCTCACGTGTACTATCTTGATGAACTGGGCGAGGACCTGCACAACGACCTGCTGTACTACTATCTCAATGTCTTCATCTTCAACTCAGACAAGTCGCAGCTGGTTATCACGAGCCAGGAGACCACTCTCCTTTCGCAGGATATGATTAACGAGAACAGAGGTGTGGTGTGGTTCGTTGAGAAGAACAAAGAAACAGCTTCATCCGAATATGCTCGTGGCGACTCATTTGGCTTACATAAGAATCTCTCGCTTTATAATTCATACCGCATTGGTAGATTGGGAGCCAAACCTGAACTGGGTAGTATCTTTATAAATCTGGAGGACTGATATGGGAAAACTACGACAGACAGCACTCATCTTGGGCGAAGGACCAACGGAGTTCTTCTACTTCAAGTCCCTATGCGACGTGTTCAAGCGTCTGACCATCAAGCCAGACTATCCGAAGCATACCAACATCAAGGAACTGGATGCTAAGATAGCAGAGGGTGTGGCAATGGGTTACAACCATATCTTCTGTATCATCGATATGGACACGAAGGACAAGGAGCCTGAGCGTTCACAATACCAAAAACTAAAGGCTAAGTATGCCAAGCCCATCAACAAGCCCAAGAAAGGCATTTACTGCGAGGTGGAGTTCTTCGAAACTCACCGCTGCACAGAACTGTTCTTCCTCTACTATTTCCGTTACACCTCACGTCCATACGAAACACAAGAGCCATTGCTCAAAGACCTCAACCAATGTGTGGAGTATCGGAAGACGATAGAGTTTTTCATCAAGACCAAAGGACTACACAATTACTTTGAGCACAATGGCGGTAGTCTTGAAAAAGCTATGGCCAATGCCAATCGGTCTATGGATGAGAAGTTGAAGAGTGACAGAGATTATACCTACTCCGAACTGGGAAGACTGATTAAGATTTTGGAGAGCATAAAATAGTCAATTGTTACATCATTTATATGTAATAAATAATAATATTTATGAGGTAGACCAGAGTATGAATATAATTTTATTCTAATATCACAAACTTATGTATCTAAGCAAGATTTATATAAAGAACTTTCGGGGAATTAAAGAACTATTGGTTGAATTCGATAAGAATTTGAATGTGATTATCGGAGCCAATGGGCAGCTGAAAACATCTTTGATGGATGCGATTCGCCTTTTCTATTCATGGGGTGAACCTAATCGAGATATAGAAATAACAAAAGAGGATTTCTTTGTTGAGATTACACAAAATGTAAATGGTACCAAAATGGTGACTCCATCAACGAGAATTGACATATGTTATCTATTTGAAGGATTATCATTAGAACAAGAAGGTGCATTCTATCAATATTTGTATAGAAAAGATGATGGCACTATGGTTGCTAGAGTCCATTTGAGTTTTGAAATAAAAGAGCAAGGTAGAATTTATTCATCCTATATCACAGGAAAAGAAGAGAATGGCCTCCGTGCAGATTGGGACACTTTCCATTATTTTCATCCTTATTATTTGGGGGCGTTGCGTGACTGCACTCGTGACTTGATGAGCACTCGAAATAATTTGCTAGGAAGAGTGATTAAAAGAAAGATAGACAGGGCTGGTTCGGAAGAAGACGTAAAAGGAATAGTAAATACTGCAAATGATCAGCTGTTGCAAAGACAAGAGGTTAAAGAAACTCAAACTGGCATAAACGATAACCTGAACCAAATAAACAGGTCAGACCTTAAGGATGTTGAGTTGCATATAGAGCAGAATCGAATAGAGTATATCGTTAATATAATAAAACCTTTCTTGCCCTTTTCTAAAGATGACAAGAATGGATTTGTGCTGAGTCAAAATAGCCTTGGATATAACAACTTGATATATATAGCTTCGGTATTGAGTGACATTAAAGATTGTCATACGGATGACAATGTGAGTATATATGCATTACTGATTGAAGAACCGGAAGCGCACCTTCACCCACAATTGCAGGTGAATCTATATAACTTCCTTAAGAATGCAGATACCAGTGAGAATAGCCAGACATTTATCACTACCCATTCGCCGACTTTAACATCAAAGATACCATTGGAGAATCTTATTCTGTTGAAAGACAATGCTGCATATCATGTCGGGAAATGCTTTGAAAATAGACATTCTGAGTATATTGTTCGCGACAAAGCTAATAACAGGCTGTTGAAGAATGTTGAGGTTAAAAACTACCGTAATATGATAGCACGGTATTTTGATGTGACTCGCTCGCAATTGCTTTTTTCTAATGGATGCCTGTTTATTGAAGGTATATCAGAATGTCAATTGGTTGAAACATTTTCTAAGTTAATAGGCAAATCACTCATTGAACATCAGATAGAGATTGTTGATACAGACGGAACGGCATTTTACCAGTTTCTGATGCTGTTCAATTCATCAGAAGATAAGAAACGGTTGCCAATTCGGGCAGCTTTTGTGACAGATGAAGACCAGTTTACAGAATCTAAGGATAAAGAGTTTAATCTTGATGCTCTCTTAGTGGATCATTATACACAATTGAATGCTTTAAGGAATGGTATTAACAACGGGCATAAAAATGGCAGGGTCAACAATATGCTAGCAATGGCTAACGGGCAAGCAGGAATAAAGATATGCTCTGGAAAGAAAACGCTGGAATACCAAATATGTAAGGCTAATGTAACAGGAAATAAGGCTGTCATCAAAGCTAATTGGCTTTATGAACTTATAAAACGAGAAAATGCAGATGACATTGGTAAGGTTGAAGCTTATATTGATAGTATAGGTGAACGTGATTTGAATGATATGGAACAGCAGAATGTTGCGTTACTCATGTGGAAATGTTTACCGGGAAAGGCGGAGTTTGCCCAAACATTGAATTCTTTCTTGATAGATAAGATAGAGACTGGTAATGATGTGAAGTTCACTGTACCCACATATATTCAAGAAGCAATATCTCATCTGGTACTGTAATTATGGAATACGATTTAACGCCACAACGACAGGCATATCTAGACGCAAGAGGGCATACCATATTGACGGCTTGCCCCGGTAGTGGTAAAACAACAAGCATCGTCAGGAAGCTTCTGGCTGTGTCTCGCTTTTGTCGTGAACAATATGGGGCACATACCGGATTTGCCTGCTTGTCTTTTACAAACAAGGCATGTGCTGAATTAAAGCAGAAATACAGGGTGATGCATGAAGAGCGGTTGACCTTCCCGAACGAGGTGTTGACCATTGACAGCTTTATCATGCAATATGTAGTACTGCCTTTCTGGTATCTGTGCGATGTCTGTAAGAAGAAACCTATCATTGTTAATGAGGTAGAAGTATTGGAGGGGATTCATTTCAACAATGTCCTGGTGAAAGGGACTTGGAAGACGTTTGTTGCACCTCAACTTAGACAATACTCGGACATATTACACAGAAAAACGCCTGCAAAAGTTTCTCGCAGTAAGAACGGATACTTTTGGAATCACAACGTAGTAACAAATGATAGAGAGGCTGCCTATTGTGAAACTGCCTTTACGTATAGGTTGGGAAAAGGGTTTATCACCAGTGGTGATGCTTTGTGGATGGCTTGCAATATTTTGGAACATCATCAGAATATCGCAAAAGCACTTGTTACAAGATTCCCATACATTATTGTTGATGAGGCGCAAGACAATTCAGAATTGCATTTTGAGTTTTTCAAACTGCTGAAAGAGGCAGGTCTGAGAAACCTGGAGTTCGTGGGTGATATTTGCCAGTCAATCTATGGCTTCAATAGTGCCAAGCCGGAGTTATTACAGGCTTTGATGGCAGAAGAAGGTTGGAATGTACTGCCCATGTCGGAATGCAGGAGGTCGAACCAAAGGATTATCGACTTGTATAGCAAGCTGAAATCTAGTGATGTTCCAGCAATTACTTCACATGGTGTTGAGGATAAAGGCATTCCAATAATTGTTTACAAGTACGATGATGGCAATGTGAGGGATATAATTCAGGATTTCTATCAGGTTTGTGAGGCAAATGGGTTATCCAGCAGGATTATTCTGGCCCGAGGAGTGAATAAATGCAAGAAATTGGCAGGGGTGAAGGATGTAGAGTTTAGATACTGGAAGTCTGAAGAGCCTTATATGCTAATAGACGCGGTATTCGCTTTTGAGGCAGAAGACATGGATTATGCTTTCCGTAAAGTACGTATGGTGCTTTCAGGACTAATAGTTGGAGACAATCCAGAAGAAAGGCGAAAATTTATCCATGAGATTGAACATGATATAGAATGGAATGCAAGGATATTTGGCTTTTTGAAACAGATACCTTCGTTCTCATTGAGCTTTAAAGAATGGGCTGAGCAGACATGCGTATTGCTAAAAGAGTATTGGACTCTGGATAATGATCCGGTTTTTGTCCCTTATCAGCGGCAGACAGGCTATCGGATGAGGGAAATGGCAGAAGCGCCAGTTGAACGATTCCATCAGTCAAAGGATAAAGGCAGCGATTACCATAAGAGTATAGACACAATACATGCTGTGAAGGGAGCAACTTTGGATGCAGTACTGCTGTTCCTGTCATCAGACAGTAGGGGACAGAACATTTCATTGAATGATTTTCCACAGAATCCAATTAGGGTAATGAGTGAGGGGCAGAGAATGATTTATGTGGCTTGTTCTAGAGCTACGCAATTCTTAGCATTGGCAATACCTAAGTCTACATCTGATGAAGCTATTAGGAGATCTTTGGCTGGGGTGGATATAGATATACGTTATATTAACCTACAAGGAGAATTAATGTTTACTGATTAACGTGTATAAACATC
>ERZ809074.3361-NODE-3361-length-15165-cov-5.079087_pt1 | contig 15165 bp, 11 predicted proteins | sample MGYA00520795_ERZ809074 | MGnify/ENA primary metagenome ERZ809074 (study PRJEB31570, sample SAMEA3212989) | Homo sapiens | biome: human-gut; feature: human gut; material: fecal | place: Sweden | collected 2011 ...
GCATGTCGTTCATCCAGCCCATGTTCCACTTGAAGTTGAAGCCCAGGCCGCCGTCCGAAGCGGGCTTTGTGACCATAGGCCATGCGGTGGACTCCTCCGCGATCATGTACTTGTGGGGGTGACGGCCCAGCACGGTGTTGTTGAGCTTGCGCAGGAAGGCCACGGCCTCCAGGTTCTCCTTGCCGCCGTCCTTGTTGGGCTCCCACTCGCCCTGCTTACGGTTGTAATCCAGATACAGCATCGAGGCCACAGCGTCCACCCGCAGGCCGTCGATGTGGTACTGCTCCAGCCAGTACAGTGCGCTGGAGATCAGGAAGCTCTGCACCTCGTTGCGGCCGAAGTCGAACACCATGGTGCCCCACTCTTTGTGCTCACCGCGCTTGGGATTGGGGTCCTCATAACAGGGCTCCCCGTCAAAGTTGTACAGGCCGAACTGGTCCTTGGGGAAGTGGGCAGGCACCCAGTCCATGATCACGCCAATGCCGGCTGCGTGCAGCTTATCCACAAAGGTCATGAAGTCCTTGGGGGTGCCGTAGCGGCTGGTGGGGGCAAAATAGCCGGTGACCTGATAACCCCAGCTACCGTCGAAGGGATATTCCATCACGGGCAGCAGCTCCACATGGGTATAACCCATCTCGGTGATGTAGGGGATCAGCTGGTCGGCCAGCTCTGCGTAGTTGTAGGGCTTGTTGCCCTCCTTCATCTTCCAGCTGCCGACGTGCATCTCGTAGATGTTCATGGGGCCGTTGATCACGTCGGCCTTTTTCTGGGCGGCCTGCCAGGCCTCATCGTGCCAGGCAAAGCCGGAGATATCATAGACCTTGCTGCCGTTGGACGGCCGGGTCTCGGCGTGGAACGCATAGGGGTCAGCCTTGTAGACAAGGTCGCCTGCACGCGTAGTCACGCAGTATTTGTAAACGTCGAATTCCTTCATGCCAGGAATAAACAATTCCCACACAGAATCCCCATCCACCTTGTGCATGGGGTGGCTGCCGGGCTTCCAGCTGTTGAAGTCGCCTACCACGCTGATAGCCACAGCGTGCGGTGCCCATACGCGGAACACGACGCCGGGCTCGCCTGCGCGTGTTTCCAGATGTGCGCCGAAGTAACGATAGGCCTCGCAGTTGTTGCCCTGCTTGAACAGATACACCGGCAGATCCGATGCATTGCCCTGAATCTTTTCTTCGGTCGGTTTCATAGACTGCTCCTCCCCGTACAGATCCGCATACGCGCACCTGTAGCTTTTTACTCTTTTATATTAAAGAATTCCGACCGGTTTTTCAAGGCCTTTTCTGGAAAAATACCCATAATCTTTTCTTCAATATTTCTCCCTTATATACACACCCGCCAATTTTTTGCAAAATTTATCGTGAATCTTACCAATGCAATGAAAAAAGCGGAGCCTCTGCACCTCTCTCTTTTGGGAGAAACGTACAAATGCTCCGCTCTGCGGGGTCCTTTTCTGTTATGGGGTCATGCGGCGGACCGGTCAGCCCACCACATACACATTCACCTGAATGGCACCGTTGATCACGCTCTCGGCGTAGGTCTCATAGAACAGGTCCACCAGGATCTGGCCCTTCTGCACCGCGATGCCGGTGTCGGTGGCCACCGCGTAGCCGTACACGAACTTTCCGTCCGTAGAAGTGATGTACAGCTTGGTGCCGTAGGGGATCACATCCGGGTCCACGGCCACGGTGCCGTAGCCAAGGCCAAGGCCGGAAGAGCCCTTGCCGGTTTTAGAATAATAACCGGTGGCCTTGCCGGTGAGCACCTTGCTGTAGGAAGCAGGGGCATTGGTGGTGCCGTCCGGGCCGGTCAGGGGCGAGACGGGTGCGCCCGCGCCGTAGGTCTTGATGACATGGTTCGTGGGCTGCACGGTGGTGGTGGAATCCACCACGATGCTGTTCTCCAGCTCACCGTCCACATAGCGGTCGCGGGTGGTCACGGTCTGCTGGCCCTCGGCACCGTGCTGCACGGTGGTGGTGCGCCCGGTGTTGCGGAAGTACAGGCTGGTATAGACATACTCGGTATCATAGGGGATGGCCTGCGTTTCCACGCGGTCCTGATAGTCCACGCGGTGCACCACGATCTGGGTGCCTGCGGTCACCAGGCGGTCCAGGGCAGGCTCGGTGTAGTCATCGCCCTCCAGGGTGATGCCGGCGCGCTGCAAGGCATCGGCCACAGTGCCGTACACCATCTTCACCGGGTAGGTCTGGCCGTCGGCCTGGATGTTCACCGAGAATGCGCGCTCAATGTTCAGGGTGGCAAGGTTGCCGCTGAACGCCGTGTAATAGACCTGGTCGCCCTCTTCGGACTGGATGCCGGAGAGGCTCATGACCTTTGCGGGGTCGGTGGCAGAGGTGAGGATCACCTGCTTGGCCCCATTGGAGTCGGTGACGTAGGTCAGCCGCAGATTCGCAGCGGTCACACCAAGGGTAGCCACAAGGCACACGACCATGACACAAAACGCCAGCACGCGGGAAGAGACTGCAGATCTGCAGCCTGAGGATGCTTTTTTCAAGTTTACGGAAGCGATACGAGACAACTCCTCTCTTCTTGTTTTTGGTGCGGCCGCGGATGCTGCATTGCACCCCGGCCGCCGGGACTGCGGAGCACCAAGGGCTCCACAATCAAATACGATGCTTTTCCGGCTGTGGAAGCCAAGCATCGTATTGCGTCGGAATCCGTTCCAACGGGACATTGCTCCGTCCCCCGGCACAGGCCCCCATTGCCTGCACCGTACCGTCCGCTCAGACGGCATTTCACTTCATCCAGATAAAATTTAAACGCTGCAACGTCCGTTGCTCCGTTGCGCGGTATTATCTTACCAGACCGGAGCCGATTTGTCAAATCGGGTGCCTCCACTTTGTTAGATACTTGACATTCTTTTTTGTGCAATTTTAACAGTGTTTCCTGCAAAATATTGTTTTTTAAGTTATTTCCTCCGGATTTTTCGCTCTTTTTCGTCTACGTTCTGTTCATGAATTTTTAACATTTGCATCCGTCCCGGACGCCCCGGAACGACCCGTTTCTGGCCCTCCCGCACGGAAACAAGCGGCCAAATACCGCAGTTTTCTGCACAAAACCAGGCCCGCCGCCGGGCATTTTCCGCACCCGGAATTGCCCCCGAATTACCCCCAAAAACACCCCTCCGGCAAAATGCCGAAGCCCAGAAATCTGCGGAGAAAAAGAACACACTTCTGCTGCCGCGCGCCCCGGCGTACAATCAAATAAAAAACCGGAAAGGAAGGTCAAAACCATGAAGATCCAGATCATTCATCGAGCCTGCGGCGGCACCGAATTCCTGCCGCAGCCCAGCCGCCTGCACCTGGGCGCACAGAACGCGGAAGGCGTGGACCGGCTGCAGTTCCAGCTGCCCGAAAGCTGGGCCAACTGCGCCATTGCCCTGTACCTGCGCCGCAGCGACGGCACCCAGCTGGCCCCGGTACCGCTGGATGGCGATGCCTGCGTGACGGTGGACCGCCGCCTCACCGGCTGCACCGGTGGGCAGTGGATGCTGGCCGCCGTGAGCGGCTCCGGCTACACCGCCTACCCCCGCCCCGGCCGGTACGACACCTATGCCACCCTGCCCACCGACGGAGGCTCCGAGGACCTGCCGCCCACCCTGTACGAGCAGTTCGTGGCCCGCGTGCTGGAAAGTGCCAGCACAGCCGCCACGGCGGCCCAGAGCGCCTCGGCCAGCGCCGAACGCTGCACTTCCAGTGCCGCACAGGCACAGACTGCTGCCCGGCAGGCCAGCACCAGCAGCACCGCGGCGGCCGGGTGTGCATCCCGGGCCGAGGCTGCTGCCGCCCGCGCCGAAGAGCTGGCCCCGGCAGACGGTCAGGTACTGAGCGTGAACGGCAAAAGCGGTGTAGTGGTCCTGCGTGCGCAGGACGTAGGTGCCCTGCCCCGGCCTGCGCAGCCGGCAGCCGGCTCCCTGCTGCGGGTTCTGAGCGTGAACCCCGACACCGGTGCCCTGCTCACCGACACTACGCCCCCGCCCGACCTGACGCCCTATGTGCGCAGCAGCACCCTGCCGGACGCAAAGACCCCCGGCCCTGTGCGCATCGACCCGCAATACGGCGTGGCTGTGCGGGAGGACGCCACCCTGACCCTTGTGCCTGCCTCCGCCGAGCAGCTGGACAGCATGACCGACGGCTTTGCGCCGCTCACCCCGGCCCTGCTGCCCTACGGCGTGAAAAAAGCGCTCACCACCGCCAGCACTGCCGCCGGGTGGACCGGTGCGGAAAAGACGGCCGCCCTGCGCACGCTGGGTGCCGACCTGACCGCCTACTATACCCGGCTGGAGGCCGACGCCAAGTTCGGCACGCCTTACAGCCTGCCGCCCGCTACGGCAGACCAGCTGGGCGGCGTGAAGGTGGGCGAAGCGCTGGACATCGCCCCGGACGGCACCCTCAGCGCCAAAACGCTCAATGACAAGATTGCTGCCGCCGTGGCGGTAAAGTCGGAGCCCCGGCTGGTGTGGAACCACTACGAAGAAACCGGAAAAAGGTGGAAGACCTACGATATCAAAATGCCAGACGGCCTGGACTACGTGCACGTCAAGACGAAATATAACAGCAGTACCGGCGGGTACGGCGAGGAAGTAGACATTGCAAAAGGCGGCACCGCCAATCATAACTACGGAAATGGCACTGGAATTTTCGCATCCAACACGACTTTCCAGACAAACGGGACCCTGCACTTTGCAACAGAATCGTCGACCGGCGGCTACACCGTAGAGATCTGGCTCACCGGCTACCACTACCCCACCCTCGCGGACCTGCTGACGCAGGTGACCGCCGTGGAGAGCAGTGTCACCGATCTTCAGGTGGCCCTGTGCGAGCTGTACGAAGAAAAGGAGGAAAATTGATGGCGAAAATTTATGCAGCCCTGATCCGCAAGGGTATCAAGACGCTGGACGAGGTGCCCGCCCGTCTGCGCAGCACCGTGAAATCCCTGCTGGCGGAGGTGGAAGCCGATGCTTGAAGCCTGGTCCCGCACGCGGGACGGCACCCGGAAGCTGAGCGCAAACTTCACCGTGGCCGAGTTTGCCTGCAAAGATGGCTCGGACCCTGTGTTCGTGGACATCAGCCTTGCCGCCCTGCTGCAGAAGATCCGCGACCACTTCGGCCGCCCCGTAGTCATCACCAGCGGCTACCGCACCGCCGCTCACAACAAATCCGTGGGCGGGGCCGCCTACAGCCAGCATCTGTATGGGCGCGCTGCCGACATCCGGGTGCAGGGCATCCCGGTGGAGCAGCTGGCCGCCTATGCAGAGACCTGCCTGCCCGGCACCGGCGGCATCGGCCGGTACCCGCCCCGGGCCGGACGGGCTGTGGGCTGGGTCCATGTGGACACCCGTCCCGCCAAAAGCCGCTGGACAGGTTAAGAAGGAGGTGAACCCAATGGAAAGCATCCTGTCCGCCCTGATCGCCGGTGCCGTGACCCTGATCGGGGTGCTGATCGCCAACAGCCGCAGTCAGGCCGTGACCGACACAAAGCTCGAAGAGCTGACCCGCGAGGTGCGCGAGCACAACAATTTCGCCCGCCGCGTGCCCATTCTGGAAGAGCAGATGAAGGTGGCCAACCACCGCATCGCCGACCTTGAGAACCATGAACGAATGAAAGAGAGGAACTGATTTATGGAACTGAGCAACAAGATCTCCGCCGCTACCCTGGCCCGCACCGCTGTGCTCCTGCTGGCCCTGACCAATCAGGTGCTGAGCGCAATGGGCAAGCCCGTGCTGCCCATCGAGAGCACCACTGTGGAGCAGCTGGTCACCGCCGGCATCACCACCGTGGCCGCGCTCATCAGCTGGTGGAAGAACAACAGCTTCACCGCTGCCGCCGTGGCCGCCGACAGCTACATGGCCCGGCTGAAGCAGAAGCAGTGATCGCCGACTGCCCTATATAAGGTAAGAGGGCAAGGCCCCCGGAGACGCAGGTTTCCGGGGGCCTTTTTCGTCTGCAGCAGGGCGGCAGGAGAAATTCCAGCCGGTTCTTTGCCAGAAATTCCGTCCCTCAAAAAGTGGTTTTCCGCAACAATCCGCACACTCTGCACCAGTACCGCAACCGCATCATTTCACGTCCGCAACAGTTTCTCTTTTTTCTGCAACAAATTCTTGTGATTTGTGCAAAATATCCAATTCAGACTTTGGAATATTTTCACAAATCATGCGTTTCTACACATTTTTTCTTGACAACCCGCACCGGAAAATGGTATAAAGGAAGCAGGATAGTAAGCCTTGAAATATGTCCATCCTATGGGACAGTTGTAATGCGTAAAAGACTTGACACCATTTGAAAGGAGCCATCAATCATGACGAACAAAAAGCTGAAACTCGCTGCCATGTCCGTAGCCCTGACCGCCTGTGTTGCTGCCCAACCCCTGGTGGCTCACGCAGTAGACGCTCCTGCGGACCCTGAAGGCAAGGACGCCGACCCCAAGGCCGCTTTGGAGGAAGGTTCCGACCAGAAGGACCCGGAGGGCAAGGACCCTGCCCAGGAGACCGGCAAGGACCAGGTGGAGGCCCCTGTGAACCAGGAAGCCGACAAAAAGGAACAGGACCCTGCCTTTGCCCCGGACACGGAGTCTAAGGATGTAGAGATCGACTACAAGGACCCCCAGCCGGACCCCAAGGACCCCGACACCACCATCACCGAGGGAGATGTCATCGACACCAGCAAGAAGGACGAGGAGACTGGCGAGACGGGCAAGATCGGTGAGGCCACCAAGACCGAGACCGTGGACCCCGACGCCTCCACCACTGAGGTAGAGATGGGCAAGACCACCACCCACCCCGACGGCAGCACCACCACCCCGGGTACCCAGATCACCACCGACCAGGGCACCGGCGAGGCAAAGGCTGAGACCAAGACCGAGACCCAGGAGACTGGCGACAAGGAAAAGGACCCGGAGAAGGGCCAGATCGACCTGGACCAGGAGCTGGGCGATGCTCGCAAGGACCTGACCTGGGACGGCGTGGAAGCCGAAGCCGGGAAGGACCAGGAAGAAAAGGCCAAGTTCAACGGCTATACCATCCAGGAGTCCAAGCCCTCTGCGGACGGCAACTCCAAGGAGCTGACCCTGAAAAAGACCGAGACCGGGGAGGAAAAACGCCTTTCTGCCGAGGATATCGCCAAGCTGATGGACGAGAGCGAGCACCTGGACAAAAAAGAGGACGGCTCCTATACCCTGAAAAAGACCGAGGACATCCTGGACGAGGAAGGTAAGGTCATCGGCACCCGTACCACGGTGTACGAGGTTACCAGGGACTCGGTGCAGACCATCACCGAGACCACCCTGAAGATCCGGATGGACAAGGGCACTAAACCGGACGAAAAGGACCTGAACACCGAGATCGAACAGCCGGACATCAAGGACGAGAAGACTCAGGAAGTCATTCTCCCCTCCACGGAGCTGGAAAATATCCTCAAGGACCCCACCACCGTTAAAAAGGACGACGGCACCTACATCTATACCGAGACCATCCCCAATGAGGACGGCACCACCACCATCCGGGAGTACACCATCACCAAGACCGATGAGGCCCGGGACCTTACCCCTGAGGAACTGGCTAAGCGTCTGGCTGGTGACACCGATTACGAATACAAGAACGGAAAGTTCTACTACAAGGGCGTTGAGATGGACGATCTGCAGATCAATGCAGTCCGCCATACCCTGCGCTATGAGGTCAAGGTCCAGGAGACCCACAAGACCCCCGGCCAGGTGAGCGGAAAGGACGAAGCCGAAACCACCGCCAAGACCGAAGCCATCAAGAACGCTCTGCGGGAAGCTGCCAAGAAGTATGACATCACCCTCACTGAGGATGAACTGAAGGGCATCAAACTCACAGGCGGCGACCTGGTCGTTACCCGGGATGGCAAGAAGTATACCTTCCACTATACTACTAAGGCAGGTGTCGAATATTCTGCTCCCATCGACACCGGCGAGACCACCGTGGACGGCAAGGACGCCGAGGACGTGAAGGAGACCACCGTGACCGGCACCGCCTACGTCACCAAGGGCACCATCTCCTGGTCCAAGGATGGCCAGACCGGCACCTATACGGCCTCCGGGATCATCAAGGACGGCGAACACGCTGCTGAGAAGCCCGAGATCCCCGAAGGTGCAGTGGAATCCACCAATGCCAATGGTGATACTGTCTACACCGTGACCACCCACAACCCCGACGGCAGCACCACCGAGACCATCTATACCTTCAAGACCGAAAAAGATGTCACCCTCACTGATAAACAGAAGGAAGATGCCGCTTGGGAGGCTCTTGCCAAGGCAGAGCACAAATCGGTCGAGGAGTTGCAGAAAGAGGGCTACAAGATCGACAGCTCCACCTTCACCGACATCACCAAAACCTCCTGGACCGTGGAGACCAAGACCTCCACGACCGAGACGACGAAGGAAACCCTTAACCAAACTCTAGTAGACGACACCTGGACCCTGACGGGCACCACCCTCAAGACCAAGGACGGCCAAATCTACAAGAACCTGAAGAAGAACCCTGACGGCACCTACACCGCCACCAAGGAGGATGGCGACAAGACCATCACCTACACCTTTACCCTTGGGGAAGAAAAGGACCTGGATGAACCCACCATCAAGGCCATGCTGGCTGCGAAGTTCCCGGAATCCAATGGCCAGATCACTTTGGATACCACTGCTAAGACTGCCACCTACAAGGTCGGCGAAACCACCGTTACCATCGACTACCGCAGCCTGAGCAAAAAGACCCTGAAGATCGATAAATCGGTCAGTGAGGCTGTCTCCGTGACAGATACCATAAAGACCGACCAGGACCTGAAGGACGCACAGGAAAGGTTGTACCAGGAGCTGAAGAAGAAGGTAGACGCCATTACACTTCAGCCGGGCGAGGAGCTCTGGATCGGTGACCTGCAGATCAAGGACATCGACAGCCAGAAAGAGGAGATCATCAAGCACTTTACCACGGCTGTGTCCCACGAAAATATGTCCCAGCAGGCCCTCATCGCCGCCCTGAACGCCCAGGCCGACGAGGCAAAAACGACAAAAGTGACCGTGAACGAGGGCACCAAGTATCAGGAGGAGCTGAAGAACTACTACTCCGGTGATGAGAACCTCAAGCACAACCCCAAGGACCCTCCCACGCACTGGAATGGAAAGCCCAAAAAACTGGAGCAGAGAGACGACATCACCCACCTGGACCTGGCCTCCGGTGCCAAGATGGACAAGCTGCCGGATAAAGACGGCAACGTGACCCAGACCGACTGCGTGCTTCTTGCCAAGAACCAGAAGCTGGAATGGAACTACGACGCTGATAAACTGGTAAAGGGCGACGGCAGCAACAAGACGGTGGGCCTGGAGAAGCACATCTCCATGGATACGGAGGACGGCCAGGGCTATCACTACGAGTATGACCGCCTCGATGGTAAAAACAACAACCCCGAGAGGAGTGCCTTCTACAAGCTCACCGGCACCGTGGCCTATGATGCCCTCAAGAATGCCGATGGCACCATTACCACGTACTCCGGTTGGAACGCCGAGAGAGATGCCGTCAACGACTACCTGAAGGCCGTTGGGCGCAAGGGTGAAAGCTACGATACCCTCAGCTGGAAACAGAAGCAGGAGATCCTCGGCACCTATGTGGTGCCCATCACTTCCCCCGGCCTCCTTGTAGATTACACCACCTACCAGGTCTACACCAAGACTGCCGAGATGACCTCCTACGGCTACATGACCCGGGACGCCAACACCTGCGTCAACAGCACCTACCAGCGGCAGGATGGCAGCTGGGGCTATGTGGGCGGCTACGACCTGATGATCAGCGACCTGGTGCAGGTCAGCGAAGGCAAGGTGGTGGGCCAGACCCAGTCCGACATCAAGACCCTTTGGGCTCCTCTGGCCATCCGCTCCACCCAGAACCTGGAGAACAAGAGCCTGCAGCTGAACAACAAGCAAACCAGCACCCCCAAGGTCACGACCGAGAACCTTGGCAGCGGCTATGAGGAAGAAGGCAACTTCACCTACAATGTCTCCTATAAGCACACCGATACCTACACCGACAACTGCAACAAGGGCGTCAAGGGTACCGGCACCGGCAAGTACAAGACCTTTACCCAGCTGCTGAAGGAGAAGTTCTCCGGCAAGGGCGAGACCAGCTACGATACTGGCAGCATCAGCTACACCTACCGCACCACAGAAAATGTGGACACCACCGCCCTGAGCAAGGAGACCAAGAACACCACCACCGCCAAGGCAACCTACAACTTTACCACCGTGGCCCGGAAGAACTTTACCGTCACCACCCCTGCTGACCCGGAGGAGCCCACGCCTCCCCAGGAGGAAGAAGTAGAGACCCCGGAAACCCCGGAAACTCCCCAGACCCCCGAGCTGCCGCCCGTGCAGGACGCCACCCCGGATGATGATGCTCCGGAAACTCCGGTCCTGCCTTCTGACGCGGTCCTGCCCGCTGTGCAGGATGCACTGCCGCAGACCGGCGTGAACTGGATGGCCGCTCTGGGCATGGCATTCAGCGGCATGCTGCTGACCATCGCAGGCGCATTCGCCAGCCTCAAGTACAAGGAAAAGCACTGATGCTTTTCCCTTCCAACGTGATCCACGTCAAGTCGTAAACGCATAGAAAGGGCCTCCCCATTCCGGGGAGGCCCTTTCGTGTTGTGTTCGGCTTATGCTTCCGCATTCCCCACGCTCATGTACTCCTTGCGGAAGGAGTAATCCTGATAAAACGGCTTGTTGCGGCCATGCTGACCGGCCACATAGGAGCACATGTTGGCACTGCCCGCCGACACGCCGATGCAGCAGTCGAACTGCACGCCCTCTTCCATGCAGCGGTCCAGCACACCGGCCCCGTAAATGCCCCGCAGGCCGGAACTTCCGGTGCCTGCGGGGCGGCTTTTCGCATTTATGAAACGGAGGAAAACGCTCAGAGGTCTGCGCCGTTGGAGCGGATGACCTTCTGATACCAATCGAAAGAATCTTTTTTGCTGCGGGCCAGCGTACCGGTACCGTCGTCCTGCTTGTCCACATAGACGAAACCGTACCGCTTGCTCATCTCGCCGGTAGAGGCGGACACCAGGTCGATGCCGCTCCAGGCGATGTACCCCATCAGGTCCACGCCGTCGGACACAGCCTGCTTGACCGCCTCGATGTGACGGCGCAGGTAGTCGATGCGGTAATCATCGTGGACACTGCCGTCGGGCTCCACCGTGTCGTGGGCACCCAGACCGTTTTCCACCAGGAACAGCGGTTTCTGGTAGCGGTCATACAGCTGGTTCATGGTGATGCGCAGGCCCAGCGGGTCGATGGCCCAGCCCCACTGGCTGGTCTGCAGATAGGGGTTCTTCACCGAGCGCACCACGTTGCCGTCGTTCACGGCCTTGCCCTCCAGGCTGGCCGCCACGCAGCGGCTGGCGTAGTAGCTGAAGGAGATGAAGTCCACGGTGTTCTCCCGCAGCAGGGCGTCATCGCCGGGCTCGGTGTGCAGCTGCACCTGCTTTTCCGCAAACAGCTTGCGGGCGTAGCCGGGGTAGCGGCCCCGCACCTGCACGTCGATGAAGAGCAGGTTTTCCTGCTCCTTCTGCACCGACTCCCAGACGTCCTCCGGGTTGCAGGAGTAGGGGTAGAAGCTGCCGCCGGCCAGCATGCAGCCCACCTGATTGGCGGGGTCGTACTGGTGGGCCAGGCGGGTGGCCGTGGCGCTGGCCAGCAGCACATGGTGGGCCGCCTGATAGATCACCTGACTGCGGTTCTCGCCCTCCTGGAAGGCGATGCCTGCCCCGGAGAAGGGGCTGTGCAGCAGGATGTTGATCTCGTTGAAGGTAAGCCAGTAGTGTACAAGGCCGGAGTATTCTTTGAAGCAGGTCTCGGCGTAGCGGGCAAAGCATTCCAGCGTTTTGCGGCTGCGCCAGGAGCCGTACTGCTCCACCAGACCCATGGGGATGTCAAAGTGGCACAGGGTGACCAGCGGCTCAATGCCGTACTTCCGGCACTCCTGGAACACATTGCGGTAAAAGGCCACACCCTCCGGGTTGGGGGTCCGTTCATCGCCGTGGGGGTACAGGCGGGACCAGGAGATGGAGGTGCGGAACACCTTCAGCCCCAGCTCTGCCATCAGGGCGATGTCCTCTTTGTAATGGTGGTAGAAGTCCACGCCGGTGTGGCTGGGGTAATACTCCCCTGCCTGCAGCGTCGGGTGGGGCGTGCCGCCCAGCTTGACCTCCATGCGGTGGACACCGTGGGGCATCATGTCGATGTTGCTCAGGCCGCGGCCGCCCTCGTTGTAAGCGCCTTCGGCCTGATTGGCCGCAATGGCAGCACCCCAGAGGAAATTTTCGGGCAGTTTGTAATCAGACATGGGAATCACTCCTCTTCCGGGAGATCCTCAAAGCCGATCACCAGCGTCAGCACAAAGGACAGCACGATGGACAGCACCGAGATGCCGGCGATCCAGGCGATGCTCACGCCGGGGTTGGCCGGGTCGATGAACTGCACGCCGGTGAGCACGCTGGGCGACACCATGGAACGGCTGGCCAGACCTGCCATGCCGGCCAGGCAGCCGCAGACGAAGCCGGTGATCAGGGAAGCGATCAGGGGGCGCTTCAGGCGCACGGCCACGCCGTACAGGGCGGGCTCGGTGGTGCCGGCGATCAGAGCAGAGGAAGCAGCGGCCAGAGCGGTCTGGCGCAGCTCGCTGTTCTTGGTCTTGAAGGCAACGGCCAGGGACACGCCGCCCAGGGACAGGTTTGCACCGATCTCAGAGGGCATAACGGTGCCCTCCATGCCGGTCTCGGAGATGGTCTGCAGGATGGTGGGGGTGAACACGCGGTGCATGCCGGTGATGACCAGCAGGGGCCAGAGGGCACCCATGATGCCCACAGCCAGGAAGCCCAGCTTAGCCTGCACGAAGTAGACGAATGCGGAGATGCCCTCGCCGATCATGATGCCGACCGGGCCGACCACGATGATCGCAATGGGAGCAGCAATGAGGAAGATCAGCATGGGCTTGAGGAAGTTCTTGGTGACAGCCGGGGTGATCTTGTCGATGGCACGCTCAATGTAAGACAGGATCCAGGTCATGCACAGGGCCGGGATGACGGTGTAGGTGTACTTGACGCCCACCACCGGGATGCCCAGGAAGTGTGCGGCGGTATCGCCGACCGTGACTGCCTCCATCATGGTGCGGAAATCCGGGTGCAGCATCAGGCCTGCAATGGCAATGGCGATGAACATATTGGTGTTGAACTTCTTGGAAGCAGAAGCGGCCACCATCACCGGCAGGAAGTAGAAGGCTGCGTCACCGATGGTGTTCAGGATCTTGTAAGTCTCGCTGTCGGCCGACAACACACCGACCATGCCCAGCAGCATGACCAGCAGCTTGACCATGGATCCGCCGATGATGGCGGGGATCAGCGGGGACATGGTGCCCACGATGGCATCCAGAATGTTGTTGCCCACCTTCTTCAGGGTCAGGGGCTCCTTCTTCTCGCCGCGGGCCACCTGGCTTGCCTCGCCGAAGTCGCCCATCTTGAGCACCTCGTTGTAGGCCTCTTCCACATGGTTGCCAATGATGATCTGGTACTGGCCGCCCTGGTTCACGACGCCCATCACGCCGTCGGTCGCCTTGACGGCTGCGTCGTTGATCTTGCCCTCGTCCTTCACCACGAAGCGAAGGCGGGTCATGCAGTGGGTCACGCTGGCAATGTTCTCCACACCGCCGATGTTCTCCACGATCTTTTTGGAGATCGCAGCATAATCTTTTGCCATGATTGTTTCTCCTTTACCTTTTCAAGTCATCCAATTTCCGGTCGAAGTACTTCTGATGCGTCCATTATAGACGCAGGCAGGTGGTTTGTCAGCAGTTTCTGGGCATAAAAAAACAAGTGCCGTTTTTTCGCACTTGTTTTTTCCAGGTAACACCCTGTTTTTTATTTTGGACTTTTTTCAGATGGCTGCCGGGCCCTCGGAGGTGTAGCGGTAGAGCTTTTTGCCCAGCCGTTCCACGATGCTCATGGCCGGGAGCTGCGTGGTCACATCGTAGACTCCCAGCCGCTCGTAGGTGACATAATAGGCCAGATTATAGTCCGAGAGTTTTGCGATGGTGCAGTTTTCCGTGTTGGTCACGCTGAGGATCTGGCAGTTCTGCTCCTTGAAGCGCATCACATGGCCGATGGTGTCGCGGGACTCACCGGACACCGAAAACACGATCACCAACGAATTTTCCACGAATCGGCTCTCAGTGGGGTAATGGGGCTCGTCGATGTACAGGCAGAACTTGCCCATGCTGGAAAAATAGCGTGCCCCGTACTTGGCCACAATGCCGGACATGCCGCTGCCTACAAAAAAGATGTGCCGGGCCTGAAAGATGACCCTGGTCAACATGTCCAGCTTCTGCTCAAACTCCGCCGAGCAGGTCTTTTTCAAAAAGTCGATGACCTCCGACACATCGTCCTTGACCGGCGGCTGCTTTGCCTGTTCCAGATGCTGGCGCAGCCGGATCTTGAACTCCGCGTAGCCGTCGCAGCCCGCCTTTTTGCAGAACCGGAGGATGGTGGAGGTAGACACATGGGCGGCATCCGCAAACTCCCGGATGCGCATATAGCACACCTTGTCCGCGTTCCGCACAACATACTTATAAACTTCCAGTTCCAGATCATTCAGGCTGCAGATCATCTCTTCGCTGAACATCGGCCGCCCCTCCCTCGTGGTGGTTTTTGTTCCAGTATACTGTATTTTTTGCCGCGTTACAATTCCCCTGCTCAGAAAAAAGCCGCCGCACGGTGGCAGGGCCGTGCGGCGGCAGAAATATGCTTTGGAGAACCGATCAGATCAGGCTCAGGGCCTCTTCGTCGCCCACGAGGGTGAAGTCGGGGTGCATCTGCAGGATGCTGGCGGGCACTTCCGGGGTGACCGGGCCGAAGAAGGCTTTCTTCACGATCTCGGCCTTGCCGGTGCCGTTGACCACCATCAGCACCTTACGGGCCTGCATAATGGTCTTGATGCCCATGGTGTAGGCCTGCTTGGGCACCAGGTCTACGTTGCCGTCAAAGAAGCGCTTGTTGGCCTCGATGGTCTCCTGGGTCAGGTCCACACAGTGGGTCTCCAGCTCAAAGGCCTCGCCCGGCTCGTTGAAGCCGATGTGGCCG
>ERZ809074.3366-NODE-3366-length-15146-cov-15.641111_pt1 | contig 15146 bp, 9 predicted proteins | sample MGYA00520795_ERZ809074 | MGnify/ENA primary metagenome ERZ809074 (study PRJEB31570, sample SAMEA3212989) | Homo sapiens | biome: human-gut; feature: human gut; material: fecal | place: Sweden | collected 2011 ...
GACTATACCACCCGCAAAGAGCTGCCCGCACTGAATCATGATTTGAAGCAATACGCAGCAAAAGCCCCTACCTGTACGGAAATCGGCTGGAATGCTTACGAAACCTGTTCCCGCTGCGACTATACCACCCGCACAGAGCTGCCCGCACTGAACCATGATTATCAGGCTGTTACCGTAGCCCCCACCTGTGAAACAGACGGCTATACCATCTTTACTTGCAGCCGCTGCAAAGACAGCTACACCGCAGACCCGACCGATAAGCTGGGACACCAGTTCGGTGCATGGTTCCCGAATGGAACCGGCTCTCAGAGCGCCAGTTGTCTGCGAGATGGCTGTGCGCACACTGGCAGCACGGATTGCCGGAAGTTTACTTTCCGCACTGCGGAAGGCGAAGCTCTGACCTTCTGCCCCGTGTGCGGGCAGGCAGAAAACGCCGCGCAGCTGGAAAAGATCGAAGCGGCAACGGCGTGGACTAACAGCGGCAGTCTTTCTGCGGAGGATGTGACCGCACGGACGAATGGGGAATACCTGAGTGTGGCCTTTGAGACCGCAGGCAGCCTGACGCAGCCCACCGGCCGGGTAAGACTCGCGCTGCCCGCCGGATTGCTGGAAGGCAAAACGCTTGTGCGCATTGCCCCGGACGGCACACAGACGGAGATGCCGTTTGAAACAGAGCGCGGAACGATCATCCTTACGCTGGATTTTGCAAACAGCGAGCTTCCTGTAATGCTCTTCCGGCTGGTACCCCAGACCACCGCCCTCTGAACGCTTTTACAGCGGCACGAACAATAAAACGCAAAATGCCCGCCCACCGTGGTTTTCCACAGGTGGGCGGGCATTCTTTTGTGCCTTTTTGGGCATACCCCCCGGAGGATGCAGCGTTTTTTACGCTGTCTACTCTGGGGGCAGTAGATCAAGCGCTGCGCGGCAGCTCCCGGAAGCGGACACTGTCTTGCTGAAAAAGCACTTCCTAGCGCTGCTCCTCCGGCGGGCAGCAGCTCTCCCGGGGGATGAGCTTATGCGGCACGATGATCTTTGTGGCCAGAAGATTCGGGTTCTCAATGTGGTTGATGGTCTGGCTGGCGGCCTCCATGCCCAGCTGGTAGGGGTTCACGTCCACAGTGGTCAGCTGTGGGCTGCCCTGCCCTTTGTTGCGGAGTGCCCCTTGGCAAACCGGACGGGATTGCGCTATAATAGAGCCATAACAGTTCCACAAAGGTGTGGTAAGGGAGGTGTGGTCATGATCCGGGTGGCAGTCGTAGAGGATGACGCGGAGGTGCAGGGGGTATTGCAGGAGTACATCCGGCGGTATACCCGGCAGTACGGGACAGAATTTGAAGTATCGGTCTTTGCGGACGGGGTGGATATTCTGGAGGATTACCGCGCCGTCTACGATGTTATTTTTCTGGATGTGGAGATGAAGCATCTGGACGGCATGACCACGGCAGAGCGCATCCGGCAGATGGATGCAGACGTCATCCTGATCTTCATCACCAATATGGCGCAGTATGCCATCCGGGGCTACTCGGTGGGGGCGCTGGACTATGTGCTGAAACCGGTGCCCTACTTTGCCTTTTCACAGCAGCTGCTCAAGGCCGTTTCCCGGCTGGAAAAGCGGGCAAAGCACTACCTGACCGTGCCGGTGGAGGGCGGGCTGCGGCGGCTGGACACTGCGAGCATCTATTACCTGGAAAGCGAGGGTCACCGGGTGAACTTTTACACCGATGAGGGCGATTTTTCTGCCCCCGGTGCGCTCAAGACCTTTGAGGAAAAGCTGGCGGACTGCCCCTTTGCCCGGTGTAACAGCGGCTACCTTGTCAATCTGGCACAGGTGCGGGAGCTGCGGCAGAGCACCGTACAGGTGGGCCCCTGCGAGCTGCAGGTCAGCCGTCCCAAGCGCAAGGCTTTTCTTGCCGCACTGACCGACTACATCGGAGGTGAAGGCTCATGACCGTGCTGCCGGATATCCCCCGGCTGTACACTGCCCTTGCCGAGTGTCTGGCGGTGCTGCTGGTCACACCGGCACTTGCGCCCCGCTTTTCCAAGGAAGTTACCGTGGGCATCACCCTGCTGTGGGCGGCGGTGCTGTCGGCCTTTCTGGGGCTGACCGGCAACGTGCCCGGCGGGCTCTGGATCCCCTGCATGGTAACGGCCATCGGGCTTTCCTACCTATATCTATGGGGTATGTGGAGCATCACCCTGCTGGAAGCCGGGTATCACTGTGCCCGGGCGTTTATTCTGGCAGAGCTTGCCGCCAGCGTGGAGTGGCAGCTGCACTGCGCCCTCTGGCCCGCCCGCAGCCCGTGGGAGCCGCTGTCTTTATTGCTGCTGGCGCTGGTGTACGGGGCGCTGTTCGGGGGGATGAGCTATTGGCTGCACATCAGACCCCAGCCTGCCGGCCATCTGCAAATCAGCGGCAGCGCCGCCCTGACGGCGGTCATGCTGGCGCTGACCGCCTTTGCGGTGAGCAATCTGGGCTTTCTGCCGGGCAGCGATATCAACATGAGCATCTTTTCCATCCGCACACTGGTGGATTTTTCCGGCGTGTTGATCCTGACCGTGCAGCACGAGCAGCTGCGTGAGAACGCTTTGCACAGCGAGCTTGCCGCCATGGACGAGGTGCTGCACCGCCAGTACGAGCAGTACAAACGCAGCAAGGAGGGCATCAACCTCATCAACCGGCGCTACCATGAACTGAAAGTCCAGCTTGCCCGCATCCGGGAGGAGCAGGATCAGACCAAGCAGAACGCCGCCATTGCCGCCATGGAGCAGAATATCCGCCAGTACGAAGCCGAGAACAAGACCGGCAACCCGGTGCTGGATACCCTGCTCACCGCCAAAACTATGGAATGCCAGCAGGAGAATATCACCATCACCAGCGTGGCGGACGGCAGGATGCTGGGCTTTCTCACCATCCGGGAGCTGTGCACCATCGTGGGTGTGGCGCTGGACAACGCCATTGCCGCCGTCCGCGCCGAGCCGGACCCCGAAAAGCGGCTCATCAAGGTGGCGGTGTACAGTCAGGGTGGCTTTGCCATGCTGCGGTTCGAGCACTATACAGAGACTGCCCCGGCACTGGATGCGGACGGTCTGCCAAAGCAGAGGTCAGATTTGAAAAGCGTCCGCACCACCATCGGGCAGCACGGCGGCAGCATGACGCTGCACTGGGAAAACAACTGGTGCACCCTGCGGATCTTATTTCCGCTGCCCAAAAACAAATGATTTTTACGGCAGGTATCCCCTGCCGTTTTTTGTTGTCTGGCAGGGTGCACAAATAAAGTTGGATGAAATTTGTGTATTAGCACAATAAAAATTGAAACCTTATTGTAACTTTTGCAAATTATGCGTTCAAAACGACAGATTGTGAACAAAATGAAAATTCCCTGTCAGCTTCTGGTATCATAAAGCCAAGCTGGCGGGGGTGTCCCCGCCGTTGTCCGATTCGACAAAACAAGGAGGAGAAAACTATGTTGTCCATCAATATGGATGACGTGATGCAGGTCCTTACGAATGTTCGTGGGTACCTCATCGCGTTTGGTGTAGTGCTTGCACTGGCGGTCGTTGTGATGATCGCGGTGCGCAAACTGCCCAAAGCAAAGAAAAAGATGATCCGTGCACAGTCTGGCCTTGCCATTCTGCTGGCACTGACCATCGTTGTCAACCTGATCTGCACCGGCCCCATGTCCACCATGCTGGATCTGGTGTCCGGCAGCGGCACCATCAGCGAGGAGACCTCTGCAAAGGCCACCCAGCTGGTGAATGAGATCACCGCAGACGGTGTCGTTCTGGCAAAGGACGAAGACGGCATCCTGCCGGTGGCTTCCGGCTCCAAGCTGAACGTTTTCGGCTGGGCTTCCACCAACCCCTGCTACGGCGGCACCGGTTCCGGTGCGCTGAACGCCACTTACCCCGTCACCGATCTGCTGACCGGCCTGCACGATGCCGGCATCGAGACCAACGAGGAACTGAGCAAGTTCTACACCGACTACAAGGCAGACCGCCCCAGCGTTAGCATAGCGGCGCAGGACTGGACCCTGCCGGAGCCCAATGTCAGTCTGTACACCGATGAGATGATGGAGAACGCAAAAGCATTCTCGGATACCGCAATGGTCGTCATCACCCGTGTCGGCGGCGAGGGCGCAGATCTGCCCACCGATATGGCTTCCGTTGTGGATGGCAGCTGGATCCGCCGCGTGGCACAGGCTTACGGCTCTGAGCGCGGCACCACTTACTACAACGGTACCTACGACGACTCTCTGAACGAGGGCAACGACTGGGATAAGGGCGACCACTTCCTGCAGCTGTCCAACCGTGAGGAAGACCTGCTCGACCTGGTCACCGCAAACTTCGACAACGTCATTCTGGTCTACAACGGCGCCAACGCCTTCCAGATGGACTTCCTGAAGGATTACCCCCAGATCAAGGGCGTCCTGCTCTGCCCCGGCACCGGCCAGTCCGGCTTTGAGGGCTTCGGCAAGGTCGTTTCCGGCGAGGTCAACCCCTCCGGCCGTACCGTGGATACCTATGTTTCCAACCTGAAGAATGCGCCCTGGTGGAACAACTTCGGCGACTTCAAGTACACCAACACCGAGGAGCTGAATTCCGATTCCACCTTCTTTGATCCGGAAGGCACCACCCCGTCCTTCGTCAACTACGTGGAAGGCATCTACGTGGGCTACAAGTTCTACGAAACTGCCGCCGCCGAGGGTCTCATCGACTACGACAAAGAAGTGGTCTACCCCTTCGGCTATGGCCTGAGCTACACCACCTTCACCAAGGAGATGAGCGGCATCACCTCCGACGGCACCAACCTGAACTTCAGCGTTACTGTCACCAACACCGGCGCTGTGGCGGGCAAGGATGTTGTAGAAATTTACAGCAATCCTCCCTACACCAACGGCGGCATCGAGAAGGCTACCGCAAACCTGCTGGACTTCGCCAAGACCTCTGAGCTGGCACCCGGCGCATCCGAGACCATCGAGTTCTCCATCCCGGTGGAGCAGCTGGCTTCCTATGATTACCAGACCAACGGCTGCTATGTGCTGGAAGCTGGCGACTATGTCATCAGCGCGAACGATGATTCCCACACCGTTGCCGATTCTGAAGTCTACACCGTTGCATCCGACAGCGTCTACAACGAGTCCAACAAGCGCGGCAGCGATGCTGTGGCTGCGACCAACGAGTTCGATTTCGCAGAAGGCGAGATCACCTATCTGTCCCGCGCCGACGGCTTTGCAAACTATGCCGAGGCGACCGCTGCTCCCGCCACCTATGAGATGACCGACGAGCAGAAGGCTGCCTTCGACAACGCACACACCTACGTCGAAGCTGGCTATCAGCAGGATGACGACGCCAACGCCGCCGACATCACCACCGGTGCCAAGAACGGCCTGAAGCTGGCCGATCTGCGCGGCGTGGATTACAACGACGCCCAGTGGGATGCCCTGCTGGATCAGATGTCCATCGACGATCTGCAGCAGATCATCGGCTTCGGCGGCTACCAGACCGCTGCGGTCTCCAGCATCGAGAAGGTCCGCACCAGTGACTGCGACGGCCCGGCTTCCATCAACAACTTCTTCACCGGTGTCGGTTCCGTCGGCTTCCCGGCTGCTGCCCTCATCGGCATGACCTGGGACAAGGATCTGGCCTACGCCTTCGGCGACAGCATCGGCGAGATGGCTGACGAGATGGATACCTCCGGCTGGTACGGTCCCGCTATGAACATCCACCGCACTGCTTTTGCAGGCCGTAACTTCGAGTACTACTCCGAGGACGGCGTGCTGTCCGGCGTGATGGCTTCCAACGCCATCAAGGGCGCACAGGATCGCGGTGTGTATGCTTATATGAAGCACTTCGCCCTGAACGATCAGGAAGGCAACCGTGCTTCCATGGTGGCGACCTGGTCCAACGAGCAGGCCATCCGTGAGATCTACCTCAAGCCCTTCGAGATCTCCGTCAAGGATGCAGACTGCCACGCGGTCATGTCTTCCTTCAACTACATCGGCACCCGCTGGACTGGCGGCTGCAAGGAGCTGCTGAAGAACGTCCTGCGCGGCGAGTGGGGCTTCGTGGGCTTCGTCGAGACAGACTACTTCGGCGTCTCCGGCTACATGACTGCTGACCAGTGCGTCCGCAACGGCAACGACCTGATGCTCTGCACCACCGGCAACGACTTCAACACCGTGACCGTGCTGACCAACAGCAGCAAGCAGGCCCTGCGCGAGTCCGCAAAGAACATCCTCTACACCGTGGTCAACAGCCGTGCATACGCAGAGGAGAACCTGAACCCCGGTATGGCAAAGTGGCAGATCGTCCTGATCGGTGCCGATGTTCTGGTGGCTCTGCTGTTCGTGACGCTGGAAGTCAAGACCCTCAAGGGCTACAAAAAGCGCAAGGAAGAGGAAGTCAACGCCTGATCTAGGGCAAGACGCTCTGAACGTTTGCAGCACCTGAACTGAAACCAGACCAAAGGCCCGCTGCGTAAAAACAGCGGGCCTTTTCTGGATTTGAAAAGGCAAAGAGGAAAATGCCATGAAACACACAGATATCATCAACAGCCTGAGCCTGGAACAAAAATGCGCCCTGCTGAGCGGCGGCACGGTGTTCACCACCCGGGCGCTGCCGGGCAAGGGCATCCCGGCCATTACCCTGTCGGACGGCCCCAACGGCGTGCGTAAGCAGGCCGGTGCGGCTGACCATCTAGGCCTGAACCCCAGTGTGCCCGCCACCTGCTTCCCCACCTCGGCCACCGTTGCCAATAGCTGGGATCCGGCACTGGGCGAGGCTATGGGCGCAGCCATGGGCGAAGAAGCAGCAGCACAGGGCGTGTCGGTGCTGCTGGGCCCCGGCCTGAACATCAAGCGCAGCCCCCTGTGCGGCCGCAACTTCGAGTATTTCTCGGAGGACCCCTACCTTGCCGGTAAGATGGCGGCGGCCTACGTCCGCGGCATCCAGAAAAACGGCATCGCCGCCTGCCCCAAGCACTTTGCTGTGAACAGTCAGGAGCTGCGCCGCATGGCCTTGGATTCCATCGTGGACGAGCGCACCCTGCGGGAAATTTACCTGACCGGCTTCGAGATGGTGGTCAAAGAGGCGCAGCCCAAGACCATCATGTCCGCCTATAACCTTGTCAACGGCACCTACGCCAACGAGAACGCCCACCTGCTCATGGAGATCCTGCGCAGGGACTGGGGTTTTGACGGCGCAGTGGTCACCGACTGGGGCGGCAGCAACGACCACGCCCTCGGCGTAAAGAACGGCTCTACGCTGGAAATGCCCGCCCCCGGCGGGGACGCCATCCGGGAGCTGATGAAGGCGGTGCAGACCGGCAAGATCACCGAAGCGGACGTGGACGCCCGGCTGGAGGAACTGCTGGAACTGGTGTTTACCACCAAGGCGGCGGTGGACGCCGCACCCGGCAAGTTCGATGCCAACGCCCACCACGCACTGGCGCGCCGGGCTGCTGCCCAGAGCATCGTGCTGCTGAAGAACGAAAACAGCCTGCTGCCCCTTGCAAAGGGGGAAAAGGTGGCGGTCATCGGCGACTTTGCCCAGACACCCCGCTATCAGGGTGCAGGTTCCAGCGCCGTCAACTCCATCAAGGTGGATTCCTTCTTGGATTGCCTTGCCGAGAGCGGCCTGAACAGCGTCGGCTACGCCAAGGGCTTTGACCGGCAGGGCAAACCCGATGAGGCACTGAAAGCCGAGGCGGTGCTGCTGGCAAAGAACGCCGATGTGGTGCTGCTGTGCATGGGTCTGGACGAGATCAAGGAGAGCGAGGGCATCGACCGCGCCGACATGAAGCTGGCAGAGAACCAGCTGGAACTGCTGGCCGCTGTGGCGGCGGCAAACCCCAACGTGGTGGTGCTGCTGAGTGCAGGCTCCTCGCTGGAAAGCGATTGGGTCAAGGACTGCAAGGCGCTGGTCTACGGCTGTCTGGGCGGTCAGGCCGGTGCGGGCGCACTGGTCGAGGTGCTCACCGGCGCGCAGAACCCCTGCGGTAAGCTGGCTGAGACTTGGGCGCGCAGCTACGCCGACACCCCCGCAAAAGCGCATTTCGGCGGCGACGGCCCCACTGTGGAGTACCGCGAGGGTCTGTATGTGGGCTACCGCTACTACGACACCGCCGGTGTGCCCACCGCCTTCCCCTTCGGCTACGGCCTGAGCTACACCAGCTTTGCGTACAGTGACCTGAAAGCAGACGAAAAGGGCGTGACCCTGACTGTCACCAACACCGGCAACTGTGCAGGTGCCGAGGTGGTGCAGCTGTATGTGGCAAAGCCGGATGCAAAAGTTTTCCGCCCCGTCAAGGAGCTGAAGGGCTTTGCCAAGGTGCAGCTGGAAGCCGGAGAGAGCAAGACCGTCACCATCCCGCTGGACGACAAGGCGTTCCGCTACTGGAACGTCAAGACCGACCGCTGGGAGGTGGAGGGCGGCAGCTATCAGCTGCTGGTGGGCGCTTCCAGCGCCGATATCCGTCTGACTGCCGCTGTCACGGTGGCGGGCACCGGCGCACCCGACCCCTACGCGGGCAAAGACCTTACACATTACCGCACTGCGCAGGTGCAGAACGTGCCGGACGCGGAGTTTGAGGCGCTGCTGGGCCGTCCCATCCCGGAGAACAAGGTGCACATCGACCGCAACATGACGCTGGGCGAGATGGGGCACGGACGCAGCCCCATCGGCTGGCTGGCGGCTGCCGTGCTGGGCACCCTGCTGCGCCGCAGCATCAAAAAGGGCAAGCCCGACCTGAACATCCTGTTCCAGTACAATATGCCTCTGCGGGCGCTGTCCAAAATGACCAACGGCGCTATCAGCATGGGCATGGTGGACGGCATCGTGATGGAGCTGCAGGGCTTCTGGATCATCGGTCTTGTGCGGGTGATTTTTGAGGCCGTGAAGAACCTCGTGCTGAACAGCCGCATGGAAGAGCGCTTGAAAAACAGCTGAAAGGAAGCAGGCTATGAATTTCTGGAATAACTTCGCGGCAAAGCACCCCGCCGCTGCCAAGTGGGTGCGCGAGGGCGGCCTGTTCGTCATCGTGTCCAACCTCATCACGGTGTTCAAGTACCTGCTGCTGCAATTTCTGCCCAAGGCCTTTGCAAGCCTGCCGATGGTGGATTTCGGCTGGCCGGGCATCGACATCACCCTGTTCGGCGAGACCTTCAAATGGAACATCCTCGGCTACGATGCCGCCCACGGCGGTCTGCCCTACTTTTGCGCCTACATGATCGCCATGGTCATCGGCGAGTGCATCAACTTCCCCATCCAGCGCAATTTTGTGTTCCGCAGCAAGGGCAATCTGGCAAAACAGATCGGCTGGTATGTGCTGGCCTTCTGCATCATCACCTGCATCGTCAACTCCATCAACTGCATCTGGGTGGCAGTGGCCGGTCTGCTGGTACCGGACTTCATCTACAACATCGGCACCACCGTGCTCAACGGCGGCATCTCCATGGTCATCTTCTTCTTTGTGAATAAGATCATCTTCCCGGAGGGCGAAAAAGCCGCCAAATAATAAGCTATTCTCCTTCATTTTCTTCTCTTCATCATAAACCAGAAGGGCTGCTCCGTTCTCCGGGGCAGCCTTTTTGGTTTGGGGAAGAGAACCCTCTCAGTCATCTTATTTTTGTTTTTCTGCACAAAATGTTCTGCGGGCAGGGTTTTCCTCTTGACAAGCGGGCAAATGTTTCGTACTATATTTAGTAGTATGGAATCAAAGACGCTGTACGCAGGTTTCAGTGTGACCCTGTACCCGTTTCAGGCAAAGCGTGCCTGTTTGATATAAAATGGAACCGTAAAGAGAAAAGCCGTATGCTTTTGCCCGTGCCGCCGGTTTTGGGTGGTGCGTATGGTTTTGGTGTCACTTTTTGCATTGAAAGCTCTTTCTATATCATTGCCCGTGTCCTGCTGCGCAGCGTCTCCTGCTTTTAATTTTGCATTGAATTGAAACAAAGGAGAGTGAACGCAATGACCGCGATCGGAGTGATCGTGGCCTTGATCGTTGCTGTTGTCGGCGTGGCTGCGGGCTATTTTATTGGTTACAACAACCGTAAAAAGACTGCCGAAGCCCAGATCGGCAGCGCCGAGGCCGAGGCTACCCGGCTGGTGAACGAGGCGATCAAGACCGCCGACCAGAAGCGCAAGGAAGCGGTTCTGGAAGCAAAGGACGAGGCTTTCCGTCTGAAAGCCGAGGTCGATGCCCAGAAGGCAGAGGCCGACAAGGAAATCAAGCAGCGCCGTGCGGAGATCAGCCGTCAGGAGAACCGCATCGACCAGAAGGAAACAGCCCTCGACCGCAAGACCGAGGTACTGGAAAAGAAGGAAGAGGAGCTGAAAAAGCGCGCCGCTGAGGCCGAGGAGCGTCTGGCAGAGATCGACGCTCTGCGCGCCAAGGAGATGGAGCGTCTGGAAACGCTGGCCGGTTTGAGCCAGGAGGACGCCCGCGAGGTGCTGCTGCATAAGGTGGACGAGGAGCTGACCCACGAAAAGGCCGTGCGCGTTGCCGCCTACGAGACCGACCTGAAGGAAAACTGCGATAACATCGCCCGCAACCTTATCGGACAGGCCGTCAGCCGCTGCGCTGCCGACCATTGCAGCGAGACCACCGTCAGTGTGGTGCCGCTGCCCAGTGATGAGATGAAGGGCCGCATCATCGGCCGCGAGGGCCGCAATATCCGCGCACTGGAGACCGCTACCGGCGTGGATCTGATCATCGACGATACCCCGGAGGCCATTACCCTGTCCTCCTTCGACCAGACCCGCCGCGAGGTGGCCCGCATGACGCTGGAGCGCCTGATCGGCGATGGCCGTATCCACCCCGCCCGCATCGAGGAGACGGTGGAAAAGTGCCGCCACGATCTGGAGCTGCAGATGAAGCGCGAGGGCGAGCGTGCGGTGATGGAGCTGGGCATCCACGGCCTGCACCCCGACCTGATCAAGCTGATCGGCCGACTGAAGTACCGCACCAGCTTTGGCCAGAACGCCCTGACCCACAGCATGGAAGTGGCTTGGGTGGCCGGTCTGCTGGCAGGCGAGATGGGTGTGAACGTCACCATGGCACGCCGCGCCGGTCTGCTGCATGATATCGGCAAGGCACTGGATCACGAGATCGAGGGCAGCCACGTCCAGATCGGCGTGGACATCTGCCGCAAGTACAAGGAAAACACCCAGATCATCCACGCCATTGAGGCCCACCACGGCGACGTGGAGCCCAAGACCCCGCTGGCCTTCATCATTCAGGCTGCCGACGCCATCAGCGCCGCCCGCCCGGGTGCCCGCCGCGAGAACGTGGAAAGCTACGTCAAGCGTCTGGAAAATCTGGAGGAGATCTCCTCCAGCTTCGAGGGCGTGGAGCAGGCCTTTGCCGTACAGGCAGGCCGCGAGGTGCGCATTCTGGTCAAGCCCGACGTCATCAGCGACGATCAGGTCATCCTGCTGGCACGCGCCATCGCCAAAAAGATCGAGGATACGCTGGATTACCCCGGCCAGATCAAGGTCAACGTCATCCGCGAGAGCCGCGCTGTGGAGTACGCAAAATAAAGCTTTTCCGCAGGCTGCCGTGTTTTTTGCACGGCAGCCTGTTTTTTTGCGCCAAAACGATTGCATTTCCTGTTAAAAAAAGGTATCATGGATGCAGAAGAAAGCAAAAAGAACTGCGTCCGTGCGGACGCAGACCCGTAACGACCCCGGAACGGAAAGGAGCATCGTTCTATGAAAAACTGGAAGAAATTACTGGCCTGCCTGCTGGTCGGCTTGATGGCACTGACCGTGTTCACCGCCTGCGATGCCAGCGTAGGCGCACCCATGGGCCCCAAGAGCTCGGACGCTGAAAGCGCAAAGGCACTGTGCACCAAATTCGGCGTGACCTACAACGCAGAACTGAGCGAAAAGGCTTACAGCATTGCAAACTGGGTTGCCAGCGCCTCGGTGTCCTGCTCCACCAATACCAATAAGACCGAGCTTTACCGCGTTGGAAATGCCAACGATGTCACCAAAACCAACCTGTTGCAGCACAACTATGCCACTGCATTTGAAAGTATGGGTATGGGCATTTATGGTTCGGATGAAGATTTTGTTCCGGGCTTTGGCATTGATACAGATCTGGATTCCAGAAAAGACTACATCCGCTTTGTTCTGCCGAAGGACGGCACCGTGACCGACACCATGACCAAAGCCGCAGCAGGCAAGACCAAATTGGGCGTTGCCTATGTGGTAAAGGACGGCGTAAGCTACGCCGTGGTGCTGTTTGGGTAAATTTCATTACAACAACAAAGCAGCCGCTGCACGAGAAAGTGCAGCGGCTGCTTTGCTTATGTTGTAAAGGTTATCAGCCCTTCAGGAAAGCCGGCAGGGGCTTGCCCTCCTTGAGCCACTGGTGATACTCGGCGGTGGCGGCAAATTCCACGTCACCGGCAGAGTTCAGGGCAGTTTCCACCGAGTCCTGCACCACGCCGATGATGAAGCCCACGCCCACCATCTGCATGGCGATGTCGTTGGAGATGCCGAACAGAGAGCAGGCCATGGGAATCAGCAGCAGGGAGCCGCCGGCCACGCCGGAAGCGCCGCAGGCGCCCAGAGCGCTCATGGCGCTCAGCACGATGGCGGCGGGCAAAGACACCTGAATGCCCAAGGTGTTAGCCGCTGCCAGCGTCATGATGGTAATGGTGATGGCGGCACCGTCCATGTTGATGGTAGCGCCCAACGGGATGGACACGGAGTACATATCCTTGTCCAGACCCAGCTTTTCACACAGGGACATATTCACGGGGATGTTGGCGGCAGAGCTGCGGGTGAAGAAAGCGGTCAGGCCGGACTCCTTCAGGCAGCGGAATACCAGCGGGTACGGGTTGCAGCGCAGGTAGATGAACATGATGAGGGGAGAAACGATCAGCGCCATGAACAGCATGGTGCCCACCAGCAGCGCCAGCAGCTTGCCATACTGGGTAAAGATGGCCAGACCGTTGCCGGAAACGTTGGTGTACACCAGACCCATGATGCCGAAGGGTGCCAGATTGATGATCCAGCGCACGATCTGAGAAACGGCATCGGCGGTGTTTGCCAGAAAGACCTTGGTGCTCTCTGCGCCGATGTTCTTCATGGCAATGCCGAACATACAGGCCCAGAACAGGATGCCGATGTAGTTGCCGTTCATCAGGGCGCTGACGGGGTTGGCCACAAAGTTGGTCAGCAGGGTGCTCAGCACCTCGCCCAGACCCTGCGGGATCACGTCGGACTGCGCCGCATCGGCCAGCACGACTGTGACCGGGAACATAAAGCTGGTGATGGCCGCAATGGCTGCCGCCAGAAAGGTGGTGAGCATGTACAGCCAGATCACGGTGCCAAAGCGGCGGTCCAGCTTGGACGAGCCCTGTGCCAGTGCGCTTGCCACAATGACGAACACCAGCACCGGGGCAATGCCCTTCAGCGCACCGACGAACAGGCTGCCCAGCTCGCCGACCCAACCCGCGCCCGGCGCAACAAGCGCCAGCACCGAACCGACTGCCAGGCCGATCAGGATGCGCAGGATCAGGCTGGTCTGGTTGTATTTTGCTACAACCGCTTTCAAGGTTTTCATATCGTAACACTCCTCTTATGCTGTACGCCTATCGCGTACACTTTCCTGTTTCTTACACGAGAACAGTTGTCATTATAGCATATACGGCAAAAAAGAGGAAGTGTTTTCAGGCATTTTGACGCCACAAATCACGTTTTTTGTAACCTTTTGCAAAACTGCCCTGAAAATTGTACTTGTATAAAATACAGTTTTGCGGTTTTGACGAGAAACAGAACCTTCTCAGGGAAGTGCCCCTTCGGTCTGCATCCCCGGCTCCCCTGCCATACCAAATTTACGTATAGTGCAATTTTTAGTTGCCAAACTATTGTCTTTTTCTGGAAAGTATTGTATACTCATCACGTTAGAAGCAAGTATTGCTTGCCAAAATGTTCACATATTTGAAAAGAAACACTTGTCAATACAGACGAGAAAGAGAGGACACCCCTATGAACGAGACCGTAACCAAGCGCTTCCTGCTTTACTTCCGCCTGATGCTGCTGGTCTGGATCCTGATCGCAAACGCCGTCATCCACCTGACCGGCATGGAGTACAGCTGGCTGATCTTCCTGAGCAACATCATGATGTTCACGCTGGAGGGCGATGTGAAGGATCGCCTTGTCACTGTGGAGCTGGGCGGCCTTGTGGGTCTGGTGCTCACTGTGGCGGCGCTGCTGTCCATCAGTGCCCTGACCCCTGTTCTGGGCGATTTCCTCGGCTTTATCCTGCCGCTGGCCGTGGTGCTGTTCATCCTCATCATCCTGCACCCCTACGCACCCAAGGTGCTGAACAACGTGGGCTTTGCCTACCTGACCGTGGCCTGCATCGATATCCCTGCCCTGACCACCCATCTGCCGCAGTTCTTTATCACCTTCATCGTGGGCTCTGTGCTCTTTAACGGTGTCTGCGTGCTGCTGATGAAGCCCGCTAAGGCGCTGGCTGTGCGCAGCGTGGAGAAGCAGGACGCTTAAAAAAGTATATTTCCGCCGTTATCTCTTGATTTTTTTGCTCCGGCGTGCTACAATCAGCGTAGTTTCATCCTGTCCAAAACATTGATGCGGACAAACTGAAGCCCCGCTTTTCATGCCGCAGAGAGGGCTGCCCCGGGTTTCCGGGTGCTGCAAGCAGCCTGCCATGACCCCGGCTTCTACCACCGCAGAGTGCAGAGGCGAACCTCTGCCGGGCGTGCCCGTTACAGCACTGCGAGGGGCGCGTTTCCCGCTTAGGGGCGCGCAATTCGGGTGGAACCGTGGAACGCAGACATTTGATCGGCGCTTCATCCCGTGAGTTTTACGGGGTGAAGCGCTTTTTATTTTTGTTCAAAACCACATTGTCAAAGGAGAATCTACTATGAAGATCATCTACAAGGACGGTCATGTGGACGAGTGCCCGCAGGATCAGGAGCTGCACGTTATCCGTCATACCGCTGCTCACGTTATGGCACAGGCCATCAAGCGCCTGTATCCGCAGGCTGATTTTGCCTTCGGCCCTGCCACCGAGAACGGCTTCTACTACGACGTCGATCTGGGCGACCAGAAACTGAGCGACGAGGATCTGGCCAACATCGAAAAAGAGATGCGCAAGATCGTCAAGG
>ERZ809074.3394-NODE-3394-length-15026-cov-5.001069_pt1 | contig 15026 bp, 7 predicted proteins | sample MGYA00520795_ERZ809074 | MGnify/ENA primary metagenome ERZ809074 (study PRJEB31570, sample SAMEA3212989) | Homo sapiens | biome: human-gut; feature: human gut; material: fecal | place: Sweden | collected 2011 ...
TGGTGCTCATGGTCGTTGCCGTACACGACATCGGCTCTACTCCTACTGCGGTGATGGGAGCCTTGGAACCGATCACGGCGGTATGTATCGGCATATTCGTCTTCGGCGAGGCTTTCAGCATGCGTCTCGGCATCGGCATCCTGCTTATTCTGACTGCCGTGATTCTCATCGTTACGGGCAAATCCCTGCCTACGCAGCATATCACATACGTATTCTCGCGCATCGGCAATAAAGTGAAGAAGAAATGGAGATGGAAGAGCTGAACAGGAACCATCATGACCATAGAACCCATCCTGACCTTCCCAAAGGACAACCCATCCTGACCTTCCCAAAGGGCAACCCATCCTGACCTTCCCAAAGGGCAACCCATCCTGACCTTCCCAAAGGGAAGGAACCTATAGGCAAATGACGAGCTAAGAATAAAACAAGGAATAAAACCAAAAGCCGTGTTGACAATGCTACAGAGAGTGTAGTTGTCAACTACGGCTTATTGTTTGTTCCCGAATGGTCTGATAACCGATTTCGGATTATCCCAAATCACGATGATTGGGGTATCCCCCACTGGCATCATGGAGTGTCCCGATGTGCCAGTTGAGGGATGATGGATTCAGTATTACTTCACAGGAATTTCCTCAAGAGTCTTCACGAGCAGATCCCAGAACATAGGAACTGTAGGAATCAGGCAACGCTCGTTCTGAGTGTGAGGTGAACGGAGTGTCGGACCGAATGAGCAGATGTCGAGACCTGGATATTTGTTCAGGATCATGCTGCACTCCAGACCTGCATGTACCACCTGTACTGTAGGCTCCTTGTTGAAGAGTTTGCGGTAGATGCCACACATCTCCTTGATCAGCTCGCTGTCTGGGTTTGGATCCCAGCCGCCATACTCGCCGCTGAACACCACCTTCATGCCTGCCATGTTCAGGCAGCTCTCGATAGAAGCGCCGATCTCTGCCTTCACGCTATCGCTTGAGCTGCGTGCCAGGAACTTGAATGCCATGCTGCCACCCTCGATGTTGATGATAGCGAAGTTTGATGATGTCTCCACGATTCCAGGGATAGACGGGATGTAGCGCCATACGCCGTTGTGAACGGCATAGATAGCGTCAACGATGTTGTCCTGTATCTCCTGTGGCATCTGTGTTGCAGGCAGCTCCACATCCTCTACCACTACGTCGATACCGTCCTCTATACCCTTATATTCAGCGATGAAATCCTCCTTGAAGTCAGCGCAGAGAGCCATGAAGTCTTCCTTGTTCTCCTTAGGCATTGTGAGCACTGCCGTAGCCTCAAAAGGAATGGCGTTACGCATGTTTCCTCCGTGCCATGTAGCCAGACGGGCCTCGTCGTCGGTGATTGCCTCGCGAACGATGCGCACGAGCATCTTGTTGGCGTTTCCTCTGCCCAGACCGATTTCCAGTCCAGAGTGTCCACCCTTCAAGCCCTTCACGGTCACTGCAACGGCGATGTCGGTCTTGTCGGTCTCCACCTCTTTGTAGTCGAGAGTTGCTGTAATGTCCACACCACCGGCACTACCGATGATGAGCTCGCCCTCGTCCTCTGTGTCGAGGTTCAGGAGGATTGTTCCCTCGAGTTCGCCCTCTGGCAGGCCGGTAACACCAAACATGCCTGTCTCTTCATCAGCGGTGATGAGAGCCTCCAGCGGACCGTGCTTCAGCGTGTTGTCCTCCATGATTGCCATGATGGCAGCCACTCCCATACCGTTGTCGGCGCCGAGCGTAGTGCCCTTTGCTCTTACCCACTCACCGTCGATCCATGTCTCGATAGGATCGGTCTCGAAGTTGTGAGTGCTCTTGAGATCCTTCTGTGGCACCATGTCCATGTGGGCCTGCAGAATGGCTGTCTTGCGGTTTTCCATACCAGCGGATGCCGGTTTGCGCATCACGATGTTTCCGGCTGCATCCTGGAATGCCTCCACACCAACACGTTTTGCAAACTCAAGCAAGAACTTTTGCACTTTCTCCAAATGTCCTGATGGGCGTGGCACTTTTGTCAGCTCATCGAAGTTTCTCCAGATGCACTCTGGCTTCAGGTTTCTGATTTCACTCATAGTATTTAAAGTTTAGGCTCCTCCGGCATCGCATTCTTCGTGCGGAGAAGCGTGGTTGTTAAAAAAAGTCGGTTTCGTTATCTCTGCGCCATACTGTCCGTTTCCTTCCTTTCCACTATTTCCGAGATGGCTTGCGGACGGGCCTTCAGCATTATCATAGCCCACACTCCGAGCAGCACCACGAGCATCGTCTGTATGGTGTGCACGATGAGCACAAACGAGAGTGCCTCGTCTGCCGTGATGGCATTGGGACCGAGGGCTGCCGAACCATACAGCAGCAGCATCGTCTTCACGGCGAAATGCCATGGTCCGGCTCCGTTTGGCGTGGGTACTATCACCGCTATGCTTCCCACCACGAAGGTGGCGAGGGCACACGTCACTCCCATGCCCGAGGTGAAGCCGAAGCAGAAGAACGTGAGATAGTAGTGCAGGAAGTAGCTCACCCATATTCCGAGCGTGAGCACGATGAACAACGGTATGTTCTTCACGCTCTTCAGCGAGAGCATTCCCTGCCAGATGCCACTGAGCGTTGCCTTCACCTTATTATATATCGACAGGCGTTTGAGCAGGAAATGGAGCAACACCAACACTGCCACGGCGCAAATCGCCGTCACCAAATATCCTGTGGCAGAGAATTTTGCCAGTATGCCATCGATGCTCGTTCCGGTGCTCAGAAAGAAGCTCTCAAAGATTGTCATCTGTGCCAGCAGCGTCACTCCCGTCACTATCATCACGAGCAGCGTGTCGATGGCTCGCTCCGTGACCACCGTCCCCAAGGCTTTCGGAAACGACACTCCGTCGCATTTCTTCAACACTCCGCAGCGTGTAAACTCGCCCACCCGGGGTATCACGAGACTTGCGGCGTATGACAGGAAGATGGCGTTGACGCATGTGGAGAGGCGTGGCTTCTCGCCCACCGGCTCCAGGGTCTGCTTCCATCTTATGCCTCTGAAGAGCTGTGCCGTGATACCGAACGGCAGCGACAGCAGCATCCATGTCCAGTCCATGTCGTGTAGCATCACTTTCTCTATGCGTTTGAAGTCGAAGTCGCGATACATCCAATAAAGTATCACTCCTCCTAGCAACACGGGCAGCACGAATTTCAGAGCTACATTGCTTATCTTTGTTCTTTTCACTTATATTCTCTTTCCTTTGACATTGCAAAGATAAACTAAATCGTGAGCAATACAAAATAATTTATTTATTTTAAGTCCAAACCTGTCATAACACCGTCTATTACCATTTTGGGTTGAATTACGAAGTTTCGCTCATCTTGTTCTTAAGAAACCGGTCAAACGTGATAATCAACACAGGGAATCCGCGTCACAGCAGCTGTATCTCATACGCTTTACTTTATTAATAGAATATCACCAACAGACCCTAAAAACTTACTATTTATCGACAAAACGGATAATATATGTAATATTTTAGCATTTTTCTTGCAGTATATCCAAAATAATCATTACTTTTGTAATACGAAAACGCATACAATATACGAAACTAATCACAATAAATACGAAAAGATATGAGAAAGACTTTACTAACAATGGTTGCGATGATGGCAACAAGCAGTGCGATGATGGCACAGAATGGGATAACTGAAATTCCTGATCCAGAAGGTATAGAGCTCCTGGGCACAACATTGTCTCCAAACGGCAAATTCTTTGGCGGTGTGGGATTTGGCGTCAACGAGGCATGGATATACGATATGGAAAGCAAGAAGTTTGTGGCTTTCCCTGCCGCTGACCCAGGAGCAGACGTACAGATCAAGTCTATGGCCGACAATGGCGTGGCTGTGGGATGGAACGGTCCTGCAGCAACATTCGATTTCGCCACAGAGCAGTGCACTCAGTTCGGCGAGAACGGACAGTATACTTTCATGGGTATCAGTCCGAACGGAAAACTGATTGTTGGTGCTCACTACGACGGTGATGACTTCCAGGGAACACCTTGTATCTTCAACGAGGGCACTCCGGTAGACCTGCCGCAGCCTTCTGACAAGTTCCTCGGCGCTACCAGTTCCGGTGCTACTGCCCTGTCGGTTTCCAACGACTCCATAATATCCGGATATTGGGTTGATGATATGGCTACGCGTCCTGCCCTGCTGTGGGCTCCAAACCGCGACGGAAAGACATTTATGCCTTATCCTTTCTCCCGTCCGTATTTTGCGGCTACAACGGAATCTACTTTGCCATTCATAATATTCAGCTGCGACCAGACTGTGATGAGTGCCAACGGAAAATACCTGGTGATAAACTACGAGCAGTATACCGGTGAGTGGGAATCCATCCAGAGCGTGGCACGCTACAACACGGAGAACGACTCTCTGGAATTATTCACTCCTAATGCCGAAGACGAGATGTTCGTAAATTCAGGAAGCCAGGTGTTTGGCTCCGCCGTTTCTGACGAAGGCACAATCATCGGATTCTATGGCGGACTCTACGGACCGCGTCTGGGATTCATCTGGAAGAAGGGCGACGAAAGCATCAAGGCGCTCGCCTCTGAATTCCCTAAGGCTACTCTCCTTGCCGACTACGACAACGGTGCATTCAACGTTCCTGCTGCCATCTCTGCCGACGGTCGCTACATCGCCGGATTCGCATACAAAGAGGGCGAGACTTCTGATGAGCTCGGCGGCGGATATGTGTCTTGGGTTCTCGACACTCAGTATGACGACACCGACGCCGTGGAGTCTGCACCATCTGCCAACGCTGCAAACAAGGTTGTGGCTCGTTTCACTGCCGACGGCAAGCAGGTTCAGAAGGACGCCAAAGTGCGTGGCTTCAATATGATGCTCATGAGAAACGGAAAGGCTATCAAATCTTTCAACAGATAACGACAGCCGCCATATCGCGGAATGACTGATTTTCCCGGATATGGCAGCAGCCGAAAAACAATACGAGGGGCGGACTCACAGACGGGGTCCGCTCTTTTTTTTAATTGATTGTCTTGTGATTTCACACAAATTACGCTACCTTTGCCTTGAAGAAGAAAACAAACAAAAATACAAGACAATGAGAACATCGAGATTCCTACCCCTATTCATAATAGCAGCAGCGATATTCACCATCACGGCAGCATGCTCATCCGACAAGAAAAGCGACGACAAACCTGCTGTGGTGAAAGACGAGCGCATACCCGGCGACTCCACATTCTACGGACTTGCCTGCGAGGGATGCACCGACTCCGTAGTGGTAGTGCTGCCTACCGACGACAGCGACCCCATAACGTTCAGCATCATCGACGCCATGCAGTCCCGACAGGTGTTCGGCAGACCGAAGATCGGCGACCAGCTCGCCATCGTAATAAACAAGGAGGACAAGAGGAAGGCGGACATCGTGATAGACCTCGATGAGCTGAAGGGCACATGGGTGTATCAGGTAATGCCGAAACTGCGCAAGATGCCCCACATCGCCGGTATGCCGCAGCCAAAAGCCGGTCCGGAACGCGACTCCATGATACAGAAGCTGATGGTGCCGATAGAACAGGGATTCAAAATCAAGAAGCAGTTCACGATGGATCCCGTGGGACTGCGTTTCAAGCAGACGAGTCTGACGGGCGAGAGCCCCGTGGAATATCCACAGGCGGAATACTACAAGGAGTGGCATGTGCTCAACGGCAGACTGGTGTTCACCGAGGGAACGATAGACACCGGCAACAAGAAGCGTCGCAAACTGAAACCTCAGAAAGACACCGTGGAGATTGTACTCATGATGAAAGACAGTCTGCAGCTGAAATTCAAAGACGGCATAAGGGCATACTACCGCAAGAAGTAACGGCAGACTGCCGCAAGCACACCGACAGGAGCACCATTAAGCCAGTTTCTTTCGCAGCCACATGCCGAAGAAGCGGTCATAAACAATGTATGCCTCCCCGTAGCGATATACAAACTCACGGCTGACCAATGTCTTGAGAGCAAGACTCACACTGCTTGCCGCCGGAAGACGGTATTTTGCCAAGAACTCCTGCGACATCACCGATGCCACCTTCCCCTCACAGGCTATGGCTGTCAGGAGAGCAGACTGGTTGTCGGTGAGCGACTCATAATAGTTTATGAAAGCCACTTCCTGCTCATCCACCAGTTCGTCTATTACCACCTTCACCTCTTCTCTCGTTATCGGTCTGCCGTTCTGATACAGACGGTTCAATATGTCCTGCACATACCATGTCTGACCGTCAACACAATCATACAGATACCCGAACACCTCATCATCGACAGACAACCCCTTCTTCGCCATCCACCGATTTGCAAAAGCCTGATATTCCTGCCTGTCGATAAGCGGCAGCGACACCATCTGCGAACTCTGATAAAACGGGCGCTTGGCTGACAGGAACATATCCGTCATCATATGCTGCTTGCTGCCGGCAAAGATGAAATACACATTCGGCAGAAACTGTATGTATGATCTCAATAGCGCCTCTGCCCTACCCTCCGGATATTCTGCTATCTGCTGAAACTCGTCTATGGCGATATAGATACGCTTTTCCGATAGTCGCAGATAATCAAAAATCTGTTTTAGCGACTCTTCCCTCTGGTTGGGCTGCACGGTAATGGAAAACGTAGGAATACCCGTCAGCTCATCAAACGACATTGTCGGCTTGTAGCTGGCGAAAAATGCGTTTATCTTTCGCATTGCCGACTGTGAGAACGTGTCTACCTTTCCAATCACCGTCTTTCCCAAGAGCTGCACGAACTGCTCCATGCTCCGTGTGGCATTGATGTCCATATAAAAACATTTCACAGCGGAATCCGCATCCTGTATGTTCTCAAACACATGATGTATAAGTCCCGTCTTGCCGATACGCCGTGGCGACATCAACACTACGTTGCGCTCATTTTCCAGAGCTTCCACGATGGTCTTCGCTTCTTTCTTGCGGTCGCAGAAGTATTCCGCTCCCTTATATCCATATATCACGAAGGGGTTATTCAGTTGTTCCATAGCGCTTTACTGTCATTACATGTTTTATGTTACATATTTTATGTAATGCAAAGATACATCTTTCGTCAGACTGTTGCAAGTAAAAGCCAAACGATTTTTCTTCGAGATTAATCCCCAAACGGTCATTAGGCCGTTTAACCCAAAACGGTCATTAGGGCTTGCCTGGATTTTGCTTTTTAGAAGAGTGGTTTTTAACGGCCTGATGACCGTTTTGGGTTTAACCAAAAGACCACCGTCTCTTGTCACATCGCAAAGATATGCATACTCTCCGAATAATCACAATTTTGTCAAGATTATGGCTTCCAAATTCTTGAATTTGTACGCAATACTGCATAAACAGTGCGTTTTACGAGTGCATCGCATGTTCCCTGATTTTGCAATCATAATTTGCCTATTACAGTAACTTAACAACAAGACGGAGTAACCTGCATCTCCCCAACGGGGGAGATGCAGGTTACTCCGATTTATGGTAATCCGCTGATAATCAAATAGTCAAGAGTAACTAGTCCCTCCCCTACGGGGGAGGCTAGGTGGGGGCTGATGGCAGTATACGGAGTAATAACTGATTTTGCTTTTTCACTGATTTCTTAGTTGGCTAATGGTTATTGGATTATTATCAGGATTTTCTATGGATTTGCGAGTTCTTGTGGCACTCCCTTTTGCTGCCCAAATCCACAACCTAAAAAAAATCATACAAAACACTTGCTCCACATCTTTATATTTAATAATTTTGCATATTATTAGTATTTTAACCCAAACTTCAAAAAATAACAAAAAGGACAAAGAAAGCTATATCAAAGAATGTAACCTATGTCGTGGAATAAGTGAAGACCTATACCCACAGATAAAGTAACCAACTCTATTGCATATATAATTAACATTTAAAACATAACATTATGGAACTACATCGCATTTTTACTATCGCGTTGACAGCCCTTGCCGCCATACCAACAATGGCACAAGACCGCAACAACGAGGATGAAGTGGTAAAGGTAGATGCCCGTTTCTCTGCCTACAACTACAGAGAGGGAGAGGTTATCGTTAAGTTCAAAGACCAGAGCGCCGCACAAATCAATGCGCCACGCCGCACGAAGTTCAGAACATCGGGCGTCAACCGCATCGATGCCACACTGCGCGAACTCGGCGTCTCTGAGGTAGAGGCACTGATGCCGCTGTCTGGCAACCAGCAGGTGAAGCGTCTGGCACGCAGCGTAAACGGCAAGACCGTGGCTGCACCTGCCATGAACCGCATATATCTGATGCACTTCGACAAAACCAAGGTGCGCAACACTGAAGAGGCTGTGGCGAAGTTGGCAAAACTTGCCGACGTTGAATATGCCGAGCCTAACAGAATAGTTTACGCCCTCGGCAACACAGAATCACAAGCCGGACAGAGCAAGGCGCTGATGGATGTACAAGACCAAGCCAACGGAGGGGGGGGGTAAAAATATAAGCTACGACGACCCGCTCTTCGGTCAGCAGTGGGGACTGCAGACCATGAAGTTGCCCCAATTGTGGCAACAACCTATCATAACACAAAAACGACCGATAATAGCAATTCTCGATACGGGTGTGGACATCGACCACCCTGACCTCAAAGCAAACATCTGGACTAACACCAAGGAGACCGAAGGCGCTGAAGACTATGACGACGACGGCAACGGCTTCAAAGACGACCTGCACGGATGGGACTTCGTGAACCAGACAGGACGCATCGGCGACTGGAACGGTCACGGCACTCATTGCGCCGGCATCGCTGCTGCCGTTGGTGGCAACGGCATCGGTATCGTAGGTGCCAACCCCGACGCACTCATCATGCCAGTGACGGTGATGCAGAGCGACGGCACCGGCGACGTGGCAACCATCATCAAGGGCATCGACTATGCTGTGGCTAACGGTGCCGACATCATCAGCATGAGCTTCGGCAGCTATAGCGAATCAAAAGCCGAGGAGCAGGCATTGGGCAGAGCTTATCAGAAGGCTGTGCTTGTGGCGGCAGCAGGAAATGATGGTGGTTGTTTAAACCATGCCCATGGTTGGATATACGATCTTAAGCCTATGTATCCAGCTGTATACTCCTTTGTGCTAGGCGTTCAGGCAATGAATGGCGAGGGCAATATTACAGATTGGAGCAATTATGACGACAACGGACCTACCTATTCGGCGTGGGGAGAAGACAAGCTGTATAACTATGAACTGCTTGCACCAGGTGCAAATATCGAGAGTACATACCCCGGCGGAAACTACAAATCGCTGAACGGTACGTCTATGGCCACTCCGATGGTGGCTGGCGCATTATCAAGACTCATACAGTCAAAAGAATATGCGAACAAGGAATATCTCTTTGGCGACCTTATCAATGCATGTTCTGCAACGGGTGGACTCGACATCTATAAGGCTTTCTCCATAAAGGATGAGGACCGCAAGCCAGAACTCTCTTTCGTGACCTACGAGATGGACGACAGCACCAATGTCGGTGACGGCGACGGCAGACCTGATGCCGGCGAGGTGATCGACATATATCCTATCGTGCGTAACTCCTGGGGCAAGGCTAAGAACATCAAGTTGTCTATAGAGCTTGGCGAGAATGAGGATCCGCAGATTGTGGAATTTATAAAGAAAGAGGCTGACTTCGGTTCGGAGCTTAGTGCATACGGCAAGGGTAAGAGCGCCGAACCTCTGCGTATAAAGATTAATGACAACTGTGCAGACAACCGACATATCCGCCTTGTCATCAAGGGCACGTGCGACGGTATGGAGGACGAAATTACTCAAGACATTACTCTCACAGTGGAGAATGGTGTGGAGATTGGCGGCGTCATAAGGAAAGACATGACGCTTTATCCTAACGTGCATTACATAGTGACAAAGAACCTTGCCGTACCTGAAGGCGTTACGCTGACCATTAAGCCGGGAACGAAGTTGGAGTTTAAAGGAACAAGCTTTACTAATGAAGGAACTATAAATGCAGTTGGTAAGCCGGATAGTATGATTGTGCTGGACGGATTTGGTAAAAGGAGTAGTTTTACCGATAGTTATGGACAAGACCATATTGATTTGACTGGATTTAGTTTTACAGTTCTAAAGAATTCTTGGATATATACATTCTATAATGGTGGTAACAATAACATAATAGAATATAATAACATTTTATCCTTGGAAGGTTATAACAACAGATGTAACTTCTTATACAATGCAGTGGGTGGAACAACTGTCAGCTATGTGGATGTCAAAAATTGTAATCTGACGAATAACTATCATGGTTTTGGAATAGTCTCATTTGGATTACGTGATATTCATTCTTCCAACATATTTAGCAATAATAATAATTTATCAGATGCTTGTATTGACGAAGGCCCCAAAGTCTTCACCACTGACACTCCAAACTACTTTGGTTCCGCCAAAGAAGCAACCGTTAGAAAAGGCATCTTGGATATTAATAACAACTTCGGCACCACCGAATACGATCTCTCCAACATGCTCACACGTCCTAACGCAGAGGCTCACGGCGTAGTATGGAAAGTAGTAGTCGATGGTTACGACGCTCAGGACGAGTTTGATATGCTGCCGCCATTGGGCGTAGGCAAGCATAAGTTTGAGGTTTATTTCAACCGCCCGATGCGCACCAGCGTAACGCCGATGGTGGCAATGGGTGTGCGAATGCCTTACACACAGATTCCTATCGCCGAAGAGGGAACATGGAGCGCCGACAGCTTGATTTACACGGCTTATCTAACTATCACGGGAAAGACCGGCGCTGACGGTCTGAACCGCATTTATGTGGACGGAGCGAAAGACGACGAGGGTTTTGAGATTCCATACGAGAACAGCCGCTTCAACGTGAACGTGCAGGCTGCCGGTTCGCTGAGCACGGGCTTTATGGGCGAGGCTGGTCTCGGCAAGGTGACGCTGTCGTGGAACGACGTGCAGAACAGCTTCGACGATTTCCTCGGCTACAACCTATATCGCTACACCGATAAGGGCGACACGATAAAGGTGAACAAGCAACTTCTCGACAACGAGACGCTCGAATACGTAGACTACGACGTGGTGCCAGGAACCACATACTGCTATCAGTATAAGGTGATAACTACAGACCTTAAGGAGACCGACCCGTCAAATGTGGTTGCTGTCACTCCGATGACCTCTACTCTCGGCGATGCCAACGGTTCGGGCAAAGTGGACGTTGCCGACGTGATAACCACTGTGAACTATGCTTCAGGTCAGGAACCGAAACCGTTCATCTTCGAGGCTGCTGACGTAAACACGGACCTGCAGATTGACATCCTCGACGTGGTGGGCATCATCCGCACCATTCTCAACCCTAATGCCGACGTAAGCTCAATGGCAATGGCTACGGCTACATACACCGTGGAGAACGGCATAGTATACGTTGACTCACCGGTGGACCTCGCAGGTGTACAGATACAGATTGCCACGGAGAAGGGAAGCGAAGTTACCGCCACCGGCGAGATGGAGGGCTTCGAGCAGGCTTCGTCATGGCTCAGCGACAACGACTTCATATACCTTGCATACAGCATGAGCGGCAAGACTCTCACTGCCGGCAAACATGCCATCCTGAACATCGGCAACGCCAAGATTATGGACATCAGACTGAGCGACGCCGCAGGAAAGAACGTGGAGGCTAAGGCTGGCGAATTGTCAAGCATCACCCGTCTGGGTTCTGACGTGATGAACGTGTCGGGAATATACACTCTCACGGGAGTGAAATTGTCAGGACGCAGCAGCGACCTCAACAGACTGCCTGCCGGCGTTTACATCGTTGACGGCAAGAAGATGGTGAAATAACCGGTCTTCATAACGAGACTCATTTAATTTATTACTTATGAAGAAAAGCATCATCAAGCATCTCCTGCTTGTATGTATCATGATATTATCGGTGGCGGCACGTGCCGCTGCTGATAATATCATAGACATTGGGTCGGTGGAGGGCAAGCCTGGCGACATCGTGGAGCTACGGGTGGGGCTGACCAACAGCGACAACGTGTCGTCGGTGCAGGTTTCGATACCGATAGACTCACGGCTCGAACTCGTTGAGAACTCCGCCATGACCACCGACAGAACGAGCAAGCACAAAGTGACGGCAGGAGTGAAAGACGGCAAGCTGAACATCTTCGTTTATTCCATGTCGATGGACGCCATTGCTCCGGGCAGCGGCGACATAGCCACAGTGCGGCTGAAGTTGGGCAACGCTCCGTCGAGCATCACACTGAGTGCCGACAAGGTGGTGATAACGGACAGCAACGGCACTACCCTACCGGGTGCTGCCGCCACCGACGGCAACGCCACCATATTGTGCGCCAAGTCTGAATACAGCACATTGGAGATTGACTATGGCAGAGTGCCTATCAGAAGTTCGTATCAGCAGACGGTGAGGGTGAGCAACGTGGGCAACGCTCCGCTGATAATCAGCGGACTGCAGTTCAGCGCCACGGAGTTTTCCTGCAACGAGTCATTCCCGATAGAGATTGGGGCTGGCAGCAGCAGGGAGTTCACCATCGACTATGCCCCCGTGGAACGTGGCGGCATAACGGAGGAGGTGAAATTTCTATGCAACAGCATATACAAGCTGAACACGGTGAAGCTGAAAGCTCTGCCTTTTGCCGTGAACGAGCTGCATGTGGAGAATGCCGAGGGCGTGGCAGACAGCATCGTCACCGTGGCTTTGCGCATGAACAATATGGACGACATCACGGGATTCCAGTTCGACTTCAATATGCCGGAGCAACTGGAGTATGTGGACGGCAGCTTTGCTCTCTCCGCCCGTAAGACGGACCATCAGATGGGCGCTTCGATGGAGGGAAGGACGCTGCATGCACTTGCTTTCTCACTCAGCGATTCGCCGTTTACGGGCAACGACGGTGTGGTAGCCACATTCAAGGTGAAACTGAACGGCAGATACGGCACTTCGCTTGGAGCCGCGAAAGCAATGCTGACGGCAAACATAAAGGGAAAGCTCACGGATGTGTTGTCGGACAAATATGAGGGCTACATCAACATCCTGAGTCCGAGCATCTATGCTACCGACGAGATTGACCTCGGACGCACTCCTATCACACAAGTAGCGAAAACTTCATTTCGTATAAACAACTATGGTTCGGCTCCGCTGCGCATAGACCGCATAGTGTCAAGTTCGGAGCATCTGAAGGTTGGCGCACAGCTTCCCATCGTCATCAAGCCAAATGAACAAACTGGCGTTGATATAATGTTGGACGATGTAGAGGAGCGTGACTACGACGAACTGATACAGTTATACACCAACGACCCAGACCGCAGGCTACATAACATCAAGGTTAGGGCAAACAGATACTCGCCCAACTATATCACGCTCACGGGTGCTGATGTGGAACCTGGCGACACGCTGCGCCTTCAGATTGCATTATCAAACAATGATGTGGTGAACGGTTTGCAGTTTGATGTGGATTATGACACAAGTTGTTTTGACATCCTCGACAAATATGAGTGGTCGGATAGAGCGAAAGGATTCACGGCAACGAGCCGCAGCATAGGCAACGGCAAGAGACGTTATTTCTGTTATTCGCTTGGCGGCGGCGAGATTGCCAAAGGCGACGGCAATGTGATGACGATATTGCTGCCTGTGAAGAAGGATGCTGCTTTTGGCAACTATAACATACAGATCAGCAACATCCTGCTGTCTACTCCCGGTCTGACGAACAAGTATTCGGGGGCTGGCAACAATGCGGTGGTAAATGTGGTGAAACCGGTAAGGACCATTTACATCACAGACTCAGAGCATGGTTCTGTGGAGGGTGGCGGTTCTTACGACCTCGGTGCTATAGCTACACTGACGGCAATACCCGACGAGGGCTACAGTTTCGACTCATGGTCTGACGGCAATACCGACAATCCCCGAACCATAACTGTTGACGGCAATATAGAACTTTCTGCCAAGTTCACGCCCAATAGCTATACACTGATATATATGTTGGATGGTAAACCATTCAGGACCGAGACTCTTGAATTTGGCACTAAGATTGTTCCTGAGGCAGAGCCTACCAAAGAGGGATATACCTTCAGCGGTTGGTCGGAGATTCCGGAAACAATGCCGGCACATGATGTGACGGTCAACGGTTCGTTCTCGGTCAACTCATATTCATTAGAATATATAGTGGACGGAGAGGTATACAAGACCATCACTCTTGAATTTGGAACTGCGATTGCTCCAGAGGCAGAGCCTACCAAAGAAGGATATACCTTCAGCGGTTGGTCGGAGATACCGGAGACGATGCCGGCACACGATGTGACGGTCAATGGTTCGTTCTCTATCAATACGTATTCACTGAAGTATGTTGTAGATGGAGCAGAATACAAAACTATTACAGTTGAGTATGGTGCTACTGTCACACCTGAGGCAGAACCTACCAAAGAGGGATATACCTTCAGCGGATGGTCGGAGATACCAGAGACGATGCCGGCACATGATGTAACGGTCAACGGTTCATTCTCTATCAACTCCTATACATTAGAATATATAGTGGATGGAGAGGTATACAAGACCATCACTCTTGAATTTGGAACAGCTATAACTCCAGAAGCAGAACCTACAAAAGAGGGATATACCTTCAGCGGATGGTCGGAGATACCGGAGACGATGCCGGCACATGATGTGACGGTCAACGGTTCATTCTCTATCAACTCATATACATTAGAATATATAGTGGATGGAGAGGTATACAAGACCATTACTCTTGAATTTGGAGCTACTATCACACCTGAGGCAGAACCTACAAAAGAGGGATATACCTTCAGCGGATGGTCGGAGATTCCGGAGACAATGCCGGCACATGATGTGACGGTCAATGGTTCGTTCTCTATCAACTCATATACATTAGAATATATAGTGGATGGAGAGGTATACAAGACCATTACACTTGAATTTGGAACTGCTATAACTCCAGAGGCAGAACCTACCAAAGAGGGATATACATTCAGCGGATGGTCGGAGATACCAGAGACGATGCCGGCACATGATG
>ERZ809074.3402-NODE-3402-length-14979-cov-31.426896_pt1 | contig 14979 bp, 16 predicted proteins | sample MGYA00520795_ERZ809074 | MGnify/ENA primary metagenome ERZ809074 (study PRJEB31570, sample SAMEA3212989) | Homo sapiens | biome: human-gut; feature: human gut; material: fecal | place: Sweden | collected 2011 ...
GAAGACGGCGGGGGATGTTTCGCTTTCGGACTGCATTGAGACCGGGAAGGACGGGAACGCGCTGTCGCTGATGGATGTGCTGTGCTCGGATGAGGATCTGTTCGAGGATCTCAGCGCACGGCAGACCTACCGGAAGCTCTACGAGGTCATGGACACAGTGCTGTCGCCGCGGGAGCGGATGGTCATCACCCTGCGCTACGGCCTTGGCGACCGCACGCCGCTCACGCAGCGGGAGATCGCGGCGAAATGCGGCATCAGCCGCTCCTATGTCTCCCGCATCGAAAAAAAGGCGCTCGCTGCCCTGCAGCAAGCGCTGCAGGGCTACACGCAGGAGGTCTGAAGCGGCGGGCGCAAAAAAGCAGAGGGGCTGCCCCCTCTGCTTTTTCTTTCTTCTATTTACTGCCGCTCGGCTTTGGTCTCACAGTAGAGGCAGCGGTAGGTGCGCTTTTCACGGTCGGTGAGCGTGAAGATCTGCGGCAGTTCCTGCTCGACGGAGGTGATGCAGCGCGGGTTTTTGCAGCGGATGACGTTCCGGATCCGCTCCGGCAGCTTCAGCTGGCGCTTTTCCACGCGCTGGCCATCCTTGATGATGTTGACGGTGATGCCGGGGTCGACGTAGCCGATCACGTCCCAGTCGAAGTCCAGGATGCGGTCGATCTTGATGATATCCTTGCGGCCGAGCTTGCTGCTGACGACGTTTTTGAGCAGCGCCACGGAGCAGTCGAGCTGGTCGAGGCCGAGGATGTTGTACAGGTACATCGCCTTGCCGGCGGAGATATGGTCAATGACAATACCGTTGGAAATCGCATCAATAATCATGTGGTAGCCCTCCCTTATTCAATACCAAGCAGCTTGAGGATCAGCGCCATGCGGATATAGCGGCCGTTTTTGACCTGCTTGAAGTAGCAGGCTCTGGGGTCGTCGTCGACGGCGACGGAGATCTCGTTGACGCGGGGCAGCGGGTGCAGGATGCACAGATCCGGCTTCGCCGTCCGGAGCTTTTCCGGGGTGAGGATGTAGCTGTCTTTCAGACGCAGGTAGTCCTCTTCGTTGAAGAAGCGCTCGCGCTGCACGCGGGTCATGTACAGGATATCGAGCTGCGGCATGACGGCCTCGAGGTCCGTGGTCTGCTCATAGGGGATGTTGTGCTTCTTGAGTGCTTCGTTCTTGACGTAGCTCGGCAGCTTCAGTTCTTCCGGAGAGATGAGCACGATCTTGATGCCGGTGTAACGGCTGAGCGCGCTGATGAGCGAGTGGACGGTGCGGCCAAACTTGAGGTCGCCGCAGAAGCCGACGGTCAGGTCGTTGAATCTCCCCTTCTCGCGCTGGATGGTGAGCAGGTCCGTGAGCGTCTGCGTCGGGTGGTTGTGGCCGCCGTCACCGGCGTTGATGACGGGGACCTCGGAGTGCATGGAGGCGACGAGCGGCGCGCCCTCTTTCGGGTGGCGCATGGCGATGATATCGGAATAGCAGCTGACGGTGCGGATGGTATCGGAGACGCTCTCGCCCTTCGACGCAGACGAGCTGCTGGCGGACGAGAAACCGAGGACCTTGCCGCCGAGCGAGAGCATAGCGGACTCGAAGCTCAGGCGCGTCCGGGTGGAAGGCTCAAAGAACAGCGTGGCGAGGATCTTGCCGTCGCACTTGTGGGCATAGGCCTCCGGGCGGGCGATGATGTCGTTGGCCTTGGCGACCAGTTCGTCGATCTCCTGGGTGCTGAGCTGCAGAATGTCGATCAGGTGGTTCATATCAGTTTGTTCCTCCAATCCAAGATTCGTCCGAGGGGTCATTCCGGAACTGCAGGAGCCGGGCGACGTCCTCGGGTTTGATATACTTCTGTTCGGCGGCGACCTGCGCGATCACGTCGAAGTTCGTCAGGCTGACATTTTTGACGTTGGCGGCGGCCAGCCGCTCCAGGCCCTTTTTCATGCCGTAGGTGAAGATGCTCACGATGCCGAGCACCTCCGCGCCGGCCTCCCGCAGCACGTTCACGACCTCAAGGACACTGCCGCCCGTGGAGATCAGATCCTCCACCACGACGACCTTCTGGCCCTTTTCCAGCCGCCCTTCGATCTGGTTCTGGCGGCCGTGGTCCTTGCTCGACGAGCGGACGTAGCCCATCGGCAGGCCCATCATCTGCGCGGTGATGGCGGCGTGCGCGATCCCGGCGGTGCTGGTGCCCATGAGGACCTCCGCGTCCGGGTATTCGCGGCGGATGGTCTGCATGAGGGCGGTCTCCACCTCGGTGCGGACGTCCGGGGCGGTCAGGATGAGGCGGTTGTCACAATAGACGGGACTTTTGATGCCGCTGGCCCAGGTGAACGGCTCGTCCGGCCGGAAGAATACGGCGCGGATCGACAGCAGATCCTCTGCGATGCGGCGTGCGGTAGATTCCATAGTCTGCTCCTTTCTGTTATCCGACGAATTCCTGCAGGCAGCGCTGGTAGGCTGCGACGGGGTCGGCGGCCTGCGTGATGGGACGGCCGACGACGATGTAATCAGAGCCGATGGCTCTGGCCTTTTCGGGGGTGGTGATGCGGACCTGATCGTCCGTCTTCGCGTCGGCGAAGCGGATGCCCGGCGTGACGGTCACGAAGCTGCCGGAGCAGGCCTCGTGGATCTTCCCTGCCTCGAGCGGCGAGCAGACCACGCCGTCGAGCCCCGCGGCCTGCGCGTTTTTCGCGTAGTCGATGACGACGTCAGCCAGCGGCGCGTGGATGCCGATCTCCTCTTCCATGCTCTGCTGGCTGGTGGAGGTCAGCTGCGTGACGGCGATGAGCAGCGGGCGCGTGCCGTCGGCGCGGGTCAGGCCCTCGAGCGCGGCGGTCATCATGGCGCGGGTGCCTGCCGCGTGGAGGTTCACCATATCCACGTCCAGCGAGGACAGGACGGCCATGGCCTTTTTGACGGTGTTGGGGATGTCGTGCAGCTTGAGATCGAGAAAGATCTGGTGGCCTCTGGCCTTGATCTCGCGGACGATGGACGGGCCCTCGGCGTAGAACAGCTCCATGCCGATCTTCACGAACGGCTTTTTGCCGGTGAAGCGGTCGAGAAACGCGAGCGTTTTCTCCTTGCTGTCGAAGTCCAGGGCGATGATGACGTCTTTACCCATGATGTGCGCCTCCTATGATATCGTTCAGATTTTGTATGTGATATTGTTCCATGACCCGCGGCAGATCGTTTACCAGATCGCGGCAGGCAAAGGGGTCGACCAGATTGGCCGCGCCGACCTCGACCGCCGTCGCGCCGGCGAGCATGAGCTCGAGCACGTCCTCCGCCGTCCGGACGCCGCCCATGCCGATGATGGGGATGCGGACGGCCTCATAGACCTGCCAGACCATCCGCACCGCCAGCGGGAAGATGGCCGGGCCGGACATGCCGCCGGTCTTATTGGCCAGCAGCGGCTTCTTGCCGCGCAGGTCGATGCGCATGCCAAGCACCGTGTTGATGAGGCTGACCGCGTCGGCGCCCGCGTCCTCGCAGGCCTTCGCGATGTCGGCGATGCTCGTGACGTTGGGCGAGAGCTTGACGATCACGGGCTTCTGGACTGCGTCCTTCACGGCCCGGGTCACGGCTGCGGCGGCCTTCGGGTCGGTGCCGAAGCTCATGCCGCCGCCGTGTACGTTCGGGCAGGAAATATTGACCTCCAGCCAGCCGACCTGCCCGCATGCGTCCAGCCTCCGGCAGACCTCGACGTATTCCTCGATGGAAAAGCCGCTGACGTTGGCCATGACCGGCTTTTGGAAGACGCGCTGCAGCTTCGGCAGCTCCTCGGCGATCACCGCGTCGACGCCGGGATTCTGCAGGCCGACGGCGTTGAGCATCCCGCCCGGCGCTTCCGCGATGCGCGGCTGCGCGTTGCCGGTGCGCGGGTGCAGGGTCGTGCCCTTGAAGGAAAACGTGCCGAGGCAGTTGATATCGTAGAGCTCCGCGAACTCATATCCGTAGCCGAAGGTGCCGCTGGCGGGGATGATGGGATTTTCCAGCTCCCGGCCGCAGAGCGTGACGTTTGTCGTTACCATAGCAGCTCCTCCTTTCTGAATACCGGGCCCTCGCGGCAGACGCGCTTCGGGCCGTTCAGCGTTTCGATCGTGCAGCCCATACAGGCGCCGAAGCCGCAGCCCATCCGGGCCTCCAGGCTGAGAAAGCCCGGCTTGTCCGCTGCGCGGCAGAGCGCGCGCAGCATCGGCAGCGGCCCGCAGGCGCAGAAGGTATCGTAGACTTCCGGCAGAGCATCGGTCACAAAGCCGCGCACGCCATAGCTGCCGTCCGTCGTCGTGACGACGGTCTGCACGCCGAGGGCGCGGAATTCTTCTTCGTAAAACCGCTCCTGCGCGGTGTTGAAGCCGAGGATGGCGATGGGTGTCTTCCCTGCCGCGAGCAGGCGGCGGGCAAGGCCGTACATCGGCGGCACGCCGATCCCGCCGCCGATGAGCAGCGTGGTCTCGCCGCAGGCGGCGACGTCAAAGCCGTTGCCAAGGCCCGTCAGCGCCCCGAGCGTCTGCCCCGGCCGACACTGCGCAAGCCAGTCGGTGCCTTTGCCGACGACCTTGTAGAGGATGGTCACGCCGGCATCATCCCAGTCGCAGACGGACAGCGGGCGGCGCAGGAAAAAGCCCGGCAGCTGCAGCTCCAGAAACTGCCCCGGCGCGGTGATGGCCGAGGTGTCGCCGCAAAGGCGCAGGGCATAGACCTGCGGGGCAAGCGGCCGGTTCTCCGTGATGGTAAACAGGACTTCTTTCAAAGCGTTTCCTCCTTCCAGACGGGTTCTCCGCCGATCATCGTGAGCTTGCACACGCCCGTCAGTGCACGTCCGGCAAACGGTGTGGCCCGACCCATGGTCAGGAACGTTTCGGGGTCGACGGTGTAGGTTTTGGTCAGATCAAAGGCCGTCAGGTCGGCGGGCTGGCCCTCGGCCAGCTCTGTGCCGCAGCCGAAGCGGCGCATCGGCGCGCCGTGCATCAGGTCGACAAGCTTTCCAAGCGGCAGGATGCCGGTCTGGACCAGCGCCGTGTAGCTTGCGGCAAACGACGTCTCGAGCCCGACGACGCCCATGGCGCTCTTTTCCAGCCCCCGGGCCTTTTCTTCCCGGCTGTGCGGGGCGTGGTCGGTCACCAGCATGTCGATCGTCCCGTCAAGCAGGCCCTCGATCAGCGCGTCGCGGTCTTCCCGCGCGCGCAGGGGCGGGTTCATCTTGAACCGGCCGTCCTCCTGCAGGTCTTCGTCGGTGAAGGTCAGGTAATGCGGCGCGGTCTCGCAGGTGACGTCCACGCCGCGGCGCTTGGCTGCGCGGATGAGGGCGACGCTTTCCTTCGTGGAGACGTGGCAGACGTGGTATGCGCAGCCGGTCTCTTCGGCGAGCCGGAGGTCCCGGGCGATCGGCCCCCACTCGCTCTCGGAGCAGATGCCGCGGTGGCCGTGGGCGCGGGCATACGCGCCGTCGTGGATATAGCCGCCGTGCAGGAGGCTGTTGTCCTCGCAGTGCGCGGCGAGGATCTTACCGAGGCGGCGGCACTGCATCATGGCCTCGCGCATGAGGCTTTCCGACTGCACGCCGCGGCCGTCGTCGGAAAACGCGATGACACCTGGCGCGAGCCCTTCAAGATCCGCGAGCCGCTCCCCTTTCTCACCGACGGAGATGGCGCCGTAGGGATGGACGTGGACGAGCGCGTCTTTTTCGATGATCGCGCGCTGCACGGCCAGCGCGGCAGCGCAGTCCGGCACGGGGTCGAGATTCGGCATGGCCGCGACGTGGGCGAAGCCGCCGTGGGCCGCGGCAAGCGTGCCGGTCAGGATCGTCTCTTTATAAGAAAATCCCGGTTCACGAAGATGTACATGCACATCAACGAAACCGGGAAATAAGACAGCCTTATGAAGATCAATGGAAACAGCATCTGCGGGACAGGAAATACGATCCCCAATGGAAACAATTCTTCCGCCTGAAAGCAAAACGTCCGCGGCACGAAATACGCCGCCCGAGGAGAGGAGCTGTGCGTTTTGAAGCAGATAGCGCATGGTCGTTTCCTCCTTTTTTGTGTCCGGTGCATTATACGGGATATCCGGCGGAATGTCAAGCCCCTTTACTGAAGGTTTTTTGATTTTTCGGAAAAAGCCCCGGGACTGCGGTCCCGGGGCCTGAAAACGGATTCAGGAAAGGAGCATTTTGTCGTTCGCCTCATCGCTGCCGCTGGCGCGGGAGAACATGGCGAGCAGATCCGGCACGGTCAGCTTCTTCTTCTCCTCGCCGGACACGTCCACCACGACCTGGCCGGCGTCCATCATGATGAGGCGGTTGCCGTGCGCGATGGCGTCTTTCATGTTGTGGGTGATCATGAGCGTGGTCAGCCCGTGCTCCTGCACGATGCGGTCGGACAGGTCGAGGACCTTGGCCGCCGTGCGCGGGTCGAGGGCCGCGGTATGCTCGTCGAGCAGCAGCAGCTTCGGCTGCTGCAGGGCCGCCATCAGAAGCGTCAGCGCCTGCCGCTGGCCACCGGAGAGCAGGCCGACCTTCGCGGTCATCCGGTCCTCGAGACCGAGGTCCAGCGCATGCAGCCGCTTCTGGTATTCGGCGCGTTCAGCCTTTGTGATGCCCCAGCGGAGGCCGCGGTGCTGCCCGCGGCGGGCGGCAAGGGCTAGGTTCTCCTCGATCTGCATGGTGGGTGCGGTGCCCATCATCGGGTCCTGGAACACACGGCCGAGGAAGGCCGCGCGCTTATGCTCCGGCAGGCCGGTGACGTCGGTACCGTCGATGACGATCTTACCGCTGTCGATCTGGAAGGAGCCCGCGATGGCGTTCAGCATGGTCGACTTGCCCGCGCCGTTGCCGCCGATGACGGTGACGAAATCGCCGTCGTTGAGGGTCAGGTTCAGATCGTTCAGCGCGGTCTTTGCGTTGACGGTGCCGGGGTTAAAGGTCTTGCACACATTGATGAGTTCAAGCATGGTGTGTTTCCTCCTTTTTTGCCTTGCCGCGGAACATCTTGCCCTTCCAGTACGGGATGGCCAGGAACAGCGCGACGATCAGCGCTGTGATGAGCTTGAGGTCGTTCGTGTTGAGGCCGAGCTGCAGGACGATCTGGAGCACGAAATAGTAGATCACCGCGCCGATCGACACGGCCAGCAGCTTGAGGCCGAAGTTCGTAAAGAGCTTGCTGAAAATGACCTCGCCGATGATGACGGCAGCCAGGCCGATGACGATCGCGCCGCGGCCCATGTTCACATCCGCCGCGCCCTGGAACTGCGCGAGCAGCGCGCCGGACAGGGCGACAAGGCCGTTGGAGAGCATGAGGCCGAAAACGACGTTCGCGTTCGTGTTGATGCCCTGCGCGCGGGCCATGTTCTGATTTGCGCCGGTGGCGCGGATGGCGCAGCCGCGCTCCGTGCCGAAGAACCAGTACAGAAGCGCGATCACGGCAAACGTGAAAAGAAGCAGGATCGGAAGCGGATTTTTCAGGCTCAGCTCGCGCACATAGCGCTGCGAGACCATCAGCGGATATTTATCCACGCCGACGGCCTGATTGGCCTTGCTGTCCATGATGCGAAGATTGATGGAATAGAGTGCGAGCTGCGTCAGAATGCCGGAGAGGATCGCGGGGATGCCGCATTTGGTGTGGAACATGCCCGTCACGAAGCCTGCCAGCATGCCGCAGGCAAACGCGCACAGCAGGGCCAGCCACGGGTTCACCCCAGCGCGGATGAGCATGACGGCGGCCGCGCCGCCGGTGGCGATTGAGCCGTCGACGGTCAGATCCGCAACGTCCAGAATACGGAAGGTGATGTACACGCCGATGGCCATCAGGCCCCAGATGAGACCCTGGGCCGCCGCGCCGGGCAGCGAATTAAGTAGCGCAGAGAGGAAGCTCATAATCATTCTCCTTGTCAGTCTGCGCCTGCAATCGACCGGCAAAGGGTTCCGGTTATCGGCCGATTGCAGGGGCAAACGGTTTTTGCAGTTCCGCCGGTCACGGGCGAAGTGCCCATGACCGGCCGGGATAGAAATATGGGATGCGGGATCTTAGCCCTCGATGGCCTCATAGCCGTCCAGCGGGGTGATGCCGAGCTGCTCGCAGACGGAAGCGTTGTACTTCGGGGTCGCGTCGGTGTATTCGACCGGCATTGTAGAGATATCGGCCTCGCCCTTGAGGATCTTCGCGGCCATCTTGCCGGTGGTCACGCCGAGATCGTAGTAGCTGATGGACAGCGTCGCCACGCCGCAGCCGCGGCAGAGGCCCTCTTCGCCGCAGATGGCGGGAACGCCGGCAGGGATCAGGACGTTGGCAATGGCCTCGGTGTTGGAGGCGGCGGTGTTATCGGTCGGGATGTAGACAACGTCGGAGAAGTCGGCGGCCTTCTGGGTCACGGAGGAGACGTCGTTGCTGTCGGTGAAGGCAAATTCTTCGCAGGTCACGCCCTGGGCCTCGAGCGCCTTGCGGACCTCGTCGATCTGATAGCGGGAGTTCGGCTCAGCCGAGCAGAACAGCAGACCGACGGTCTTGGTCTCGGGGAACCAGTCGAGGATCATCTGGGCCTGCGCCTGCAGGTCAGCCAGGTCGGACGTGCCGGAGATGTTGCCGCCGACAGTGCCGTTGAAGTCATCGATATCCAGCGCGACGCCATAGGCCGTGATGGACGTGCCGAGGATGGGGATATCAGCCGTAGCGGAGACAGCGGCAGTCAGCGCCGGGGTTGCATTGGCCATGATGAGGTCCACGCCCTTGGAGACAAAGCCGTTGACGATCGTGCCGCAGTTGACGGAGTCGCCGGAGGCGTTCTGCACGTCGACGGTGACGGCGTCGCCGAGTTCTTCTTTCAGCGCGTCGATGAAGCCCTGGGTCGCGGCGTCGAGCGCCTCATGCTGGACCAGCTGGCAGACGCCGACGGTGTAGGTCTTGCCGCTCTCGGCCGGAGCCTCGGCGGATTCTTCGGCGGCGGGTTCGGCCGCTTCGGTGGTTTCGGTGGTTTCTGCGGTCTCAGTGGACGCGGCGGCGTCCGTGGCGGCAGGCTGGCTGGAGGCACAGGCGGCCAGGCTCAGGACCATGACGAGCGCCAGAAGCAGTGCAAGCATCTTTTTCATTTTGATTTCGCTCCTTTTCTCATGTATGAACTGGATTGGATGGGGCTGCGCCGCGTACTTGCGGCTGCAGTCCAAAACAAAAAGGAGGCTCTGTCCGCGGAACAGAGCCTCCTTCTGGTTACGAAGAAAAACACCGGTCTATACGGACAGTCTCTTTTTTTGCGCGCGGTAATACAGGCCCGTGATCTGCTCGCGGGCCTCAATAAAGAGGAAGCTCATCTGGATGGACTTGTTGTTCGGATAACGCTTGGCCATGATAAGCTCCTTTCTGCCGCGCGTGCGGCGTCCTTTTGATGTTTGCTACTATACCGCTTTAAATGCGCAAAGTCAATCGTGAATCCGCCAAATTGTCCTTGCTTTTTTCCGTATCGTTTGTGCATTCCGCAAAATGCACACTGCCCGCCTCCGTGGGGAGGCGGGCGGCGATTCGTTCGTCAGACATTGGTAAAGTGGTAGGAATGGCCGATATCGTAGGTCATTTTATCGCTTTCGGAGATGAAATCCATGAAGCGGTTGGCCGCGGAGGTCGGCGAGACGTCGCGCAGCGTGCACATGCAGACCGAGCGCGGCGGGATCTCAAACGCCGTGCGGACCGGCAGGATCACGCCCCGGCCGAGGCCGGACTGCGAAAATTCCTCCGTCACGCATGCGACGCCGAGGCCGATCCGTGCCAGCGAGATGAGCAGATTGTGCGAGCCGAGCTCGATCTCCGGCTTCAGGCTGACGCCGTGCTGCTGGAAATACTGCTCGACATAGGCGCGGGAGCTCGCCTTGCGCTCGAGCAGGATGAGCGGGAAGGCCGCGATCTCCTCGAGCGTGTGGGCGTGGTCAAAATCACAGTCGTAATTCGGCGCGGCGACGAAGATCTGGTGGGTATCGAAGCAGTGGCGGATGGAATAGGCGTCCTTGTCCTTCGGCTCGCTGGCAAAGGCGATGTCGACCTGCCCCGCGTGCAGATAGTCGAGGACCATCTGGCTCGTGCCGTTGAGGATGCGGATCTGGATGGCCGGATAGTTCTGATGAAAGGCCTCGAGCCGGGAGACCAGATAGGTCTTCGTTACCGTGTCGCTCGCACCGATGATCAGCTCGCCCGTGAGCAGCTGGCGCGACTGCGCGAGCTTTTCCTCGCCGCACTGGATGAGGCCGAGGCCGTGCGAGACATAGTCCAGCAGCATCTTCCCCTCGCTCGTCAGCACAACGCCGCGCGTGCTTCTGGAAAACAGCCGTACCTGCAGCTGCTCTTCGAGCTGCTTGATGGACTGGCTGACCGCGGATTGGGAGATATACAGATTCTGCGCCGCGGCGGAGATATTGCCCATGCGGGCGACCTCCTGAAAGACGCGGTAAAGCTCCAATTTGACTGCCATAGCTGCCTCCTGTCATTACGTTTATTAATGGAGTTAATCGCAACGATTAAAAACATCTATTTTACTTATTATCCGACAACGATTATAATATGCGCAGGATGAAAAGTCCAGCATGAAATCAAGTTCATACAGTTGCCAATATAGTTCCGGATATATGGCCCGGATGTTTCTACCGCAGCGCCAGAGCTGCGACTATTGGAAGTTCGCACACGCAGGTCGTCTGTTCCTGCGCGCGGCTTTTTGTCATTGGCAGCAGGTATATCCCCCGCTGTCTATTTTTTATTATGTTTTTGGAGGAAGCTATGCAGGAGCTGAAGGATCGCATCGTCAAGGAGGGCAAGATTCTGCCCGGAAACATTGTAAAGGTCGACGGGTTTCTCAACCACCGCGTCGACTGTGCGTTTATGGGACGCATCGCTGATGAATTCCAGAAATTCTTTGATCTCGACAAAGTAGATCTCATTCTGACAGCTGAAGCCAGCGGCATTGCCCTTTCCGCGATCTGCGCGTACCGGTACGGCAAGCCCATGGTGTATGCGAAAAAGGCCAAGAGCGACAACATCGAGGGCGGCCTGTATCAGAGTGAGATCTTTTCCTATACCTACAAGAAGAAGGTCACGCTGCTCGTCTCCAAGGAATGGCTGCACCCGGGCGACCGTGTGCTCGTGATCGACGATTTCCTTGCCCGCGGCGAAGCGCTGCGCGGCCTCTGCGAGATCGTCCAGGCCGCCGGCGCCGAGCTGGTCGGCATCGGCTGCGCCGTGGAAAAGGGCTTCCAGGGCGGCGGCGACAAGCTCCGCGCAGCGGGTGTCAACCTGCATTCGCTCGCCATCATCGAAAGCGCAGAGCCGGGCAACATCGTCTTCCGTGAGGAGGAGGCATAATGGAAACTGTCCTCATTCTGGATTTCGGCGCCCAGTACAGCCAGCTCATCGCACGCCGCGTGCGTGAGCAGAACGTCTACTGCGAGGTCAAGCCCTGCTCCATCTCCCCTGACGAGATCCGGAAGCTTGCCCCCATCGGCATCATCCTGTCCGGTGGCCCGCAGAGCGTCTATGAATCTGTTTCCCTGCACGTGGATCCTGCGCTGTTTTCGCTCGGGATCCCCGTTCTTGGCATCTGTTATGGATGCCAGCTCATGGCATATTCGCTGGGTGGCACCGTTGCAGCAGCGACGGAAGCGACTGCCCGCGAATATGGCAAGACGCTGACCGAGTTTGACACCCAGAGCGCTATCTTCCAGGGCCTGCCCGCGTCCTCCGTGACGTGGATGAGCCACGGCGACTACATCTCGCAGGTCCCCGACGGCTTCACCGTCACCGCGAAGACCGCCGTCTGCCCGACGGCCGCTATGGCCTGTCCGGAAAAGAAGCTCTACGGCGTGCAGTTCCATCCGGAAGTGCAGCATACCGTCCAGGGCAGCGAAATTTTGCGCCGCTTCCTCTATTCCGTCTGCGGCGCCTCCGGCGACTGGACCATGGCGGATTACCGCCAGACTGCCATCCGCGCCATCCGCGAAAAGGTCGGCTCCGGCCGCGCACTGCTGGCGCTGTCCGGCGGCGTGGACTCTTCTGTCGCTGCAGCGCTGATGGCCGAGGCCATCGGCAGCCAGCTCACCTGCGTGTTTGTCGACCATGGCCTGATGCGCAAGAATGAGGGCGACGAGGTCGAAGCCGCCTTCGGCAAATGGGATATCCACTTCATCCGCGTCAATGCGGAGGAGCGGTTCCTCTCGAAGCTCGCCGGCGTCACCGATCCGGAGACGAAGCGCAAGATCATCGGCGAGGAATTCATCCGTGTGTTTGAGGCCGAAGCCAAGAAGATCGGCGCCGTCGATTATCTTGTGCAGGGCACGATCTATCCGGACGTCATCGAATCCGGCCTTGGCAAGTCCGCGGTGATCAAGAGCCACCACAACGTCGGCGGTCTGCCAGACTATGTCGATTTCAAGGAGATCATCGAGCCGCTGCGGATGCTCTTCAAGGACGAAGTCCGGCAGCTCGGCCGCGAGCTGGATCTGCCGGAGTATCTGGTCATGCGCCAGCCCTTCCCCGGCCCGGGTCTTGCCATCCGCGTCATCGGCGATATCACGAAGGAAAAGCTCGACACGCTGCGCGACGCCGACTTCATCTTCCGCGACGAGATCGCCAAGGCCGGGCTCGACCGCAGTCTCAGCCAGTATTTCGCGGTCCTCACCTCCATGCGCTCCGTCGGCGTCATGGGTGACGGCCGGACGTATGACTATACGCTGGCGCTGCGCGCGGTCAATACGAGCGACTTCATGACCGCCGACTGGTCCCGCATCCCCTACGACGTGCTCGACCGCATCTCCGTCCGCATCGTCAACGAAGTCCGCGGCATCAACCGCATCTGCTACGACATCACCAGCAAACCCCCCGCAACGATCGAGTGGGAATAAATATTTAGTGTTTCCCGAATCCTGAAAAGCGTTGGTAATACAGCGTTTTTCAGGATTTTTCTTTTTTAGTGGCTACAAATTGGCTACATTTGCAGCGATTTTTGTAGCCAGAGGCTCACGGCATGATGCCGTCAAGCTGTCTGACTACCTCCACCTGTTTGTTGGGGTACAGGTGGCTGTACGTGTCCATCGTTGTCTGCACCTTTTCATGTCCAAGCCGCTCCGCGATCAGCAGCGGTGAGAATCCCATCTCCACCAGCAGGCTGGCGTGGCTGTGTCGAATGTCATGCACCCGTATCCGCTTCACGCCCGAAGCCTTGCAGCCATACTCCATTTCGTGGTATAGAAAGCTCTTGGTGTAGGGAAAGAGCCTGTCGTCCCTTTGCAGCCCGTAGCAATGGGACATATACTCCTGCAAACAGTTGCAAAGACCGTCGGGAATGGGGATAGTACGGATGCTTTTCGGTGTTTTCGGAGTGGTGATAATATCCTCTTTGCCGAGGCGCTGATAGCTCTTGTTCACCGTCAGGGTTTTCTTTTCAAAGTCGATGTCCGACGGTGTGAGTGCCAGCAGCTCTCCCTCCCGAATCCCCGTGTAGTACATGGTCATGAATACCGTGTAGCTGGCGGGACGGTCTTTCATGCTCTCAATAAATGTCTGGAACTCGTCTTTTGTCCAGAACAGCATTTCATCGGCTTTCTTCTTGCCCATGCTCCCCGCCTTGTGGCAGGGATTCTCTTTCAGCCCATAGTATTTGACTGCGTAGTTGAAAATCGCCGTGAGCTGGTTGTTGATGCACTTGAGATAGGTCTGGGCGTAAGGCTTGCCGTTTTCATCCCGGTAGCTGGTCAGGGAGTTCTGCCATTGGCGCACGTGAGTGGGCTTGATCTCGTTCAGCGGGATTTTCTTGAAGAAAGGCGTTACCTTCAGGTCGATCAGCCATTTCTTGCTGGCAACGGTTGAGGGCTTGAGGCGGTGCTCCATATCCTTGACATACAGAGAGATGAAGTCACCGAAGGTCATGCCGAGGCTGCCCGTGGATTGGCTGATGAAGTCACGTTCCCATTGCAGGGCTTCCTTTTTGGTGGCGAAGCCCCGCTTCTTTTTGTGGATTGTCTTTCCTGTCCAGTCCGTTACCCGGATCTGCGACATCCAGCGACCGGTATCGCCGTCTTTTGTTACTGACATTTTTACCTCCTTCCCTCAAGAATCAGGCTTTGATCAGGTTATTTACTCATTACTCTCATTGTTACCATATTCCTTTTCCAAAAGCTCCGTCCGTCTTGCAATCAGTTCGTCACGGTCAAGTTCTTCTGGTTCTGTGCATTTGACTGCGTTCGCAGCATAGTATGCAAGCGTCTGCTCCTTCCAGCGCTTATATGCTGCCTGCGTGGAGTTATAGGCGCGAAGCTCACTGCGCTCGTCCTCCCACTGTTCAAGAAAGAGGCACATATCCGCGTTGAACTCCGCCGTGCTCTTTCCATCAAAGGAAATCGAGCACTCCCATTGTTTGCTGCGGGGCGGCTTCTGCACATTGATCTTGAAGTCGATGCCCTCTACCGTTTCCAGCTTAAAGAGGAAGTCCATCACGTCGGCAAGCGTCCTGATCTGTGTCGTGCTGGATTCATACCCAAGAATATAGGTTGAGGTTGTGTCCAGCAGGTCTGCGATCTGATTGACAACGGCAATCGACACTTCAATCTCTCCGGTTTCGTACTTCTGTACGGTGCGGAGAGATTTTTTCAGCATTTGTGCCAGTTCGGTCTGGTTCAGCCCCTTGCGTTTTCGGAGCTGCTTGATTCTCTGCCCAATGGCGGGATAATCGAAATTGTCCATGTCTGATTCACCTCGTCCATATCATACCACAGAATAAAGCGAATTGCAAGTGCATATTTATATTTCGCAAAGGCTTGACAGATGCATCTTATGTGCGTATAATAAAATATGTACTCAAGATGCGTATTACAAAGAATTTGAAGAAAGGAACGCGAATAGAAGATACGCAGACCGAGGCAGATCACTTTGAAACAGGAGGTACTATGAGAGCACAATTTATCACAGCGGCAGAGGTGGCGGAGATCATGGGCATCAGCCGCAGCAAGGCGTATCAGATTGTCCG
>ERZ809074.3424-NODE-3424-length-14877-cov-4.259547_pt1 | contig 14877 bp, 13 predicted proteins | sample MGYA00520795_ERZ809074 | MGnify/ENA primary metagenome ERZ809074 (study PRJEB31570, sample SAMEA3212989) | Homo sapiens | biome: human-gut; feature: human gut; material: fecal | place: Sweden | collected 2011 ...
GTCCGCCCGCCGTAACGAGCGATGTTTAGTATACCCAAAAAGCCTCCATTTGTCAAGAGGCATTTTAAATTTTTCCATTTTTCTTTGTTCCATCAATTCCCGTCAGCAGATGCACCAGCATTTCGGTCATTTTTTCCAAAGATTCCACTGGGATATACTCATAGACCCCGTGGAAGTGATAGCCGCCTGTGGAGAGGTTGGGACAGGGCAGGCCCAAATAGCTCAGCCGCGCCCCATCGGTCCCCCCGCGGATGGGGACGTCCCGGGGCTCCACCCCCGCCTTGCGAAAGGCCGCCCGGGCCCAGTCCAGCAGCTGAGGGTGAGGGAGAATCCGCTCCTTCATATTGTAGTAGGAATCGGTGAGGATAACCTCCACGGAACCGGGCCCATACTGTCTCTCCAGATAGGCACCGATCCGGGTCAAGGTCTCCTTTCTCTCCGCGAAACGGGCCTGGTCATGGTCCCGGATGATCCACTCCAGCCTTGCCTGGCTCTCGTCCCCGGTCATGGCGCACAGATGATAGAACCCCTCATATCCCTCCGTATGGGCCGGCGCCTCCGCCGGGGGCACCATGGCGATGAACTGCGCCGCCATCAGGCAGGCGTTCCGCATCTTGTTTTTTCCCTCCCCCGGGTGGATGTTCACCCCGTGGAGGAGAACCGTCCCGGCGGCGGCGTTGAAGTTCTCATACTCCAGCGTCCCCAGCGGACCCCCGTCCACCGTATAGGCAAACGCGGCGCCAAGCCGCGCCCGGTCAACATAGTCCGCCCCCCGGCCTACCTCCTCATCCGGGGTGATGCACACCGCCACCCGTCCATGGGCTAGCTGCGGGTCACGGACCAGACGTTCCACCGCAGCAAAAATCTCCGCCACGCCGGCCTTGTCATCCGCCCCCAGCAGAGTGGTCCCGTCGGTGACCACCAGCTGCTTGCCCACCTGCTCCAGCAAGTCGGGAAACGCCGCCGGAGACAGGGCAATCCCCTTCTCCTCATTCAGGACCAGCACGCCTCCCTCATAGGAGACAACCCGGGCCTTCACCGGTCCCCCGGGGACCCGGGGCGCCGTGTCCATGTGGGCGATGAGGGCAATCACCGGGACGTCCTCCCGTCCGGGGGTGGCCGGGAGCCACCCATAGACCGCCCCGTTGTCCGCCAGGCAGGCCCCTTCCAGGCCCATCTCCGCCAGCTCCCGGGCCAAAACCCTGCCCAGCGCCCGCTGTTTCTCCGTGGAAGGGGTCGCCTCCGACCCCTCCTCGGACTGGGTATCAAAGGTAATATACTTCAAAAACCGCTCCAATGCTGTCATCTGTTTTCTCACGCCTCCTCCCACGCTTTGGCCCGCTCCAGGGCTTTTTGCCAGCGGGTATACTCCCGGCGCCGGTCGGTTTTGGGATAGTAAACCCTGCCCGGCGCCCCCTCCCGGGCAATCTCCTGGGGGCTGTGCCACAGTCCCGCGCCCAGGCCCGCCAAGCAGGCCGCGCCCCAGGCGGTGGTCTCCACCACCGCCGGTCGCTCCACCGGCACTCCCAGCAGATCGGCCTGATACTGCATCATAAAATCGCTGACACTGGCCCCGCCGTCCACCCGGAGGGACTGGATGGGCCGCCCGGCGTCCCGCTCCATGGCGGCAATGAGGTCCGCCGTCTGGTAGGCAATCCCCTCCAGGGCCGCCCGGCAAAGGTGGGCCCGGGTGGTCCCCCGGGTGAGTCCCACCACCGTGCCCCGGGCATACATGTCCCAGTGGGGCGCCCCCAGCCCGGTAAAGGCGGAGACCAAGTACACGCCGCCGTTGTCCGGCACCTGTTCGGCCAGCCTGTCACAGTCGCTGGCCTGCCGGATGATCCCCAGCTCGTCCCGCAACCACTGAATGGAGGAGCCGGCGTTGAACACGCTCCCCTCCAGGATATAGGTAGTCTTCCCCTCCAGACCCCATCCAATACAGGTGAGCAGGCCATTTTGCGATAGCACCGGGGTCTCCCCCGTGTTCATCAGGGTAAAGCAGCCCGTCCCGTAGGTGTTTTTCAGCTGGCCCGCCTGGAAGCATCCCTGGCCAAAGAGGGCTGCCTGCTGGTCTCCCGCCGCCCCCCGGATGGGGAGCCCCGCCAGGTCCTGCAAATGAGGGACCCCCGAGGCGATCGTTCCCAGCTCCCCGCTGTTTTCCACCGGCTGGGGCAGCCAGCCCATGGGAACGTCCAGCAACTGGCACAGGGTCTCATCCCAGCACCGGCGGTGAATGTCAAAGAGCATGGTCCGGCAGCAGTTGGAGTAGTCCGAGGCATGGACCTTTCCCCCGGTGAGATTCCACAGCAGCCAGCTGTCCACCGTACCGCAGAGCAGCTCTCCCCGCTCCGCCCGCCGCCGGGCGCCGGGGGTGTGCTCCAGCAGCCACCGGTATTTGGTGCCGGAGAAATAGGCGTCCGGCAGCAGCCCGGTCCGGGCCCGAATGGCCTCCGTATACCCCTGCTCCCGCAGCTGGGTGCAGAACGCCGCGGTCCGCCGGCACTGCCAGACAATGGCGCGCCCCACCGGCTTGCCGGTCTCCCGCTCCCACATCAGCGCGGTTTCCCGCTGGTTGGCCAACCCCACCCCGGCGATTTGACCGGGCCGCACGCCGCTCTGGGCCACGCATTGGGCCGCCGCCCGGAGCTGGCTGTCCAGCAGTTCCAAAGGATCGTGCTCCACCCAGCCAGGCTGCGGATAATACTGCGAGAAGGGAATCTGTGCCGAAGACACCACTGAACCCTGCCGGGTAAACAGGATCGCCCGGGAGCTGGTGGTGCCCTGATCCAGCGCCAAGAGATAGTCCGTCATCGAAATCGCCCCGCTTTCTTGACGAGGGCCCCCGGTTGCGGTATGATGCCCTCACCATCGGTTTTTCCTTAGTGTAGCATGTCCCTGGGACATTTTCCACCCATTTCCGAAAGGAGGTCCCCCTTGCGTTACCCCAACGTTACCCCCGCCGTCTTTCTCTCCCGGCCCAACCGGTTTGTGGCCCAGGTCCTTTTGGAGGGGGAAGTGATCACCGTCCATGTCAAAAACACCGGCCGCTGCCGGGAGCTTCTCCTCCCCGGGGCCCAGGTCTGGCTGACCAAGAGCACCAACCCCAACCGAAAGACCGCCTATGACCTCATCGCGGTACAGAAAGGAGCCCGGCTCATCAACATGGATGCCCAGGCTCCCAATCAGGTCTTTTATGAATGGGCCGCCGCCGGCCACTTTGTCCCCCAGCTCACCTTACTCAAACCGGAGTGCCGTCACGGGGACTCCCGCTTTGATTTTTACTGGGAGGCCGGGCCCCGCAAGGGCTTTGTCGAGGTCAAGGGGGTTACCCTGGAGCGGGACGGGGCCGCCTACTTCCCTGACGCCCCCACCCAGCGGGGCATAAAGCATCTCCACGGCCTGACAGACAGTTTGGCCCAAGGTTATGAGGGGGCCGTATGCTTCGTCATTCAAATGGAGCAGGCGGACTTTTTCGCCCCCAATGACCACACCCACCCCGCCTTTGGACAAGCTCTGCGCCAGGCGGCCCAGGCGGGGGTTGCCGTTCTGGCCCGCTGCTGTACCGTCACCCCGGACAGCCTGACCCTGGGAGAGGCGGTGCCCGTTCGGTTATCCCCCTGACGCCCCCTCCCTCCAGGCCGCTCTCTCCCGGCGAATCCGCCGCCCCTTCTCCACCATGGTGACGCTGATGCCCGCCCAGATGATGACAAAGGCGATGAGCTGATCCACCTGCAGCGCCTCTCCAAAGTAGAGCAGGCCCACCAGGAATTGGAGGGTGGGGTTAATATACATGAGAATGCCTGAGAAGTAGTAGGGAATCTCCCGTACCCCCAGGTTAAACAGGAGCAGGGGCACCGAGGTCACCACCCCGCTGGCCGGCAGCAGCCACAGGGCCGCATCCCCCAGCACAGCCGCCGTGCCCCCCTGGTGGGCCGTCCACCAGCCGGAAAAGGCCAGGGCCAGCGGAGTCATCCACAGGGTTTCCATAAACAGCGAAGTCTGGGCCGTCAGGGTGATTTTCTTCTTCAGGGCCCCGTAAATGGCAAAGGGAATGGCCACCATCAGGGCCAGCACAGGCAGGCTCCCTGTGCGGACCGTCAAAAACACGATGCCCGCCCCAGCGCACAGAAAGGTGACCTTCTCCCCCGGACTGGGTTTTTCCCGAAAGGCAAGGACCCCGATGAGACCCACCGCCACCGGCTCAATGAAATAGCCCATGCTGGCCTGGAGCACATGCCCACTGTTGACCGCGTAGATGTACATACCCCAGTTGAGGGTAATGAGAACCCCGCACAGCAGGCAGTTGACCATGGTTTTTCGGTCTCGGAAAGCCGCCGCAACCTCCCGCCCCCGTCGGGCAAACAGCAGGTACAGCCCCATAAAAACCAGGGACCAGATGATCCGCTGGGCCAGGACATAGACCGAGTTTACCTGGGCCAGAAAGCGCCAGAAAATGGCCAAGATTCCCCACAGCACATAGCACCCGGTCACTGTCATCAGCCCCAGGGTTTTCTTTTGCTCCATCGGCAGCCCCCTCTCTTTTCTCTCTTTTTCATTCTATCCCCTCAAACCCAACCCTGTCAATCGGAACTTTCCCGGCCTGATTTCTCTGTTCAAAATAGGTCCTGCCGGGAGAAACTCCAGCCGTTTCACAAAACAGCATTCCTTCGTTTCCCCGTGAGCAATAAGAAGTTAACTTCTTTTCTCTTGACATTCCCCTTACCTTGCTATAATATGAAGTTAACTTCCTAAGAAGTAAGCTTCCTATTTCAGAGGTGAGGAGTGTGAAAACGATCATCAAGGATTTACGGACTGCCGCCGGGTTGACACAACAGCAGCTTGCCAACCAGGTGCGCGTAACAGTGAGGACCATCAATTCCATAGAACGGGGCGAATATAACCCGTCGTTGGTACTGGCCTACAAAATTGCGCGCTTATTCAACACGACAGTGGAGGAATTGTGCTGTTTGAAAGAAAATGTGACGTTGGAGGAAGGACAACATGAGGATCAAAGATAAAAAAATGTTTGTACGGGGCATTTTACTCCTGCTTCTTGGCGTTGGTATTGCCATATCAAGGTTTTGTATATTCACCGACGCTACGCACGGTATGTTAAGGCCGATCATATTCATCGGAATCTGCCTCCTTGCCGCTCTTTATCACATGGTCATGGCGCTACATATTGACGGTGAAGAAGAAGGGGAGGAACTATAAACATGCAATTATTCAATGGAAAAAGCAAACTATTCGGCGTGCTATTGGTATTAGCTGCTTTCTTCAGCTTCTATCTCGGCGATATTACTACACTCACACCCCCACAAAAAGCCACGGCAGGCGTTGCTCTCGTTATCCTTGTTCTGCTGGCCCTTATTTTTGCCCTTAGACCTAAGAAAACGGAGGAGGATTTGATTGCAGAGCAGGACGAAAGAAATCAATACATCGAGTTAAAATGTGCCGCGAAAGCCTTTCGGGTTGCGCTACATGCATCATTTATGACAATTATCGCTGGCATGATTGCCTTCGGCCTGACTCGGGAATATGCCTTTATCTGGCTGGTTATGGGCGGTATTTTACCTTATGGGGCATCGAGAATTGCCTATATCGTTTCTGCATTCCGCTACGATAAGTAACCTGCGCCGGTCGCCCGGTTCTTTTCTCTTGTATTTTCCGACACCTTTCGATATAATGAAAAAGTTGTACTGTAATGGTACCCAAAGCCTCATGACACTTGACAAAGGAGACGTTTCCATGGCTTCTAAACTCTTCACCGCCGGTCAGATCGGCACCCTGACCCTGCCCAACCGGGTCATCCGTTCCGCCACCCAGGACCCCTTCGGCCGCCGGGACGGCACCTGCGCCCCGGAGCAGGTGGAACTCTACCGCGAGATCGCCGCAGCCGGCACCGGCGCCATCATCACCGCGTACAGCTACATCTCCCCGGAGGCCCGTTCCACCGGCATCCAGGTGGGTTTTGCCACCCCGGAACAGCGGGCCAGCCAGAAGGAAGTGCTGGACGCCGTCCACGCCGCAGGCGGGCGCCTGATCCTCCAGCTCATGCACGCCGGCATGAATGTCTTCATGCCGGAAAAGCACGTGGCAGGGGGCAAGCTGCTGGCCCCCTCCGGCGGGATGAAAGCCCCCAACGAAATGGAAACCACGGAGATCACTGCGGCGGATCGGGAAAAAATCCGCAACGACTTTGTGGACGCAGCTAAGGCCGCCCAGGAGATGGGGTTTGACGGCATCCAGCTCCACTGCGCCCACGGCTACCTCCTCAGCCAATTCCTGGACCCCAACACCAACCACCGCACCGACGAATTCGGCGGCAGCGCAGAGAATCGGTTCCGCTTCGCCGGGGAATGTCTCTCCGCCATCCGCCAGGCCGTGGGCAAGGACTATCCCATCCTGGTGAAGGTCAACACCAACTGCGCCGGAGAGGCTGACGAGGCCTATGCCCAGGATATTCTCTACTTCTGCCGCCAGTTTGAAGCCCTGGGTGCCGATGCCATTGAGCTGTCCGGCTACAACTGGTTGGGCCTCGGCAAGAAAAAGGTCCCCACCTTCTATCTGGACCGGGCCGTACAAATCCGTCAGGCGGTCTCCATCCCCCTGATCCTGGTGGGCGGGGTCCGCGGCCCTGAGACCGCCCAGCAGATCCTGGACGCCGGCATCGACTTCGTCTCCGCCTCCCGTCCCTTCATCTGCCAGCCCGACTTCGTCCGCCACCTGGAGCAGGGCGAGGACTCTCCCTGCGTCGGCTGCACCAAATGTCTGGGCAATATCTGGTCCAAGGAGGGCCGCCGCTGCATCAAGCACGAAATTCCAGCCGCCTTTGCCAACAACCAAGCCTAATCAGTCCCAAAACGCGGACCCAACACCGGAGGAAGTTTCCTCCGGTGTTTTTTTGCCATCCTTTTCCTTTGACATCCCCTGACAGGCTGGTATACTATTCGCACATACGTTCGATTTTTAGCCGTTCCCTTCAGGAGGTGTCCCCTATGACCCTTGCCGAAAAGCTCACCATTCTCACCGACGCCGCCAAGTATGATGTGGCCTGTACCTCCAGCGGAGGAGACCGGCGGGGCGGCCGCCTGGGCAAAACCATCGCGGCCGGCTGCTGCCATTCCTTTTCCGCCGACGGCCGGTGTATCTCCCTGCTCAAGCTTCTACTCACCAATGTCTGCGTCTACGACTGCCAATACTGTGTGAACCGGACCTCCAATGACCTGCCCCGGGCCATGTTCACCCCCCGGGAGCTGGCGGACCTCACCATTGACTTCTACCGCCGCAACTATATTGAGGGGCTCTTCCTCAGCTCCGCCGTGGTCCACAGCCCCGACTACACCACAGAACTGATGATCCGAACCCTGACCCTATTGCGGGAGGACTACGGGTTTTCCGGCTACATCCACGCCAAGGCCATCCCCGGCGCCGATCCCCTGCTCACCGCCCGGCTGGGGCGGCTGGCTGACCGCCTGTCGGTGAACATCGAGCTCCCGTCCTCCAAAAGTCTGGCGCTTTTAGCACCGGACAAAAAGACCGACGCCATTTTTCAGCCGATGGCTCAGATCAAACAGGAAATTTTACAGTCCAAGGCAGAGCGCCAGAAGTTTCGCCACGCCCCGGCCTTCGCCCCGGCGGGGCAGTCCACCCAGATGATCGTGGGGGCCTCGGATGAGACAGACTATCACATTCTCAAGCTCTCGGAGGGGATGTACCGGAAATACGGCCTCAAGCGGGTCTTTTTCTCCGCCTATGTTCCTGTGACCCACAGTCCTCTGCTCCCCTCCCCCCTGTCCTTCCGGCCGCCCCTGCTGCGGGAGCACCGGCTGTACCAGTCAGACTGGCTGCTTCGATTTTACCACTTCCAGGCAGACGAGCTTCTCTCCCCCGATTACCCCACCCTAAACCCCCAGCTGGCCCCCAAATGCAGTTGGGCCATGTCCCACCTGGAATACTTTCCCGTGGAGGTCAACACCGCGGATTATCACACCCTCCTGCGGGTCCCGGGCATCGGGGTGGTCAGTGCCCGGCGGATTCTCTCCGCCCGGCGGTGGCGGTCTTTGGATCACACCGCCCTGGGCAAGCTGGGGGTGGTTCTGAAGCGGGCCCAGTATTTCATCACCTGCTCCGGCAAAATGACCCCCGCCCTCCGGGTTACCCCGGCAGGGGTCCTGCGGGCCCTGACCCTCCTGGAGGCCCCCGCTCTGCCCGCGCCCTACGAACAGCTCTCCCTTTTCCCCGCCTGAAAGGAGGTTCTGATGTCCACCTGGCCCCCATGCGCGATGCTGTATGACGGCTCCTTCGCCGGCTTTCTCACCTGCGTCGGAGAGAGTTTCCGGCAGAAGGTCTATCCCTTCTACTTTCTCTCCCCTGGCGTGGAGCAGATCTCCCTGTACCCCATTCTGGAAACTCCCACCGACCAGGCCCTGGCCAAGTCGGTCTACCGCAGCCTGGAGGAAACCGTCTCCTCCACCTTCCGCCGGCTGATCACGTACAGCTTCCTTACCTGCCTGCCCCAGCGGGAGCGAACTATGTTCGACCTGATCTATCTGGCCTTTCACCAGGCCCTGCCCCAGGACCTTACCGACGACCGGGTCCTCCTGCTCACCCGGGCCATCCAGCACCTGACCCATGAGGCCCACCAGCTCAAGGGATTCGTCCGCTTTGCAGACTACGGCGGTGTCTTGGTGGGCCAGATTGCCCCGAAGAACCGGGTGCTCCCCCTGCTCCGCCCTCACTTCTGCCAGCGGCTGCCGGAAGAAGCCTTTCTCCTCCACGACAAAACCCACCGGGAAGGCCTCTTCTACGCCGACCGCAAGTGGAAAATCCGTCCCGTGGACCATCTGGACCTGGACCGACCGGACCAGGCCGAACTGCAATGTCAGGCTCTCTGGCGGCGGTTCTATCAGACCATCGCCATTCCCGCCCGCCACAACCCCAAGTGCCGCATGTCCCACATGCCCAAGCGTTACTGGGACAACCTGCCGGAGATGCAGCCCGACCCCATGTCCACCCCCCAATAGTCCCTCTCCAGCCTGTTTTCTCCTTTTCATCTGTCATTCTTTTCCAGAAATACCCCCGCCCCATCTTGACCCCGGACAAGGGGCATAGTATAATTCAGTCATATCCTGGGAAACCCCCAGAAATTTTGAGGAGGAGAATTCCAACCATGCAGGCTGTTCTATGGCCCTTATTGCTGCAAGTCATCCTAATCGCCCTTAACGCCGTCTTTGCCTGCGCGGAGATCGCGGTGATCTCTGTCAACGACAACAAGCTGGCGCAGCTGGTAGCCCAAGGGGACAAGCGCGCCCTGCGGCTGGCCCGGCTCACCAGCCGCCCGGCCCAGTTCCTGGCAACCATTCAAATTGCCATCACCCTGTCCGGTTTTCTGGGCAGCGCCTTTGCCGCCGATCACTTCTCGGACCGGTTGGTGGCCCTTCTGCTGCGCGCCGGGGTCCCCATCCCGGAAAAGACCTTAGACACCCTTTCCGTCATTCTCATCACCCTGCTGCTCTCCTATTTCACCTTAGTCTTCGGGGAACTGGTGCCCAAGCGGCTGGCCATGAAAAAATCAGAGTCCCTGGCCATGGGGCTGTCCGCCCTGATCTCCGCCATTTCGGCCATCTTCGCCCCGGTGGTCACGGTGCTCACCGCCTCCACCAACGGCGTCCTCCGTCTGCTGGGGGTGGACCCCAACGCCGACGAGGAGGAGGTCAGCGAGGAAGAGATCAAAATGATGGTGGACCGGGGCAGTGAGAAGGGGGTCTTTGACTCCGCCACCAAGGAGTTCATTCAGAATGTCTTTGAATTTGACGACCTCACCGTGGGAGAATTCGCCACCCACCGCACGGAACTGGACCTGCTCTGGACAAGCCAGACCACCGAGGAATGGAAGCAGATTCTCTTTGAAACCCGGCACACCCGCTATCCCGTCTGTGCCGGCTCGGTGGACCAGGTGGTGGGTATCTTGGACGCCCGGGACTTTTTCCGCCTCCAGGACCGTCCCATCCAGGAAATCCTGGACACCGTGGTAAAGCCCGCGTTCTTTGTCCCAGAGACGCTCAAGGCAGACGTTCTCTTCCAGCAGATGAAGCAGCGCCGGACCTATTACGCCGTGGTTCTGGACGAATACGGCGGTCTGCTGGGAGTGGTCACCATCCGAGACCTGTTGGAACAGCTGGTGGGAGAGATTCAGCAGGAGGGGGAACTGCCCGAAATCCAGCCCTTGGAAGAGGGCGCTTGGCGGATTCAGGGCTCGGCCCCCCTGGACGATGTGGCCCGAACCCTGGGGGTAGACCTGCCCCTGGAGGAGTATGACACCTTTGGCGGCTATGTCTTTGGTCTGTACGGCTCTGTCCCCCAGGACGGCCGGAACATTCTCCTGCAGACCGACCGTCTCCAGATTCAAATGACCCAAATTCAGCACCATCGTCTGGAGGAGGCCCTGGTAACCCTTCTGCCCGAGGGCAAAGAAGACCCCTGACGGTCTTTTCTGCACAACGTGATTTTATCCTCTGTTTCCCAGGAACGTGCGTAGAATGAGCCCCATTCCACGCACGTTCTTTCTCTCTGTTTTCCTCAGAGGCCCTTGGGAAAAATCACCTGCCCGCTCAGAACAAAAACTGCCGCGGGACTCCCTGGAGAAGGTGGTTTTTCTCTTGCGGTCCGGCCGATTGCATGCTAAAATGAGATGTTATAGAAACGATTCCCTCTGGAGAAAGTCAGCTCCCTGCCCACCTCAGATGCCCGGCGGCCTCTCCCGTCTCCTTTCTCTGGGGAATCTCTCCATTTGAACTTTTATTCGGAGGTTACCACCTTGTCTCAATTCGAATCTGAAATCAAACGCCGTCGGACCTTTGCCATCATCTCCCACCCCGACGCCGGCAAAACCACTTTAACGGAGAAATTCCTGCTTTACGGCGGGGCCATCGCCCAGGCCGGCCAGGTGAAGGGGAAAAAGAACACCCGGGCCGCGGTCTCCGACTGGATGGAGATTGAAAAGCAGCGGGGCATCTCCGTGACCTCTTCCGTGCTGCAGTTTCAGTACGGGGGCTTCTGCATCAACATTCTGGACACCCCCGGCCACCAGGACTTCTCCGAGGACACCTACCGCACCCTGATGGCCGCTGATTCCGCGGTAATGGTCATCGACGGTGCCAAGGGCGTGGAGGCACAGACCCGGAAGCTGTTCAAAGTCTGCGTCATGCGGGATATCCCCATTTTTACCTTCATCAACAAAATGGACCGGGAGGCCCGCGACCCCTTCGCCCTGTGTGAGGAGATCGAAAAGGAACTGGGCATCGACACCTATCCCGTCAACTGGCCCATCGGGTCCGGCAAGGACTTTTTAGGGGTGTATGACCGGAACAAGCAGGAGATCCTGCACTTCTCCTCCAACACCAACGCCAAGAAGTCCGGGACCACGCAGATTGATCTGGACGACCCGGTTCTCACCGACATGCTGGGGCAGGCCCGGCGGGACCAGCTCATCGAGGACATCGCCCTGCTGGACGGCGCCTCCTGTGACTTTGACCTGAACCGGGTGCGCCACGGCAAGCTCTCCCCCGTCTTCTTCGGCTCGGCCCTGACCACCTTCGGCGTGGAGCCCTTCTTAGAGGACTTCCTCCGTATGACCACCTCTCCTCTGCCCCGGCACAGCAGCGAGGGGGAAATTGACGCCATGGAGGACTTCTTCTCCGCTTTCGTCTTCAAAATTCAGGCCAACATGAATAAAGCCCACCGGGATCGAATCGCCTTTCTCCGGGTCTGCTCCGGCCGGTTTGACGCGGAGAAGGAGGTCTACCACGTCCAGGGCAAGAAAAAGCTCCGCCTCTCCCGTCCCCAGCAGCTCATGGCCGCCGAGCGGGAGATCATTGAGGAGGCCTATGCCGGAGACATCATCGGTGTGTTTGACCCGGGTATCTTCTCCATCGGAGACACCCTGTGCTCCCCGGGGAAGAAATTTCGCTTTGACCCCATCCCCACCTTTGCCCCAGAGCACTTTGCCCGGGTGCGCCCGGTGGACACCATGAAGCGGAAACAGTTCCTGAAGGGAGCGGAACAGATCGCCCTGGAGGGCGCCATTCAGATTTTTAAGCTCCCCTATACCGGCATGGAGGAGGTCATCGTGGGCGTGGTGGGCACCCTCCAGTTTGACGTCTTCCAATACCGCCTGCGCAACGAGTACAACGTGGAAATCCGTATAGACACCCTGCCCTATGAATACCTGCGCTGGATCAAGGAGCCCGTGGAGTTCCATGAAACCGACCTGGTTTTGGGCAACGACACCAAGCTGGTGGAGGATTACAAGGGCAACAAGCTCCTCCTGTTCTCCTCCTTCTGGTCCATTAAATGGGTCTCCGACCACAATCCTCAGCTGGTTCTGACCGAGTTCAACGAACGAAGCGAGGAGGACACGTAACCGTCCCCCGGCACAGGACCCCCGCCCCGGTCCTCTCTGTTCTCTTGCCGGGGCCCTGGTCCCCATTCTATTTGGAGGTGAAACCATGAAACCCCTCATCATTGGCATTGCCGGCGGCACCGGCTCCGGGAAAACCACCCTGGTGGACCGCCTGCTGGAGCAGTTTGGCGATGACATCAGCGTACTTCCCCACGACAATTATTACGCCGCCCACCACGATCTCTCCCTGGAGCAGCGGCAAACCCTCAACTATGACCATCCCGCCTCCTTTGACACAGACCGGATGATCCAGGACTTGCAGGCCCTCCGTGCGGGCAAAACCATCCACTGTCCCGTCTACGACTACGCCATCCACGACCGCACCGAGGAGACCCGAGAGCTCAAACCCAACAAAGTCATTTTGGTGGAGGGCATTCTCATCTTTGAAAACAAGACCCTCCGGGATCTCATGGACATCAAACTCTTTGTGGACACCGACGCCGATGTACGCATTCTCCGCCGGATCGTCCGGGATGTTAAGGAGCGGGGCCGGAGCCTGGACTCCGTGGTGGAGCAATACCTGGCCACGGTAAAGCCCATGCACGAGCAGTTTGTGGAGCCCTCCAAGCGATACGCCGACCTCATTGTGCCGGAGGGCGGAAAAAACTCCGTGGCTCTGATGATGATCATCCAGCGCATCGCCTACCATATTGAGCATGGCGATGTGGTGGCTGAACAGTAAAGGGGCATCTCCTATGACAGAACGGCCCATGCGCCGGAAGGACCGGCAGCTTTCTGCGGCAGATGCCCGCGCCATTTTGGCCAAAGGAACCCACGGCGTACTCTCGGTTGTGGGCGACGGCGGCTGGCCCTACGCGGTTCCCATGAATTACACCGTGATGGGGACACAAATTTACCTCCACTGCGCCAGGGCGGGCTATAAGCTGGACGCCATTGCCCGGGATGACCGGGTGTGCTTCACCGTCGTCACCCAGGCCCAGGTGATCCCCGCCCATATCACCACCCTGTATGAGAGCGTGGTGGTGCTGGGCCGGGCCCAGGTGGTCACCGCAGAGGAGGAACGCCTGGCCGCCCTGGGCAGCCTCATTGACACCCTTGGGGATGTGACCCCGGAAATTAAGGCACAGTATCTGGCCAAGAAAGCCAAGAACACCACCCTGCTGCGCATCCAGCCCCTGCAAATCACAGGGAAAGCCAGCCGGTCCTACGTCCCGGTCACCCAGCGGATGGCGGGGCCAGGCCGGCAGGCATAATTTTCTCTGGTTTTCTTTCCCAGCCCCCTATTGCCTTTTCCTACACTTTAAGACTCTCATTGATTGAAAGGACACTGTCACCATGAAACGCACAGAAATTGCCCGTATCTTTGCGGATATGGAACACTTTGACGGTCAGGACGTGACCGTCTGCGGCTGGACCCGCACCATCCGCGACATGAAAAACTTTGGTTTTATCGAACTCAACGACGGCAGCTGCTTCAAAAGCATCCAGGTGGTTTTTGAGGAGGGCTCCTTGGAAAATTACAAGGAGATCGCCAAGCAGAACGTGGGCGCGGCTTTGATTGTCCAAGGCAAGGTGGTCCTCACCCCCCAGGCCAAGCAGCCCCTGGAAATCAAGGCCGCTTCCATCCAGGTGGAAGGTCCCTCCGCGCCGGAATACCCCCTGCAGAAAAAGCGCCACGGGGTGGAGTTTTTACGGACGGTGGCCCACCTGCGCCCCCGGACCAACCTCTTCTCCGCAGCCTTCCGGGTCCGGTCTGTGGCGGCCTTCGCCATTCACGAGTTCTTCCAGAACCGGGGCTTTGTCTACGTGCACACCCCCATCATCACCGCCTCGGACTGCGAAGGCGCCGGCGAGATGTTCCGGGTGACCACCCTGGACCCGGAAAACGCCCCTCGGCTGGAGAACGGCCAAATTGATTACAGCCAGGATTTCTTCGGCAAGCCCGCCAGCCTCACCGTGTCCGGCCAGCTCAACGCGGAGAACTTTGCCATGGCCTTCGGCAACGTCTACACCTTCGGCCCCACCTTCCGGGCGGAAAACTCCAACACCCAGCGCCACGCCGCGGAGTTTTGGATGATCGAGCCGGAGATGGCCTTCTGTGACCTGGCCGGAGACATGGACGTGGCCGAGGACATGATTAAGTATGTGATCCGCACCGTCCTGGAGCGCTGCCCCCAGGAGATGGATTTCTTTAACTCCTTTGTGGACAAGGGCCTGCTGGAGCGCCTCCAGCACGTGGCCAGCGCCGACTTTGGCCGGGTGACCTACACGGAAGCAGTGGAGATTTTGAAGCAGCACAACGACAAGTTTGACTTTAAGGTGGAATGGGGCACGGATCTGCAGACCGAGCATGAGCGGTTCCTCACCGAGCAGGTCTACAAGCGCCCCGTGTTTGTCACCGATTATCCCAAAGAGATCAAGGCCTTCTATATGCGTCTGAACGACGACGGCAA
>ERZ809074.3428-NODE-3428-length-14870-cov-8.722106_pt1 | contig 14870 bp, 18 predicted proteins | sample MGYA00520795_ERZ809074 | MGnify/ENA primary metagenome ERZ809074 (study PRJEB31570, sample SAMEA3212989) | Homo sapiens | biome: human-gut; feature: human gut; material: fecal | place: Sweden | collected 2011 ...
CGCCCATTTCCTCAAAAATCGTCTTTGCCATTGTCTGTTCCTACCTTTCATAATGTGTATTTCTGCGCCTTGTGCGCTGGGCTTGCTTTCGCTGCTGCTCCATATCTTTTGCCTGTACAATCAAATTGTCGATCTGTTGATTTCCGAGGATCTTCCGCAGGAAGCGGAAATCTTTCAGTTCGGAGCGCAGGGCATCATTTTCTCCTTTGAGCCGGTCGTTGGTTGCGGTCAGTTGCTCATTCTCTCGGTAGAGCCGACCGTTGGTGGTGTTCAGCCGGTGATAGCTGTCCAGAGCCTTGTAATAGCGGCAAAACATCTTACGGATGATTTCTTTCAGCTGCTTGATCAGGGGGTCAGCAAACCGCTGTTTATAGGTCTTGGCCGTCATTAGAGCGGGTGGATCAGGGAGCTGAAACTCTGCATCCGACTCAATTCGCTGCTCCAGCTTTTCAATAGACTGCGCACCCTGATCGAAGTTGTCGATCCGATTCTGCACCGTTTCCAACTCGTCCTGTTTTTCGGCCAGTGTAGTGTCCAGTACAGCAATCGCTTTCTCCCGTTCCTGCTTCTTGTAGTCCAGAACAGAGAGGTGCTTTTCGTGGGTGCCTTTCTGTTCCCACTCAATTCCGTGCCGTTCCATCACAGCGGCAAGCTGCTCTTTTTCGGACTGTACCCACTGCGCCCACTCGGTAGCACCCCGTGTGCCGCCCTTGAAGCCCTGCGCTGCCAGCGCCTGTTTCAGCGATACACGGGTATCAAGCCCTCGCTTGCTCCCGGTGGTGAAGGGCACAAAGTCAATATGAATGTGTGGCGTGGCCTCGTCCATATGGAGATGCGCCGAGAACACCCGGAGGTTTGGATTGCGCCCCTGAAAGCCTTGATAGTATTCATCCAACACGGTTCGTGCCAGCTCCGCATACTCGCCGGTGGCGCTCATATCCTCCCTGTTCCCAATTTGCAAAATGATCTCGTGAAAGGGCTTTTCCTGATTGCCGGAACGGATTTTTTCATAGTAGTTTGGAATGCGCCTGTCTGCACGGGGCTGTTTCTCATTATAGCGTTTCAGGGCGTCATCAAAAAGCTGATGGTACACAGTCTGAATGCGCTCGTTGCAATAGTCGATATTCCGATCGGTGCGGCTTCCGTCTACATTTTCTGCCCGAAATTTGCGGCTGTTGTGATTGACAGAGCCTTTACCCACCTCTGCGCTAATCGTTCTCTTCATAAAATCTCACTTCCTTTCACCCACCGGCCGCAGCCGGGGTTCTGTTACTCTTGTCAAGAGTAACGCAAAAGCACTTTTGACAGCCTGCGGCCATCAAAAGATGCTGTTTGCGCTCTCCCGAGAGGGCTGGTACAGAGCCGGTGCATCGAGCACCAACCCTGTACCGGGACTTTGCCCCGGCAGCCTGCGGGCTGCTCCCCAGCAGGGCAGACCTTTGAAAAGGCCTCCCTGCACCCCGCCGAAACTTCAAAGCGTGACAAACCGTGACGGTGGTGACGATGTTTTAGACCACGCAACTGCCCACAAAAAGATCGTCACGGTCGTCACCCTTTGACACGCTGTCCGACTCCATCTCCTTCCACAGGGAGATTTTGCGTCCTCCGTGATTGCGGCTTGCCGTGTAGTGAACGTCGTAATCCCGCAGCAGCCGCACAGAGCCGATGCTCAGCCGAAGGGACAGCACATTGGGCTTGCAGTCCAGCTTCAGCAGGCTGCACAGCTCAGAGGCAGTGCCTTCCCATCGTTCACCCGCCGAAGAAAGAAATGCTGCAATACTTTCCAGAAACGGGTCCGGCGGCTCCTGCCAAAGCTCCGTTTCAACGCTTTCCAGCTCCCATACCAGTGTTTCGGGATTCTTGGTAAGGTGCAGCCGCTGATCCTCCTGATCTCTGCCGGTGACATCCAGTACCGCCGCATTGGAGGTGCGTTTTTCCTTGCTGAGAACAAAGCCGCCATCCGCTGCACCTAACAGGCCGTTGGTTCCGGCGATCATATCGAATTTGTCATCCGCTTCCAACTTGCGGGTGTGGTGGACGATTACCATCGTTACCTTATAGCTGTCGGCAACAGTCTTCAGTCGGGCCACAATATCGTAGTCACTGCTGTAGCTGAAGTCCGCTTCGCCGACCTCACGCACCCGTTTTAGGGTGTCGATGATAATCAGGCCGGTGTTGGGATGCTCCCGCATAAAGCTGCGAATCTGATCCTCCAGACCACTGTTGGCGGTTTTGCAATGGGTGGCAAAATACAGATTTTCCGCTGCCTCAGCACCGAACATTCGGAATAGTCTCCGCTGTAAGCGGGCATAGTTATCTTCCAGCGCAAAGTAAAGAACGCCCGTTTTTCGCACCTTATAGCCCCACAGGGGAGTTCCAGTGCTGACCTGATAGGCAAGCTGAGCCATCAGGAAGCTCTTTCCGATCTTCGGGGAGCCTGCCAGCAGATAGGCTCCCCGATACAGCAGGTCGTCGATCAAAGGCTCCTGCCCCTCAAAGTCGGTGTCATAGAGGGTGGTCATAGGCACCGTTTCCAGATAGTCCGGAGCCATCCTTCTTTGAATTTCTCGGTATAAATCGTCGTCAGCCCCCTTGAAATCCGGGCCAAAATCGGTTAAACTATTGTCAGTAAGGTTTTGGGATGACTGCTCCGTATCTGCGCCAACAGATACAACGGGAGCGGTCATTTCTTTTTCATTGTTCATTCAGATTCCTCCTTCATCCCGCCGAGAATATCGGCTATCATTTCGATCAAGTCCAAAAGTTCCAAATCTACATCTTTACCGGCTTCTATCCGGCGTAATTCTTCCAACACCGCAGCAAGCTGATTCCGCAGCGCCTTGAAAACTCTGGGATTGCCTTGCACTACTACATCCTTGTGGGTGAGCCGCCGGGTGATATAGTCCTGCTTTGTCAGCCCGGAGAGCTGCACATAGCGTTCGATTAGAGAGCCCTCCTCCGGCGATACCCGGAAGGCGACCGTCTTATTGCGCCAGCGATTACGCTCGTCTCTGTTCTTCAATGACATCGTTCGCACCGTCCTTTCTGAATTGATTGAGCTTGTCCGCCATATCGCTTTGCGTGGATGGGAACAGGTGAGCGTAGTTATAAGTGATATTGATGCTTTCGTGTCCTACCCGATCGGCGATGGCTACCGCCGAATATCCCATTTCAATCAGAAGCGAAATATGGCTGTGTCTCAAATCGTGGATTCTGATCCTCTTGACCCCTGCGGCATTGGCGCCTCTGTCCATTTCGTGGTGGAGATAGCTTTTTGTAACTTCAAACAGTCGGTCATTTTTGCCGATTCGGTAGAGCTGTTTCATATAGTCCTGCATTTCTTCACAGAGGAACTCCGGCATTTTGATCGTCCGGTTACTTTTCGGCGTTTTCGGGTCAGTGATGATGTCCCGGCCACCGATACGCTGATAGGATTTGCTGATCGTGACCGTCTCCCGGTCAAAATCGAAATCCGCCGGGGTCAGCGCCAGCAGTTCTCCCTCACGGATACCGCACCAATACAGCATTTCAAAAGCGTAGAAAGAAACAGGTTTGTCCATCATTTCTTCGGAGAATTTCTTGTATTCCTCCTGCGTCCAGAAAAGCATCTCTCTTGCCTTGGCCTTGCCCATATTGCCAACTTTGGCGACGGGATTGTCTTTCAGCCCGTAGAATTTCACAGCATGATTGAAAATAGCACTGAGCTGATTGTGCAGGGTTTTGAGATACACCGGCGAATACGCTTCGCCGCTCTTATCCCGACATTTGATCATCTCATTTTGCCAAGCGATAATGTCTTTGGGCTGGATCGTATTCATTTTTCGCTTGGCGAAGTACGGGAGCAGTTTAGTGCGAATGATGTGCTCCTTGGTGTGCCAAGTGTTCTCTTTCAGCCGGTTCTTCATATCGGCTGTGTAGGTGTCGATAAAGCTCTCAAAGGTCATATCCAGATCGGCTTCCACCTTGTGGAGCTGTTCCCGCTCCCAAGCAAGCGCCTCTCGTTTTGTGGGAAAGCCACGCTTTGTAGATTGGTGTACCTTGCCCTGCCAATCCGTGAAGCGGTAGTAGACCTTCCAAGTGTTACTCTTGGTATCTTTGTAAACAGACATTTTTACCTCTCTTTCTGAACAGCACCGTAACAGGTGCGTTCCATAAAATACTGTTTATTGACTCGTCCCGAAATTGTGAGAAAGCCTTTGCTTTTCAGTTCTTCATTCAGCTTTTGCACGATCTTGTAGGCATAGGATTTTGAAACACCCAATTCCTGCGCTACTTCCTCTACTCTCATAAAGCTTGTATTTTCCATTTCATCACCCCTTTCATCTACATATAGTTCTCTTATTTCGCGTCGGAAAACTTTCTGGCCGCATTCCGATTTTCCCGATCGGTTACGCCATTACCGTGACACACAACGGTTATTCTGTTGCCAGCAAACAGCTTAACGTTATTTGCTTAGTTATTATACTAAGCAAATTTGCTATCGTCAAGTGGCTTACAGAAAAACATTTAACTTTTTTGCTATTGTTGTATTGACATAGCTTAAATCTATATGCTATGTTAATTGTGCAGTACATAAAGGAGTGTTGTGCTATGGCAATCGGTGAGAGAATTCGGTTCTTCCGCAATCTGCGGGGAATGACGCAAAAATACTTGGGGCAGGCGGTCGGCTTCCCGGAAAAGACTGCCGACATCCGTATGGCGCAGTATGAATCCGGCAGCAGAACGCCCAAGGCAGAACTGACGGAGAACCTTGCCGGTGTGCTGGGGGTATCGCCGCTGGCACTGTCCGTGCCAGACATCGACAGCTATCTTGGTCTGATGCACACGCTCTTTGCGTTAGAGGATATTTATGGCATGAAGATTGACAAGCTCGATGATGAGGTTTGTATCCGTCTTGATAAAAACAGAGGAACATCTTACATTTCTTTGCTTGAGCGTTTTACTGCTTGGCAGAAAGAAGCAGAGAAGTACCGCAACGGTGAAATCAGCAAAGAGGAATACGACCATTGGCGGTATACATACCCCGAAATTGAAGTGCAACGTACACGAGAAGCTCTCGACAGTTTGCGCAATAAAGGCAAGTAAGCTAAGGATGCACTGCAATTTCAAAGCAAATTCTTCCAATATCGAATGGTGTAGACGGATTTGCGGTGAAGATTATCAAATAAAAAGAGAATTGTGCAATGTAATAAACCAAAAAGAGCTATCTGACTTCTCTAACAGAAATCAGATAGCTCTTTATTCTTGGATAATCTAAAATGTTGTCATTTTGTTGTCACGAGGCAATTCCGTAACGCAAAAGTCCAGTATTTTCAAGGCTTTTCAGCCTTTCTGGGATTATTCCCACTCAAGACCGAGAAACGAATCAGCCGTTTTACACCGTCTATTTCCTCTTTTTATTCTCATATATTCAGTATTTTTTGATGTGAAATACTGTGTACGAGGAATAGTGGTACGAATTTGGTACGCTGAATCAGGCGTTATCAGCGCAGCGTTCGAAGATTGAATTAACCAGTTCAACAACTTCACCGCGCGTTACGACGCGGTTAGACTGGACGGATGCAGCGTCTTGAATCCAGCCATAGGCAGCAGCGGTCATAATGTTCTTGTACGCCCAGTGTTTGGTATAGGAAACATCGGGCATGGATGCAGTTTTAGCGTCCACAAAGCGGGTCAGGATGGCGATAAGCTGTCCGTAGGTCAAGTTATCATTTGGACGGAAAAAGCCGTTACAGCCGTTTAGAACGCCCACAGACGCGAATGCAGAAACAGCATCGTGATACCATGAATCCTTAGCAATGTCCGTAAAAACGCTTGTACTGCTCGCCAAAGCAGCCTTGCTGTCATCGGTCAGGGAACGATAGAGCAGCACGGCAAACTGCGCCCTCGTGATAGGGTCATTTTCGTGTAACTGTCCATCGCCATAGCCCGCAAGCACAAAAGGCTTGTCGGGGTCAAGTTCTGCGCTACCAGCGCATAGTTTTAACGTTTCATCCTTTTTCGGGGTCATATTCGGCGTAGAATGATGGTGTCCAGAATGAGAGGGGCGCGTGGGCACTGGCGGTGTTTCTTCGGGAATCTCCGGTTGTTCGGTTTTTGGGGGGAGGTCAGATGCAAAGACAAACTTTGCACCAAAATCAGGGCTGTCGATTTCACATTCAATGACTTCACCGATGAAAACGGCGTTTGTGCTTGCGTCAAAGCGGCTTCCCATATAGTCTTTATAGAATCCGACGGGTTGATTTTCAGTATAGACGCTATCCATACTTTCGGTGTAACTCATGCTAAAGGCTGTATTCGTTGTAATTTGTATATCGTCAGCGCCATTTTTGCCAATATTCCCGTAGATGGCGGTATCAATAATATTTGTGTCTCCATCAACGGCAACGCCACCACCTAAAGTTGCAACGTTCGCTGTAATGGTGCAGCCGGTTATGTTTGCAGTTCCCGTTATTTGAATCCCACCGCCAGTATATGACATCGTTTCTTCATACGCAGCTTCATTTCCCTTGATAGTACAATCACTAATTTCAAGTTCACCTTGACAGGTTATTGCACCACCACAGCCGGTCGATTTGTTATAACAAAATGCTGATTTGCGCACATCGATAGACGATGCTCCACTTATCCATATTGCGCCCGCACGTTTTCCTTGGTTATTTTCAAAATGACAATTTTCAATTTTGGCGGCAGTTGCAAATAGTGATATGGGAACCCAGTTTGACGAAACGTTTTTAACGGTGACATTCAGCAGCGAGAGGTTCGTTTTTATTTCACCTGTATTATACTTATTTACATCAATGGCGGCACTACACGGATAATTCATGCCGTCCAGAATAATGTTTTGAAATACAATGCTGTTGACGTTATCTCCATAAATGCTGAAATATGTATTTATAGTTTCGTCCAACGGTACGACTGTGATTTGCTTTTCAGTATCGCCAACTATGCAGTTTTCGATGATGTTTATTCCGCCACTGAGAGCGATGGTATCTCCATCCTTGGCGGCAGCAATCGCGGCTTGCAATTCCTCCAAAGATGAAACGACTACGGGCGTTTCAGATTGTGAATCGTCGGGAGATTCTTCATCTTCTGTTGCAAGCGCGGTTGTTGAGAACAGGGAAAAGAGCAGTAAACAGGAAAGCAGCGCGGAGAGCAAGCGGTTTCTTCTTTTCATGGGTGCAGCGACCTTTCTTTATTTTTTGGAGCGCAGCAAGCCGACCATGTTTACAATCGCCGCAATTTCCTGTTCATTTAACCCCGAAACGTCCACAAAGGAGCGGCGATTTCCGCATAACAGGTAGTCCGTTGTAACGCCGTAGAGCCGAGCCAGTGCAATAATGATTTCCGGACTTGGCTGGCGCATTTCATTCTCATAGAGCGAGACAACCGAGCGGGTCACGCCGATAGCGGCAGCAACCTCCGTTTGGGTCAATCCCCGTTGATTCCGTAATTGTTTCAGCCGAGCGGCAAAACAGGTCATAACAAGTACAATCCTCCTAAATTCTACCTCAAACGGCGTTACTCTTGGTGTCGCGTTATGCTGCAAATTGCAACAAAAAAGGACGGGCAGAAACCCGTCCAACGCCGCTTGGTACTCTATCCGATTACGGAAAATGAATACAAAAATGAAACCACCGCAGCGGGTGAATCGCCCAGCCTACGGTGGTTATTCTTTTCCGACTTTCTTAAACTCCGTTATGATGCGATGCAGCGTATCAATCTGACTGTCGGACAGTTCGGAAACATCAATCGTCTTTCCTCCGGTCACGCCGAGCAGATAGTCCGTTGTAACACCGAAGTATGCGGCAATCCGAATCAGAACGTCGAATGTTGGATAGCCAAGACCATTTTCGTATTTGCTGACAACCGCTTTGGAAAGACCGACCTTTGCGCCAAGTTCCTGTTGCGTGAGGTCACGGGCAGTTCGGAGCTTTTTAAGATTTTCTCCAAATTCAGAGTAATACATAGCATCACCGCCTTGCGGATAGTTTACCGCAAAAACGGTATATAAATCATAGACTGCAATCAACGATATATTGATTTAAGAAAAGAAGTGTAGTAAAATGGCGGTAAGCATAAGACTTTTGAACGTTAGGGGTGCTGCGCTGTGCGAGTTTGTGCCTTTTGCGGTCACAGCAAAATATATTCTCCGTATGAGGATATAAAGGCAGCAACGCAGCAGATTGTGTCGGGCTTGATTCAAGATGGATACGATTGTTTTCTTGTTGGAAACTACGGACAGTTTGACAGGTTAGCAGCGTCGGTGTGCTTGATACTAAAGCGGGAGTATCCGTCTATCGGGGTCAACCTCGTTGTGCCTTACTATCAACCGCAACTGGACAGCTACGAAAAAGAATACCACGCACGGTTTGATGATGTTATCGTTCCAGCCTTGGAAAGTACGCCCTATCAGTACCGCATTGTCCGCGCAAATGAGTATATGGTAGACCGCGCTGATACTATCGTTGCCTATGTAAATGCGTCCATAGGTGGGGCAGCAAAGACGCTTGCCTATGCGGAACGGAAGAAGAAACGGATAATTCACGTGGAAATTGAAAGCGATAATTCAAATATATAATTCTGAGAGGAGAAAAAAGATGGCGCTTATCAAATGTCCGCAATGCGGAGAGGAAATCAGCGATAGAGGGAAGATATGTCCGCATTGTCATTTTGTTCTTCAAGGCGAACCACAGTACCAGCAACCAGCCAAGCCGGGGAATAGTTTTCTTATTCCATTAGCGATTGCCGGGGCGATTACAATAGGCTTGTTTTTATTGACCCGATGGATGTATCCATATTCCGGATGGCTGCTCTTTGGGATACTTTGCGGGTTTAGCGCAATCGTGTCTATCGGAATTGTAATTTCACAGATTAAGAGTATTGAAGAATACAATCTTTCACAGACCGACCCAGCCGCATATCAGAAATTGCGGGAAGAACAGCAGCAAAAGTATATAGAAACGGTTTCTGAGAATCAGCGGCGTGAAGAAGAACGGCTATCAAAGCTGCCGCCATGTCCTATCTGCGGTTCTAAGGAGCACGTAAAACGGCTATCTTCTGCGAATCGCGCTGTATCCGTAACAGCATGGGGTGCTGCATCGGCAAAGATTGGAAAACAATACGAGTGCACCCGTTGCAAGCATTACTTCTGAAAAAGTCTACCTTTTCGGACACCGCAATAATGGCTGCATCAAGCATCCGACAATGCCTGATGCGCTATTTTCGGACATATCCAAAAATTGAACAACCTTTCTGGAAAGTTGAAGTGTGCAGAAAGCGCCCCACCTGTTATGCTGAGTACAGAAACAGGAAAGGGGCGTTTTCTTATGGAAAGCCGCACATATTACTACGCGCGAGTATCCAGCAAGGAACAGAATCTTGACCGCCAGATTGCTGCCTTTGCCGCTTTAGGGGCGCAGGAACGGGAGATTATCACCGACAAGGAATCTGGTAAGGATTTGGACAGAAGCGGCTATACAGCCCTTAAAACGGCGCTACTACGCCGTGGCGATACACTGGTTATAAAATCCTTAGACAGACTGAGTAGAAGCAAGCGTGACATAAAAAATGAATTGCAGTATTTCAAAGAGAATGGTATCCGTCTAAAGGTGCTGGATTTGCCGACTACAATGATTGAGTACCCCGCAGGACAGGAATGGGTGTTGGACATGGTTAACAACATTCTTGTGGAAGTCTTGTCCTCCATCGCGCAGCAGGAGCGTGAAACAATCCATCAGCGGCAAGCAGAGGGAATTGCAACGGCAAAAGAAAAGGGCAAGCATTTAGGCAGACCAAGCACACAGATACCCCCAAATTGGGATACTGTGATAACGCGATGGAGAAACGGGGAGATTACAGCCGTTGAAGCAATGCGACAGACGGGTGTAAAGCGCAGCACGTTCTATAAATTGAACGGATAAATTCAAAGGGTTCTCCCGTTGCGGTATAAGGGGGCGAAAATGGCGGGGGTTTTTCCCCCCCACAATTCGTATTTACAGATTGAACAATCCAAGTGCAAGCAGAAGCAGCAACGCAAGCAGCGGGCAAGCGCACGCAAGAACGGCAATAAGAATACAGATGATAGCTTTTCCCATGATACGATTTCCTTTCATATGTAAATTGATGGATTGAGAATTTCAGTTGCCTTGCATGACGGTCATACACGCTCCGCATATCAGGCGCATAGGTTTACCAGAGCGGGCGATATTGTGGCAGCACGGGCAGATATAGCGGTGGTTGTGATTCGGGCGCGTCGGTGGCGTAGGTATTCCACCGTTGGCGGCTGTGCTGCCGCCTGTGATACGGATGCCATAAAGGTCGTTTCGATTCAACTTGATTTCTTGAATATCATTATTCAATATCCATTCAAGCAGTTCATCCGATGGCGTTGTGGTGCTCCAGCCATATTTTTCGGTGCGGGTCACGATTAAACCGTGGGTTTCTGCCGCTTGTTTGAAATACTTATTGTGGTATGTTCCACCTCTGCTGCAATCCTGTGTATTGACGATTTCGTTGTTGTATTGGTGGCACATTTCGTGGAGCAAGGTACACACCGTGTACTCAATAGGTCTGTTTAGCGTACCGGCGGCAATATTGATTTCTTTATGCCCCTCCCCCTTGACGCTCCAAGCATCGTACAAAGTATAGTGCCCATAACTACGGCTGCTGCTCTGAATGGTGATAACAGGACGGTCAAGCACACCATCAAAAAAGTCTGCATTGAGTTTGTCGTATAGCTTTTCAAGGTATCCGGCAAGGCGGCTGTATTTGGTTAATTCTTTCATGTGAACGCTCCCTTTCATTCAAAAAAGTTGATGTTGAAATGGGGAGCGGATACAGATATAATTCACTTGTACCCGCCCCCTTGACTGGCTGCGTGGTATAGAGGTCTGCTATCTAACTTTGGTCGGTTGGGGTAGCAGACTTCTTTTTAGGCAATGGAGAAACGGCGGGATGTGGTCTGTTTGGTGTATGCCTTATAAACGTCAGGCATAACCTTTTTGAACGCGGTACTGTCAAAGCGGTTGGAAAGAACGGTCGTGTATCTGATAATGTGCGTCCCTACAGTCAGTTCGTCAACACCCTGCGTGTCCATGTGCCGCTTGATTTCATCTTTGATGGATTCAATCATGGCGGCGGCTTCGGCGGCGATGGATTCATACTCTTTCAGCGTTTCGATTTTGGAAATGATTTCGATACTTGACATTTTGCATCTTCCTTTCATTCTTTTCGGGATTTGGACAGACGGTGATTTTGTTCGCTATGAATTGCCTGTATTCCCTGTGATGGCTACATGATACTACGTACGTAGTTATTTGTAAATGGGCAAAGTGCAAGAAATGCGTACGTAGTTTTTATTCAATATGACTATGTACGTAGTTTGCTCGACATGATATACTATTGAGGAGGTGATGCAAAGTGAAAGACACAGATAAAAAAAGAGAAAAGGCAAGGTATGACGTTGACTATGCCAAGAAGAACATTAAACGTGTTCCCTTGGATATGCAAAAGGACGATTATGACAAGCTGCAAGCCGTAGCAAGCGCAGCGGGCGAAAAAGTGAACACGTATATCAAACGTGCCATTTTTGAACGCATGGAGCGGGAACAGACACAGGCAGGGGGCGGTTTTGGTATTTCTGCCGCCTGTCCAGAAGAGAAACATATGTAGTCGGTCGATGTAACCATGGGCATTGCAAAAAAGAAGCCGTGGCTTATTGAGCAGAAAGTAACTGCCCGATAAGCACGGCTTTTATATTTTAGGACACACAAAAGGCGCTCGGCTGGCTATACCGTCGCTATCAATGCAGCGCCTGTAACTTGCTTTGAACGCTTTTCAAACAGCTTGAGGGTATCCCCCAATTCTCTTTATAAGGGCAGGGGTACGAAACCTTTGTAGGACAAGGCTTTGCCGAGGCGGTTAGGACACACGGCGTGTCTTTTTTGATGTTTGGAATAAGGGTGTACCTGTTGCGGTTGGCAATGTAGGGTACACCCTTTGCGATTAGTGTTAGTAGAAAGTGTCCACCCAAGGGTGCAGCGCTCCGAGGAGCCGATACTGCTACTGTAAAAAGTGAAATGGCAGGAGGTGAGTAAATGTCAGAATTACTGAAACGTATTCAGACCGGACAGCGGCATATCGAAGAATACACCCGTCCAAATGCGGATTTTATATGCCCTGTCTGCAAACAAGAATCGCCTTGTTATGCGTCTTTCGTGACGCTACAAGCTGGCTATGGCAGCGTCCATGATGGCGAAAAGGCGAAAGTCAGAGTATGCGGGGCGTGTATGGACAATCTCTATCGAACGTTGACACAGTGTGGCACGGGAAAGGAGCAGTAAAACGTGCTAACGAATCCAAACCAAAGAATAGTTACCGTTGTAGGGGCAAAAAAGTCAAAAGACGGGAAAACCTACGGTACAATTTTAAGACAGGCAGAGCGTGTTGCTGTTCGTCTCTTGGACGATGGAACAGCAGCTTTTTTGCTGTATGTTCATTTTGCGCTGCATCAGGACGCGCATACCTTTTCGTTTAGTCCAGCAGCGTTGCATCGAGAGCTGAATATTAGCAAAGAAAGATGCCGTACAGCTTTTCATAGGCTGATTGATGCAGGCTTTTTAGTACCAAAACATGATGGCAGTCCTTATTACACATTTTATGAGCTGCCACCATGTTATGAAAATCTATATCCTGATGGCTGGACTTCCGATGAAGCAGAGCCGGTGTCTACAGCAATATCTATGCAGACCGATATACCTCCATCAAGCGATATAGGTATGTCTAAACCGATAGGGACAGTTACAGAACCGAATAGGTGTTCCGATACACAGGTAGAGGGGTATCCCCGTGCAGCCATAGAGGATACCCCTGTCAATCAGGATAGAAATATTACAACAGATAACACACTTAATAAAACAAATAATAAAACAGAAAATAGTATGCCTGCAATCAAGGATACGTCGGTAGAGAAGCGGCGTAGTCGCTCCCCGTTGGATAAATATAGCTATGATAAACTGGTGTATGATGAAGCCGGTGAACCAGATGTAGAACGTGTCAATGCACTCTACTATATTCCACCTGAGGGGCAAGGCTATCATATTGTGGACGATGATGATATGCCGTTTTGAAGTTATCTGTTCAAAATGCAGTTGATAGACAAATACGTTGGAAAATAATAAAGGGGACAATCGTGTCAACATTTTCTTTTTGGATGCTCTGCTCATTGTGGCACAAGGGATTGCGGGGGGTAAAAATGTGTGTTTTTTCCAGAAAAACTCTGGCGGTTAAGCACTTATAATCAATAGTTCAAACTAAATGAAGAAATGGGGGATGAATTATAGAGGGAGATAGCCATGAAAGCGAAAAGTACTTTTATACGGTTGTTGACGTGAAAGCTATTTTAGGCGTGTCAAAAGCAACTGCATACAGAGAAATGAAAAAACTGAATGATGAGCTAAAAAGCAAAGGATACATAACAATAAGCGGAAAAGTGCCAGTGAAGTATTTTATGGAGCGCCTTTATTGTTAGTCCATTTAACGGGAAAGACTGCCTTGTACGATTGAAGCACGGCGGTCTTTTTTGAAGTGTGCGAATCGTTTTGTAGCTGATAGACTGGCAATATGTCAAGGAGGGGATTTGTGATGGCTGTTCAAAAATATACAGCCAAAAATGGGAAAACATTATGGCGCTTTTCGGTTTGGTACACTGACTGGACAGGAACGAGAAAACGAAAAAAGCAAGAGGGCTTTAAGACGCAGCGAGAAGCAAAAGAAGCTGAGACTACGTTTGTGAATAGCAAGCGTACAGACGTGGATATTACATTTGGCAATCTTGTAAAGGTCTACTTTGAGAATCGCTCCGCACGTATCGAAAAGACAACGCTTGCAACAAAAGAGCATATGATTCGGACAAAGATTCTGCCCTATTTTGAAAACCTGCCACTAAGTGAAATTGACACGGCGGCGGTAATGAAATGGCAGACAGAATTGATGAATTATCGCAATCCCAAAACGGGCAATCCATACGCGCAGACATATCTACGGCAAATCCACAATCAACTGTCAACGATATTTAATTTTGCTGTGAAGTATTATGGGCTGCTCAGAAATCCAGCACAGCTATGTGGGAGTATGGGAAAGCAGAATGCAGAGAAGTTTGACTTTTGGACGTATGACGAGTTCCGACAGTTTATCCGAACAACAGAAGATAATATGCCAGTACGAACCATTTTTAGCTTGTTTTTCTATAGCGGAATGCGCGAGGGAGAATTGCTTGCGCTTACGTTCAATGACTTTGACTTTGAAAAAGGAACGGTTTCTATCAGCAAGAGTCTTGCGGTGATTAAAGGTGAAGCGGTGGTCAAAGCCACAAAGACACCAAAAAGCAATCGAGTGATTGCCTTGCCGCAGCCTATCATGGATATGGTGCAGGAATACGCGAATGCTCTTTATAAGAATAAGCCGACTAACAGACTTTTTCAGACCAGCAAGCATTCACTTTTTAGAGCGATGCAGACATATTGCAAGAAGTCCGGTGTACGGAAAATCAGGGTGCATGAGTTACGTCACAGCCATGCCAGTCATCTAATAGAATTAGGCGTATCACCGCTTACTATCAGTGAGCGGCTTGGACATGAGGACATCAAAACAACGCTCAATACATACTCGCACTTGTATCCGAACAAACAGACCGAAGTTGCGGAAATGCTTGCAGAATATGTGCAAAAATAGGGAGTGGTACGAATCTGGTACGCTCCGCATACAGAAAAGCCCGGAAAGCCTTGCAGGACAAGACTTCCGGGCAATTTCGTTTTTATTCCCACTCGAGTGCCAGACCTTAATTTCTCGTGATTTTACGCACTAAAAGT
>ERZ809074.3431-NODE-3431-length-14861-cov-14.232271_pt1 | contig 14861 bp, 10 predicted proteins | sample MGYA00520795_ERZ809074 | MGnify/ENA primary metagenome ERZ809074 (study PRJEB31570, sample SAMEA3212989) | Homo sapiens | biome: human-gut; feature: human gut; material: fecal | place: Sweden | collected 2011 ...
GCACGTCTGCGGGAAGTCCAGCCGCTTATCAAAAACATCTCCAACTACCAGCACCTAAAGCCCGTATATGACGCCTTCCAGAAGGCGAAAGACAAGCCGAGTTTCAAGGCAAAGCACGAAGCCGAGCTTGTGATCTTTGAGGCAGCGCGGAGTACACTGCTTGCCATGCAGGGCGATGAAAAATTGCCGAGCTTGAAGACACTGCAAGCGGAACAGCAGAGACTTCTTGAAGAGCAGCAGCGGCTTTATGACGAACGTGCGAGGCTCAAAAAGGAAGCTCGGATGATCGACACTTTGAAGGCAAACGTGGACGATTTCCTCAAGCCAAGCGCAGAGCGCGACCAAGAGTATCAACGCAATTCTCAGCGCGAATAAAGAGAAAAGGAAAGGCAGTTTTCATGAGTAACTGCCTTTCCCTTTTTGAAAATCAAAACCATCAAGAACTTGCATCTTTTTTGTGAACTTGTGCATGAGATAATTGCATTCAAAGAGGTTTTCGTGTATAATAGAATGGAAGTCATGATTAGCGGATGAGTAAAGGGGTGCGTATCATGGGAATCAGCTACAAAAAACTTTGGATGCTCCTGATAGAACGAGACATAAAGAAGTCCACCTTCCGGCAAGAGCTTAACCTTGCATCCGGAACATGGACGAAACTGAATAAGGGGGAAGAAGTGTCCCTCTCTATTTTGCTGCGCATCTGCGGCTATTTGAATTGTGACATTGGAGATATTTGTGAGGCTGTGCGGACGGACAACTGATAGGTCCTTTTTCCGTGCGGCTTTTTTATATACCAGTGGAGACGAATTAAATGTTTGTGCGTAGCAGGACTGTTACAAAAAAAGGAGGATAACAGATGGACATTGGCGTAACGATAAGCAAAGTCCGAAAAGAATACAGAGAATACTTACGGGAAACTCACCCGGACTGGGCTGACACGACTATCAGCACCCATGTTTCCGATGCGTTCTATCTGTATCAAAACACTATTGCGCTGTCCTTCTGGAAGTGTTTTGAAAGTGATGCCTCTATGGAGAAAGCGAAAGGCGAAATCTTCGACTACCTAAAACAAGAAGTAATGTCTGATCGAGCAGACGAACGCACTGCACAGTATTATAGAGATTTGAAGCGGCTGAAAGAATTTATTGATTCTAAGGGCGGCGTCAAGACGTATATCGGTTATGAATATGACTGCGAAGTCATTGTCTACAAATATGCTAAGATGGTTTATGATGGCACAATGGAGATGGACGCTGCTGTAAAAGCCATGTGTCAGGAGGTCCCGTGCTTTGGAGAAACCTCGCACAAGCTGACGATCATGCTCTTTGCGTCCATGATGAAGGGCATAAAATACACTCGCAGGTCCAACACTGAAACTACGGTTTACTTCATCGTCCACATTGGGAAAGACTACGGACAGGAGCAAATGGTCAATGCTCTAAAAGCCACTCAGGAGAACATTAAATATTACTACGAGCAAACCGGCAACAAGTCTAACAGCATTCGTAGAGGATGCAAAAAGATCGTCGAAGAGAACAACATTGATATATCCTTCGACGATGAAATCTTTGATGGAATCATTCCGAAGGAGAACACAGATACAGCTCTTTCATCCGACGCTACTGCAACACACTATTGGCTGTACGCAGCGGGTGATGGCTCCGCAAATTGGGAGAATGATTATGCCGAAGGGATTATGGCTATCGGCTGGTCTGACCTTGGCGATCTAATGGAATATAGCTCCAAGGAAGAAATGCGGGCAAAGATGAAAGAGGTCTACGGGGATACTGGCTCATATAAGAATCAGGTTCTTGCTACATGGCAATTTGCAAACGAGCTGAAACCCGGTGATGTCGTCTTTGTTAAAAAAGGCAGAAAACAGATCCTCGGTCGCGGGTTGGTCGAAGGCGAATATGTTTTTGATCCTGAACGCGGTCAATATGCCAATACCCGAAAGGTACGCTGGACAGATAAGGGCGAGTGGGAATTATCAGATCAGGGTGCTATCAAAACGTTGACGGATATTACGTCCTACACAGATTACGTCAAGAAGCTGCAAAACATAATTGACGGAGACAAGCACGAAGACAGCTTCGACGATGCCGCTGACGAGGAAATCACTTTCGAGCCATACACCGCTGATGATTTTCTGACTGATGTGTATATGGACGAAGATCGGTATAAGGTTCTCAAGTCGCTGCTTCTAACCAAAAAGAATGTAATTCTGCAAGGCGCACCGGGCGTGGGAAAAACCTTCGCAGCAAAGAGACTGGCATTTTCTATCATGGGAGAAAAGGACACCAACCGTGTGAAAATGGTTCAGTTTCATCAGAGTTATAGCTATGAAGATTTCATCATGGGTTTCCGCCCGACGGAGACAGGATTTGAACTGCGAAAGGGCGTATTCTACGAGTTTTGCAGACAAGCGGCTGAGGATGATCGTCCATACTTTTTCATTATCGACGAGATCAACAGAGGCAATCTCAGCAAGATTTTTGGCGAACTCTTCATGTTGATTGAGAGTGATAAACGCGGTGTCGAATTGCAGCTTCTATATGCAGATGAGCAGTTCTCCATTCCAAGTAACGTCTATATCATTGGCATGATGAACACTGCTGACCGTAGCCTCGCTATGCTGGACTACGCACTTAGACGTCGTTTTGCTTTCTTTGAGCTTGCTCCGGCATTTTCGTCTGCTGGATTCAGAGCATACAGAACGAAAGTCAATAACCCGAAGTTTGACCGGCTCATTGCAACAGTTGAGCAGCTTAACGACGTAATTGCAAACGATGACTCGCTTGGTGAGGGGTTCTGTATCGGACATAGCTATTTCTGTACAAACGCAACCATCAACGATGAATGGATGCGGTCTGTTGTCGAATATGAACTGATACCTCTTTTGAAAGAATACTGGTTTGACGAGGCAGTTAAAGTGAAGGATTGGAGCCGCACATTACGCGAGGTAGTCAAATGATCCGTGTCCAGAACGTTTATTATATGCTGGCTTATGCGTTCCAAGTGCTGCATGAGCAAGGGTATAAAAATGTCGCCACCGAAGAGTTTGATAATGTGGCTGAACTTCTGTCTGCTATTCTCTGCCGTGGAGTATCTGTCCAGATAAAGAGAGGCTTAATCAGACAATACATTTCAAGAGAGGAAGCACTTGCGTCTCCCCGTGGGAAACTTGAAATTGGTGAATCCATAAAGACACAGGTTATTCGCAAGAAACAGCTCATTTGCAATTATGATGAGTTTTCGGTTGATGCCTACCCAAACCGAATCATCAAAACAACAATGGATTTGCTGCTTCGTGGAAGTATTTCAAAAGCCAGAAAAAAGGAGATCAGGAAGTTGATGATTTTCTTTGATGGCATCAGCATATTGGACATCCATAGTATCAACTGGGACATTCAATATGATCGCAATAATCAAACATATCGGATGTTGATAGCCGTTTGCCGATTTGTGATAAAAGGTCTTTTGCAGACGACAGCCGATGGCTCAACAAAGATTATGGATTATGCAGATGATCAAACAATGGCGAAGCTATACGAGAAGTTTATTCTCGGATACTATCAGCGTGAGCATCCAGAGTTAAAAGCATACTCTCCACAGATTGCGTGGCAAGTCACAGATGGGTACAGAACGCTCTTGCCGACGATGCAGTCCGACATTGTGATTACGAATAAGGCAGCAAAGAAAACGCTCATCATCGACGCCAAATACTACACGCACAATATGCAAATGAAGGCATCGTACATGACGCAGACACTTCATTCCGGAAATCTGTATCAGATTTTCACCTATGTGAAGAACTGGTCTGCCGCGCCGGATGAGGTCGTTTCCGGTATGCTTTTATATGCGGGAACAGACGATGCGATTCAGCCAAACAATGATTATCAAATGAGCGGGAATCAGATCAGTGTGAAGACATTGGACATGGACTGCGACTTTTCTAAAATTGCAGCGCAGCTCGACAGCATTGCTGATCGGATAAAGTAGAGCGTAGGCACTGGACAGCCGTTCTTCTAATCTCACCGCTTCTTAAACAAGCAGATACGCTCTCCGTGGAAAGGAGCAATCATGAGTATACTTGAAAATCCCATACCGAATGAGGTGTTGGATAATGCAACAAGCCCTCTCACCGATGACAGGGCAGCGTACAAAGACAGCACCTACGAGATCGTTTCAAAGGTGGCTTACCTGATTGGTGTGCCAAAACGCATCTTTGACAACGAACATGAAGCCCCAAAAGTTGAAGTATACAATCGGTTGGACAGTGATAAAACAGCTCGGATTATAAGACATCTTTGCATTGTACGAACTGCGATTGAGCGCAATTTCAAGCGCATCAATGAACGCATGAGATTCCAGTATGAGACCATTCTGAGTATGCCGGAATATGTTCCGCAGGAAAGCATAAACCAGCTAAGTCTTGACGGAGTGAACTTCATCAAAAACACCAGCAAAAAACTGTGCCAACACGTTGTCGAGATTAACAGGTTGATTTGCGATAGAATCAACAACTGCAAGAAGCTCTTTCCACTCTGGATAAATTGGGATTACATTAAAGCACTTTTCGTCATGCCTGATGGTTTGAAGGAAGATGGTACAAGAGAGGCTGCCGACATTTATTACTCTCATTTGCTTTTTTATCCCTATCAGATGTACATAAACTGGCAGCCGGAGGAAGTCGGCAACATTCTTTACAATGATAAGAAGTTCGTTACCTTGCTGTACAGTTGGAACAACGACTATTTCACCGAATATAGCAAAGTCTCAGATGCGGGGAGTTATATCAAAGGAAGTATTTATGAGTTTATTGAGAGCAGCGAAAAGACTGTTATCGTTGTCGATTGTGAAAACTCTGATCCCTACAAGCTGTGTGCTACCTTAAAAAACCTCGATCACGAGTATACACAAAAAATTGCGTCGATCATTCTCTTTGATGATGTGCATACCGCCTCCGCATGGAGGATATTAGACAGCTTCACCGCAATTCATGTTGAACACATGATGATTGAACGGGTGAAGCAAAGCAAGTCACTCGTTGATGTCATGCTTATTGCCCGAACTTGTCAGGAACACTACAAGAATAACGTCGATTCCTTTATTCTTGTTTCCAGCGACTCCGACTACTGGGGGTTAATCTCGTCTCTGCCGGAAGCACGTTTTTTAGTTATGATTGAACGAGAGAACTGCGGACCGGACTTGAAGAATGCACTTCTGAATGCAGGGATATTTTATTGCTATATTGATGACTTCTACTCTGGGAATGCCGAGGACATCAAGCTCGGCGCACTTTTCAAAGAAATGGAGCGTTATATTGACCAAACCGTCAGGCTCAATATCAACGAGATGTTCAGTGCCGCTTTGAAGGCAACGCGCATTGAGATGAGTTCGTCTGAGAAAAAACAGTTCATCGCAAAGTACCTAAAAACAATGCAAATGGAAATTACAGATGATGGTGACGTGGTTTTGCAGTTGAAACGAAAATAAGTCCGGTATTTGGGACACTTGCTATGATAAAATAGAAATGAGGACAGGCTGGCAACCAACAAATGATCCTCAAGTATTGGAGATGAAGATATGGCATACCAAAGCGAAGCGGCTCTTGAACAGCAGTTTATTGAGCAACTGAACAAGCAGGAATATACCACAGTCGCAATTCCTGATTATGACGCGCTGGTGGAGAACTTCAAAGTTCAGTTTGAAGCCTTCAATGCGCCAAAGCTGGATACGCCTATCACCGATAAAGAGTGGGAGCGTATCTTCAACCTCATGCTCGGAAAGTCAGTTTTCCAGAGTGCAAAAATCTTGAGGGATAAGTTTGTCCTTGAGCGTGAAGATGGTACAAAGGTATATCTGTCCTTCTTTGATCAGGACCACACGAAGAACATTTTCCAAGTTACTCATCAAACGACCGTGGTTGGAAAGTACGTCAATCGTTACGACGTTACGATTCTCGTAAACGGCTTACCCCTGATCCAAGTAGAATTAAAGCGCCGTGGCATTGACATCCGCGAGGCAGTCAATCAGGTCATGCGTTATAAGAAGCACTCCTACAACGGGCTGTATCATTTCATTCAGCTCTTTATTGTCTCCAACGGTGTTGACACAAAGTATTTTGCCAATTCCGACAGAGACTTGATGTATAGCCTTGCTTTCTTCTGGACTGATTTCAATAACGTCCGCATCACCAATTTGAAGGACTTTTCGATTTCTTTCCTTGCAAGGGATCACATCATTAAAATGCTGACACGCTACACCATCCTAAATGATACCGATAAGATTTTGATGGTCATGCGTCCCTATCAGGTTTATGCCGTAGAAGCACTGATCCGTCAGGCAACACTCACAAACCGGAATGCGTATATCTGGCACACAACCGGTGCGGGCAAGACGCTTACATCCTTTAAGACGGCGCAAATCCTCGCAGCAAATCCGAACATCAAGAAAGTCATTTTCCTTGTTGACCGAAAAGACTTGGATTCTCAGACAACCGAAGAGTTTAACAAGTTTGAGGCTGGTTCCGTTGATGTGACAGATCGCACCGATGTCCTTGTCCGCCAGATGAAGGACAAGAACAGGCAGCTTATCGTCACCACGATGCAGAAGATGGCAAACGCTGTAAAGCGCCCTCAGTACGAGAAAGTAATGGACGCATACAAAGACGAGAAGGTTGTCTTTATCATCGACGAGTGCCACCGCAGCCAGTTTGGGGATATGCACAAGGACATTGTGCGGCATTTCAGAAAGGCACAGTTTTTCGGCTTCACGGGGACACCTCGGTTTGAAGTCAACGGTAAAACTGAGGGTAAAATCACGCAAACAACAGAAATGCTCTTTGGTGAGTGTCTTCACAATTACCTGATTAAAGACGCCATCTTCGATAATAATGTTCTGGGCTTCCACATCGAATACATAAAAACAATGGAGGGTGATTTCGACTGGGATGACCCGACACTCGCGGACGCGATTGATATAGGCGAACTCTATATGTCCGATGAGCGAATGTCTCTGATCGCCAATCACATCATCCAGAACCACAAGGCGAAAACCCGAAATGGACAGTATACGGCTATTTTTGCCGTGTCCTCTATTGATGCCCTTGTTAAGTATTACGACATTTTCAAGAAGATCAAGCATGACCTGAATATCAGCGGCATCTTCTCCTACGGGCAGAATGAGGATGCCGAGGGCAAGGACGAGCATAGCCGTGATTCGTTGGAGCGTATCATCAAGGACTATAACGAGATGTACGGGACCAATTTCTCCACAGATACGTTCTCGGCTTATCACAAGGACATCTCTGACCGAGTAAAGGGAAAGAAAACAAAGTCGCTTGATATTCTTATCGTCGTGAATATGTTCCTGACCGGATTTGACAGCAAGCAGCTCTCTGTCCTTTATGTGGACAAGGATTTGAAGTATCATGATCTGCTGCAAGCCTATTCCCGCACAAACCGTGTTGAGAAGGAAACAAAGCCCTTTGGCATTATCATTTGCTACCGCAACCTCAAAAAACGCACCGATGACGCGCTGACACTCTTCTCTAAGAGTCAAGATACTTCCGGCATTGTTGTTCCGGGGTATCAATACTTCGTGGAGAAGTTCAACGAAATGGTGATGAAGCTCAAGGAAATCGCGCTGTTCCCTGAGTCCGTGGACACAATGCAGAACGAGGACGATCAGAAGAAGTTTGTCGTGACCTTCCGTGAGCTGACAAAGTACCTCCAATCGTTGCAGACCTTTATTGAGTTCAGTTTCGATCAGGATGCTCTTATCATGTCCGAGCAAGAATATCAGGACTATAAGAGCAAATACCTCATGCTCTACTCAAGGCAAAAAACTGACCGCGAGGTTGTCTCCGTCCTGAATGACGTTGACTTCTGCATCGAATTGATGGAGAGTGACAGGATCAATGTCGCATACATCATGAACCTGATCCGTAACATCCACTTCGATGATCCCAAACAAAAGGATTACGATATTAAACACATTAAGGACGAGTTGGGGAGAACCGATAATCCGCAGTTGCTCCGGAAAGTCGAAATCCTGCAAGCATTCTTGGATCGTGTTGTTGTCGGCTTAGAAAGTGCGGATGAAATTGATGCAGCCTATAACGACTTTGAAAATGAAGCAAAGCGCGAAGAGATCGTTGCCTTTGCGAAGACCGAGGATATTGACGCATCCATGCTGACAGATATTATTTCGGAATATGAGTTTTCCGGCACAATGGATGCAGGAAATATCCGAGATCGGATTGAGAAGCCCTTGCCGCTTTTGAAGAAACGCTCCCTTGTAAATCGGATCGTTGATTTCATCCGACAGCACACAGAGAAATACCAATAAGGAGAGAGATAAATGGATAATTCGATTCAGGCTCATCAGAAGGAGCTTTGCAATAAGCTATGGGCAATGGCAAATGCCTTGCGCGGAAACATGGAGGCGTATGAGTTCAAGAACTACATCTTGGGCATGATCTTCTACTACTACCTTTCTGACCGGACAGAGAAGTATATGGCGAATCTTCTCAAGGATGACGGTATCGGTTATGAAGAGGCGTGGGCAGACGAAGAGTACAAGACCGCTGTTGTCGAAGAGGCGTTGCGCGATCTCGGCTATGTCATCGAGCCACAGTATTTGTTCCGCAAGATGGTCAAGATGGTAGAAAACCGTTCCTTCGACATTGAGTTCTTGCAGAGCGCAATCAACGCGCTGATGGAGTCCACAATCGGAAACGATTCTCAGGAGGACTTTGACGGACTGTTTTCTGATATGCAGCTCGATTCATCGAAGCTCGGTCATACTGTCAAAGATAGAAGTGCTGTTATGGCAAAGATCATCGCTTCGCTGGACGAAATCAACTTCGGCGTGGATGATACCAAAATTGACGTTCTTGGTAACGCTTATGAATATCTGATCGGTCAGTTTGCTGCAACTGCTGGCAAGAAAGCCGGTGAGTTCTATACGCCCTCCGGTCCTGCCGAATTGCTTTGCCGTCTGGCTTGCCTCGGTCTCACGGATGTCAAGGATGCAGCCGACCCCACTTGTGGCTCTGGTTCGCTGCTGCTGCGCCTCAAGAACTACGCCAATGTGAGAAACTACTATGGACAGGAATTGACCTCCACGACTTATAACCTCGCCAGAATGAACATGATTCTGCGCGGAATCCCATATCGCAACTTTAACATCTACAACGGTGATACCTTAGAGCATGACTACTTCGGAGACATGAAGTTCCGTGTTCAGGTTGCCAATCCGCCTTATTCTGCAAACTGGTCTGCCGATATGCACTTCATGGAGGACGAGCGTTTCAATGAGTATGGCAAACTTGCTCCGAAGAGCAAGGCTGACTTTGCCTTTGTTCAGCACATGGTTTACCACATGGATGAGGACGGACGAGCCGTCGTTCTTCTGCCGCATGGCGTCCTGTTCCGTGGTGCTGCTGAGGAAGTAATCCGCAAGCATCTCATTCAGAAATTAAATGTTCTGGACGCGGTAATCGGTTTGCCTGCAAATCTGTTCTTTGGTACGGGCATCCCCGTATGCGTCCTTGTTCTCAAGAGAGAGCGAAACGGTAACTCTGACAACATTCTTTTCATCGACGCTTCCAGCGACTTTGAAGCCGGAAAGAACCAGAACATCCTTCGTGAGTGCGACATTGACAAGATTGTTGAGACCTACGAGCGCCGTCAGGATGTCGAAAAATATGCTCATGTTGCGACCATGCAGGAGATTGAAGAAAACGGCTTCAACTTGAACATTCCTCGCTATGTTGATACCTTTGAGCCGGAACCTGAGATTGACTTGAATGAAGTTGCCGCTGAGATCCGTAAGCTACAATCTGAAATTAAGGATATTGATGCAGAACTGAAACCGTTTTTTGATGAGCTGGGGCTGGATTTCCCCTTTGATGTGGAGGGCAAATAATTATGGCAAATGTATCCTCAAGTAACGGTCTTGAGAAGCGTCCGAAGCTCCGCTTTCCGGGCTTTGATGAGCCGTGGAGAGCAGAGAAATTGTCTGATTTTGCAGAACGAGTAACACGGAAAAACAGCAACAATGAAACTGATCTACCCCTGACAATATCCTCGAAAGATGGTCTTGTCGATCAGATCAGTTACTTCAACAAAACCGTTGCAAGCAAAGACATGAGCGGATATTACCTTTTGAGGAATGGCGAATATGCGTATAACAAGAGCTATTCCGTAGGTTACGACTTCGGTTCAATAAAGCGGTTAGACCGCTATCCTATGGGAGCGTTGTCTACATTATATATCTGTTTTGCGCTCAAGAAGCACGATACAGATTTCATTAAGGTGTACTTTGATTCTCTCAAATGGTACAAGGAAATCTATATGATTTCAGCAGAAGGAGCAAGAAATCACGGATTGCTTAATGTCCCGACAGATGAGTTCTTCGCCACAAAACACTATCTGCCAGAGAATACTGCCGAGCAAAGAAAGATTGCAGACTTTCTCATTGCCTTGGATCGACGTATCGACGCTCAGCAATCTCTTGTAGATGCCCTCAAGAAGTATAAAAGAGGTGTCATGCAGCGCATTTTTCGCCAACTACCTTCTCAGAATGGCACAGAGTGGACTTGTGTTCGACTGGGTGATATTTTCAAAAAAGTTTCGCGCCGTAACACAGATGGAGTAATAAAAAATGTAATTACCAACTCTGCGGAATACGGACTAATTCCTCAGCGCGATTTCTTTGACAAGGATATTGCAGTGGACGGAAACACAGCAAATTACTATGTCATCGAAAATGGAGACTTTGTTTACAATCCGAGAAAGTCAAATTCTGCGCCATACGGACCGTTCAATAGATATACTCTCAGTGAGCAAGGTATTATCTCGCCGCTATATACCTGTCTTGTGCTGCAAGCAGATATTTCTCCTTCATATCTCGCTTGGTACTTTAAGAGCGACGCATGGTACAGGTACATCTATGATAACGGCTCACAAGGCGTTCGTCATGATCGAGTATCTATGACGGATGATTTGCTTATGGGTATTCCTGTTATGTATCCCAGCCATGTGAAACAACTTCTGTATGCAGATATTCTTGATATGGTGGAGGCACGGTTGCAAGCGACCCAAAAAACACTTGACCTTCTGAGTAAAACGAGAGACGGCTATATGAGGCAGCTCTTTATATGAAGAGCTGTTGCAACAAGCCATTTCGCATTTGGGATAATAACGATAGTTCTTTTCCCTGAACATCTACATACTTTTCGAGTTTAGCCAGCTTGTCGATTATGCTTTGTTGCTGGTCAATGTTAGGCGTTGGTATTTCAATGTTTAAGAAGGAATCCATCATGAGACTTTGTACAGTTGTTCCGGTTTTCACAAGGGTTCTAATGATATTGTCCTCTTGCGACAGAATTGCATAATAGAGGTAGAATGCATTGCAACCATGTACTTGCAATGCTTTGATGTCCTGATTTATCGTTGCATCTACTTCGAGAATAGCGAGAGGCAGCGAATGTTTCAAGATACCACTCCGCGCAACCAACAATAATGTCCCCGGATGATAAAGCGTCATCTCATTGAGCGCCAGATTTGTTATCTTTAGCTCGCTACCGGAAATTCTACTACTCTTCATGTCTTTGGAGGAAATCCAAACGATGTCTCCGTTCCAATAGAGCGAATTACTCATACTTGGCGTTTTGCCTCCTGAAACGTGAACAAGCTCACGAAGTTTTCTGCGCTGAGAACCTTTCGAGATTGCAGAAAAAATTTGATTGAGCAATCCTCTTTTATACTTCTTGAGAGCTTCTACTTTTTTTCGCTGAACATCAATTCGACGGTCAAGTATGGTTAGAAAATCAACGATTTTCTGTTGCTCACGCAAAGGAGGAAAAACTACCATCCCTGTTAGTACAAATGTATTATTGACCTTCATATCATGTTTTGCGCCAATATTAACCAGTGGCTTTAGAAACTTGTTAAGTCGAAGATCGTTCGAGAAATAGAAATCAACAAACCTCGGAACAACAGTTTTTAAGGGGTGGTACACAGCGTAAAGAGTGGACACTATACCGGGAACACCATTGTTGACTTTGATAATCCCATAAGGATTTGCTTTGAGGGGACTCTTTGTATATACAATGTCATCGGTTTCGACTACATGATAATCAGCAACACTTTCACCAGCGAAAGATCGTCCCTGAAACGCTATCTGATTAACAATACCATATTCCCCTGAGACGGAAAGGACATTCTCTTTTCCAAACTTTAATTGTTTATTGCGGTCGGTGTTTTCAACGAGATAATATAGTAGTTCTTTATGCTCCCACGGCTCATCGAAGCCCGGAAAGCGGAGCTTCGGGCGCTTCTCAAGACCGTTACTTGAGGTCTATTTTCAGACCTCATTTCGGTATGAACCAAAAGTAAAATCCCTTGCAGTAGCAGAGATTTTCCGCTATTGCAAGGGATTTCGTCTGTCATATAGCTGTTTCTGCTTTCTTGATCAGAAGTATAAAAGAGGTGTCGTTCGCACACTGTTGTCCCCTGATTCATGTTGTATTGAAGAAACAACATGGACTACGGCTAAGATTGGCGATTTAGGCTCATTTACAAAAGGCGCACCATTATCGAAAGCAGACATAACACCTGATGGAACTCCGTTTATCCTATATGGTGAATTGTACACGACATACCATGAGGTAATAAATTCGGTTATACGCAGAACCAAAGCTCAACCAGAAAAGCAATATTATAGCCATGTTGGAGATGTGATCATTCCCACCTCCGGTGAGACACCGGAAGAAATATCAACCGCAGCGTGTGTTATGCTGCCAGATATAATTCTCGCAGGTGACCTCAACATATTCCGCAGTTCAAAAATTGACGGGCGGATTATGAGTTATATTTTGAATCATATCGTAAACGGGCAAATTGCTCGGATTGCGCAGGGAAAGTCCGTCGTTCACATTCAGGCAAGTGAGATTTCAAAGATAGAAATTAGTTACCCCGACTACAACACGCAGTGCAAAATGATTTCAGTTTTTGAGACTGTTGGCGCAAGAATCAAAAGTGCCGAAAATGAGCTGACGTATTTGTGTACAATGCAAAAGGCTCTGTTGCAGCAGCTCTTTATATAAAAAGTTGCTGCAACAATCCACTTTTTGCAGAAGAAAGCAAATCAATTTTTTGACCTTCTTTTTCAATAAGATAATCGATCTGAGATAGGAGTTTACACACTTTCTTTTGTTTGCTGCACGACGGTGCGTGGATTCTCAGATTGCCTAAAGTATCGGTGCTAAGATTTTGCTGTTTTGTCCCCTGGGCAATTCGTATGCCGATCCATTGACCATTGTAGATGTACCAATAGTAAAGGTATTCAATGTCTATTTCCCCGGTTTGTTGGATTGCCATACACGCCTGACTTATGGTTGCTGGAACACTTAGAATTGATGCAGTTCCTCTCACTCCGGCTGCTTCAAGCCCATACATCGCTACGAGTAACGTATTTGCTGGATACTCTCGAAGGTTACAACTGGATACAGCTTCGGATGAAATGTGCTGGCTGGTTTCACACAGATACTTTGGTTTCAGCTCTCCGCTGGACACCCACCTAATATTGCCTGAGTAAAACGCCCTGTTTGTACTGCTCGGTGTTGATCCAGAAGATAAATGAAAGTAATCTTTGAGTTTCCCAACATATCTATTGTTTAGATCGCCATTTTCTTGTTGCCCAAATTCGCGGGAAAGCAATCCTCTTTTATACTTCTTGAGGTTATCGACAAGCTGTGCCTGTTTTGCAATCCTCCGCTCAAGTGTACGGAGCATATCTGCTACCCGGTTTTGTTCTGAGAGAGCCGGTATGCAGACCTTGATTGTTTCAATCTGAGGATACTTCAAGTTCCATGTATCAGAGGTCATGCCTTGAGAGTTCTTTCTAAATTCATTGATCAGGTTAGGGCTTTTGAAGAAAGCTGCAAAATATCCATTACTAATCGGGATTTTAGGCATTAGAACTGTGTATGCAGGACTAACTATACCATCACACGGAGAGATGCCGTTCGCTCCTTGCCACATTCTCATGGAGTTATAGACCATATCTCCTGTTAGAACAACCTTATAATTGCTTTTGTCTTCACTTGAGTTGTCTTTGCCTTCAATCTCTGAGCGAGGCATAACGCCATCGTTCATCGTGACAGAAAGCAGTTCCATGTCAGAAGCCCCTCGCTGACTTCTTTCTGCGTAAATATCACCTATACGACATTGTTTGTACGGCTCATCGAAGCCCGGAAAGCGGAGCTTCGGACGCTTCTCAAGACCGTTACTTGAGGGTGTTAATGCCCTGATTATCCCTCCACCGGATAATGTTCGTGGAGGTGGTCATTATGACTAACAATACACAATTCAAGACGCTTGTGAACACATGGCTAAATCAAAAGAAGCCCATGATCACGCCGTCAACCCACGCCAGCTTTACGCTGATTACCGAAAATCACCTGATTCCATATTTCGGCAAGCGCAAGATTGGCAGCATCACCGAAGCGGACATCCAGAGCTACATTTCGTATCTCTACAATGCTGGACGCTTGGATAAGACCGGAGGGCTTACCGTGAAGACGATAAGGGATGTTATCCTCGTTCTCCGGTTATCAATGGAGTATGCCTACAAGGAACGGGCTATTCCACTCCTGAACTGGGACCTAATTGAATACCCAAAAGAGCTTGGTATCAAGAAAGTGGTTTCTCTCTCAAAAGATCAAGAGCAAGCTCTAATTCAGTGTATCTACATGGACTTAAATCGGAAGACAGCAGGGATTTTGATTGCATTGTTTACCGGAGTCCGGATAGGAGAGCTGTGCGGCTTGCAGATGAGGGACATTT
>ERZ809074.3435-NODE-3435-length-14853-cov-6.415259_pt1 | contig 14853 bp, 15 predicted proteins | sample MGYA00520795_ERZ809074 | MGnify/ENA primary metagenome ERZ809074 (study PRJEB31570, sample SAMEA3212989) | Homo sapiens | biome: human-gut; feature: human gut; material: fecal | place: Sweden | collected 2011 ...
AAAGGATTTCTCTTTGCCGTACGACACAGAGAAATCCTAATGACCGATTTGGGTTAAATCCAAATCAGCCTAATGACCGTTTTGTGTTTATACATCCCGCTTTCTACCCATTCAAGGAAAAGCCTTTTGTGCAAATCATCACAAACGGCTTTTACCTCCATATTGGATCGTCCTTCCAATTTCCGATAAAACCAAGCCTTTGATAAGGAATGTTCTGATTGGCACTTATCAGATCAAGAATCTTATTTTTTATTTTATTTCCGGGGCAGACAGCATTGCAGAGATACAGCATTGCCACGATGAAGCCGTATGGCCTGTTCTTCTGATTTTCTGTCAATGGTGAGTTTAGCCATTTGCCACGTAAGCCTCTTGGATTGGTTACTTTCTTTCCAAACGTTCTGTTCCATAGTCTGGAATGGTGTGCCACAATGTTACGCATCAGAGAAATCGCCTCAAGCCAACCTGTAAGGTCTTTTGCTGAGTAAAGTCCAAAATCGTTGGCTATTGCGGAACGCTGCGGAAGCTGCGATTTAAGGTTTTTGCACATCTTGGAAAGAGTACCGAATGTTGCCACCTCTATTATCCTCCACGCATCCGGATTGTCACCGTCAAAAGACTCCTCGTCCCAGTTGGGATGACTGTCTATATATTCTTTGGCAAAAGGCTCCGTACTTCTTCCAAATTCATATTTTAAGTCGTAAACGAAATCTTCATGGTAATCACTGTTCTCAAAAAGGGAGGAGTCCAAATACCATAATCCATTACCTGCGGCTTGTGACATATGGTTAATCACCTTTGAACGCAATGCCACTTCTATTATTTCTATTGCGTCAAAAAGGATGAGGCGCAGCTGATGGTCGAAATCATACCGCCGGATAACATCACTAAAGGTGGTTCCTTCAATGAAATCTCCATCTGTATCTGCATCCAGTAAGTCTCTCCAATAATATTTCAGACGGAAATAGCTGATACGCGAGAAACACTCCTTTGCCTTACGCTCTTCATCATCTGAGAAATTCATGCCCTTGTCACGAAGCAAGCGAATCTGTTCTTCTATATTATGCGGTTTCTGATTTACCATACCTGTTTTATAAAAAAAAGTGACCCGCCTGCAGGTCTCCGGGATGCAGACGGGTTCTGTTATCTTTGATTCGGTATAAACCGAGAATCTTCTTTTTCGGGTGTAAAGTTAGCAATAAAGTCTCAAACAACCAAACTTTTTTCAAGGAAAATATGAAGTTAAAGGAATGAAGGTAATTAAGGTGTATGGGCGGGAGTTTCTTCTGGATGAGTTTTAGGGCGTTGGGTGGCTCTCCTTCCCCTTGGAGAAAGCCGGGTTGTGGCTCTGGTTGGGTTTCCGCAAACAGCAGCAACTCTGAACCGAAGGTCACCGGCGCGGAGCGGAAAGGTAATGGAGTTGCGTTTTCCCAGCCCAGGGTTGCGGGCGCAGCACGCTACCCTGGGTAACTGTCCCCACTATTGTGGCAACTCTTACAGAGTAGCATTGATTTGTAGTGATTTGCACCCAGGGTAGAGGTGCTTCGCCCCTCAACCCTGGGCTATGTAATCGCAACTCCTACAGAGTTGCCAAGGGTGCGTACCATCCACTACAAACTCCATTTCAATGCTCTCCCCAAGCAGGAATGTGTTAATGCAGAACAGCCTCATTACGATTGAACTCCCGCCCCCTGGGGAGGGTTGGGGAGGGGCTTCATCTCCTTGCAGAACTTATCGCCTAAGGCGTAGCCTTCTTCGTATAGGGATTCGAGCTTGTTGGTGTCTTTCTCTATGCGGTCTACCTCCAAGGGGCGCTCGGGACGGATGCAGACCACCTGACCTGCGTCTTCGAGCTGCTCCACGTATGCCAACTGCTCATTATACACCTCTATGCGGCGGCTTAGGGCTACGCGCAGACGAGGGTAGTTCTTGTAGATTAAATGGGGAATCTTGTGGTCACGACCCTTCTTGCGGTAGCCACGGTTGCGGGTGAGTATCAGTACGTTGTTCTCATACCCGCGTTCCTGGGCGCGGCGCAGGGGGATGCTGTCGACGATGCCGCCATCGAGCATGGGGATGCCGTCGACGGTGACCATCTTGCTCACATAGGGTAGACTGCTCGACGCCATCACGATATCGAGCGCACGCTGACGGTCGTGGTCCTCGGTGAGGTACATGGCGCGCCCAGTCAGACAGTTGGTGGTGACCATCTCAAAGTTGGCCGAGTGCTGGAAGTATGTATCAAAGTCGAAGGGTATCAGCTCGTTGGGGAATGCATCATAGAGCAGCTTGCGGTCGAAGATGCAACCCTGCGTAAGCAGATGACGCAGCCCTACATAGTGGTAACGGGCAAGAAAGTCGATATTGGATATGCGCGCACGACGCAGTTGACGGCTGAAGTAAGACATGCCGTTGCAGGCACCAGCCGAGACCGCCACCGCATAAGGGAAATAGAGTTGATGCACCATGAAGGCGTCGAGCACACCACTGGTAAACACGCCGCGCATGCCGCCTCCTTCTAATACCAGCCCTGTCTTGTCGTTTATTGTCATAATCATCTAACGTATATCTGCGTGCAAAGTTACATATTTACCCCGTAAATGTGCAACAAATGCCCAGAAAACTATCGCCGTTACCGTTTTCTTAACTCCCAGAACGCCACAGCCGAGGCGGCAGCCACGTTGAGCGAGTCCACCTGATGCGACATTGGGATGCGCACCACGTAGTCGGCATCTTCGATGGTGGTGTGGGGGAGTCCGTCGCCCTCGGTGCCCAGTACGATGGCCAGCCGCTCCACCTCGGGCAACCTCGGGTCGTCAATGCTTATCGAGCGGTCGGTGAGTGCCATCGCTGCAGTCTTGAACCCGTAGTCGTTGAGCTGTTGCACGCTACCCTCAATCCATGTCCAGGGGATGAGAAACACCGAACCCATCGACACGCGCACCGAGCGGCGGTTGAGCGGGTCACACGAGTCGGTGGTGAGCGCGATGGCGTCAATGCCCAATGCCGCTGCCGACCTGAAGATGGCGCCGATATTGGTGGTGTCGACCACGCCGTGGATGACCGCGATGCGATGTGCCGTGCGGCAGATGTCGGCTATCGTGGGCAGAGCCGGACGCTCCATGGCGCACAGCACTCCCCGCGTGAGCGTATAGCCCGTGAGCGATGCGAGCAGCTCGCGGTCGCCGGTATAGACAGGCACCTCGTCGCCGATGCGGCTGATGATTGCTGCTGCATCGCCGTCTATGTGGCGCCGCTCACAGAGCAGGGCTGTGGCGCGATAGCCCGCATTGAGCGCCACATGGATTACCTTCGGGCTTTCGGCGATGAATATCTCTTTGTCGGTGTATCGCCCCGACCGCAACTGCGCCTCGGTGAGGCTGCTGAAGACTTCCACTCCGGGGTGGTCGAGTGATGTGATGTTGATGATAGGCATAATGCTGATGGTGGGATAAAGATTAGAAATCGAGTGCCTTACCGCTGTAGAAGTTGAGCAGACTGGTCTGGTAGAGGTATTCATAGCGCGCCTGAATCTGTTCGCTTTGCGCTCTGAGCAGATTGTTCTTGGCCTCGTTGAACTCCGTGATGCTGGCCTTGGCGTTCTCATATTTTGCCTGGGTCAGCTTGAAGGCTTCCTCGTTGCTTGCCACAGCTTCGCGGCTACTGGCATACTTGCTCTCGGCAGCACGCGCGTTGTAGTATACCTGCTGTATCTCTTTGTAGAGCGACTTGCGCACATCGTCGAGCTTCAGCCGCTCGGTATCGCGGTTTATCTCGCTGCGGCGTATGTTGTTGCGCGTGGCAAAGCGGTTGAAGATAGGGATACTCAGACTCAGTCCTACATACTGGCTGAAGTTGTTTTTGAGTTGCTTGGCAAATCCGTCTGCCTCGTAACCGCTCGTCTTGTAGTAGTTGCTGCCCAAGCCGCCGTTGAGGTTGAGCTGGGGATAGCGCGCAGCCTTGGCTATCTGTATGTTGTAGTCGGCGCCCTCCACGCGGGTCTGCTGTGCCCTGACCTCGGGCTTCACCGCCATAGCCTCGGCAAAGATGGCTTCGGGCGAGGCGATGTTGCCTGGCGCGGGAGTTATGCGCTCGATGTCTGGACGCACGATGGAGAAACCCTCGGGCGATGGCAGCTCCAGCAACTGCGACAGTGAGAGCAGCGCCATCTGGTAGTTGTTGGCGGCGGTGGTCACTGTGAGCTGGCTCTGTGCCATCGTGGCTTTCTGCTGAGCCAGCTGGGCCACGCTTGCCTTGCCGTTGTCCACAAAGCCCTGCATTCTTACTACCTGCATCGAGTCGATAGACACCTGGCGCTGCGCTACGGTCATGGCCTCGGCGGCATTGAGCACCTCGATGTAAGCCTTTGCCACATTCATGCTCAGGTCGTTGCGCGCCTTGTCCAAGTCGGCGTCGGCAGCGTCCAGATTGAGCTGGCTCAGCTTGATGGTGTTGCGTGTGCGGAAGCCGTCGAAGAGTGATACGCTTGACCCTATCGTAAACGACGTGCTCGATGTGCTCTTGTTCTCATACGTGTTCTGCGCCGTGAGTCCGCGGCCGAACGAGAAGTTCTGGGCTGCCGAACCGTTGAGGTCGGGCAGACGGCTGTTCTTGTCGGTATTCAGCTGCAGAGCCTGCAACTCGCGCGTGTTCTGCATCTGCTTTACGCTGATGTTGTGGGCTATGGCGTAGTCCACACACTGGCGCAGCGTCCACGCCTGCTGTGCTTGCGCAGTGCCTACGCCCATGCAGGCGGCGACCACTGCCATGATTATCCTTGTCGTCATACTCGTTGTCTTTTATGGGTTATCATTCGTCGTTGCCGGCTGCGTCGGCTATAATCTGCGGGCCGCGCACCTTGTCCTTGAGCGAGAGTCCCTTCTTGACTTCGATGTTCACGCCGTCGCTCAGTCCGGTCACCACGGCATGGCGCTCATAGGTCTTGTCCTTGCCTGTGCCCTTGACGAGATAGACGAAGGTAGAGTCGCCGCTGAACTCTATGGCGCTCTCGGGTATCGACACCACGTGCTTGGCTTCTGCCAGCACTATCTCGGCATTGGCGCTGTAGCCCGAGCGTATCTTGCCGTTCTTGATACTGTGCACGGCAGCCTTTACCTCAAACTGGTTGGCGCCGTTGTTCTCGGTGGCTTTGGGCGAGATGTACTCGAGGGTAGCGTCAAACCTCAGGTCGTGCAGCGCGCCTATCGTTATCTTCATCGGCATGTTGTCTACCAGACTGCCCACCTCGGTCTCGTCTATGTTGCCTCTGAAGATGAGGTCATTCATGTTGGCCACGGTGGCTATGGTCGTTCCGTCGTTGAAGGTGTTGGCCAGGATTACCGAGTTGCCCACCTTGACGGGGATGTCCAGTATCACTCCCGAGATGGTAGAGCGTATCAGCGTCGAGCTGGCTTTGGCGTTGCTGCGCGATACGCCGTCGCGCACCACCTCGAGTGCGTCCTGTGCCGCCTTGAGTTCCTCGTTGGCCTGGTGCAGCGTCTGTCTTATCTTGTCGTATTCGTCGGCGCTCACCAGTTTCTGCTTGTAGAGACTCTCTTCACGCGAGTAGTCCACCTGCGCCTGCTTCTGGTTAATCTCCGCCAGCCTTACCCTCGACTGGGCACTGCTCAGCTGGCCCATATCGGGTATCACCTTGACGCGGGCTATCACCTCGCCGGCCTGCACATACTGGCCTGCCTCCTTGTAGATTTCGCTGATGATGCCGCTTATCTGGGGCTTTACGTTTACCTCGTTGCGTGGCTCTATCTTGCCTGTTATCACCGTGGTCTTCATGATGTCGGTGGTCACAGGCGTCAGCTCGCTGTACTCGATGGGTGCGGGTTGTGATTTCTGATAGAGAAACACGAAGGTAGCGATAAACACCAGTATGATTACCGCTGCCACAATCAGTTTGGAATACTTTTTCATATTTGTTCTTCTTTTATTGTTTACGTTGTTGTGATGCTTTTAGTTCTCGCGCATGGCGTCTACGGGCTTGATGCTCATGGCTCTCCATGCCGGAGCCAGACCCGCCAGCGCGCCGAGGACACATACCACCATGGTAGAGAGGATGGCTGTCCAGAAGTCTATCTGGAAGTGGGCCATCACCATGCCGTCGGTGGTGCAAGCCATCTCCACGAGCTGCAGTATGCCCACGCCGAAGAGTATGCCGCTCATGCCCGCCACGGCGGTGAGCACGATGCTCTCGGCGATAATCTGCGAGAGTATCATCTTGGGTGTGGCTCCTATGGCGCGGCGTATGCCTATCTCGCCAGTACGCTCCTTGACGGTCACCATCATGATGTTGCTCACACCGATGGCACCCGAGACGAGGGTGCCTATGCCCACGAGCCAGATGAGGAAGTTCACGCCCTGGAACAGGCCCTCCAGCATGGCGTACATGATCTCGGTATTGAATACGGTGACGCCCTCGGTGTCTTCGGGCGAGATGGAGTGGGCGCGTGCCAGCGTGGTGCGCATGCGGTCGGCTATGGTGCTCATCACCACGCCCTTCTTGCCCGTCACAGCCATCAGGTCTACGGTGGTACCACGGTTGTAGACCTTGCGCAGCACCGATTCGGGCATCGTGATGGTCTCTTCGGCACTGCCGCCGAAGTTTACCGCATGTCCGGAACTGTAGTTGACGCCCACCACGCGGTAGTAGGTCGAGTCTACACGAACGGTCTTGCCGCAGGGGTCACCTCCTTCGGAAAAGAGGCTTTTGTAGATTTGCTTGCCTATCACGCACACCTTGCGCTCCTGCTTCATGTCGATGTCGTTGATATAGCGGCCATAGTAGAGTGTGGGTGCAGCCACACGGGCATAGTCGGGGGTGACGCCTATGGTCGATGCGCTGAAGGTGTTAGTGCCCCGGGTAGTGGTGCGGCGTCCGCCGAAAATCATGGGGCTTATCACGTCGAGCTCGGGCACCTGGTGGCGCAGTCTTACGATGTCCTTGGTGTCCATGCTCCATTCCCTGCCCTTGTTGAAGCCCCGGTATGCCTTGGTGGTGGGCTGTGCCCAGATGACCGACGCGTTAGTGGCAAATCCCGCGAAGTTGTTCTGCAGCATTTCCCTGAGCCCCTGTCCGCCACCGCTCAGCGCGATGAGCATGAAGACTCCCCAGAACACGCCAAAGCCCGTGAGCAGACTGCGGCTCTTGTTGCGTGTGATGGTGTCGAGTATCTCCTTGTATGTATCTAAGTCTAATCGCATATTGGTCTTGTAGAGTTGTGTGATCGGTTGTCTATTCGGCTCTCAGCGCCTCGATGGGCCTGATGCGCGAAGCCTTGATGGCGGGTATCAGACCGGCTATCGTTCCGGCGATGATGATGGTCAGGGTGGCCTTGATGCACACGTCGAGCCCCACGGTGGGGTCTACAAACATCGTGGCCCTGAATATGCCTGAGTCCATCACCATGTGGCCCATGGTGGCGTCCATATACAGATTGGTCAGTATGCCGCAGAGCATGCCGATGTAGCCGAAGACAGAGGTGATGATGATGCTCTCGGCGATGATGAGCATCAGTATGTCCTTGGGGCGCGCTCCGATGGCCTTGCGTATGCCAAACTCGCGGGTGCGCTCCTTGACGGTGATGAGCATGATGTTGCTCACGCCCACGATGCCGCTCAACAGCGTAAACAGGCCCACTATCCATAGCGCAGTGCGTATCATGCCTATGCCCTGGGCCATGGTCAGACTGTCGGTATAGCGGTTCCACATCCAGAGGGCCTGCTCGTCGTCGGGGGCTGCCTGGTGGCGCAGATTGGTACTGGCGCGGTAGTTGGCCTCAAACTTCTCGTTGTCCTCCTTGGTCTTGAGGTTCTTGATGGAGAACTCGATGTTGCCCACATTGTCGCCTTTGGCATAGATGGCTTTCAGGGTAGTGAAGGCGGTGAAGAGTTCGTTGTTCTTGCGTGACTCGTCGTCCTTGGTGATGCCCACTACCTTGAACGCCAGACCATTGATGTTGACATTCTTGTTGATGAGCGACCGATAGTCATGACAGAGCTCCTTGGCCTGACTGCATGAGAGCACCACCACCTTGCGGCGCTCTCTGAAGTCGGGCTCGTTGATAAACCTGCCAGCCAGCATCTCGGTCTTGTTGATGTTCACGTGGGTGGGGTAGATGCCGACGAAATTCTGGGTCGCCACATAGTTCTCGCCGTAGGCTACGGTGACACCGTACTGGCTCAGCACGCCGCCCACGTGGTCTACATGCTGGGTATAGTTGTCGCCGGTAATCGCCAGGTCTCTGTCGTTGAGGGTTATTTCCCGTCCCTCCTTCAGGCCTTTGTACGCCTTCGATGTGTAGCCGGGCATCACCACCATCGAGTTGGTGATATACTTCTCGCTCCGCTCCATCTGGGCGTTGATGAGACCGTTGCCCGCGCCCAGCAGGAATATCAGCATGAATATGCCCCATGCCACGGCAAAGCCGGTGAGCGCTGTGCGCAGTCGGTTGCGCTTGGAGGTGCTCCATATTTCCTTGATTAGTTCGCGCATGATGCTTGTTGTCAGGTTATTTCACATAGTCCTTGGCCACCAGATGGTGGTCGCTGTTGTCTTCGATGCTGCCTATCACGCCGTCCTTGATGTGTATCACCTTGTCGGTCTCGTTGGCTACGCCGCTCTCATGGGTTACGACCACGATGGTCATGCCGTCGCGCTCGTGGAGCTCCTTGAGCAGGTCCATCACCTCCACGCTGGTCTTGGAGTCGAGGGCACCGGTAGGTTCGTCGGCGAGTATAATCTGCGGTTTGGTGATGAGCGCACGGGCTATGGCCACACGCTGGCGCTGACCGCCCGACAGCTCGTTGGGGTAGTGGTTGGCCCACTGGCTCAGCCCCAACCGCTCCAGATACTCCATCGCCAGCTGGTGGCGCTTGCGTCTTCCCACGCCCTGATAGAACAGTGGGAGCTCCACGTTTTCCACCGCCGTCTTGAAGGGGATGAGGTTGAACGACTGGAAGATAAAACCTATCATGCGGTTGCGGTATTCGGCAGCACGCGTCTCGCTGAGGTCCTTGATGAGCACTCCGCCGAGCCAGTATTCACCCGAGTCATAGTTGTCGAGGATTCCCAATATATTTAATAAGGTGGACTTACCCGAGCCCGAGGCTCCCATGATGGAGACAAATTCGCCCCGCTCGATATTGAGGTCGATGCCCTTGAGCACGTGCAGCGGCTGGGCTCCCTGGTAGGTCTTGTTTACATCTTTGAGTTGTATCATCATAATGTCTTTGAGGGTTGAGGGGTTAGCGATTGAGCAGACTGGCCAGCTCGTCGCCTACTTCGTCGAGAGAGATGCCCAGCAGCGACATCTGCCGCGCCATTTCGGGCAGCCGCTCTTTCATGAACTCGCGCTTGCGGGTCTTCTGTATCTGCTCCTTGGCGCCGGGAGAGACAAAGTAGCCCAGCCCGCGCTTGTTGTAGATTACGCCTTCTGCCGCGAGCAGCTCATACGCCTTGACGGCGGTATTGGTGTTGACCTCGAGCAGCACGCCATACTCGCGCACACTGGGTATGCGCTCGTCCTCGTGATATTGGTCGGCCAGTATCTCGTCGCTCAGACGCTCGGCTATCTGTATGTATATGGCTTTGTCGTTGTTGAATGTCATAATCGTTGTGTCTTTAGAGATTGGTCATTCGGTTGCAGTCTACCTGCAGCCGGCAGAATATGCGGTAGGCCATGATGTGGTTGAAGATGGCCAGTGCCACAAACAGGGTGGGGAACACCGTGTTGATGCAGCGTAGGCTGATATAGTAGGAGAGGTCTGCCGTACCCATCATATAGGCCACGATGCCCAGGAGGACAACGAAGAAGATGCACATGATGGGCTGGGCGTGCTTGCGGAATATGGCTCCACCCAACAGACAGCACGAATGAGCCCAGACGAAGCCAAGCCAGAACACCCAGCCCTCGCTCTTGAGCGTATAGTGGTCGGTGTTGATGGTTATCGCCGGCTGGAAATCGCTGCTTGCAGCCATCACTATAAACGACTGCCTGAAGCCGGGATAGACTATCAGGTTGATGAGATACTGGGCGATGTCGGCCACCACGATGGCCATCGCTGCAGTGAGCATTATGCCGAGGGTGACATAGCCCATGCGTGCCATGTACTTCTCGGCGTTGGACGCTGGCAGCATGAGAAATGCTATGCGTGTGGCTCTGGTTCTGAACGAACGGAAGATGAATGTGGCGCCGACCAGCACGACCATCAGGAATACCGAGCAGATGCCGAAGCTGCCGGCGTAGGTGAGCATCTCTTCCGCCGTGGCGTCGTCGGGCAGATGGTGCATGCGCAGGTCTATCAGTTTGCTCATCTGCATGAAGGGTATGATCATGGCGATGACCGTCACGGTGAATATCTTGATGAGCTCGTTTCGGTTTTGGGCGATGTCGTTCATTATCACCATCGCCATGCGTTTGGGAGCGAATGTTGTCATATATTGTTCATTAGAGATTGGTAAACTTGTCGCAGATTATCTGCATACGCTTGAAGATGCGGTAGGACCCTACGTAGTTGGCTATGCTCAGCCCGATTAGTATTGCGGCCACGGCGGTTGTCGCGCCGACCGTCGGTTTAGGGGAGAGAACTCTCGGAAGGATGCCGATCTCGGGTGCCGTATTGCTGGCGAAGATGAGCAGCATCAGACTCAATGCCACGCAGGCTGTGGGGTGGCGGCGCAAGAGGGTGCCGCCCAAGGTGCAGTAGGAGTGCAACCACAGCAGTCCGCTGTAGGTAACAGTCATCGCTGCGATGTCGTCTGGGAGGGGCAGATAATCTGCCAACTGCTGCTTGCCGCTGCCTGTGATGAAGCAGCGTATCATGTCCCATAGGCACGAATGGTGGATGCCGGGATGGAAGATAAAGCTGAGGGCAAACTGTATGACATCGCCCACCACCAGGGCGGCGGCAAATGTGAGCACGCTGCCGAGAGTGATGTGGATAAAGCGTGTGGCATATTTCTCTGCATGACTGGCGGGCAGCATCAGGTAGTGCTCGCGCATGGGTTTGGTCTCCATGTTGCTGAAGATGAGGGTGCCCATGGCGCAGAGGAATAGCGGAAGAATTCTTAACGCGCCGGCGATGACAAACATGACCACATTGTCGGGTAGTCTGCTTGCCCATTTTGCGTATTTGTCTTGGTACGGTACGATGCTTAGTATGAAGGTGAAATATAAGCTCAAGAAGGCAGAGAGTATCATGCCGATGCGGAGTGTCTGGCGCCGGCTGTTGGTCCAGTTCCAGCGGAGCAGCATACATAGCCTGTCGAGGCTGAAGTTATGGGTAGTCATAATGGTGGGGGAGAACTCAGATGAATAGTTTGTGATTGATGGCACCATCGAACAGTAGTTCGAGGTCTACGGGGGTCTCGGCCATGCCCTCCTCGCGGTGGGCTATCACGGCGCAGCCCTGGAGGTTGGGTTCGGCATAGACCACGTCGCTGTCGTCGGCGTTGGTGGGGCGCTGCTCAAAGCGGTAGTGCTGGCAGATGTCGCTTATCGAGGCGTCGAGCAGCACTTCGCTATGGTCGAGTATGACCACGTGGTCGAGCAGCGACTCTACATCGTGAACCTGATGGGTAGAGATGATGAGGGTGCGGTCGGGAGTCATGTGGCGGGCTATCACACGGCGGAAGAGACTCTTGGACGGGATGTCCAGACCATTGGTAGGCTCGTCCATCAGCAGCAGACGCGTGCCGGTGGCAAGGGCAAAACTCATATATACCTTCTTCTTCTGTCCCATGGACAACTGGCCGAGATTGGGGTCGCCATTGAGCTCAAATTCAGCAAGACACTGGTCCAGTACTTCTTGTGAGAAGTTGGGATAAAACCCTCTATTGACCTTGACATAATGGCTCAGCCGGATGTGGGGGAGGTCGTACTCTTCGGGCACGATAAACATGTTGCTCAGCATTTCGGGATGGTGGAGACAGGAGTTGCTCCCGTCTACCAGCACTTCACCCTCGGAGGGGCGCAGCATGCCACAGATGAGATAGAGCAGGGTAGACTTGCCCGTGCCGTTCTTGCCTAAGAGGCCGTAGATGTTGTTCTCTTTCAGCTGGAGGCTGAAGTGCTCGAATACCTTGTGCTTGGTGCCAGGGTAAGCGAAGTTGATGTTGTTGACTTGTATCATATCCTTAATATCAGTTGTTTTATCGTTACCGAGTTTATCGTGTTTCGGTGTACCATTGTAGTAGTACACTGCAAAGGTATATTGAAAGTTCCAAAGTACAAAGACATCACCCTATTATTTTCCGTTATTAACACAATATTAACACTTGGCACCCTCAACCCCACCTTCACCACCCCCGCCACCACCTTCAGCACCCCCGCGCCCACCTTCAGCACCCCCACATCCATCTTCACCACTCCCACATCCATCTTCACCACCTCCGTCCCCGCCTTCATCACCCCCGTACCCACTTTCACCACCTCCGCACCCACCTTCATCACCCCCGCACCCACCTTCACACCCCCCGAGCACACGCTCGCCAAATTTGTGACCATCTCCAGCAGAATTATGATGACCTCCAGCAGAATTATGATGACCTCCAGCAAATTTATGATGACCTCCAGCAAATTTATGATGACCTCCAGCAAATTTATGATGACCTCCAGCAAAAATGTGACTACCTCTACTCTTCTCCGCGAGTATATTCGTTAATCTCTGTGACCACCATCCCAACTCTCCTGACCTTCGCGGGCGGCTCGTAACGTTTGGTGCGGAAGCGCGCGTTGTTTGAAACGGATATTCGTATCAAGCGGTGTGGAAGCGCGTGCCGTAAGATACGCGTCGCCAACCGTGGTTGCCACGGCGGCAAAGACATGAGAAACAATGACATGGATGGCTGCCTGCGATGTAGGGGGAATCAGAGGTGGAGCGGGACAGACTGCAGGGATAAAGAAAAGGCGGAAAGGTCACTCTGCGACCCTTCCGCCTGATATGATACTAATGATATAGGATATGCTGGTTTAGCCCTCGATAGCAGCTACGCCGGGGAGCACCTTACCCTCGATGGCCTCGAGCATAGCTCCACCACCGGTAGATACGTAAGATACCTTGTCGGCCAGGCCGAACTTGTTGACAGCTGCAACAGAGTCACCGCCACCTACGAGTGAGAATGCGCCATTCTCCTGGGTAGCCTGAGCAACATACTTGGCAATCTCGCCAGTACCGTGAGCGAAGTTCTCCATCTCGAATACGCCTACAGGACCGTTCCACAGGATGGTCTTAGACTCGAGGATAATCTTCTTCCAGTGCTCCAGACTCTCCTCAGAGGCGTCCATACCCTCCCATCCGTCGGGGATGTTGAAGATGTCTACCACCTTGCGGTTGGCGTCGTTGGCAAATCTGTCGGCAGCAACGGTAGCTACAGAGAGGCTCAGGTTTACACCCTTCTCCTTGGCAGCAGCCATTACATTGAGAGCCTCGGGCATGAGGTCGTCCTCGTGGAGAGACTCACCGATGTGGCCACCCTGTGCCTTGATGAAGGTATAACCCATACCACCACCAATGATGAGGTTGTCTACCTTGTCGAGCAGGTTCTTGATAACACCGAGCTTAGAGCTTACCTTAGAACCACCGATAATGGCGGTGAAGGGGTGCTGGGCGTTCTTGAGCACGTTGTCGATGGCTGTTACCTCTTTCTCCATGAGGTAGCCCAGCATCTTGCTGTCGGCGTCGAAGTAGTCAGCGATAACGGCGGTAGAAGCATGCTTGCGGTGAGCTGTACCAAAGGCGTCGTTAACATATACATCAGCGTAAGAAGCGAGCTTCTTGGCGAACTCCTTCTGGCGAACCTTCATTTCCTTCTTGGCCTCGTCAAACTCAGGTGTACCCTTCTCTACGCCTACAGGCTTGCCTTCCTCCTCGGGATAGAAACGGAGGTTTTCGAGCAACAGTGCCTCGCCGGGCTGGAGGGCAGCAGCAGCCTCGCTGGCGTTACCGCAGTCGGGAGCAAACTTAACCTCAACACCGAGAGCGGCGCTTACGTTCTTTACAATCTGACCCAATGAAAGCTCGGGCTTAACCTTGCCTTTGGGCTTGCCCATGTGGCTCATCATGATGAGGGCACCACCATCGGCAAGTACCTTCTTCAAGGTGGGCAGAGCACCACGGATACGGGTGTCGTCGGTTACGTTGCCATTCTCGTCCAGTGGCACGTTGAAATCTACACGGACAATTGCCTTCTTACCTGCAAAGTTGAATTGATCGATTTTCATTTCGTTTGTATTTTAATGATTGGTTATATTATCTGTATGCAAAGTTAGTGCTTTTTTTGATGATAAAGTCATTACACCTTAATAATTTTATACGGATGGGCCAAAAAAGTAGTGCCCTCGATGATGAAACCAAAAATAATCGGGAACAAAACGATGGTATTAACCATTTATTGTCTAATTTTGCAGGGTGATAACAATAAGCAATATGAACAAAGATTCTGTTTTGATAGTAAGTGGAGGCATGGACAGCATCACCATGCTCTATGAATACAAGGAGCGTATAGCGCTGGGTATCTCGTTTGATTATGGCAGCAATCACAATGCGCGTGAGATTCCCTTTGCCGCCATGCACTGCGAGCGCTTGGGCATCAAGCATATCGTAATCAATCTGGGATTTATGCACCAGTATTTCAAGAGTTCGCTCCTGGAGGGCGCCGAGGCCATCCCCGAGGGCAACTATGATGAAGAGAATATGAAATCGACCGTTGTGCCCTTCCGCAATGGCATCATGCTCTCGATAGCGGCAGGTGTGGCTGAGTCGAACGGGCTGAAATATGTGATTATGGCCAATCACGGCGGCGCCCACACCATCTACCCCGCCTGCAGACCTGAGTTTGTCAGC
>ERZ809074.3470-NODE-3470-length-14752-cov-4.454378_pt1 | contig 14752 bp, 14 predicted proteins | sample MGYA00520795_ERZ809074 | MGnify/ENA primary metagenome ERZ809074 (study PRJEB31570, sample SAMEA3212989) | Homo sapiens | biome: human-gut; feature: human gut; material: fecal | place: Sweden | collected 2011 ...
CTACAACCGCAAGTCGGCGCTGCTCGATGCCGGTGCTATCGCGAAGTCGCAGCTCGACGATGCGGAGATGGCCCTGAATGTCGCGGAGGCCAATGTCACACAGCAGCAGCAGCTCCTCGATAAGCTGCTGTCGGGCGCGCAGGATACGGGCAATACAGATTCCATAAGCCTGCCGACCATCGCGCAGCAGCGCGAAGCGGCGGGCAATATGAGCAACGACATCGATGCGCTCACGCAGCAGAAGCAGGCGCTCGTCGTGCAGCTCAAGCAGCTCGAAGTCCAGAAGGAGCGCCTGACGCTGCGCGCGCCGGAGGACGGCCGCGTCATCAAGGTCCTCGCGAAGGAGGGCGAGATGGTCGCCGCTGGCACGCCTGTCGTGCTCCTGGAGAGCGACCGCAGCTACTACGACATCTACATCAGCGAGAAGCAAGCGCAGGGCATATCTGAGGGCGATACGATCACGGGCCGCACGGTCGCGGGCGACAAGTCTGTGCCGGGGACGATCCGCCTCTTGACGAAGGCCCCGGGCTTTGCCGACCTCAAGCAGTCGCGCGAGAAGGGACAGGCCGACCTCACGGCCTTCCAGGTCCGCATTTACGTGGAGCCGCAGGACGGCGTGATGCCAGGCATGACGATTGGGGTGAATGAACGTGAATTCACTAAGAGATGAGATCCGTTTCCTGTTCTCGGGACAGGGCATGCCGTACGAGAAGGTCTGCCTGATGGTCGCGGCCGTCGTCTGCATCGTGCTCGGCACGATGCTCAGCAGCAATATCTCGAATGATGCGAAGGTGGCGGTCATTGACCTCGATAACTCGGCTTACAGCCATGAGCTCACGAGCCGCATCGATGCCTCAGAGTACATGGAAGTCACGACGGTGCTCAACACGCCGGTCGACCCCACGACGCTCTTCTACCGCGACCAAGCGGTCGCCGTCGTTTATTTCCCGCGCGGGCTCGAGAAGGACCGCTACACGGGAGCAGCGAGCAACATCGGCGTGTTCTACGACAATACGAATACGGCGCAGACCTCGGATATCAAGGTCGCGCTCAATGAGCTCATCGGCCTCGACAATGCGGCGGCACAGGGTGACCCGGGCAGCACGAACGACAGCCTGAACGGCACGATCGGGCTGGCAGACCGCAATCTCTTCAATCCGAACGGTTCCAACTACAATGTCGAGGTGCAGGGCTTCCTGTTCTTCTTCGGTTCGATGTTCTTCACGTTCGCGACAATCGGCATGGTGCCGCGGCTGCGCCTCTCGCATCAGCTCGACAAAATCCTGCTCGAGGGCACGCCGTGGGACATCCTCGTGCGCCTCGTGCCGTACGGTGCCTGCCTCATCGTCTCCTTCGTCTTCGGCATGGCCATCCTGCGCCTCTTGGGCGATATGACGTTCTCGGGTAGCCTGCTACTGTTCCTCGCCGTCCAGATCTTCTACGTCATGACGGTCGGCACGCTGAGCACATTGTTCGGCTGGACGGCGGCGAATCCGGGCATTGCGTCCTCGCGCATGATCTTGTTCATCCCGGGCGGCTTCATCTTCGGCGGGCCGACGGGCCCGATCTCCTTCTATCCGGACTGGGTCGTCGCCGCATCGCATCTCTTTCCGCTGACCTGGGAATATCACTTCGTGCGCGACATCATCTCGCGCGGCGCAGGCTTTGGCGACATCTCGAAGGAGTTCGGCGCCTTCCTGATCTACATGGCCGTCGCGCTCATCCTGTTCTGCGCGAAATTCTTCTCGGCGCGGCGCGCGCTGCTGAAGCGCCAGGCGCAGGACGAGCTTCACCGTCAGAAGCTGCAGCAGATGCGCCTCAATGAGAGCGCGGCTGCCGGACCGGCGGAATAAGGAGGAATCACGATGAAAAGAGAAGAGCTGATCGAGGAAATCCAGCACCGGAAGCCGCAGACCATTCGCTGCGACCGCATCCTCGTGCCGACGGACGGCTCGGGACAGGCATTCCGGGCTGTCAATGAGGCCATCCAGATCGCGGCCATGACGGGGGCTCACCTGACGGTCCTCATGGTCGTCGATCTCAACAAGCATGTGGCGGCCTTTGAACAGGTCAGCCTCAGCGGCTACGTGCCGGCAGAACTCAAGATCGCGGCATACCAGTTCCTCGCGGATCTCATGCATGTCGTCCCGCCGGAGATCAAGGCGAGGACGCGCGTTGAGGTCGGCAATCCAAGCGAAGTCATCTGCGATGTGGCCGACGAGGAGCAGAGCGACCTCATCATCATGGGCTCGCGCGGCTTTGGCACGTTCCGGAGCATGCTTGTCGGCTCGGTCTCCCACTACGTCCTGCAGCAGGCACACTGCCCCGTGCTCATCGTCAAGGGCATGCCGGACGACTGGGACGATGAGGAGAATTACCTCGCACCTGCTGATGAGTGAGCAGACAATGACATAAGAGAGACATACCAGAATGATAAGATGCCACCTGTTGTAAAATGTATCTACGACAGGTGGCATCTTGTCGTGTCACATAGTATAATAGAGGAGTATTATCGCAATTGGGGAGAGAAAGCTATGCATGTAGAATATCTGATGGGCAATGAGGCCATTGCCATGGGGGCTGTTGCAGCCGGCGTCAATGTCGTCGCCGGCTATCCGGGCACGCCTTCGACGGAGGTCCTCGAGACGGTTGCCCGACAAAATCCGGATGGCAAGATCCACGTGGAGTGGTCGACGAATGAGAAGGCCGGCATGGAAGTGGCGGCGGGCGCTGCCTGGTCGGGTGCCCGCGCACTTGTGACGATGAAGCAGGTCGGCCTCAACGTCGCCTCGGACCCTTTGATGAGCCTTGAGTATCTCGGCGTCAAGGGTGGTCTCGTCGTGCTCGTCGCCGACGATCCGGGGCCGATTTCCTCGCAGACGGAGCAGGATACGCGCCACTTCGCTTCGTTTGCCAAGGTGCCGTGCTTCGATCCTTCGAGCGTGCAGGAAGCGTACGAGATGATCCAGGAAGCGTTCGACTTCTCGGAGCGCTACCACACGCCTGTCTTCCTGCGCCCGACGACGCGCATCGACCACGGCTATGCCTCCATCACGGTTAAGGATGAAAGCGAGTACTGCGTCCATGAGCCGGAAGGCTTCGAGCGCGATCCGGCGCGCTGGGTCATCTTTCCGCGCCTCTCGTACCGGGCGCATCAGGCAATCGAGCAGCGCAATGAAGAGCTTGGTGAGGTATTCTCGTCGTATGCACGCAATCAGCTGGAGCTGGGCGGTGCTTCGTGCCGCCGCGGCATCGCGACGCAGGGCGTCAGCTACTCGTACGTCGCGGAGACGCTCGCAGAGCGGGCGGATGAGGCGAGAGAAATGCCGCGCGTGCTCAAGGTCGCGACGCCCTTCCCGTTCCCCGAGAAGCTGGCGGTGGAGTTCCTGCAGGGGCTCGACGAGGTGCTCTGCATCGAGGAGCTCGACCCCGTCATCGAGCGCGAGCTCATCTTCCTCTGCGGCAAGTACCAGCTGCCCGTCAAGATTCGCGGCAAGCTCACGGGCGATGTCAAGCGGGCCGGCGAGAACACGCGTGATACGGTCTACGATGACATCGCCGCCTTTATGGGATGGCCGAAGGCGGAGACCTCGGCGCTGCCGGAGCCGCCCGTCTCCGTCGTGCGCCCGCCGGTCCTCTGTGCCGGCTGCCCGCACCGCGCTTCATTTTACGCGGTCAAGCGCGCGATGAAGGGCCAGAAGAGCGTCTTCTGCGGCGATATCGGCTGCTACACGCTCGGCAATGCCATGCCGCTCGACATGGTCGACACCTGCCTCTGCATGGGTGCGGGCATCGACATCGCGCAGGGCATCGGTGCCGTGACGCCCGGCATGAAATGCTTTGCCTTTGTCGGCGATTCGACCTTCTTCGCCTCGTCGATCACGGGCATCGTCAACGGTGTCTACAATCAGGCGGATCTCACAGTCTGCATCCTCGACAACTCGACGACGGCCATGACGGGCCATCAGCCGCATCCGGGCACGGGCCATACGATGATGGGCCAGATCGTCGACAAGGTCTCCATCGAAGAGACGCTCAAGGGCATCGGCGTCAAGACGGTGCGCACGGTCGATCCGCTCGACCTCGAGGCAGCCATCAAAGCCGTCAAGGATGTGGCAGCTGAGCCAGGCGTTAAGGCCATCATCTTCAAGTCGCCGTGCATCGCGATCGTCAAGCCGCTCGGCAAGGCCGAGGTCCTTCAGGACGCTTGCCGCAAGTGCAAGAAGTGCATCCGCGAGATTGGCTGCCCCGGCATCGTCGTCGAGGACGGCAAGATCATGGTCGACGCTTCACAGTGCACGGGCTGCGGCATCTGCGCGGACATCTGCCCGTTCGATGCCATCGAGGTCACATCGTTTGAGAAACGAGAAGGGAGCGCAAAATGATGCAGAAGAATATCATCCTGACGGGCGTCGGCGGACAGGGCACGGTGCTCGCCTCGAAGCTCATCGCGGCGGCCGCGATGAAGAAAGGGCTGCCCGTCATGAGCGCGGAGACGATCGGCATGGCCCAGAAGGGCGGCGCTGTCTTCAGCCACCTGCGCATCGGCGAGGGCGTCAGGAGCCCGATGATACGGCGCGGCACGGCAGACCTCCTGCTGGCCTTCGAGCCGGCGGAGGCCGTGCGCATGCTGCCGTACCTCAAGAAGGACGGCATGGTCGTCGTCAACTCGCATCCCATCATGCCCGTTACGGCGGCGCTCAAGGGCACGGATTACACGGGGGCGGAGATGGTCGCTTATCTCCGGGAGAACGCGGCGCATGTCCTCGTCCTCGACGGTCAGGAGGCCGTCGAGACGATCGGCAACCCGAAGACGCTCAACGTCATCATGCTCGGCGCGGCTCTCGAGAGCGGTGCGCTTGACTTCCTGACGGAAGAAGATGTGCTCGAAGCCATCCGCGAGAAGGTCAAGCCGAAGTTCGTTGCGCTCAACGAGAAAGCCCTGCGCTATGCGTTTGAGTTGGCTCGTCCGTGACGGATGTGTGGATTTGTCGAAGATAAAGGCAGGTATTTTTATGGAAATCTCGAATGAACAGCTCGCGCTCGTCAATGAGCGCATCGCCCAGCTCCTCCACGCAGACAGCTTCTACGGCAAGCGCCTGCGCGAGCACGGCATCGACGGCGTATCCTCTCCGGAGGACTTCAAGAAACTGCCGTTCTCGGAGAAAAAGGACCTCCGCGACGCCTATCCGCTCGGGCTCATGAGCGTGCCCGAGGAGAAGATCGTGCGCATGCACTCCTCGTCGGGCACGACGGGCAAGCCCGTCATCATCCCGTATACGGCCAAGGACGTCGAGGACTGGGCCACGCAGTTTGCGCGCTGCTACGCGATGGCAGGCGTGACGAATCGCGACCGCGTGCAGATCACGCCGGGCTATGGCCTCTGGACGGCCGGCATCGGCTTCCAGGCCGGCTGCGAGAAGCTCGGCGCCATGGCCGTGCCGATGGGCCCGGGCAACACGGAGAAGCAGCTGCAGATGATGATGGACATGGAGAGCACAGTCCTCTGTGCGACGAGCTCCTATGCACTGCTGCTGGCCGAGGAGATCGAGAAGCGCGGCATCAAGGACAAGATCCACCTGCGCAAGGGCATCATCGGCTCGGAACGCTGGAGCGAGAAGATGAGGAAGTCCATCTGCGAGAAGCTCGGCATCGACGCCTACGACATCTACGGATTGACGGAAGTCTACGGCCCGGGCATCGGCATCAGCTGCGACGCGCACGACGGCATCCACTACTGGGATGACTTCGTCTACATCGAGATCATCGACCCGCAGACGGGTGAGAACCTGCCCGACGGCGAGTGGGGCGAGATCGTCATCACGACGCTGCGCAAAGAGGGGGCGCCGCTCATCCGCTTCCGCACGCACGACCTCTCGCGCATCCTGCCGGGCGACTGCCCGTGCGGCAGCAAGTTCCCGCGCCTCGACACGATCCAGGGCCGCACGGACGACATGGTCAAGATCAAGGGCGTCAACCTCTTCCCGAGCCAGATCGAGGAGATCCTCAAGACCTTCCCCGAGGTCTCGAGCGAATACCAGATGCACATTTCGCATCTCGACGGCAAGGACACGATGCGCCTCTACGTCGAGACGAACGGCAGTGTCGACTTCCTCGACCTCGCGAAGCGCATCGCTGAGCGCGTCAAGAGCCGCATTGGCTTCACGCCGCTCGTCAAGGTCGTCGAGATCGGTGTTCTGCCGCGCTCCGAGAAGAAGACGAAGCGCGTGATCGATACACGCTATGAGTGAGCCGCAGGAAATCGTCACGGTCTGGCCTGACTTTGCAGAGGATTTCGCCTGCAAGGCCGACCGCTGCCAGCATAGCTGCTGCCGCGGCTGGGAGATCGATATCGACGAGGCGACGGCGGCGTATTATGCATCGCTGGACGACCCCTTGGGTGAAGCGCTGCGCGCGAACATCGACGTGCAGGCAGACGGCACGCACGCCTTCCACCTGACGGCGGATGAGCACTGCCCCTTCCTGCGCGCGGACGGCCTTTGCCGCCTCATTCGCGAGATTGGCGAGGAGGCGCTATGCGAAGTCTGCACGATGCATCCGCGCTTCTTCATCATGAGTGGCGGTGTCGAGCTTGCGGGCTTTGGCCTGGCCTGCGAGAAGGCGGTCGAACTGCTGCTCGCGGTTGACAGCTTGCGCCTGCGGGCGGAGGGCGAGAGTCAGTCCTTTGACTTTGGCGCGCTGCTGGCATTCCTCGGCAAGGCGGTACCGCGCGAATGGCTGCTGCCGCCCGCTCGCCTGACGCTCGCGCAGTTCTCGTTCCTGCTCGCGCAAATGAAGGATACGGAACCCATCGATGACGCCTGGCCACAGCAGCTCACAGCCCTGCGCCTGGACTGCCATAAGCTGCTGCCGCGCTATGCGAAACTTCTCGCTGCGCAGGGAGCGGATGCGGCAGAGAAGCTTGTTTCCTATGTCCTCTACCGCCAGCTCGACAAGGCCGAGCGGTATGGCATGGAGGCGCTTTGCCGCTACGCGCGCTTCAACGTCGTCTTCATCTACCTGCTGGCCGCCGAGACAGAGGATCTGCCCGAGGCCGTGCGCCGCTGGTCGGAGCAGATCGAGTACGACGAAGAAAATACCGCACGCCTCATCCGGGCGTGCGGCAGAGCACCATCGTCCATTCTGTGAATCATGCCTCTGCTGAAAAATAAATTCGTGTTCAGGGCATTGCCTGGCGGGCAAGCAGCTGCTGACGGATGAATTTCATGACGAGCCGCTGGTCTTTTGAGATCTGGCGGCTCTTTTTGGTGATGATACAGCTCGTCAGCGAGAGCGGCGTGTCAAACGGGATCGTGACGATATCGGAAAGAGCGGTGACGGCCTGCTCAAAGAGGATGCTGGGGGCCGTGTGGGTGCGCAGGAGGCTGTAGAGCGTAGAGAGGTGCGGCGAGTAGTAGGCGACATTTGGCTCGATGTGCGCCGCGGCGAAGGTGTGCATGAGGAGCCGCGTAACGAAAAACTCCTCCGACAGCAGGACAAGCGGCTCCTGGGCGGCTTCGGCCAGGCTGATGCTCGGGCGGTCTGCCAGTGGATGGCCGGGCCAGGCGATGAATTTGACAGGACGAGAGTCGATGCGCCGATACTGGAGGTCGGGAAGCGTGGAGCCGTCGTAGTTGACGACGGCGAGATCGACTTTTTCCTCCTGCACGAAACGGGCCGCTTCCACCCCGTACGGCTCGACGATGTCGAGCTGTATCTCCGGGTGTTCGTGCTGGAAGGTGTGAAGCAGGCGCGGGATCAAGAAGGAGGCCTGCTGCTGCGGGATGGCGAGGCTGATCTTGCCGTGACGGCAACTCATCTCGCGCACGCCGTCTTCGAATGCATCGACCTCGCGCAGGAGCGCGGTGACTTTCTGATAGAGCTTCTGTCCGTCCTGGCTGATCCGGATCGTGCGGCCGGCGCGCAGGAAGAGATTGAGCCCTGTCTCATCTTCGATGGTCTGCATGGCCTGGCTCAGTGTCGACTGGGCGATGTGCAGCTCTGCTGCGGCATGTGTGATGTTCTGAAGCCGGCAGACGACCAGGAAATAGCGCATTTGCTGAATCGTCATGGAATCATCTCCTATCAGACGTTATGTTGTGGCTGCCATACAATTGTACCGCACCTCTGTCGAAAAACCAATCGGTTTAACCGATGGATTTATCGGATTTATCCGTTTTTCAAATCGCCTTCTCCATGTCATAATAAAGATGTCAAAAGAAAAGAGCTCTGAAAACAGATACATGCATCATAGGAGAAATGGAGAGTGATTATCATGACGAAGAAGAATATCCTGATCGGCATCGCAGCAGCAATCCTTTTTGTATTGCCGGTTTCTGTCAATATCGCTTTGGCTGGCACCGCCGAGAGCACGGAACGAGTACAGCCCATCCCGACGGTATACACGGGAAATTCCAGTTATGCCGATGATGCGATGGATTGTGATTATGTGCTGGAGTGAATGATTTGCTACATCCAAACAGAACACCCCGCGCTGCAAGACTTGCTTGCCAGTGCGGGGTGTATTTTTTAGATCATCGCAGGGGAATGGCCAGCAGGTGTCTTGTCTTAGAAGGTTGCGCGGGACTTTCGGCCTGCGCTAGAATAGAGGAAAGGGGGCGATTGGATGAAGCGGCTTGTCATGCATGTGGATATGGATGCGTTCTTTGCTTCAATTGAGCAGCGCGATCACGAGGAGTACCGCGGGAAGCCGCTGATTGTCGGCGGGCTTTCCGGGCGCGGTGTCGTCTCGACTTGCTCTTACGAGGCGCGCCGTTTCGGCGTGCACTCGGCGATGCCAATCGTGCGGGCGAAGCGGCTCTGCCCGCAGGGCATCTTTATCGAAGGCGACTACGCGCATTACCGCGCGGTGTCGCAGGGGATCTTCGCGATCTTTGCGCGCTACGCGCCCGTCGTCGAGCCGCTGTCCATCGACGAGGCGTTCCTCGACCTCACGGGCATGGAGCTCCTGATGGAGTCGCCGCGCGCTTATGCCGAGAAGCTCAAGGCGGAGATCCGCGAAAAGACGGGCCTCGTCGCCTCTGTCGGCATCGCGCCGAATAAATTCCTCGCGAAATTGGCCTCGGATCTCGAGAAGCCGGACGGCCTCGTCATCATCACGGAGGAGGGGAAGCAGGCCGTCCTCGACCCGCTGCCAGTCGGCCGCATCTGGGGTGTCGGCGAGAAGACGGCAGCCAGGCTCGAAGCGCTGCGCATCCGCACGATCGGCCAGCTCCGGCGGACGCCGCGCGAGAAGCTCGTCCGCAGCCTCGGCGCGCACATGGCGGACCACCTGCTCGCGCTGGCCTCGGGCATCGACGCGCGGCCTGTGGCGCCGCGCGAAGCGGCGAAGTCCATCGGCAAGGAAGTCACATTCCCCGCGGATATCGAGTCCGTAGAGGAAGTGGAGCGGGTACTTCTCGACCTTTCCGAGAAAGTCGGCTACCGCCTGCGCCGCAAGGGCTGCAAGGGGCGGACCATCCAGCTCAAACTGCGCCTCGGCGACTTCCGCACCTACACGAGGAGCCGCACCTTGGCGGAGGCGACGTGCTACGACCGCGACATCTACGAGACGGCGCTCGCGCTCTACCGGGCACTCGGCGTGCATCAGGGCATCCGCCTGCTCGGCATCGCTATTTCCGGCTTTGACACTTCAGGCGCCATCTCACTCTTTCACGAGGAGGTGCGCAAGGAGAATCTCTACGCCGCCATCGATTCCATCAAGAAGCGCTTCGGAGAGCAGGGCATCACTAAGGCACATCTGCTCAAGAGAGAACGTGCGGATGATGGCGATAAAGAGGATGAGGTGTGAAAAATATTATAGGAAAAGGGCAGCAAGTCTGCTAAAATAAGAAAAGATACGATACGACTCCGAGCGAAATCCGCTAAGGCCGGGCATCATGGGCTGGCTATGTGGACGAGCCAGGGTCCCGGGGGAAACGCCGGGGCCTTCCGTGATTGAAAAGGGGCGAAATCCAAGGGGCGAAGACCATCCTTTTGCAATTGCGGGAGGATGGTCTTTTTGATTGATTTTTGATGATTCGCACAATATGCACGTGTGCAGCAGATAGGAGAGATGAGCGCGATGAAGGAAATCAGGACAGTCGATGCAGTCGGGCAGGTGCTCTGCCACGATATCACGCAGATCGTGCGCGGCGTGACGAAGAATGCGCGGTTCCGCAAGGGCCATGTGATCCAGGAAGAGGACGTCCCCGTACTGCTCTCGCTCGGCAAGGACCACATCTACGTCTGGGATGAGGATGCGACGGAGATGCACGAGAATGAGGCGGCCGATGTCCTACGCGAGCTCTGCCAGAACGAGCATATGACGGCGACGGCGCCGAAGGAGGGCAAGATCGAGCTCATCGCGGACTGCGACGGCGTATTCCAGGTCGATGAAGACCGCTTTGATGCGGTCAATGAGCTCGAGGATGTCACGATCGCGACGCTCGCGCAGAACATGCCGGTCAAGAAGGGCATGAAGCTTGCGGGCATGCGCGTGACGCCGCTCTTCATTGCACGCGAGAAGATGGAGGAGGTGCGCCGCACGGCAGGTACGGAGCCGCTCCTTCGCCTGCTGCCGTACCGCAAGGACCTCAAGGTTGGCGTCGTGACGACGGGCACGGAGGTCTTCCTCGGCCGCATCGAGGACACCTTCACGCCGGTCATCGCGGCAAAGCTCAAGAAATTCGGCCTGACGATCGCGGAGCACCGTCTGTCGGATGACGTGACAGAGCACACGAAGGCGGCTATCGAGGAGCTCCTGGACCTCGGTATGGACATCATCCTCTGCACGGGCGGCATGAGTGTCGACCCCGACGACCGCACGCCGGCGGCCATCCGCGATGCCGGCGTCGACATCGTGACGTACGGAGCACCTGTGCTGCCGGGCGCGATGTTCCTGCTCGGCTACTCTGTGCGCGAGGGACGCGAGGTCACGGTCATGGGCCTGCCTGGCTGCGTCATGTTCGACAAGGCGACGGTCTTCGACATGATCCTGCCGCGCGCGATTGCCGGTGACCGCGTGACGCGCAAGGAGATCCGCCACTTCGGCATCGGCGGCCTCTGCATGCGCTGCGAGGTCTGCCGCTATCCCATCTGCCCCTTCCAGAAGTAAAGCGAGGTTGCTCATGCAGGATATTTCTCTGGAGCAGGCCATCTCGGTCCTGCTCGAACACACGAAGAAAATCGAAGCCGTCGAGGAGGTGCCTCTTTTAGAGGCGCTCGGGCGCGTCCTCGCTGAGGATGCTGTCGCGACATTTGACAATCCGCCGTTCGACCGCTCGCCGCTCGACGGCTACACCTTTGCGGCCGCCGGCACGAAGGGGGCGACGAAGGAGGCACCGGCTGCCTTTACGGTCATCGGCGAGGAGTGCGCCGGGGATTTCTTCGCGGCAGAAGTGCCAGCGGGCTCGGCTGTGCGTCTGATGACGGGCGCGGCCATCCCAAAGGGCTGTGACTGCGTCGTGCGCCAGGAAGATGTCACGGTGGAGGATGGCCGCATTTTTGTGCCGTACGAGCTCCACCATCACGAGAACTACTGCTTTGCGGGCGAGGATGTCCGCAAGGGGACACGGGCTGTCGAGCGTGGCACGGAGCTCACGGCGGCACATCTCGGCGTGCTCGCGAGCCTGGGATTCGGCACGGTCAAGGTCCTCCGCCGTCCGCGCGTCGCGATCGCGAGCACGGGCGATGAGCTCGTGCTGCCGGGTGAGCCGCTGCGCCCCGGCAAGATCTACAACAGCAACCTCTACGCTCTTGCGGGCAGGCTGCGGGAACTCGGCTTTGAGCCGGAGGTGCTTGGTATCCTGCCGGATGACGCCGAACAGGCGGCTGCTGTCATCGCTGACTGGCAGGCGGAGGCGGACCTTCCTGACGACGGGTGGCGTCTCGGTCGGCAAGAAGGACATCATGCACGAGGTCGTCCGCCTCATCGGCACGCGCCTCTTCTGGCGCGTCTGCATCAAGCCGGGCGCTCCTGTCATCGCCTACACGGTCGGCGATATGCTCGGCATCGCGCTCTCGGGCAATCCGTTCGCGTCCTACGCGACGTTCGAGCTCCTGACGCGCCCCGTGCTCGAAGCGTTCTCGGGCCGCAGCCCTGTCGCAGGCCGTGCGGTCGAGGGCTTCCTCGCCGATGCGTTCCCGAAGCCGAGCTACGGGCGGCGCTTCATCCGCGCGCATTACGAGGCGGGCATCTTCGAGATCCCGGCGCAGCACGACTCGGGCTCGCTCTTCTCGGCGGCTGGCTGCAATGCGCTGATTGACATCCCGGCCGGCACGGGGCCTCTCATGGCCGGCACGCGGGTCAAGGGCGTTCTTCTTTGAGGTGATAGTATGTACGACCGCTACCAACGAAAAATCGAATACGTGCGCATCTCGCTGACGGACCGCTGCAACCTGCGCTGCCGCTACTGCATGCCAGAAAATGGCGTCGAGAAACTCCGGCACGAGGACATCCTGCGCTTTGACGAGATCGTCCGCATCGTGCGGGCGCTGGCCTCGCTCGGCGTGCGCAAGGTACGGCTGACGGGCGGCGAACCGCTCATCCGGCGAAACGTCGTCGAGCTCGTGCGCGAGATCCGCTCTGTGCCGGGCATCGAGTCCGTCGCGTTGACGACGAACGGCGTCCTGCTCGCGGACATGGCTGAAGACCTCGTGCAAGCCGGGCTCACGGGCGTCAACATCAGCCTCGACACGCTCAAGGCGGCTTCCTTTACGGAGCTCACGCGGCGCCCGTTCTTCGCGCGCGTCGAAGATGGCATCGAGGCCATCGCGGCGACGGGGCTTCGCGATGTCAAGTTCAACTGCGTGCCGATTGCCGGCGTCAATGAGGTGGAATTGCCGGAGCTCGTCGCGCGCTTCACGCGCGAGCGACCCTGGAAGTTCCGCTTCATCGAGCTCATGCCGATTGGCTGCGCCTACGAGGCGGGGCTCAGGGGACTGCCGATGGCGGAGGTCAGGAGCAGCCTCGAGGCGGCGTTTGGCCCGCTGCGGCCCGTCCTGCCGGAACGCGGTGTGCACGGCCCTGCCGTCTACTACCAAGCTGATGGCTTTGCGGGGCAGGTCGGCTTCATCGACGCGATGGAGCATCAATTCTGCTCCTCGTGCAACCGCGTGCGGCTGACGGCGGAGGGTTTCCTGAAGCTCTGCCTCAATGCGAGGACGGGCACGGATCTCCGGGGAATGCTGCGCAGCGGCATGAGCGACGACGGGCTCAGGCATGCCCTGCAGCAGGCAATCTACCACAAGCCGCAGGAACATTATTTCAAGGCGGCATCGTATGACGAGAAGGACAGCCGGGCCATGTATCAGGTCGGCGGCTGATGGCAAGCGGATAGAGATAGAAGCATATCCGGATAGAATGGAGGATATTCATGGGAACGATCAAGGCACTCTGCATCAGTGAGAAGAAGGGCACGCTCAAGACGCCGGTACACAAGGCGCTCTTCCAGACGGAATGGGGCATGGTCGGCGATGCGCACGCGGGCAGATGGCATCGTCAGGTCAGCTTCCTCGGGCTCGCGGAGATCGAGGAGTTCCGCAAGCGCGGCATCGATGTCAAGCTCGGCGCCTTCGGCGAGAACATCGTCGCGGAGGGCTTCCACTTCAAGGAACTGCCGGTCGGCACGCGCCTGCGCGCCGGCGAAGTCTGGTTCGAGATCACGCAGATCGGTAAGGAATGCCACAAGAGCTGCGCGATAAGGAGTCAGGTCGGCGACTGCATCATGCCGCGCGAGGGCGTCTTCGCGCGCGTGCTACACGGCGGCTGGATCGAGGAAGGCGATGCGCTTGAGATCACAAAAGAGAAAATCCCTCTCGATGCGGCCATTATCACGGCGAGCGACAAGGGCAGCAAGGGGCTGCGCGAGGACGAGAGCGGCGTGAAGGTGCAGGAGATGCTCGAGGCAGCTGGCTACACGGTGGCCGAGAAGGTCATCCTGCCCGACGAGCAGCACGACCTTGAGCACAAGATGCGCTCCTTCGGCGACCGCGGCATCGCGCTCGTCGTCACGACGGGCGGCACGGGCTTCTCGGTCCGCGACGTCACGCCCGAGGCGACGCTTGCCGTCTGCGAGCGCCTGGTGCCAGGCATCCCTGAAGCGATGCGCGCCCTCTCGATGCAGGTGACGCACCGCGCGATGCTGAGCCGCGCACAGGCCGGCATCTACAAGCGCACGCTCATCGTCAATCTGCCAGGCAGCCGCAAGGCCGTCGAGGAATGCCTGAGCTTCGTGCTGCCGGAGCTCTTGCACGGCATCGAGATCCTGCGCGGCGATGCCGGTGAATGCGCGCGCAAGTGACGCGACAGAGGAGAGACAATCGTGGAATTTTCGGATGCTTCACTGCTGATCATCGCGGGCGGCAAGAGCTCGCGCATGGGGCGCGATAAGCGCTTCCTGTCATATGATGGCGAGGGGCTGCTCGAGCGGCTCGCGCGCAGGGCGGCAGCCCTGCCCTTTGCGGAGCGCTGCCTCTGCGTGGAGGAAAGGACGCCTGCCCTGCAGGATATCGCGGAGCGCTATGGCCTGACGCTCGTCGAAGACGGTGTGCAGGGCCGGGGTCCGATGGAAGGCCTGATGCGCGGCCTGTCTAAGATAGAGGCAGGCTATGCACTGGCCGTCTCATGCGATATGCCGTTCCTCGAGCTCGCGGAGCTCCGGCCTCTCTTGAAGGCAGCGGAGGAGGGAAGCTGTCAGGCCGTCCTGCCTCGCGCAGGGCGCCGCCAGCCGCTGGCAGCCCTCGATCGCTG
>ERZ809074.3472-NODE-3472-length-14749-cov-7.515789_pt1 | contig 14749 bp, 13 predicted proteins | sample MGYA00520795_ERZ809074 | MGnify/ENA primary metagenome ERZ809074 (study PRJEB31570, sample SAMEA3212989) | Homo sapiens | biome: human-gut; feature: human gut; material: fecal | place: Sweden | collected 2011 ...
AATGGTCGGCGGGAACTGCCAACAAATAATATGGCCAAATATTTATGTCGAAAAAAACCCCGCTATTGATGTAGAATTAAAGTTTGAAGATAATAGCGGTATTCATACCATACTATGGAATGGTGCACCCCGAGCCATTTCTAACCTGAGAGGAATAAGTGTTTTTGACTCGAATTATACCAATTCATTTCTAGAAAAGAGAAGTGCAGACTCTGCTATAATTCACCCATACGGTTTATATCTATTCTCTTCTTTATCAAGAGCCATAGATAACGTTAATCATCTCCTTCAGTCGGAAATTGATAACATAAGGAGAAACCTTCCTCAAATTAACCTACAGGATATGAGTGGTATGGTTACTAAAGTAATATCCTCCACTCAATATGATAAGAATCAGAAGGAATATATCCAAGAACGCTATGATTTGACAGAACAGCATAAAGAAGAATTGGAACAGTTGAATAACCAGATAAAGCAACTGAGCGAAACCAACTATGCTGATAAGGTTAAGTTGGAAAAATCAAATCAGTCACTATATGAAAAGCTATTGCAATTCATAAAAGACACGTATGAGGGATTAGAGGAAAATGAGAAACAAGTCCATCACCTCATTGATGCTCTCAAAACTTCACGCCAAAAAGCCCAAGAAACAAAAGCAAAGATATCCATTCTTCAGGAAATTGGCAATACTGAATCACCAGAATGGAAAATGTTTGTAAAGTCAGCAGATTCTTTCACCCATAGTTCGAGTTTTTCGGATGATGTTTGTCCTTATTGCCGTCAAAGTCTAAATAGCAGTGCCAAGAGTATAATAGAATCTTATGCGATATTTCTTAATGACAAAAGTCTGTTGGAGCTTGAACAATTAGAAAAGAAGAAAGATGCACTAAGTAAGACAATATCTTCCATTCAAACAGAATACAGCTTGTCGGAGTATTTCTCTGAACTTATAAAAAGTCAGGATGAAACTCTTATCAATCTCATTGATACTGTACTTCATGAGTTCACTATATTTAAATCGGCATTATTGAAAAACTTACAGGAAGAGATCGACGAGTCAGTTCAAAAGTTAAATGAGATTGAAAAGTTAATTACTGCTCTTTCTGACATTTCTGTTAAATACACGCATTTACTGAGCGAATTACAACAAAAAAATGAAAAGAAGGAGCAAATGCTCAAAGAGATGAGAGAGAAGCAAGTTCCTCTATTGGAAAGAAGATCTATATATGAACAGAAAGAGCTTCTACAAAGATGGTTTAAAGATATGCACCTTATTCATAGGTTACAAGGACTGCAAGGTAAGCTATCTACAAGAAATGTGTCAAATCTTGCAAAAATCGCCAATAAGGAACTAATCACGGATAATCTGTTTCAGAAATTTAAGGAGGAGCTGAAAGTGTTAGGATTAGAAGCGTTAGATGTAAATATGATAGAGTCAGGAGTTTCCAAAGGTCAGTCCTTCATGCAACTGAAACTTCATCAGAATCATGAAGTAACCGACATTCTGAGCGAAGGTGAGCAAAAAGGGGTTGCTCTGGCGTTGTTCTTGGCTGAGAGACAGATGGAAGTATCCAAGAATCCAATCATTATGGACGACCCTGTCAACAGCCTCGACCATTTTATCACTGCAAGACTTGTAGAACGACTCGTGAGTTTAAACAACCAGATTATCTTATTCTCACATCATTTATTGTTGAAATCAACATTCATTAATCTTCCCGGTCTGCATGAATGTGGAGTAAACCAACATGCCTCTTGTCATAAAACCACGCGCCATTTATTCCTTTACAAAGTGTGGAATTATGGAAGGTGTAAGAAAGGTGTTGTGTATGAAGACAAGCAAGATAACGTTTCCAACAATCTTAATGAAGTAAAGAAGTTGTTAGAGAAATTGCCATTTACTAATCAAGACTCTATTTCCGTAGGAGCACAATTGCGCCATGTTATCGAACTCTTAATCGACGAAAAGGTATTTAATGGACAGATTCCTATAGAATTTCATGGACGCAAAAACAACATACCTTGGGAACAGTTGAAAGGCTTAAATCCAGATGGTACTCTCGTTGACAAATTGAAGAATCTGTTTAGCCGATTGTCTGGAGGAAACCTTCATGTGGGTATAGAGCAGACCGAGAACCCTATAGACCATGCAGAATTGGAAACTATTTATAATGAGTTGAAGGCAATATAAATAAAAATAAAATGAAATAACGATGATAAGTAACTTTGGAATTATGACAAAAAACATTGAACATTACTAACGGGGTATTTTCCGTGGTTAGATGCTGCAAGATTTATTGCTGCATTCATGGTATTGTTAAACCATTCAAGAAATGATTTCTTCTTGCCTTATAGAGAACTTGATCCATCTCAACAAGGGGTGATGATATTTCTCTATTATTTCACATGTAGGTTAGGACATGAGGCTGTGCTGGCGTTTTTCGTAATCTCTGGATTTTTGGTTGGAGGCAGAGGGCTGGAACGCATGATAAACAAGAGTTTTGACAAAGTTCAGTATGCCATCGATCGTACGGCAAAAATAGGGATACCTCTTGTTGCTGCATTAGTGTTTTGTATTATTACTTACGAGATTACCGGACAGGAATATAGTCTGTGGGTAGCTTTTGGCAATCTATTCTCTTTGCAAGGGATATTATGCGAGAGTTTCCTCTCGCCATTGTGGTCATTGAGCTATGAGGTGTGATTCTATATTTTCTTATTTGCCATTTCATTAGGATTTGAAAGAAAAAAGCAGCTCTGCCTTTCCTCCCACACTGCGTTTTGGTTTTTACCCAATTGGATGCAATGTCTTTCCTTGTTTGGATGATGGGAGCTTTTGCCTACCTATGCCGTCCAGCCCAAGGCCGTAAATCTATTGCAGCAATCTCGTTCGTTGCGATATTGGTGACATTGGCACTAACCCAACTTCAACGCTTATCGGTCGATATTATTTTGCCTATCACGTAGTTGCGTTTTGAAAAAATCCGCGTGGGTACTACAGATTTTTCGGAAGGAGGATTGGAGGCATAATTGATAAAAGCGATTAATATCACTGGCAGACGAATGGCTGTTACGAAATGCAAGAGATACCATTTGCTTCGGGGTAGTCATATCAGTGGAGAATTAAGACGCTATGTGCTTTGGGGTGTTTGAAACTTTATGAGGATTCTTCCGTTCAGAAAGGATGATAAAATATGGACTAATGGGAAATTAAATGAGATTTATTTCGGAAGTGTCTGGTTCGGGCTTACTGGTCGGTGTGTAAAATACTTGTATAATCAGCTAGCACTAAACCCTGATTGGGAAAAATACTTCAAGACAGCGATGTGTCCAGATGAGTTGATTGCTGCAACTATTGTGTTTAATTCTCCATTTGCAAAAAAAGGCCATACTACATACAGATCATTCAAAGATGGGACTTGTAAACGTAACGCATAATCACTACATTGAATATGACACGCATATTCATATTTATGATGAGAACGATTTTGACAAGCTGATGCAATCCGACAAAATGTTTGTACGTAAACTTACCTCCAATAAATCATTGCAACTCATTGAAATGATGGACAGATACCGTCAAGAGTAAAGACTTTTTACATTAAAGATGTAGATTATGAGTAAGAAACTGTGCATAATATTCTCCCATGCTTCTGTGTATAGGGAACCAATCTATCGTTTGATAGACCAAACATTTGATTGTGAATGGCATTTCTCCGATGAGGATGGTGGTGTGAAACGATTTGATACCAACATCTTTAAGAATGTCACTATACATAAACATACTAAATTGAAGAGATTCCATTGGATCTCTGGTATAAACAAACTTCTAAGTAAGAAAGGTAATACTACCTTTCTGATGCTGGCAGGTACGGTTGACCTTTCGTGTTGGCTATTCTTTCTTCGTGCCAAACTGTTTTATCCCAAGAAGAAAATCTATCTATGGGGACATGGATGGTATGGTAAGGAAACTAAAATGGAGGCTTTTATCAAGCGTGTAATATTCAAGTCTGTAAATGGCGGTTTATTCTCGTATGGTAATTATGCGAAGCAACTTATGAGAAAAGAGGGAATTCCTGCTGATAAGCTGTTCGTATTACATAACTCGTTGAACTATGATACACAACGTAAGCTTAGAGAGAGCGTGACGGCATCAGATATTTATATTCGTCATTTTGGCAATAGTAATCCGAATATCATATTTATTGGTCGTTTGACAGAGGTGAAAAGGTTGGATCAGCTCGTAGATGCTTTGGGTATTCTGAAAAGCCAAGGAGTGAACATGAACCTTACTTTTATCGGTGATGGCGCAATGAGACAAAATTTAGAGAATAGAGTGAACAGTTTAGGATTGCGAGATAGGGTGTGGTTCTATGGTGCTTGTTATGATGAGATTGTAAATGCTGAATTTATTTATAATGCAGACCTTTGTGTGGCACCTGGTAATATAGGATTGACAGCTATGCACACTATGGTATTTGGAACGCCTGTTTTAAGTCATAACGATTTTAAGTGGCAAATGCCAGAGTTTGAAGCCATTCATCCTGGTATTACGGGCGATTTCTTTGAACGGGATAACGTGGATGATATTGCCAAGACAATAAAGAATTGGTTTGATAAAAATGGTTCCAAGCGCGATGAAATCCGTCGTAACTGCATGAACGAAATCGATACTCAGTGGAATCCATACTTCCAGATAGATGTTTTAAAGAAGAATATTGTGTTTGCAGAACGATGAGAACGGTTAGTGTTATAATACCATTCTATAGCCATATCGAATGGTTGTACGAAGCGATTGAAAGTGTGTTGAATCAGACCTATCCCATTCACGAGATTATCGTGGTTAATGATGGTTCAAAGGAGGATATGACGGAGTTCCTCGCTAAGTATGGAGATAAGATAACCTATATTTATCAAGAGAATGCCGGACCAGCTGCTGCCAGAAACAATGGCATTCGCCATGCAACAGGTGACTACATAGCCTTTGAGGATTCTGATGATATCTGGATGCCAACGAAACTGGAAAAACAGGTTGCTTTCATGGAGGAGACAGGGACCATGTGGAGCCATACGGGTTTCTATTATTGGTGGCCTGAGACCGGCAAGTTGAAGCGGGTGAATACGAGTAGAGATTATGGGGATATTTTCCTTCAAAGACATGTGTCTACTCAAATTGCAACGCCCGCCATTATGCTGAACCGGAAGTTGTTTGAATCTGGGGATTTCTATTTTCCTGAACATTTGAGGAATGGCGAAGACGACCAGCTATATACAAGGATTGCAAAGCATTTCTGCATTGCTTTGGTGCAAGAGCCTCTTCTAAAGGTGAGGATGCGAGGCACAAATAGCCAAAACCATGCAATAGAACGTTTCCATTTGCGTGTGCATAATTATCGCAAATGGAAGGCTGAGGGGCAGATGCTGCCCCCTATGATCCATCTCATCTATGGTTTCTATACTTTTTACGCGAAGATATTTGGGACAAGTTCAAACAAGGCTAAAGATCTCTTGGCTAAATGTGTTTGGGCAATTCCATATGCCTTGGAACGAGTCTATGTCCTTTATATATTCAAGCATTATCACAAACAAGATAAATATATAAAGAGGTATGGCTAAACGTAAGAAGTATAAGAATTTAATGGGGGGGGTACTTGGACGTGCGCTGAAGTTGAGGGAATTTCCAGCGATTGGTTTTGTTGGTCAAGTTATCATGCAGTGCCTTGCTGTTGATATTCCTAAGAGTGTAAAGTTTGGCGAGGGCATTACCTTGGTGCATAATTGTTACGGCACGGTAATGCACCCATTGGTGTCTATTGAAGACGGGGCAACCATCTATCACAATGTTACATTAGGCAGAAAGTATCCTTATGGGCCGTTTGGCGGAATTGTTGTTGGTAAGAAGGCAATGATTGCAGCAGGTGCAAAAATCTTGGCAGGAGCAGAGACGGTAGTGATAGGTGAAGGTGCAGTAGTAGCAGCCAATGCCGTCCTTACACATTCTATCGGACCATACGAGGTTTGGGGTGGCATTCCTGCGAGGCAGATAGCGATTCTTGATCCGAAGGATAAAAGGTTTTATAAGGGAACAGGGAATAGGTAACAGACCCCTCTATATTTAATTAGGAAATGGCACGAACTGCGAGGAAACATCCCGATAGCAGAGTCTATCACGCTATATCGAGAGGAAAACGTGTGCTTGATAATTTCCGATAAGAATGACCGTTTTGCTGATTATGTGGATTTATATGATCTGCTTATCGTACGGTCATGAGTGTTTATTGTTGAAGCAAGTAATATGAGAATCCTGATTATATCCCAATACTATTTCCCCGAGCAGTTTCAGATCAATGAGATTGCGCCTGAACTGGTGAAGCGCGGGCATGAGGTGACTGTGCTTTGCGGCGTGCCAAACTGCCCGAAAGGTGTTGTCTTCGATGGGTATGAAAGCAGAGATGGTATCAACCGGAAAGAAAGGGAATATTTTGAACAGACGGGGGTAAGAGTAATCCACGTTGACCAGACTCCCAGAGGGAAAAATCCATTGTCTCTTGTCAGAAACTATATTTCTTTTGCTAAAAACAGTAAGAAGATTGTTCGTCAGTTGGAGGGGGATTTCGATGTTGTCTTGGGTTACCAACTGTCGCCAATTACAAGCATGGAGGCTGCCTTGGAATACAAACGGTTTCATGGCACCCCTGTGGTGTTCTACACTTTGGATATCTGGCCGGTGTCGGCAGAGGGACTGCTGAAGAGCAAAAAGAATCCTCTTATGATACCCATAAATCGTTTAAGCAAGCGCATTTATCGGGGTGCAGACAAGATTGTGGTTACGAGCCGTCCTTTCATTGACTATTTGCATCGTGTAAATGGAATCCCTTTGGAAAAAATGGCTTATCTTCCTCAACATGCGGGGAGCGATATGTTAGAAATGGATCTTAACGCGGAGGCTAACGGCATTGCTGACTTTATGTTTGCAGGAAATCTCGGTAAGGGACAAAGAGTTGATGTCATCATCAAGGCCGCCGCTCTTTTAGGGAGACGCAATGATTATAAAATCCATATAGTGGGCGATGGCCGTATGCGCCGAGATTTGGAAAATTTGGTGAAGGCAGATGACTTGGATGATAATGTGATATTTTATGGAAATCAGCAGCGGAAAGATATGCCCCGCTTCTATAAGAAGGCTGATGTGCTGTTAATTACATTGCGCGGCAATAATGAGGTGGGTGATACCATGCCGGGAAAACTGCAAATGTATATGACAACGGGGAAGCCGATTCTGGGGGCTATAAATGGTGCTGCCGGGGAAGTTATTCACGAGGCTCAATGCGGCAGCTGCGTAAAGGCTGGCGATTGTCAAGGATTGGCGAATCTTATGCGCCATTATATAGAGTGCCCCAATGAGTTTGTTAATTGCGGAGCGAACGCCAGGCGTTATTTTAGGCAGCACTTTACATTGGAGAATTATATGAGTGGTTTAGAAAAGGAGTTACAAGAGTTTATAAAGGTGGGTTCTATAAATTCCCACCGTAAAAATTTACAATAATGTTGGGTTGACGTTTTGTCATCTTTTGTTTTCTTTTCGGTCTAAATCGTAAGTCTCATCGGTCACGTAGCCCGCTACGCTCCCTCTTCAACTTACAATTTGGCCTCGAAAATAAATCCAAAATCTGCCAAAGCGAATTTATAGAACCCACCTTAAAAGATGATTGCATTCAAAAAACTTATTGAAGGCAGGGCGTTGTATCAAGAGCCCGATAAGATTTGGGTGGCGAAGGGCAGGAGGTTCTTTGCTGTGGATTATGACGGAAAGCGTGTGGGGAGAGTGTTTACGGTGCCTGGTGGTTGGAAGGAACGGCTGATGACGTGCGGGCGTGTCCTGACGCAGGGGTCCCGAAATGACATACGCATTCTTTTGCCTCTGAAAAACGAGAATCTTCTTGTCGTTGCTAAAAGGAAAGTGCTGATATTCTCACGAGATGGAAAGGTGGTGAACATTTGGACTGGATTCCAAGGAAACAAACCAGGACATCAAGGGGCGTGCGTTACGCCTGATGGCACTATCTTTTTCACGGAGTACTTGCTGAATCCTAAGCGCGACCATGAAATAAGGCTGTGGCGGTCGAAGGACGATGGAATGAGTTGGCAGATTGCGAAGGTGTTTGACCCCGGGGATATCCGCCATTTGCATTTTGTGAAATGGGACGAGTATGCGCAATGTCTTTGGATGGGTACTGGGGACTATGGAGAAAATGGCGCGGAGAACCGCCTCTATCAGAGTGTTGATAACGGAGATTCTTGGAGATTGGTAGGGCAGTATAGCCAGGATTGGCGCGCCATCGGTGTATGCTTTACGGAGAATTATCTTTATTGGGGTACAGATGCGGGGTCTTGCCCCGACACGGTTCATTTCGTACGTATGAATCGCCAGACGGAACAGCTGGAAGTTTTGGAGGATATGGAGGGACCATGCCACGGCTGCGCTTCGTATAAAGATGGAAGGGCTTTCTTCTCGACAGGCGTTGAAGGCGGCGAGAACGAGCGGGACAACATTGCTCGCATGAAGATACTGGGGGGCGATGGCAAGTTGCAGACGGTTTGGGAATGCAAGAAAGACTGGCTGCCGCTCATCGTCCAATATGGCGTGATGCGTTTTCCCCTCGGGACAGACAATTGTACAAGGGCTTGTTTTACCACTATGGGGCTCGCCGGAGGCCATGGTGAAACGATTATGATTGAGAAATGAAGAAAGTTCTGATATTAGATGGCGGCGCAGCACATGCTATGGCCATTGCCGAATGCCTTAGGCAATCGGGCTATTGGGTGGCTGTGATGTGCGGCAACAAAGATGAGTACGGCTTTCATACGAAATTCGCGCATGAGCACTACCTGGGGGTTGATAGCCATGAACCGGGGTATGGGGAATACATGTTGTCATTCCTAAGTGAGCACCACTTCGATGTGCTGATTCCAACCTCTGACTCTTCGGCTGAATTTATGAGTTTCTACAAAGAAGAATTGCAGAAATTGACAGGCGTGCTGATGCCAGAGCGCAAAATTTTCGAGAAGGGTTATGATAAGAATAATTTGATGAAGGTGTGCAGGGAGTATGGTTTCCCGCATCCTTATACGGTAGATTTGAAGGGTAAAGAAAGCACTGAGTGTATAGAGCGTGCGCTGAGTGATTTTCCTTTCCCCGGATTGCTGAAACCTAACCTGACGAGCGGCGGTCGAGGCATGACCTTGGTTGCCTCTTTGGAGGAATTTTTGAAAGTGTATCCTGCCATTCATGAACAGTATGGGGAATGTCATCTGCAACAGTTCGTTAGTCCCGGTGGCAGGCAGGTTAAGGTGCAGGTGATGACTGATAATGAGGGTGAACCCCAATATACGAGTGTGATATGGAAGCAGCGATATTATCCAGTTCACGGAGGTTCGAGCTGCTGTAATGTGACCATTGACAATCCTGAGATTGCCTCTCTGTGCGGCAATGTATTGAAAGCAATAGGGTGGGTGGGCTTCGCTGATTTTGATTTGATTGAAGATCCTGCAACGAAACAGTTGCTAATTATGGAAATTAACCCTCGGATTCCGGCATGTGTTCGTTCGGCTTTTAAAAGCGGTATGGATTATGCAACGATGATTGCCGATGCCACACTTGGAAAACCTTTGCGAAAATATACTTATAAACCTGGTGTAAGTTTACGCCATCTTGGTTTTGATGTGCTGTGGTTTCTGAAGTCTCCGACAAGGTTCTCATGCAAACCCTCTTGGTTTAACTTTTGGGGACGGAATGTGTATTATCAAGACTGGATAAAGGGGGATTTTGCTGCTTTCTTCTGGGGGTCTTGGGGTAATTTTAAGAAACAAATGGATCCCGAATTTCGGAAAGCAAAGGCTGGTGTGAAGGTATGAAATGGCAGTTTGAGATGAAGAAGGGGACTCTTTTGCTGGAATTGCTCCAAATGTCTCTCATTAAGAGGGACAAACTCTCGTGTGTGCCGAGTGTTGAGGAATGGAATGGCATGTATGAAGTGGCAAGATTGCATGGCGTTGCAGGATTTTTATTTGGGGGGATAGAAAGGTTGCCGAAGGAGCAACAGCCTCAAAGGAAACTTTTGATGATGTGGTTCGGATTGGTCGAGCATTATCGAAGGGTATATGCGAAGCAACGGCAAGCTGTGAAAAGCCTGAACGAATTGTGGAGCGCACAAGGGTTGAGGATAGTTGAACTGAAAGGGGATGCTATCGGCAGATTGTATCCTAAGCCGGAATTGAGATATTCGTGCGATTATGATTGCCTCCTTTCGGATTATGAGCAAGGCAATCGGATTGTGGAGCGGCAAGGGGTGAAAGTAAATCGCGAGTTTTACAAAAACTCTTCTTTTGTATGGGACGGATTGCATGTGGAAAATCATCAGTTCTGTACGCCTATTCGCGGTAATAGGGCAATGAAGAGGTTTGAAAAGGTTTTGAGGCTGCTGCTTGCAAAGGATAAGATGACGGATTTCAACGCTTTGTTCCTAATGGAACATATGTGGGCTCATTTCTTTGAAGAGGCTCTGACTTTGAAACAACTGACGGATTGGCTGGTTTTTTATAAGGAATATAAAGATGCTGTGGACTGGAGTTTGTTTGAGGCGGTTGCCAAGGACTGTGGGTTTTGGCGGTTCTCTATCACCATAATCAAAATTGCGGACAATATTCTGTCGGGTTCGTCTGATATGTCTGGTCTCACGGCTATTGAGGAACGGCTTTGGCTGGGCATAATGCAAGGTGGCGGTGAGATAGGAATGAATAATGGCTGGAATACGCGCTTTCAACTTGTTGCCAATTATTTCAGGAATGGTTGGAAATATAAGTATTATGCTCCTCATAGCCCGATTGGTTCTTTGGTAAGAACTGTTATCGGGTTTGCTTTCGACAGAAACCCTAAGTTGTGATTTCTTGTAAGGGAATTGTGTTTAGGATGATTCCCTTTCTAACATTATAGTTTTATGGTATATCGTTTTTCAAAAAGATTATTTGATATCGTGTGTGCCTTCATCGGTATTGTAGGCACAAGCCCTGTATGGATTTTCTCCATAATTGCCACGTTGCTAAGCGACTGGGGACCTTTGTTCTATTTCGCTAACCGCGTGGGCAAGGACAACAAGCAGTTTAAGATGTGGAAATTCCGCTCGATGCGGGTTGCCAAGGAGGCCAATGAGGCTTCGCTGCGCCCTGATCAGGACAGGATTTTCTGGTGGGGAAGAGTAATGCGGCGACTGAAGATTGACGAGTTGCCGCAGTTGATCAATATTTTGAATGGAACGATGTCGATTGTCGGACCTCGTCCTGCTGCGGCAGATCAGGTGGAGATAACGAGAGGCGGCGAGAACGCCATTGCCGCCTCTGTGCCTTGCGGCCTGACCAGTCAGTCGAGCCTTTGGGACTATATTTATGGCGACCAGTTCCCCGATGAGGAAGAATATAACGAGAAGGTGCTGCCTATCCGCTTGAAACTGGATGTATATTATGTGAAGCACGCATCTTTTTTCGGGGACATTAAATTAATTGTCTGGACTGTCTTGGCCATCCTTTATACTGCCTGCGGTAAGTATCCGCAATGGATGCATGATAGGCTTGTTGATTACGCTAACGAGAACCTTAACCACAACCATAACCATAACCTTAACGATAACCTTAACCTTAACTAGGGATGGCTGTAAACGGGAAACCAAAAACAGCGAGGAATTTAAGGAACTATAAGGTATGGCAAGATGCTGTAGCTTATGCGACTGAGGTATATAAGGTGGCAAGTGAGATGCCTTGGTTTGAGAAAAAGGGGCTTTGTGATCAGCAGCAAAGAGCGGCTGTCTCGATTTCCTCAAACATTGCAGAAGGCGCCGCTAAACCGTCGGATGTGGAGTTTGCCAAATTTCTTGATACTGCCTTGGGTTCGGCTTTTGAAGTCGAAACTCAATTGACTATTGCCAATAATGTTGGCTACGTAAATAATGAATTGTTTAATAAACTCTTGACCGCTTTATTTGAGATAGAAAAGCAGTTGAATGGTCTAATCCATACATTACGTTCAAAGGAAAGTTAAGGTTAAGGTTAAAGTTAAAGTTTCTATGAAATATTTACTTGTAGTGGCTCACCCCGATGACGAGGTGCTCGGGGCTGGTGCATCAATGTGGAAATGGTCGCATGACGGCGACGAGGTCGAAGTATGCATTATGTGTACGGAGGCGAAGGCACGTGCCTTCCGCCCTTCGGATGCAGAATTGGAGGGAGATACGGATGCTGCCGTGTCGTTCCTTGGCGTGAAGAAGGTGTATGAGGGCACGTTCCCGAATATCGAAATGAATACTGTGCCGCATCTGAAGTTGGTGCAATTTATCGAGTCGGCGATAAAGGAGAGCGAACCCGATATCATCATCACGCACCATCCTGCCGACACAAACAATGACCACTTACAGACTTCTATGGCTTGCCAGGAGGCTATCCGTCTGTTCCAACGCCGTCCAGAGGTGAAGCGCGTGCAGGAGTTCTGGTATATGGAGGTGCCTTCGTGTACTGAGTGGAAGATTAACAATGCCATGAAATGCTTTGAACCGAACTGCTATGTGGAAGTTGGCAAAGAGGGCGTTGAGGCCAAAATCAAGGCTCTTTCGATGTATCGCGGTGTGATGCGTCCTTATCCGCACCCCCGCTCGGCAGAATATATCTCTGGACTGGCTGCTGTGAGAGGAGGGCAATGGGGCGTAAACTACGCTGAGGCTTTCGAAGTGGTGCAAAGAGAATTTTAACGTGAGGGGATTGCTGCCTTTTTGTATGCCATGATAACAAACGATGCAAAGACGGGCGTTTTATTCGGTAGGATAAACATAAGGCGGCTTTGCGATTATGGTCTGATTGGGTAAAGGTTATGTCGTTATGTGCCTGAAAGATTGGATAAAAGGCGTTCGGGCTTTTTGTATGTTCCTGTTTTGGCCGAGATGGCGTTAGCGTTGGATAGGAGCTGATGAGCGAAGTAACCAATTAATCCCGCAGAAAATGCAGCCGATTGCATTTTCTGCGGGATTTTACACAAAGAATGCAGTCTGTTGCATTCTTTTTCTGTCGCTCTTTTTGACTTGGTCGTCTTCTTGGCTCTGCTTGTTGACTGGTTCTGTGTTTTGTACAAAGGGAGTTATAAGTCTCTATTGCTGGCTGCGATATACGAGCAGTATTTACTGAGTAGATTGGCTAAAGGCAAATCTCCTTTCTCGTATTGCTCTGCATCAAGTTTCAGAACTCTTTCACAGATTGGCTTCTTTCCTTTGAACAATGCTTTGAGATATGGGGTGCCATTCTCCTCAGTAATGTTTAACTCAGTGAAGAATTGTGTCAGATCCTCTGCATCATAGACGATAGAGTAACTCGGACGCTTGGCTCCTGGGATGTCTTCTATCAGGATGTTTTTGTCAACAAGATCCTGTATGTCACGTATTGCCGTGTCCTTCGAGCACTTTGCCAATGTTGCCCATGTCTTTGATGTTATCTTTGCCTCATAGCCGTCAAGGAAGAGATTAAGAATTTGGGTCTGACGTTCGGTCATTGGTACTGACGATGCCTTCTGCCAGAAGAAGCTCTTATTCAAGATTGTGGTGACGATGGTGTCTGCCTCGCCAAGTGCATCCACCAACTTCTGCATGTACCACACTAACCACTCCGTTATATCGCCATCGCCATGCTGCATCCGCTCCAGAATGTCATAGTAGTGATTCTTGTCCTTGTTAATCTGTGATGAGACATTATAGAAACGGAACTCGCTCTTCTCTCCACGCGCCAGAAGCATGTCTGAAAGGATGCGGGCCAACCGGCCATTACCATCCTCGAAAGGGTGAATGCTCACAAACCAGAAATGGGCAATGGCAGATCGGATAGCACTACTCACTGGCTGCTCTCCATCAAACCAATTGAGGAACTTTTCCATCTCCTCTTCAACACGGTCTGGCGAAGGAGCAATATAGTGGATTTTCTCGCGCCCAAACATTCCGCTGACAATATGCTCATCGTTTGTGCGGTACTGACCTATTTCTATCTGGCGGCCTTCACTAAAGTTTGAAGGGAAAAATGCAGCTTGCCACGCACATAGTTTCTCTTTACTGAGGGGCATGTCATAGTGCTGTGCCGCTTCAAGTATTACACCAACAACAGAATCAACGTAATGTGATGGCGCGGTGAATTTCACGTTCTCAATCCCAAGCTTCCGGGCAATGGAAGAACGAACCTGATCCACATTCAGCCGTATGCCTTCTATCTCCGAAGAATACACTACGTCGTATGTCAGGTTCTCTGCCATTGCGCGGAGTTTGCTATCCAAGCCCAACGAACTCAACCTGCCATAAAGCAACCCCTGCTTACGATATACTTTCTCCTGAAGGAGTGATACCTGGGAGGTGTCCCAACGGAAGTCCGTCCAATTGTCTCTTTCGTGTATATACATAATGCATTCGTACTTTGTGCGACAAAATAACATTTATAATGTCGCAAATTCTGCGGCAAAGATGCTAAACTAATATCGAATAGTCCATTAAAGCAACTAAATAACGCATAATTCGCGACGTTTTTCCAAAATAATTGTCTGAAACCAACGATTTCGTTAAGCCAAAAGACCAAAGAGAATTTATTCGCTTTGGCTTGGCGAGAAATCGCACTTTTAAGAACGAATTTACCAGTTTTTTTGCCCACGAATTTCACGAATTTACACTAATCCCTT
>ERZ809074.3476-NODE-3476-length-14743-cov-3.709695_pt1 | contig 14743 bp, 12 predicted proteins | sample MGYA00520795_ERZ809074 | MGnify/ENA primary metagenome ERZ809074 (study PRJEB31570, sample SAMEA3212989) | Homo sapiens | biome: human-gut; feature: human gut; material: fecal | place: Sweden | collected 2011 ...
TTTATTCTGTTCTGCGATTCTCTCCAGCTGTGTTTCGCTTGCTAATGCAGCCATGAAATCATCAACCCACTGTGTCTCTTTATCTTCTTCTCTAACAACTGCAATGATTGGATAAGAAATGTTCTCTTCAAACAGCTTCAGCAAATTAAAATTATATTTTGCCTGCGACTGGTTGCTGAAAAAGCTCATAGCCAAATCAACATCTCCATCCATAGCAGAAAAACGTGAGAACATGTCCATCTCTACCAACTGAAGATTTTTTGGATTTTCAATAATATCAAAGGTTGTGTATAGGCTGTCCTCCGGGATTTCTTTGAGCTTCAGCCAGCCAATTGATTGCAGATCTTCCAGGTTGATAGAGAGATTGGAGGCATCATCTGCAACAGCAATCGAAGCCCCGTCCGGCACTTCTTCTAATGTTTTATATTTTTTCGATGCAATGCAATCCATTGAAGACATGATGTATGGTTCACACGGATGCAGCTTAGTTCCGTTCGATTCATTAAATGCCAGCAAATATGGAAGGTGCTGGAAATAGTTGACATCAATGGAGCCCTCCGCCAAAGCTGTATTGGCTGCAACCGGGCTATCCAAACTTACAACTTCAACTGTGTACCCCCATTTTCCCATCATTTCAGGAATATAGTCTATGTAATATTCAAAGCTCGGAGTAACCCCTAGTTTAATTGTGGTCTTATTTGGGTCAGCCTTTCTGGATTTTTCTTCACTTTTTTCTGCTGAAGCGCTATCCTCTTTCACTTCAAACAAAATCTTCCACGACAGTGTTGGGGTATTTTTTTCATTGATTCGGTCTACCTGCTCCTGGCTGGTAAAGGCATCCATAAAATCTTTGACCCACTGTGCATCTTTGTCCTCTTCACGGACTGCAACGACCTGTGGATACGCGATATTCTCATCAAATAATTTCAACAGATTGAAGTTATATTTTTCTTGAGAAGTATTGCTGAAAAAGCTCATTGCTAAATCAACATCCCCTTCCATTGCGGAAAAACGGGAAAACATATCCATCTCAACCAACTGTAGATTCTTTGGGTTTTCGACAATATCAAATGTTGTATATAAGCTTCCCTCCGGGATTTCCTTGAGCTTCAACCAGCCAATCGATTCCAAATCTTGCAGGTTTACTGAAAGATTCGAAGCATCATCAGCAACTGCGATAGAAGCTCCATCCGGCACTTCTTCCAGGGTTTTATATTTCTTGGACGCAATGCAATCCATGGAGGACATAATATATGGTTCACATGGATGCAATTTTGTTCCATTGGATTCGTTATATGCCAACAGATATGGAAGATGCTGAATGTAGTTAACGTCGACTGAACCTTCCACCAAAGCAGTATTGGCTACCACTGGGCTGTCCAATTCAATAATCTCAACATTGTATCCCCATTGTGCCATCTTCTCTGGAATGTAGTCTGTGAAATCTCTAAAGCTGGAGGTGATACCAAATTTAATATCCTTCTTATTCGGATCTGCTGTTTTACTTGGTTTCTGTGTTTCCTCAGACTTTTCTTCCACTTCTGCCTTTTCTTCCGGCTTTGCCTCCGCCTCTACCGACTGCTGCTCTTTGCTGCTATCTGTTTCGGCAGGTTTCTGGCTACCTCCACAGCCGACCATCATGGTTGCGCACATAACCGCCGCAAGCACCATACTCAGAATTTTTTTCATAGATACTCTCCTCAATTTAAATTTATAGAAACAACCTGTATTGCTGCTTTTTCCCACTCAAAACATACATGCAGGTTGTGTCCATCCTGTTAGTTATTTAATTCCGCTGCCAATTTCTGAGCTACCTTTGCCGCTTCTGCTGCATTGGCTGTGTAACAATCCGCTCCGATTTTATCTGAGAAGTTTTTGGAAAGCGGACCACCGCCTACCATGATTTTAAACTGATCGCGGATTCCCTCAGAAACCAGCTGATCAATAACACACTTCATATTCTGCATTGTGGTTGTCATCAAAGTAGACATACAGATAATCCCGCTCTTGACTTCCTTTGCCTTCTGAACAAAATCCGAAATCTGAACATCTCTGCCCAAATCGTAGACTTCAAATCCGGCAGTATCCATCATAATCTTGACCAGGTTTTTTCCAATATCGTGTGTGTCACCTTCTACTACACCGATGATGACCGGAATTTTGTGGTCTGTTCCCTCTCTCTTGAGATGTGGTTTGAGAACCTCCAGACCGTTGTACATAGCATCGGAGCAAATCAAAAGCTCAGGAACAAAGTATTCTTCCTCCTCATACAGCTCCCCTGCCTTTTCCATTCCCTTGCTCAGTCCTTCGGTGATGCCTTCATACGCATCATAGCCGGCATCCACATATTCCTTGGCAACGTTTACGACCTCTTCGTCTTCCATTTCTACTACACATCGGTCCATTTCGGACAACAATCTTTCCTTATCGTTCATTTTCGTTCCTCTTTTCTGTAAAATCGATTAACTCAAGGTAATTTCTGTTCGCTCCAAGATAGTTTAGACAATAATGCCCTACAATTCCTCCTTTGCCGCAAAACTCTGTCAAAGTCTGCCCATAGCTTTGTCCCTTCTGCCCTTCCCATCGGGTGAGTGTACACTGTTTTGTGTCAATCAGGGACTGCGTCAACTTTCCGCAAAGATGAATCACTGTGTCTGGAAATCTCTCCTGCAACCGAATAAGCAACTGAAGCAGGCATGGGACATACTGATTCACAAACATTTGACTGCCTAAAATATCCACCGTTGCAATCGGGTCTGCAAATGAAATGATTTTTGCTCCTCTCTCGACTGCCATTTCCGCATAACGAACAATCCATTCCTCCACCTGCGAAAGCATCTGTTTGCCGATCGGTTTTCTCAGTGCAGAAAACACCTTGTTCATTGGCAGCAGAGCACACAGCAGGGTAAGCGGTCCTTCTATGTTGTAAGCTACCTTTTTCCCAGCCTTTGACAACTGCGCAAGCGCTTCAAGCATTGCACACAATCTTGCTGTTTCCTGCACCTGGATTGTCATAAATTCCTCCGGCTTTGCAAAAGCAGGTTCTTTGATTCTAGCTCCCGATACCGACAAAGTAGGGGTTGCCCCTAACGCTTCTGCCAGAAGGGTATTGCAAAACGGCAGTCTGATCCACCCACTTTGCTCCATCCCTTGTGCCGCTTGGAAAATGACAACTGCATTCATATGAATGTCCTGCGGATGCACAACCGATAGCTCTTCCAACAGATGATTGGGGATTTGCAGATGGTCACTCCCGTTTACACAAACAAACTTTTCCATTACCTTCCTCCAAATTGCAAGCACTTTGTAAAGAGCTTTTCATAGCCTGGTGAAACAGAAAGCTCGATATATTCGATGTTTTTTGCTACTTCCTCGGCTCGTCTGCGCTCGTTTTGATTCAACAAACACAGATGTGCCCCCATCATGGAGGAGTTGCCGATGTAGCTGATTCGCTCCTTTAAGGAAGCCGGTATCAAGCCTGCTCCGATTAGACTTTCCGGGTTCAAATGCTTTCCAAATTGACCTGCCACAATAACCCGGTCAATCTCCCGATCTTCCAAACCCAGCCGCTGCATCAACGTTAAGATTCCCGACAGGATTGCACCTTTGCAGAACTGAACCTGCCGGATGTCGCTTTGGGTCAGGTAAATATTTCTTTCCCCATCCAGGACTACCCTCCGTTTTCCCTCTTCATCGGTATTAACCAAGGCAGATTCCGATGCAATTCGTCCGGTCTTTCCGACAATTCCTTTTTCTACCACCTGGCTAATTGCCTCCAGCAGACCGCTACCGCAAAGACCAACCGGCGGAAGATTAGAAATGGTTTGTAGCTGTACCCCTTCATCACCCAGCGTTACGTGCTCCACCGCTCCCGGTTCTGCACGCATCCCGCAGGAAATATTCATTCCTTCCAGTGCCGGACCGGCTGCACACGAGCAGGAATACATCCTTCCTTTCTGACTCAGCACAATTTCCCCATTGGTGCCTATATCAACTAAAAGAGCTGTGTCCTCTGCCCGGTCCAGCTGGCTTGCCAGTACACCGGAAACAATATCTCCTCCAATAAAGGTGGAAACCGAAGGAATACAGTACAGGCGTGTCTGGTCATGGAGCGCAAAGCCCAGCTCCTTTGCCAAAACAGTAACCGGTTGTGTAAATACACTGCTGTACGGTGCTGTTCCTAAGCTCTTCAATGGAATCCCAAGGAGCGCATGCAGCATGGTGGCATTTGCACCCACTACCACCTCGTAGATGGCATCCAAAGTAACGTTTGCCCGTTTGACCATCTCTTCTGCTGCCTTCTGTAAACGCTCCACAATGACCCTTCGCAGCTCCAATACTCCGTTGGTGTGTTCCATATCATAATGGATTCTGCTTAATACATCCAGCCCAAACGCCTTCTGCGGATTGACAAATCCCTCCTCCGCCCGAACATTGCCTGTGGCAAGGTCGATCAGAGAAACCGCAACGGTTGTTGTTCCAATATCCACCGCCAGTCCATATCGTTCCGGTTGCTTTACAAGGTCAATAGTTTTTCCTGCATAAGAAACCTTCCACAAGTGTTTTTCCTGTGTAAGACCGGGCAGCTTTTCCAGCAGTGACAGCGGAGGAGCTGCTTCCCCCAAAAGAGTGTCTCCCATTGCCCGAGATAAGGAATAGCCATTTTCCAAGGTCGGTTTTGTTACATCTATCTGTTCGACTGTTAAAAGAGGGTTTAACTCAACATTGACCGCTTCTCCTCCCAGAACGTTGTTCGGCTTTTCCTGCAAAAGACCCTGTTCGTCCAGTTCCACTTCTCCTTGCGGGATGGTCAGGCAGGCAAGGCGGATTCCACCAGCGATTTCCTCCCGGGTCAAATACCTCTTTTCCTGTTCTGTTAAAGCAGATACCGCTCCGCTCAAGATTTTGACCTTGCATTTTCCGCAGATTCCCTTGCCATTGCAGGGACTTTCCAAAAGTATGCCCGATGAACGCAAACAATCCAGCAAGTTCATCTCTCCATGACTTTGTACTTTAAGCATCTGCCTTCTCCTTTTGCTCCATCCGCGCTATCGCTGTTTTCATCATAATAGAAATGCTCTCCACCGTCGAGGTGGTCCCCAGCCCGCACGCAGGCGCCAACACATCCACCCCTCCATCTATGGTGCTGTTACACAGATTTTGGATGACAGCTGCATTTCCGCCTGCCAGAGCAAAGGTACTGATATTTCCGATAATTGCCATGTTCGGAAGATTTTTCCTCAGCTCCTTGATGTTTACCACCGCGTCCACACTTAAACCGCTGCATTTAAGCTTTGCCAATTGCGGATAAATGGTACGCAGCTGTCCGCAGATATGCACAATCACCCCTTTACAAAGTGGCTTTAACTCCTCACAAATGCGGTTGAGCGCAGGCAGGGCATACTCTTCAAATAACTTTGGTCCCAAGATTTCACCGGTGCCACTGGGGTCTGCAATAGCGATAAACTCAGCGCCTGCTTCGATTTGCGCTTTTCCAAAGGCAATCAGCTGCTCGGTAACAAAATCCAGTGCAGCATGTGCCGCTTCCTTTTCCTTGCGCAGTTCCCGATAAAACACATTTGCATCTATTAAGGAGGATGCTGTGCTGATGGGACCGGTTATATTTCCAATGATGGCTGCATCCGGGTTGGATTGGCACAGCAAACGAATAGCATCTAAAACCACCTTTCTTCGTCCCTCGTCCATTTGGATAGGCTGAAGTTTGTTGTGTTCTGTAACGGTTCCAATCGCATATTCGCAAACGCGCGGTTCTGTGAATTCGTCGCCCAAATCCACCTTCGCACCCATCGCCTCAGCTTCCACAGTCATGCAGAATGGTACACCAATATTGTCAAACAGTCTATTCTTGTACGGAAATTCTGCCAGCTTTGCCATCGTCTCTGCATCCACGTGCGCTTTCGGCCAGAAAGATGAACAGGCTCCCATCATCTCCGATGTAATCATGTTCATCATTCCACCCGGACAAATACATGGAACCCGTTCTCCTTTGTTTCCCAAAAGAGCCTCTGCCAACAAACAGGAAAGATCAGTTGATTTCGACACAAAACCCCTCCATTCAACAACAACCCATAGATTTATAGTTAATGCCTACAGTAAGAGCATTCAATTATATACATTATATCTATATCGAGATAACATCATCTTCCATGACCGTCCAATAGTTTTTTATAATTGAACTATTGTCTATCATTCATTTTTTCTATACATACAAAGTTATCACAAATACCCTGATATTATGTGGTTATTTTTTGTTTCTTTTTCAATTCTGCACGCTCATTTGATAGTTTTGTATATGCCCCGATGAACTGTGTTCTTTTTCTTTTTTTATCATTTCTGATAGGATTTTATTTTGTATACAAGTGAATATAGATGTATATTCACGCTTATCTATCAGCATTTGTTATGCTTATTCGTATCCCTTTCTGTTTAAACCAAAATAGTCGTCTTCCATTCCGAAAGTTATGTGAACTTTTTAAAGAATCTTCATTTTAGGGATAAAAAGCCATAACCCGGATTGCAAAATACAATCCGGGTTATGGCTTTTTATAACTTCAGATGAAATTTGTCTTGAATCTTCTCGGAGATTTTCGTTAGTTGCCCAACATCCGAACCAGAGCCGGCAGCTCCGACAAATTCTGGATAACAAAATGTGCGCCTGCGTTTCGGAAAGAAGCTTCCACCCGCTTTGCCGCGGATTTTTTCTCATCGGCAGAGAGATTGTTCCATTCCTCCTCGCTCAAGCCAAGCTCAGAGCTGCCTTCCACCACTCCGACAGACCATACGCCGGCATGAACACCTTCCTGAATGTCCGAGATGGTGTCTCCCACCTTTACGACATTTTGAACCGAGGATACCTGTAACTGCTGCATATTGCAGAACACCATATAAGGATATGGGCGTCCTTTTCCTCCCACGCTGTCCGGGCTAAAGCAGCAATCAGGGGAATAGCCCTGTTTAGCTGCTTCCGGGATAACAATATCCATCATCTTATCGGTATATCCAGTGGTAGAACCAATCTTCATCCCCATTCGACGCAGTTCTGCCACAGCATCCAAAACAAACGGCTTGGGCGAAGAATAGCGGTGCAGAATGGAAAACAGCTTTGGCTCAAACTGCTCATAGATTGCCCGAACATCTTCATCATTCGCAGAACGTCCATATTTGTCCGCCCACAGCTTTGCAATACGCTCCATCTGGAGCATTGTGCGAATGTGCTCAATTTTCAACATTCCCATCGGATTTCTGGTTTCTTCCATCGTCACTTCGATTCCGAAGTGAGCAAACGCCCCCATAAAAGCCTGCACCGGAGCAAAACAACCGTAATCTACCGTTGTACCAGCCCAGTCAAAAACAACTGCCTCTATCATTTATTTTGCCTCCCTTTTCTCTGCCAGAAAATCACCGATAATCTGAATCAGCTTTTCAATATCCTCTTGATAAATCTCCCCGATGTTTCCGATGCGGAAGGTTTCCAAATCGGTCAATTTTCCCGGGTAGATGGCATATCCGCGTTCTTTGATATACTGGTAAAACTCCGGGAAGAGGAAGGAAACGTCGGAAGGATAGAAGAAGGTGGTGATGATCGGTCCCTGATGGGTGCTGTCGATGTAGGTGTTAAATCCCAGTTCTTTCATCTTCTGAATCAGCAGATGATTATTTTCTGTATAGCGTTTATTTCTTGCCGGGATTCCTCCCTCTGCTTCCAGCTCCTTCAGTGCCTGCGCAAACGCCAAAACCACATGGGTGGGGGAGGTGTATCTCCATTTTCCGTCCTTTTCCATTGTCTTCCACTGGTCCAGCAAATCCAGAGAAAGGGAGCGCGCCTTGCCTTCGCTGGCAAGCAGCTCATCCCGACGGCAGATAATGAAGGAAAAGCCCGGAACACCCTGGATACACTTGTTGGCACTGGATACCAGGAAATCAATTTCCCAATCCTTTACCGGAATTTCCATCCCGCCAAAGGAGGACATAGCATCCACAATAAATACCCTACCTGCTTCCTTTACGACCTTTCCCACCGATTGAATATCGTTTAAAATTCCGCTGGTGGTCTCGCTGTGTACCATCGCAACATGGGTAATCGATGGATCTTCTGCTAAAAGTCGGGCTACCTCTGCTGCATCCGGTACCTGATTGTACACCTGTTGATAGTGTGTATAGGCAATCCGATTGCGGTCGCAGATTTGGGTCATGCGTTTTCCGTATGCTCCGTTCGAGCAAATAAGCACCTTTTCGTTATCCCCAATCACGCTGGACAGTACACTTTCCACACCAAAGGTGCCGCTGCCCTGCATCAGCACAACTGTATATTCCTCTTCTGAAACCTGTGCAAGCTCCAGCAGCTTACGTCGGATGTCCTGTGTGATATTTTTATAATCATCATCCCATGTACAACGATCCACCATCATCTCGCTTTTGACGGTATCGGTTGTGGTCAAAGGTCCCGGTGTCAATAATTTATAGCTGTTCATCGCTATTCTCCTCCTATTGATTGATTTCCTATCTATTTTTTACAAACCCTAAATCGTCCCTATGGTTTTGCATTTTCCGAAAGCTGCTGATGTTTCTGGAACAGCTCAAAGGTCATCGGTTCGCCAAAGGTTTTTGGATAAGCAGATTTATTGGCAACATCTGAACTCTCCCCTTCATACAAAGGATTCGGGTAAGTCTGCTGCAGCTCTGCACGTCCATTTTCAATGATGCACTGTGCCATTTCTATCGCCATCGGATTGGTTTTATCCCCTTTGTCCAGAACAGCCACCGATTCGGTCAGCGAGAAATTTCCTTCTGTCGCGTCCACAAAATCAATCGGAAGACCATCTGTTTTATCAACTACCGCCTGATGACGCAATCCAAATCCAATCGCAATCTCTCCAGCGCGGCAAAGCTTCAGTGGTCCGGAGCCGGAGGTTTCAATGTGGTCTCCTGCATTTTTATAGATAGCTGCCAGTATTTCTTCTGCTTCCTCTTCCCCATAGGCATCTACCAACGCCTGAATCAACAGCCAAGCAGTCGACGAGGACTGAATATCGGTAACCGCCAGATGCCCTTCATACACCGGGTCCGCCAAACCCTTGATGCAGGTAGGACGCGGAAGACCTTCTTCCTCCATCAGCTCGGTATTCAAAATAATGGCGCCCTCCTGAGGGGTGATCGGTGCGCAGGTGTTGGGGAACTCCTCCAGTGTTTTGACTTCAAAATCCAGCGGTAGAAACATATGGTTGGTATCCTGCGCACTTTGCAGATAAAAGGTACTCATGGTAACCAAATCTGCCTCCAGATTGCTGCCCTCTGCCAGCAGCTTTCCACCCAATTCCGAGGTTCCAAAGCTCTGCATGACATATTTTCCCGCGTAGCCATTGGAATCAAGTACATTCTTCATCGCCGTGATCGCTTCATCGTCCGCATTGGAGTAGATGACCACCTGCCCCTCTGCCTGCGCAGTATTTGTAGTCTCGGCACCGCATCCGGCAAAAAGGGACAGAAGCATTACTGCCGATAAACAACAAACTAAAATTTTTTTACCTCTCATGTTTTTCTCTCCTGTTATGATTTCTTTCTTTTTTCCATTTTTTTCGCCAGCACTGAAAACAAAAGCTTGACAATTAAATTGGTCGCTAAAATCAGCAGCGACAGTACAAATACTTCATTAAATTTATTGATGTACTGCAGCTGTTTGATTTTGGTAGTCAGCACCATCGTCCGCGCTCCAGAAATGAAGACCAGCGCGCTGATGGTGACCATTGCATTGATAAAATAGTAGCTGAACACCTCTAAAAGGCTGGACAATGTATTGGGTGTGACGACGCGCAAAATGGTTTTAAACCAGCTGTCCCCCATCAGCATTGCTGTTGTTTCCCAGCTTGCATTCATTTTGGGCAAGGAATTTTTCATCATCAAATACGGCGTGGAAAAATAATGTACGATATTACATAGAATCATCAGGATCAGGGTGTTCTGTAAGGGAGTCCCCGGGAAAAGGAACATATAGGCTACACCCAAAACCATGCCCGGAATCGCATTGGTCACCATGGAAATGCTGTCAATCGTTCTCTTATAGAAATTGGAAAAGGTGCTGCGCGCCGTAATCAGCGCTGCTCCATAAGCCAACAGGGTACCGAGCAAAGCGGTACAAACTGCCATCCAAACAGAGTGGAGATAGGAGTTTAGCAGCTCATTATCCACCAGGACCGATTGAAAATGCTCCAGGGAAAATCCGACTTTGTATGGCCATTCTTCCACCATCGGCACCACAAAGATGACCGCAAAAACAGATAGAATCAAGATGGACAAAAAAGTAGCGGCTGTCCCCCAGCTGATGTCCCGCATGGCGTTTTCTCTAAACTCCACATCGGAAATCCGATTATATCTAATATTAAATCGTTCGAGAAAGTGCAGGATGCAGATGCTCCCTATGGATGGAATCAGCATGATGACGGCAACCACGGCGCCTCGGTTAAAGTCCGGTATGCCTCCAATCATTCTGTTGTACAAGGTCGTGGCTACCACATTGTACCGTCCTCCCACCGACGCAGGGATACCAAAATCAGTAAAGCTCAGGAAAAATGCCTGAACAAATGCGCCGGCTAATGTGCCCAGCAGCGGACGAATAACTGCAACCCAAAAGGTCGAAAATATCTTGTCCCCCATCACCTTTGACACCACAAGCGTTTTTTATCGACATAGCCCATGGTATTGTAAAGCAAAAGGAAGACTACCGGAATGGTGTAAATTACATATCCCACCATCAACCCGGCAAATCCATAAATGTTAAACAGCTGTCTGCCCAGCAGTCGAGTGATCAATCCTTTCATACTCTGCTGTTCCGATGCAACATCGGCGAACAACTTTTGGTTTTGTTTCTTTTTGCTCCAGAACATTATTCTTTTTCCTTTCCGTTTTGCTTCTGATACTCACTGATTCCACGGGATCTGCTCGTTGCTCCCATTGCCGGAACAACTGCAAGGATTGGCAGATCGTATGTCTGAAGCAGATAATCTTCCGAACGGATGTATTCATTCATCAGCTCCATCAGAACAATGATGCCCACACTGAGCATACCGCCGAATAAGAGACCGATCGCTGTGTATTTTGTAACGCTTGGAGATACCGGATATGCAGGAACAATCGCATAGTCTACAATACGAACCGAGCTGCCCTCTACAATGTTTGCAATCTTCTTCGGTAAAACATCTGCGATGGTATTGGCAATCAGCTCCGCTTTCTGGTTATCCGGATTGGTTACCACAATTTCAAAAATTTCGGTGCCATTCACCGCACTGGCTGTAATCATTTCTAATAATTGTTACTATGCTGTTTGCACGTAGTTTTAGCATTGTAAGAATCTCTGCGTCTCCTCAAGTTCTCCTCCTGTTCAGTTTTTATTCTTTCTTCCTCTCCTTTTCCCTAAGCTCCCTCCTTTCGTAAAAATTTTCGATTTTACTCCGATTTTATAAAGAATCATTTTCTTTTACCAAGCATGTTTTTAGCAATTCATCTTCCCTAGTGCCAATTAAGGTGAAGAAATGATGTACAGGAATCGCTATCATTTTCCCCACTTAAAATCGTTTGCAGTATACTCCTTCCTTCTTCTTCATTTCCTTGCAGATAAAATTTATCCTGATGCGTTCACTTGCGAATATGGTTTTCTGGTACTTTATTTTTCATCTTTTCCTATCTTCTAATCATCAAAACTTCAACCCCCCCATTCAATGACCTACATTCCATGAAACACTATACAATTCTACACACAAAATTTACAAAAAAACGGGAAGCAAATGCTTCCCGTTTTTTATAAATCAACATCTTCTTTTTTCTATTTTATGTTTATATCAACATATCTATTTCTCAGATGAAACATTGGACAAACAGACGTTTGTAGGTTAAAATAGAAATAAGCAAGGCAGTAAAAGCAATTTGTTTTTATTTTAAAAGTTTATTGTATTCTTCCTACAACTATCCCTAGCTTTTAATATAGCTGATTAGAGCATTATGGACTTTTTACCACCAGAACGGCTATTCTCCATAAACAATCCTAAACTTGTGATTTAAAAGGATTTGTAAAATCGCTGGGTGGGCACTCAAAAAATATGGACACAAGATGCAGGGCGACACCGACTTTAACTGCTCAAATGATTCAGGAGAGATTTAATGATTTGTTGAGCGATTCTGAAAACCAAAGTCAAAACAAGGTCAACCCTCAAAAACAGCAAAAAGAAAACCTCAACAAATCGCATAATTAAGCGATTGATTGAGGTTCTTAGTCTGGGAAGGGTGGTCAGTTTAGATCGGCTGAAACGCGATCCTCACATTTAGAAAAAAAGAAAGAGCCTGGAACGCGACATGCGTCCAGACTCAGTCTGGTGGTGGAGGCGAGGGGAATTGAACCCCTGTCCGAAAATCCATCCATACATCTTTCTCCGAGCGCAGTTTACCGTTTTTGCTCGAAAGAGCAGTTTCCCTTATGGATGCACCGGCAAACAAGCACATCCGTTCGGTAGACTTTTATTCATCGGCAGTACAAGACACTCCTGCCTGACGTTCACCACTTCATAATGCCCAAACTAAAGCCGTGGTCCTCCTCAGCCGGACAGCTGCTTTTAATTAAGCAGCAACCGCCATTTCTTTGTTGAAATTTACGGTTGTAACGTTATTTTTAGCGTTTATATTTAATAAACATGGACTTTTATAGAGGTGCCCTCCTCTGCTCGCTTGACATACTTCAAAATCCCCGTCGAAAGCCTGTACGCCCCCGTATGGTAGAGATTTTTAACGGACCCGTTCCTTCAACGCCCGGTCGATGGTCCGTTTTGCATCGCGCTTTGCCAGATCGTCGCGCTTGTCATACAGCTTTTTACCTTTGCACAGACCCAGCTCCACCTTTACCCTTCCGTTTTTAAAGTAGAGGGAAAGCGGAATCAGCGTCAAGCCCTCCTGCTTTAAGGTGCCGTAGAGCTTGAGGATTTCCCGTTTGTGCATCAGCAGCTTTCTGGGACGGATGGGGTCGCGGTTGAAGATGTTTCCCTTTTCGTAAGGAGAAATGTGCATCTGCTTGATGAACAGCTCGCCGTTTTGGATGTCGCACCAGCTGTCCTTCAGATTGACCTGTCCTAAGCGCAGCGATTTGACCTCGGTGCCAAATAGCTCGATGCCTGCCTCATAGGTTTCCTGAACAAAATAATCATGTCTTGCCTTTCGGTTGACCGCTATGCTCTTGGTCCCCGGTTGTTTCATTCTGCGCACCTCCCTGCTGTTGCTGTATTCATTTTATTATACCCCATTTTTTACAAAAATGCAAGCAGGAAAATTTCTCATTTTTCTTGACTTTGGTTTTTGTGAATTATATAATGTCAATATAAATTCACCATTTCCACAGCGCAGCTGTGTTTATAATAGATATATTTCTTTGAAAGGAGTTGTTCAGTATGTTAATGAACAGAATCGACCATTTTCCACACAAAGGGGAAACTGTTTTGTAATTCCCCGCTACAACAGGAGGATTGTAATGAACAACTTGACACTCAAGAAAATTGACCAAACCAATTTCATCGACGCATTTCATTTAGAATTACAGGATGGACAGGAAAGATTTGTGTCCCATCCAATTAGAAGCCTTGCACAAGCGTATGTATACTACTCACAGTGTACCCCATTCGGTATTTATTTTGAAAACAAAATGGTGGGGTATGTGATGGTCATTTATGACTACGATTTGTCGGAGTACAATATCTGGCACATGATGATTGACAAGCACGAGCAGGGCAAAGGGTACGGCAAAGCCGCACTAAAAGAATGTTTTTCCTACATCTCTCAAAAACCTTTTGGAAATTCCTCTCGGGTGGTCTTGACTTGCAACGAAGAAAATCTTCCTGCACTGTCTTTATACAAAGGTCTGGGATTTTTGCCGACAGGGAACCGTGATGAGGATGAAATTGAGTTGGCTTACCAACTCGACTAATACAACATAGAAAAAAGGACCCATCTGGGTCCTTTTTTCTATCCTCTTTTACAGGATGATGCAGATGAGTCCGCTGCATCCTTCGTTGATCATCCTCTCGATGGTTTCCTGCATTCGGATGCGTGCATCTGCCGGCAGGCGATAGAGCTTGTTGTGCAGCCCTTCGTTGACCAGCTCATGCAGCGATTTTCCAAAGATGTTGCTTTCCCATATCTTCTGCGGGTCGCCTTCAAACTCCTCCAGCAGGCTCATCACCAGCTCCTCTGACTGCTTCTCGCTGCCGACAATCGGGCTGACCTCGGTGGTGATGTCCGCTCTCATCATGTGGATGGAAGGCGCCGATGCTTTCAGCCGCACACCATACCGTCCGCCCTGCTTGACAATCTGCGGCTCCTCCAGGGTCAATTCCTCCAGCGACGGCATCACGATTCCATATCCGGTAGCTGCTACCTCCTCCAGGGCGCCTTTGACCTTATCATATTCCCGTTTCATCTGTGCCAGTTCGCACAGGCAGGGCAGCAGACCTTCCTCTCCGCCTATCTCCAGACCGGTCGCCTCACCTAAAATATCATAGAACAGATTCGGCTTCACTATGATGGAAAGCATCACCTTGCCGTGTCCCAAATCCATACCGGTAATCTGTGCGCGCTGGATCTGCTCACATTCTTCAATCTGCTCCAGCTGTGCGGCAACATGGCTGATGCGGTGCAGTTGTCCGCAGCTGCGGCAGATGGCGTCATACAAAGCCGATTTGAGCCAGTGTCC
>ERZ809074.3518-NODE-3518-length-14586-cov-9.573051_pt1 | contig 14586 bp, 9 predicted proteins | sample MGYA00520795_ERZ809074 | MGnify/ENA primary metagenome ERZ809074 (study PRJEB31570, sample SAMEA3212989) | Homo sapiens | biome: human-gut; feature: human gut; material: fecal | place: Sweden | collected 2011 ...
ATTTATCCGTAGCATAAGGATGCCAATAGTTAAACGTATATTTGTTAACCAACACAGCATCTTTCTCCAACTTTCTGTAACCTAAATACGGATCAGAAATAGAAGCTGCCGGAACTTTCTCGAAGAACAAAGAGTCTACATCAACAGATCCATACTCCGCTGTAAGTTTATCTCCATATACAAACATATAAGAGCCACCCTCCGCTTTTCTTAACTGAACAGTGGAATAAACAGCTGTTTTATATTGCTCTGACTGGCCATCACCATCAAAATCCGCATTTATAACTTTATCTGCGAATTCACGGTTAGAGATAGTAACCGGAGACACAGCCTTCACTTTATCATTGCTTGTATTTTTCTTCAATACAACCCATTGATAAGCCGGCATATGAGCAACACTCTGCTCATCCTCATTCACGGTTGTCCAACGGATAGTACCATTCTCATAGATAGGAGAAGCTAAATACTGTCCTTTCTTATTCTTGATGAAGTAAACGCCATCATCAACGGAAGTCTTGGATGAACCCTTTTCCTCACATCCGCTAAGACCCAAAGAAATATGAGTGTTCTGGTCCTCCGGATCAACTGTCAAAATACAAGTTTCATCTTTAATCAAGTCTTGCAAAGAGACACGCCAGTACTCATGCTCGTTAGCCGGATTAGCCGTAACGTGCGTATTCCAATACTTGCCATCATTATTCCAAGTAACTTTTTTCACATAGATGTACAAGCTATCGCCACTCGGAGAATAGATAAATTTGAACTTGTGCTGAGCACGTAATTCAGAGCTAATAGAACTGTAAGCATCAGCTTTATCCTTTGCTTTCTCTGTCCAACCGTAAGCTAAGAACTTTGTACCTGTCTCATTCGTATAAGCCGTATCAACTTTCAAATAAGCGTCTTTATCCTTTTGCTTGATGAAAAGCCATTTGTCATTATCTTTATCCTCCGCGATAAACTTCTGCTCATTGAACGGATTCTTCAAGCTAGTACCTTTCACGTCCGGAGTGAAAGTCAATTGTACTCCAGCCTCGTTATCTTGAAGAAGACCCAACTTCGTATTTACTTGATCTTCGCTCAATGCGATTTGTGCCGCGCCAACCAAAGCAAAGTTAGTCACATCAGCGGCGTTTGAAGTGGCATCTATTTGATTAGCACCCCACTTGGCAACCTTAACAGCGCCGGTAGCAGGATCCGCTTTCAAACCAACAATTGAGTCCGTTGAGAAATAAGAATACAAAGGTCTCTTTTCTTCCAAATCTTTGTATGAGCGAGAGAATGCCCAACCTGCGATCTCACCACCTAAAACAGGTTTCCAAGCACCATTCATACCATTCTCAGTCTTCTCATGGCCAGCCATTGTCAAATCCAACATAGTTCCAGACAATTTATTCTGGAAGTCATAAATAGGAGCTTGACCTTGGTTATAATTAGAGACAGAAACACACCACAATGTAGCCTCTAAGTTATTCTTAGCTTCGCTTGCACTATAAACACGTAGTTCATAATCACCTGTTCCACGATTTAGCTCCATCGCAAGATAAGCAGGAGTAGTGCCATCCATGACCTTCAACTGATAAAGACCAGAATTAGCTCCCTCCTTCAAACCGCCTAAACGCCATTCTTGACCCAATACAGTTTCCGGGTCTACTCGACTTGGTGTAGTCTGTGCATTAACAGACATAACACTTAACAGCGCCATACCTGCCAAAAGAGTAGAAAACTTCTTGTTCATAAATTCAAAATTTAATATTAATAATAGTGTTAATTAAAGTCCATCCCGTCGTTTAGTACCCTTGTTTTACTCGAAAACGACTAGTCTAAACGATCGTTTAGATCTTGCGTTTTTTAGGCGCTTGAGCGGGAGGTTCGTTGAAGGAATCGCTTGTTTGGTAAATGATAACCTATCCTATTGATAAGAAAGAGGATAAGTGGGAAAAAAATAGCCCGGAAGGGTTGCAAGTATCGAAGAAATGCGTACCTTTGCAAATGACTAAAAGAATCGATCGTTTAGACTAGCCGTTTCTATCTATTATATAATGTACGCATGTACATTATATATGGTATCCATCCATAACCGCATAATAAATACAAACATTCACATGCAATCATTGCAAATACTCAAACGTATAATCCAAGGCTTGTCAAGCCATAAGCTTACGAGTTGAGAAGTGATTAGTTATTCACTTGGAGAACTTTATGCTAGCGGCTTAGTCTATTATTTAATGTTATCTTTATACGTGAAAAGAATAAGTCAACCATACCAAATTTGATCTCTTAAAAAGTACAATAAGCCTAATATTTAAAGATTATTATTTATATTTCTGATAATCAGCGTATAATAAGAATTGATCAAAATGGGAGCCGATTACTATCCATAGTATTTTGCACTACTATTAATACTAATCGTACTTTCTATAAATAGCAAAGCAGACTACCATGAACCTGCTTTTTAAGAAATATACAATAAACAGAATGCGCAATACGAAAATAAACCTTACCTTTGGAGCAGTAATCACCTAAAACCATTTAACTATGGCGCAATACGTAGACATCATGACTGATGCTGGATTTAAGGCTGTCTTCCAAGACAAGCAAGTTACCATCAAGTTCCTTAACGCCGCCCTAGCCGGCGAACGGCAGATCAAGGACATCACCTACCTCGACAAGGAGATCAAGCCAGAGACCGTCGAGAACCGTACCATCATATTCGACCTGCTCTGCGAGGACGTGTCCGGGGCCAAGTTCATCCTAGAGATGCAGAATTGTCCCCAGCACTATTTCTTTAACAGAGGTTTTTATTATCTTTGTCGCATGGTGGCCCGGCAAGGACAAATCGGCAAGCAATGGCAATATCGGTTGCTACCCATCTACGGAGTCTATTTCTTGAATTTCAAGTTGCCGGAGTTCACAGACTTCCGTACGGATGTTGTCCTCGCTAACGAGAGGACGGGAAAGGTGTTCAATGAGATCAAGATGAAGCAGATCTACATATCGTTCCCGTTATTCAGTTTAAGCAAGGAGGAGTGCAAGAGCTCCTTCGAACGTTGGATTTATACATTGAAGAATATGAACCTATTTGAACAATCTCCCTTCAAGGAGGAACAGGAGACCTTCCTTCGCTTACTGGACGTGGCGAACGTCAACTCACTCAGCGAAAAAGAACGTGCGATCTACGAGGAAAACCTAAAGAATTATCGGGATTGGTATGCGACCATCGATTACGCACAAACGGAAGGGATTGAAAAAGGAATGCAGGAAGGAATGCAAAAAGGGATGCAAAAAGGGATGCAGAAAGGGATCGAGAAAGGCCGTCAAGAGGAAAAACTCCAGATAGCCCGAAAGATGAAGGAGCAAGGACTTGACTCCGAACTTATCGCCCAATGCTCCGGACTTTCTGTTGAAGACATTGAGCGACTATAACCCGAATCAACCGATTCGATTCAATTCGATCCGGGCCGCTTCCATCCACTATCCGGAGGAAACGGCCCGGATTACTTTCGTACATTCACGATACCTAGAAAGCGTAATTAAAATCCAACGGAATAAAGAAACTGACGATTGTTCCGCTCCCCATCCCCTTCTCCTTGCTTTGGACCGAATAGGTGATCTTCTCTTTATTTCTCCTATTCAACAATAGGATCGTACGGTAAAGGACTTTCGTTCCCATCCCCGTACCGTTATGTCCCGCATTCGTAAACAGACGATACCCGGGTCCATTATCCTCTATACGGATATGGATGCCTTTCCCGTCGCGCTCCACGAAAACAGATAATCGCTTCTCGCCCTCGATCGCACACAAGCCATGTTTCACGGCATTCTCTACGGGTATCTGAATCAGCATGGCCGGGAGATAGATTGCGTCCGTGTCAAGGGAGGGATCGAGATTCCATTCCAGACGGAAGTCCGGCCCTAATCCTTGCGCCTGCAAATTCAAGTAAGTCCGGACAAAGCGTAATTCTTCCTCCAACGTGATACTAAGCTTTTCCGTGATCTCCAAACTACTACGTAACAACTCCACCAATCCGGAAAGTTGCGTACGGCGGGAACTTCCTTCTTCCTCCGAGCTAATCTCCCGGTTCAATATATTGAATATAAAATGAGGGGATACACGGTTGCGAATACTCTCCATCTTTAACTTCGTCACCTGATCGATATGGCTTAACCATTGGGCATGCCGTTTACGTTTCATAAAGTAATAAGCCATGCCGCTGACGATGGACAAGATCACAAAAAGCAAGATCCAAACCCAACGGCTCATTTCCAAGTATTCCATCCGGCCGGCCTGTTGTTTAATAATAGCCTCCCGCTTGAGTAAAGTCGTATCTTGGCTATAACGCATATCGATCTCAGCGACACGCATCTGGGTTCGTTCGCTACGAATATTGTTCTCAATGACGCTATTCTTCGTTTGGTACTCATAGGCACGTCTAAAATCGCCCGTGGTAGCGAAGTAATTCTGCAAGTTCTTATTACGGATCGCTACCATCTTGGGATCTATGCCTACCGTATCCGTGTAACTCCTCAACAATTGATAAGCCAGCCCGGAGTTCCCCTCTTTTAAAGCTAGCGAAGCCTTCAAGGTTGTCAAATGGTACAAGGCTGTCTTATTATTATAGATATGGAAGTACCTAAACCCTTTTTCCAGATAAAAACGAGCGGAATCCAACTGATTCAGACATAGATAGATCTCCCCTAAATTGATCTCGCATACGTTAGTATAGAAATCCATATGAGTAGGACGTACCACCTCACGGGCTTTCAAGAACCAAGGAAGCGCCTTCGCATACTCTTCCTTGTAATAATAGTAATTTCCCCGGCTATTGCAAAAGGTGAATTTCTCGCTCAAGTTACGAGAATCCAGTTCTTTCTCCGCCAAACGGTAAAAGTGATCGGATAAGTCAAAGTCCCTCAATTCCATATACGTCTCGCCCAAACCAAAATAAATAGGAAAGGACATCCGATCCATAATACCCAATGAATCACTCACGAAAAGAGCTTGGCGAAAGTAGCGGGCTCGCTGATCGTAAGCTCCTTTCCGGGTATATATATCCGCTATATTGATATAAATATCCGGGATTTTATGCTCCATCTCACTCTGCCGGATCTCTTGATACGCCTCGGAATAGCAAAGGAGGGCCGAATCCGTTTTATCCAAAAATGAATAATAATTGCCAACCGTATTTTTCAACGTCCCTAAGAGTCCATGTATCTTGGGAGACATCGGTACACGGTCGCAATAATCTATAATTGACCGATGTAAAACAAACCCGGAATCATATACACTATTAGCAAAATAAATCTGGCTTTTAGCCGCAAGCAATTTATAATATTTATCGCTATCTTTAGTTAGACTTAAAGCTTCATCCAATGCGGAATGAGCATATCGAGGATTCCGGTAAATCGAATCCATAGCCATATGTTCCAAAGAATCAATCCGCAGGTTATCAGAAAAAGCAAATGTTTTTTCCGGTAGCTTTCCACAAGAAAACAGAAACACAAAATGAAATAGCAATAATAAAATGGACATAAAAGTCATACACACTCTATATTTCGTCATCATCTTGGCGGTTTTAAAGTTCATATGCAAAAATATTTAAAAATTTAATCTACGCAATTATTTCTCCTAATAAATATCGAAAATCGATTACATTTGTAAATCTAAAATAGAGTACACATGAAAAACTTGATGATTCCTGCGCTGGCGTTATTTTTATCGGCGGCGGCGCAAGCAGACGACAGTCCGTTATGGATGCGTTACTGTGCGATCTCCCCGGACGGGCAGACGATCGCGTTTTCTTACCAAGGGGATATCTACACGGTCCCTTCTTCCGGAGGGAAAGCCCGGCAGTTGACAACACATCCGGCTCATGACACCCGTCCGGTCTGGTCGCCCGACGGACAAAAAATAGCCTTTGCCTCCAACCGTAGCGGTAACTTCGATGTATTCCTCATGAATAAGGAGGGAGGGGAACCCAAGCGGCTCACCACCCACTCCACAAACGAATATCCCACGACCTTTAAGGATAACGGACACATCTTGTATCTGGCCAACATATTGCAAGATGCCAAGGATATCCAATTCCCCGGCACCCGCTTTATGCAAGTCTATGAGATAAGCACGGACGGAGGAAGGCCGGATTTATATTCTTCGTTATACATGGAGAATATAGCCCTCAGCAAGGATGGCAGTAAGCTATTATACAATGACTATAAAGGTTACGAGGACCCTTGGCGCAAGCATCATCAGTCTTCTATCACCCGTGATATCTGGTTATGTACGCTTGGAAAAGACCGCTCTTTCCAGAAAGTAACCACTTTTGGCGGTGAGGATCGTAATCCTGTATGGGCTGCGGATGGGGCGTCTTTCTATTACCTAAGCGAGGAGAAAGGAAGCTTTAACATCTTCAAGAAAGATTTGGCAGGCAACAGCGAGAAACAAATCACGACGCATACCACCCACCCCGTGCGTTTCCTTACCTCCGATAATTCCGGGACTCTATGCTATAGTTACGACGGCGAGATCTATACCGTTAAGGAAGGTCAGAAACCTGCCAAGGTGAATATCCAGATCGTCGCGGATAAGATCGAGAACGACGTGATCCATCGTCTTCTGACCGATGGAGCTACGGATATCGCCGTCTCCCCGAATGGAAAAGAGGTAGCGTTTATCACTCGTGGCGATGTTTACGTAACTTCTATTGAATACGAGACGACTCGTCAAATCACGAACACGCCACAACAAGAGCGCAATATAGATTTCAGCCCCGACGGACGTTCATTGGTATATTCCGCCGAACGGGAAGGAACATGGGGAATCTACGAAAGTAAACTTACACGTGACGAAGATAAGCAATTCACGTACGCCCCGGAATTGAAAGAGGAGCCTCTTGTCGTCTCCGGACAAACCTCGTTCCAACCCTTATACTCTCCGGATGGTAACGAGGTGGCTTTCCTTGAGAACCGCACCACCTTACGTGTTATCAACCGAAAGACCAAGCAGGTCCGCACCGTATTGGACGGGAAATACCTCTATTCGTATAGCGATGGAGACCAGCATTTCCAATGGTCGCCAGACAGCAAGTGGTTCTTGGTAGATTACATCTCCGTCGGAGGATGGAACAATACGGATATCGCCCTCGTGAAAGCGGACGGTAGCGGCGAGGTAACGAACCTGACGGAAAGCGGTTATTCGGATGGCGACGCGAAATGGGTATTAGACGGTAAGGCCATGATCTGGTCCTCCGACCGTGCCGGTTTCCGCAGCCACGGTAGCTGGGGTGCTGAGCGGGATGTGTACATCATGTTCTTCGACGGTGAGGCTTACGATAAATTCCGCCTCAGTAAAGAAGAACTGGCCTTGGTAGAAGCGGATGAAAACAAAGATAAGGACGAGGATAAGACATCCGATAAAGATTCCGATAAGAAAAAAGAGGATAAGGATAAGCCTGTAGCCCCCTTGAAGTTTGATTTGGAGAACCGCAAGGACCGGATTATTCGCCTGACCGCTAATTCATCCTCATTGGGAGACGCCGTACTCGCCCCGAAAGGAGATAAACTATATTATTGCGCCGCTTTCGAGAAAGGCTTTGATTTATGGGAACACGACTTGAAGGAAAAGTCCACTAAATTACTGCTCAAGAATGTCGGTCGAGGCACTCTATTCGCCGATAAGAAAGTAGAGAACCTCTATCTTACCGCCGGCGGCAAACTGAAAAAGATAGAGTTGAAGGATAGCAAGGAAAAACCGATCGCTTTCAAGGCCGAGTTCGCTTATCGTCCGGCAGAGGAGCGTGCTTATATCTTCCATCACGCTTGGCGTCAAGTCTTGGATAAGTTCTATGATCCGACACTCCGGGGCATGGATTGGAAAGGGTATGAGACCGCTTACGCCCGTTTCCTTCCGCATATCAACAACAATTTTGATTTCCAAGAGATGCTTTCCGAGCTATTGGGCGAGTTGAACGGCTCCCATACGGGCGCTCGTTACAATCCGGGACTAACCGGGCCGGAAACCGCCAGCCTAGGCGCTTTCTTCGATAACGCATACACGGGCGACGGATTGAAGATCGAGGAAATCATCGCCAAGGGCCCGCTGACATTGGCCGACAGCCAGATAAAGAAAGGCTGTATCATCGAGAAGATAGACGGAACACCGATAAAGAAAGACGCCGATTATTATCCACTGCTAAGCGGTAAAGTCGGTAAGAAAGTAATGCTTTCTGTCTATGATCCTACCAGCAAACAGCGTTTCGAGGAACAGGTAAAAGCGATCAGTAACGGAGAGCAATCGAACCTCCTTTATAAAAGATGGATCGAGAATTGCCAAGAAACCGTAGATAAATTATCGAACGGGCAAATCGGGTATGTACATGTAAGAGGTATGAACAGCGAGAGTTTCCGCGAGGTCTATTCCGCCTTATTAGGCCGTTGCCGGAATAAGAAAGCCGTGATCGTGGATACCCGCCATAACGGAGGTGGCTGGTTGCATGATGATCTAGCTACCTTATTGAGCGGCAAGGAGTATCAGCGCTTCGAGCCTCGCGGACAATACATCGGTAGCGATCCTTACAATAAGTGGACCAAACCGTCCTGTGTCTTGATGTGCGAGGATAATTATTCGAACGCTCATGGTTTCCCTTGGGTTTATAAGACCTTAGGTATCGGCAAGCTGATCGGCGCCCCGGTTCCGGGAACCATGACAGCCGTATGGTGGGAAACGCAAATCGATCCGACCTTGGTGTTCGGTATCCCGCAAGTAGGCGTGAAAGATATGCAAGGCAATTATCTGGAAAACCAACAATTGCAACCGGATGTCGAGGTGTACAATACTCCCGAGGCACAGCTCTCCGGCGAGGACACGCAATTAAAAAGAGCGGTAGAAGTGATGCTGCAAACTGTAAAATAGCTTTTCTAGGCCTCGGAAATGACTTTTCAACCTTGTAAAATGCTTTCCGAGGCCTAGAAATGACCTTTCAACCTTGTAAAATGCCTTCCGAGGCCTCGGAAACGACTTTTCAACCTTGCAAAATGCCTTCCGAGACCTCAGAAACGACTTTTCAACCTTGCAAGGTGGTTTCCGAGATCTCGGAAGCCTCTTTCACTCACATCGAACAGAAGAAAGAAACGAAAAACGGAACCGTGAAGTCCACCAAGATCCCGTGAAAGATAGAGACAAAGACCAAATCCTTTCCGCAATAACGGGTGATGATCGGCAATGTCGTATCCATCGTAGTAGCTCCTCCCGCGCAGATCGGAGATAGCCTTCCGAAATATCTAACGAACAACGGAGCGCCCAGCAAGGCGAATATCTCACGGATAATATTAGCGATCAAGGCGATCGTTCCTAACTCCGCCGCCAATTGAGCCCCCAGCGTCGGTTCTTTTAGCTCTGTTATCAAGATGGAGGATAATGAATAATAGGCGAAACCGCTTCCGACCGCCAAACAATCGAACACGCTCCATTTGGTAAGAGCAAGGCTGATCAAGGCCGAGAAGCTCAACGTCCCGATAATAGTAGCCAGAGGCACCAATAAGAGTTTCGGCCGTATACTCGATAAAATATCTTTCAGCTTCTTATCGCTTCCTATGCTAATCCCTACTTGAAACATCAAGAGGTAAAGTACATAAACCGTTATATCATTCTCGATAATGACCCCGGGCAGATAACCGCTCCATCCCAGCAAGCACCCCAAGGCAAAGAAGCCCACGACGATCAAACTCCCTTTCATCCCCGGCTCCTTTCCTTAAAAAAGAAATGATAAACTCCCCACGCCGCCAAGACGCTACCCAACGTACCGGCCGAAGCGATCAACAAGGCTTGCCCGCCCAACGTCGTAAGATTATTCACGATAGACTCATTGGCCCCTACCGAAATTCCCAGCAGGAACAAAAGAAGAAGAATTGTATAAGAAATAGGCTTACCGATCTTTTGCAGCAATTCTACTTTACGAAAGAAATACCCGACGGCAATGCCGCAGAACATGATTCCGATTACTGTAAACATCCCTTTGTAGTTTTTGCCGCGAAGTTAACAGAAACTCACAGTACCACAAAGCGGCTACTTCTTCGTTTTCTTGAATTTCACGGGAATCTGCATACCTCCGGCGTCGGCCATTCCCTCTAACTTATTTCCTTTCTGGGTCATAGTTAAATCTACAGGCGTTCCATCCACATAAAAAGAACTGGTATAGGTATCTCCTTTCGCCTTGATATCGTTTATCTCCAAGGTACTACCTTGTATATTCACTTTAGCGGTCAACTTGCCGTTCTCTTGCTTTATCTGCAAACTGCCATCTTGATATCCATACGGAGCGTCGGGGGCAGAGAAGGACCAATCGCCTACGAGCTTACTGAGATCAGCGGCTTTATCCTGCGCCGAGATCGCGATACAAAACAAAAGGCATAAAAGGGTGGTAAAGACTTTCTTCATGTTCGTTCCCATAATCTTATGAATTAAATGAGTAATAGATTTAAATAACGTTCCAAATGTAGTGATTAATTTTCGATCTTCCGAGATATGTTCCAATATACGAGCATCAAAATCTTTCCCCAAGGGAGGCAATGCCTCGGCCTCATGAGATACGAACCAAGCCTTATAGGGCAATAAGTCGGGAGGTATCACCGCTGAGGAGAAAAACCGGCGTAATTCCCGCTCTTCCTCCACGGATGTGGCGCATTCCCAATATTTATCCAGCAACTTATTTATTCGTTGATAGTCCATACACGATCCATAAACAGATTACCTTACCGCATACCGCTCCATCCTTTCCTTATCTCCGGAATAGGTTTCCCTCAATGCCAGATTACGCGCTACCATCATGCAATAGGAAGGTAAGTTCTCAATGACAATCCAGCTATCCCGGTCTTCCCAAACCTTAAGCAGGGCTTCCTGAACGATCTGCTCAGACTGCTCCACGTCTCCGGTAATCCGGAAAACAACCCGGAAAAGGTTGTTCTTCAGCGGCAATATCTTTGTCGTAAATTCGTTTGTTCCCATACTTTTTTTATCTATAAGACGAGCCAAGCCCGAAAAAGGTTGCAGATTTTAAAGGGAAATTTCCAATATTCCCCCAAAGCCATTATCTTTGTGACAGATGATTGATAATTCGCTTATTACAAACTAAATCAATAATAACAGTGAAAAGAACGATCTTATTTTTTCAGGCCGCTCTTGCCTGCCTGCTGGTAGGATGCAAGCAAGCGCCGGGGTCGCCGCGACTACAAGATGAGGTGAGGTATGTAGACCCATTCATCGGAACCGGGTTCCATGGACACACATTCCCCGGAGCTACCCGTCCGTACGCGATGGTACAACTAAGCCCGGATACCCATATCTTAGGATGGGACGCGAGCAGCGGTTACCATTATGACGACGACCATATCTATGGATTCAGCCACACGCATCTTTCTGGTACGGGTATCGGCGATCTGGGTGACGTAGCTTTATTACCTTTCTCCGGTGGAGATTCCATCAAACCGGTAGCTACCTTCAAGAAAGATACTGAGAAAGCGACACCGGGGTATTATGCCGTACGCTTGGATAACTTTGGCATCAACGTGGAATTGACTTCTACGGATCGTGTAGGTTTCCATAAATATACATACGACAATCCCAAAGAACGTCGTGTCCTGCTTGACTTAGGGCATATCCTTCAACCGAACTGGGGACATAAGCTGATCGGTAACCAATATTTACTTGTAAACGACTCCACGGTGGAAGGTACCGTGAAGACACAAGGTTGGGCACATTTCCACTCCATGTCCTATCGGATTACTTTCTCGGAACCGATCGAGACCGTATACCAATACATGGACGGGAAATTACGTAAGGACTCCTTGTTCTTGCGCCTGAATACGGCGGAAGATTTGAAGTTCCATTACAAATTCTCTGAAAAGGCACAACCGCTTTATGTAAAAGTAGCCTTATCCGTAGTCGATCCGGAAGGCGCCGAGAAGAATCTCGAGGCAGAATTGCCCGGATGGGATTTCGATAAGACCCGTGAGGAATCAACGCATATTTGGAACGAGGCGTTAAACTTGATCCAGATCGAGGCAGATCCGAAAGTCATGGTCAATTTCTATACGGCGCTCTACCATACCATGATCGCCCCCTTCGCTTATCAAGACGTGGACGGGCGTTATCTGGGCATGGACAAGAAAGTGCATACCGCCGAACCGGGTTACGTAAATTATTCCGTATTCTCCTTGTGGGATACGTTCCGTGCGCTTCATCCGTTAATGACAATCATTAATCCGGACTTAGCGACAGATTGGGGTAAGGTACTCGTGCAAGGTTATAAAGAAGGTGGAATATTACCCAAATGGCCTTTAGCCTCTAGTTATACAGGTTGTATGGTAGGATATCCGGCCGTCTCGGTCCTCGCCGATCTTGTAGCGAAAGATTTAGCGGAAGGTGATATGAGCACGTGGGCGGAAGCCGGCGCACGTTCTTCCGTTTACCGTGAGGATCTTGCCGAGAAGTTCAAAGGAACCCGTGAGTTGGATCTGATCACGATGCACCCTTACTATAAGGAGAAATATGGTTTCGTCCCCGCCGACTCTGTTCCCGAATCCGTATCGTGGGGATTGGAGATGGCATACGAGGATTGGTGTATCTCCCAAATCGCCAAGAAGGCAGGCAACATGGAGTTGGCGAATGAGTATGCCAAGAAAGCCGAATACTACAAACGCTATTTAGATCCCGAGACGAAGATGATGCGTCCGGTAATGGGCGACGGTTCTTTCCGTACTCCATTCAACCCTCGCTATTCTTCGCATATGAAAAGCGACTATACCGAAGGGAATGCCTTCCAATGGAGTTTCTTCGCACCACATGATATGGATAACTTCATCGCCGCTATCGGTGGCAAGAAAGAGCTGGAAACACGTTTAGACACCTTATTCACCACCTCTTCCCAGATTGACGGGGCGGAAGCCTCCGGAGATATTACCGGCTTGATCGGCCAATACGCTCATGGAAACGAGCCGAGCCACCATATGGCCTATCTTTATAACTGGACAGATTCTCCATGGAAAGGGCAAGGGTATTTAGATTATATCATGCAGAATTTCTACACGAACGAACCGGATGGTATCATCGGTAATGAGGATTGCGGACAGATGTCTGCTTGGTATGTCATGAGCGCCCTAGGTTTCTATCAGGTAAGTCCGGGTATTCCGGTTTACACATTGGGCCGTCCGATGGTAAATAAGGCTTCTATGCACGTAAAAGGCGGTATTTTCGAGATCGTGGCGACCAACAATAATCCCGCCAATAAATACGTTAAAGAAGTCAAGCTAAACGGTAAAGTCCTAGAGACTCCTTTCATCAGCCACTCCGATATCATAAATGGAGGTAAGCTTGAGTTTATCATGACCGATCAACCGGTAAAATAAATTCATATAAAGAAACATAAAAACAAAGGGCGAATCAGTACACTGGTTCGCCCTTTATCTTATATTTGCCCTCAAACGATTAAATTGAAAAGCTATGTTACTCACAACAACTAACACGATCGAAGGAAAAGAAATTACCCAGTACTTCGGAATCGTATCCGGTGAAACGATCATCGGAGCGAATGTATTCAAAGATTTCTTCGCAGGCATCCGGGATATTGTCGGAGGACGTGCAGGTTCTTACGAGAGTGTCTTACGCGAAGCGAAAGAAACGGCCTTGAAAGAAATGAGCGATCATGCGGCACGAATGGGCGCAAACGCTGTAATCGCCGTAGATCTAGATTATGAGACCGTAGGAGGAAGCGGAAGCATGCTGATGGTTACCGCCGCCGGGACAGCCGTACGCTACCAATAATCCCCAAAATGAAATACTTTGGAGCCGGATTAAGCGAATCACATAAAGAACTAAACCGCATTATCCGTAAACCGGAATTAATAGAGCAAACCAAGGAGCTCTTTCTTGAGATTCATGGAAAATTACACCTCTCTGTGGTGTCTGGTAATGAGAGAAACGAGGTCGATGAGCTAGTCGGAGATTTAAGAGAGGATGAATATGCCATTATGCCTACAGCGAAAGATGAAACCATCGCTTGGGTATTATGGCATATCAGCAGAATTGAGGATCTGACCATGAATATATTAGTTAACGGGGAAAAGCAGATCTTCAATGAAGACTGGCAAACCCGAATGAATTCCCCTATCAGAGACACAGGAAATGCCTTATCTGATAACCAGATTATTCAGCTAAGCAAAAGTCTACGTATTCAAGAACTCTTAGAATACAGGAATGAAGTAGGACGAAAAAGCAGAGAAATCATCCGAACCTTATCTCCCGATGATATACGTCGCAAAATCCCAACTCAAAGGATAAGCCGGATATTAGAAGAAGGTGGTATCACAAATCATGAAGATTCGATTTGGTTGCTTGATTTCTGGGCTAAAAAAGATATAGCTGGTATTTTATTAATGCCTCCTACCAGACATGTCATGTTACATCTAAATGACTGTTGTAAATGGAAGCTAGCAATAAGAGGCAGACATCATTGAAAATTAAACGGCTGGTGTATATACCAAAAAAAAGGAGCCAATCTTTCGACTGACTCCTTTCACCTAAGACGGCGGCTACCT
>ERZ809074.3520-NODE-3520-length-14579-cov-25.960617_pt1 | contig 14579 bp, 10 predicted proteins | sample MGYA00520795_ERZ809074 | MGnify/ENA primary metagenome ERZ809074 (study PRJEB31570, sample SAMEA3212989) | Homo sapiens | biome: human-gut; feature: human gut; material: fecal | place: Sweden | collected 2011 ...
CCAACCTTCAGGTTAGCATCCAGTGCATCCCAAGGATGCGGAGTGAGTTGCTTCAAGCCGAGAGCGATACGCTTCTTCTCATCATCGAAGTCAAGGATAACGACGTTGAGTTTCTGGTCGAGTTCAACCACTTCTTTCGGATCGCTAACACGGCCCCAAGAAAGGTCTGTAATGTGAATCAAACCATCTACGCCACCCAAGTCGATAAATACACCATAGGAAGTGATATTCTTAACGGTACCTTCGAGAACTTGTCCTTTTTCGAGTTTACCGATGATTTCCTTCTTCTGTTGTTCCAGTTCGGCTTCGATAAGAGCCTTGTGGGAAACAACCACATTCTTGAATTCCTGGTTGATCTTAACAACCTTGAATTCCATAGTTTTGCCAACGAATACATCGTAGTCGCGGATAGGCTTCACGTCGATTTGAGAACCCGGCAAGAAAGCTTCGATGCCGAATACGTCTACAATCATACCACCCTTTGTGCGGCACTTGATGTAACCCTTGATAATTTCTTCGTTTTCCAAAGCTGCGTTTACGCGATCCCAAGAACGGGTAGCACGAGCTTTACGGTGAGACAGAACGAGCTGTCCTTTCTTGTCTTCCTGGTTTTCGATGTATACCTCAACAGTATCACCAACCTTCAGTTCAGGATTGTAACGGAATTCACTCATCGGAATGATACCGTCTGATTTGTAACCGATGTTCACAACTACTTCACGCTTGTTCATTGCGATTACGGTTCCATCAACTACCTCGCGGTCGTTAACCTTGTTCAACGTATTGTCATACGCCTTTTCCAGTTCTTCGTGGCTTGCACTGGCTACTGATTCGCCGTTCTCATAAGCATCCCAGTTGAAGTCTTCAATAGGAGCTACATTCTTTAAATTTTCCATTAATAAATAAATTGTTTAACTCGTTAATTAAGTGAGACTTTATGTTGACTCATTGTAAATCGGGCGCAAAGATAGAAGTATTTTCTTGAACTACAAAACAAAAAGCATTCAAAACAGCAGTGGAATAATCAATTAAAGAATAAAAAAAATGTTACCTTTGCATCGTTTCATTTATACATAATCTCAATAATTTATCATGAAAAAGATAATCGCATGCATTTCCATCATTTGCTATACATTATTATGTTATAGCCAAAATCAGACAACGGACAACAACTACCGTACGCAAAAGAACATTTCCTATCTTCATCCCGGCGAAAAGGACAGTTATAAGCTGGAGCGTTGTAAGCTCGACCTCCATTATCCTACTGATAAAAAAGGATTTGCCACCCTTATCTGGTTCCACGGCGGAGGACTGGAAGCCGGAGAAAAACATTTTCCGAAGGAGTTCCTGGAGCAAGGCTACGCCGTGATAGCCGTAAACTACCGACTCAGCCCGCGTGCCCAAAATCCTGCCTACACGGAAGATGCCGCAGAGGCCGTTGCTTGGACTTTCGAGAATATAGAAGAATTCGGAGGAGACAAAGACAAAATATACATAGCCGGTCATTCAGCCGGTGGTTATCTCTGTCTGATGCTCAATCTGGACAAGAGTTACCTGGCAAAGTGGAATATTGATGCCAACAGCCTGGCAGGCGCTTTCCCCATCAGCGGACAGACCACCACTCATTATACCATCCGCAAAGAACGCGGGCTGCCTTCCGACACTCCGATTATAGATAAATATGCTCCTTCCAATAACGTAAGAAAAGACGCTTCACCCATGATACTTATCACTGGCGACAAAGAGTTGGAGATGCTGGCACGCTATGAGGAAAACGCCCATTTATATGCCCTCCTCAAAGCACTGGGACAAAAAACCACCCTCTATCAGATGGAGGGATTTGACCACGGTACGGTGGCCGCTCCCGCATGTACCTTGATAAACAGCTATATGAAGAAGGCAGGCAAGAAGTAACCACTACCCTTGCCTTTCTTTTATATATGCCAATGCCGCTCCTATTGCTGTTCTATATTCAGCATAGGGCGGTATATGAAAATGTACATGATAGATGGCTTCCATTTTAGAAAACACCTCCCGGCACTGGGGCAGTTGGGTGAGATTTCCTATCAGAACGAAATCCTTGATAGGACTGTTCAAAGCTGACAGTACAGCAGCTCCTCCAATGGTTTGAAGTACCGTATAAATTATACCGCAGGCAATATCTTCTTGAGAAGCATTGCTATCTGCTTTCCCGAAAAGAGAGGCGGTAGCACTCACTGGCAAGTCAGGCAAAGCAGTGTTGCAAATATCACCTATCTGCAAGTTGACACGAGTTACATCCCCTTTCTCAGCCAACTCGGACACCTGATGAATATCATGAGTTTTCAACAGCAACCTCGATAATCCCTGCAAGGTACCTCCACCAATCCCCAAGCCGCCAATATGCTGCACCTTGTCTCCGTCTATTTTCACAAAAGAAGTGCCGGTACCCATGCTGACTACAATCAGTTGGTCTATATCCGTTGCATGTCTAGCTCCCAAACCATTGGCAATAAACTCATCCGTTTTGCGAGTAGGCAGTCCATATAGAGGGCTGTTGACAAATGCGCTTCCCACTCCCGTCAGCATCACCTGCTCCACATCGGCCAGCTGTATACCATTGTCATAAATATACTTACCGAATGCTCCGAATAAGGAAGTCACCGGGTCGGTAGCCGTAATAAACATTGGAGACTGTATCTGTTCTCCATTGATTCCAACGATTTTCGTGGTACTTCCACCCACATCTATTCCTATTACTATACCCATAGCTCCAAGTAATTTGCAGCAAAGTTACAAAAGAATCAATAATTGACAATTGATTAATGTGATAATGTGCCAATATGCTAATTGGCTAATTGGCTGCGCTATGTTTATGCTACGCCATCACGTCCTGGTCATTGACACATTGGCACATTAATCACATTACCACATTGCTATCTGTTAAACAGTTCGAAGGTAAATTTGCAACCTATTTCCTGATACTTCCAGTTTGCAAAGCTGGCAAACAAGCCAAAGTCAAATATATGTGTACCAATGCCATACCCTACTTCCAGATAAGGTTTCAAGTGAGGAACCACCAATGCATTCAGATACAGACGTTCATTCAATACATATTGGGTATATTTCATCAGATGGCGGAGCAGGAGGAAAGGCGCTTCATAGGTAAGGTGTCCGCGGATATATTTACGGGAAGAGTTATACCAGCGGCCGTCCAGCAACTGGAACACCCCGCCAATATCATCACTCCAACCCATAGGAAGATTGGAACGCCGCAAATTGGCAAAGTCCACAAAGTACAGTTCCTTCTGATTGGTAAACTCTCCCCAACCAAAACGCCAATAAATATCACGCATCAAGCCCAAAGAAACCTGATGCTGCAAATCAATCTCTACACGCTCGTACGAACCACTGCTCTGCAACACTCCACTGAGTCCCCGCTCCCAATCTACTGAGATGGAAGGATACTTGGAATGAAGATTTACTTTACGGTCGCCATTCATATAATAGTATTGTCCCGGAGTCCAGGTGAGGCGGACGCGGGGAGCAAAACTATTATAGGTATGGCGGAACTTGTTCAGGATATTCGGGTCAAAATTCGGAAAGAAGGATGAACCTCCGGAACCGGCACGGGTGGCCGACTTGGTAGGCGGCATGCTCGGGTAGTTCAGTTCAAACCGGGAGCGGTTCACTTCCGTACGTCTGTGCATGGATACACCCACTTCCAGCGACAGACCGTTTACTATTTCCCAGCTATGACGCAGATTCAGATACAAATCCTTGAAATAATCCAAGTGTATCTGGTTGAAGTCAAAAATACTGTCGGGGATGGCTTTCAGGTCGTCCAGCACATCACTGCTGTAAATCCGGTTACCGTTACCAAACTCCAGATGCAATGCTGCACGCTTACGGGGCCAATAATCAAAATCGGACCTCACCCTCCAGTAAAACTCTTTTTCCTTAAAATTATAACCTATCCGGGGAACGATGCGCAGCAGGCGATCACCGGTAAAAATACGGTTGTACTTGAACTCCTGCCGATACGAAATTCCATGCTTGCCGCTATAGCTCAAAAGAAAAGGATTGATTAGTGGTGAACAGCGCACACTCCCCAATTTATCAAGGTCTACCGTATAGCGACTGATCAATGCATCTCCAATCTGCCCCCAAAACTCCAAGTTCTTATTCACCGGTTTCTTTTTCCGGGCGAGCGTATCCCGACGCAAGAAGAAATCCTGATACAGTGTCTCCTCATGCGGAGTCAAAGGAATGGGACGCAAAGTTTTAAAGTAAGCAGTATCACGTAGATAAGCATTCGTATCAGTACGCAACGTGTATGAATCGGACAAGTCATATTTACTTTTCTTCACCGACCTCCGTATATCACTGCCAGAAGTTTTCTGAATGATGTTCTTATAATCGAGTACAGCTTCATAAGTGCCATCTACCACATTTCCCAAAAAACGAAACGTTGCATCCACATCATACTGCAACGGAAGAAATTCGTCCGAATCGCCCACATTACCCATCTTCACCAGATTATTGAACCGCACCATCTCATTACGTCCGGAAAAACGCATCTCGCGTACACTCCACACGTTATCACTCACAATCAGATAACCGCCCACCAGCTGAAAGCTTTTGCTTTTTGGCATAAAACGGATTTTATACTGAAGGGCATGCCGTTCCCCCATCACCGTATCAATCCGATAGGTATAATATTTTTTGGCATTGGGTGCTAAAGGAGAGAGTAGTTTGTCATATAATAAGGTAGAAGAATAGATGTTGATGTGAAAATATTCCGGCAGCCGTCCGTCCATTTCCCAAAACTCGGAAGCAGTACCGACACTTGCCTTTACCTTCTGGTCATAGATGTCGGGAGCAGTAAAATGCAAATCGCTATAAGTTTCCATCATATATTCCCGCACCCCTTTCTTGGGCCGGAACATGGAAGGGATGTAGCGGAGAATATGATTCTTCTTACGGATATTCACCCAGCCCTTTATGTAAAGCTCAGCCTTGTAACTTTCAATAATACGTTCATAAAGGGGGGCAAAGAAGATGACTTTCTCCATGATGGAGTCTGCCGAACTCACATGTTTGTCAACCGGATAAGATACACGCTCCGCCCCTGCCTTCTGTACAAAAGAAAACAAGAAGCAAATCCAAATCCATATAAACAACAAACGTTTCAACCGCAATTTCTCCTTATAGAATCGGGACAAATATACGGAAGAATTTGTGTAATGCAAAAACATGTTCCATAAAGAAGCGGGAATGACACTTGTGACACCCTTTATTATAAAACATATGTTACGCGCGAGAGACAATAATACACAAGCACACATAGTTTGTGCGAGATAAATACGAACCTATATTAATTGTTATAAAAAGGGTGCCACAAGTGTCATGTACAGAATGATTCGTAATTGTGACACATGAAAATTACTAATCACGACGCACTAAGATTACTAATCGTGATGCGGAAAGATTACTAATCATGGCATGTAACAAACGCAAGCTTTTGGTCGTTTTTCCATAACAAGCAGACTTTTTTAGGGGGTCTATTCTCAAAAAACACTAATATTTTCGAGAATACCCCCTAAAAAAGAGGGGGTAGTTCAGAAAAAACATGTATTTTTGCGCCCAACAACCAATAAAAGGAGAGACTTATATGTCAAAAATGCGATTTTTTGCTTTGCAAGAACTTGCCAATCGGCAACCTCTTGAAGTGACCACCCCTTCAAACAAACTGTCCGACTACTACGGCAGCCATGTCTTCGACCGTAAGAAAATGCAGGAATACCTGCCTCGTGAAGCCTACAAAGCCGTGACCGACGCCATCGAAAAAGGCACTCCCATCAACCGCGAAATGGCAGACCTGATTGCCAACGGCATGAAAAGTTGGGCAAAGTCCCTCAACGTCACCCACTACACGCACTGGTTCCAGCCTCTGACGGACGGAACAGCCGAGAAACATGACGGCTTCATCGAATTCGGAGAAGGAACGGAAGTGATTGAACGTTTTTCCGGCAAACTGCTCATCCAGCAGGAACCGGATGCATCCTCTTTCCCCAACGGGGGTATCAGAAACACATTCGAAGCACGAGGATATACTGCTTGGGATGTTTCCTCACCTGCCTTTGTGGTAGATACCACACTTTGCATCCCCACTATCTTCATCTCTTATACCGGCGAAGCGCTCGACTACAAGACTCCATTGCTCAAAGCCTTGGCAGCCGTAGACAAAGCAGCGACAGACGTATGCCAGTTGTTCGACAAGAATATCACACGCGTTTATACCAATTTAGGCTGGGAACAAGAATATTTCCTCGTCGACTCGGCACTGTACAATGCCCGCCCGGACCTTTGTCTGACCGGACGTACCCTGATGGGACACTCCTCGGCCAAAGACCAGCAGCTGGAGGACCACTATTTCGGCTCCATCCCCCCACGTGTCACAGCTTTTATGAAAGAACTGGAAATCGAATGTCACAAACTGGGTATCCCGGTCAAGACCCGCCATAACGAAGTAGCTCCCAACCAGTTTGAGCTGGCGCCTATCTTTGAGAATGCCAACCTTGCCAACGACCACAACCAGCTTGTGATGGATCTGATGAAACGCATCGCACGCAAGCATCACTTCGCCGTACTGCTTCACGAAAAACCCTACAACGGCGTGAACGGCTCCGGCAAGCACAACAACTGGTCGCTTTGCACCGATACGGGTATCAATTTGTTTGCACCGGGCAAGAATCCGAAAGGAAACATGCTGTTCCTTACCTTCCTGGTAAACGTACTGATGATGGTATACAAAAACCAGAACTTGCTGCGCGCCTCCATCATGAGTGCCGGAAACAGCCACCGTCTGGGAGCCAATGAAGCACCTCCCGCCATTCTGTCCATCTTCCTGGGCAAACAGCTGTCTTCCATCCTCGACGAGATAGCTCGCCAGATAAGCAGCAGCAAGATGACATCGGAAGAAAAGACAACACTGAAATTAGGCATCGGACGTATTCCCGAAATATTACTGGATACCACCGACCGTAACCGTACTTCTCCATTCGCCTTTACCGGCAACCGCTTTGAGTTCCGTGCCGCAGGTTCGTCCGCCAACTGTGCCGCCGCCATGATTGCCATCAATGCAGCTATGGCAAACCAGTTGAACGAATTCAAAGTCTCCATCGACAAACTGATGGAAGAAGGAGTCGGCAAGGATGAAGCCATCTTCCGCATTATGAAAGAGACCATCATCGCCTCCGAGCCTATCCGCTTTGAGGGTGACGGCTACTCCGAACAATGGAAGCAGGAAGCCGCCCGCCGTGGGCTGACCAACATCTGCCACGTTCCCGAAGCCCTGATGCACTACATGGATAACCAGTCCCGTTCCGTACTCATCGGCGAACGTATCTTCAACGAAACGGAGCTTGCCTGCCGCCTGGAAGTAGAACTGGAGAAATACACCATGAAGGTACAGATAGAAAGCCGTGTGCTGGGCGACCTTGCCATCAACCACATCGTACCGACTGCCGTTATCTACCAAAACCGTCTGCTGGAAAATCTCCGTGGCCTGCGCGAGACCTTCTCTCCCGAAGAATACGAAGTCCTCAGTGCCGACCGGAAAGAGCTTGTACGCGAAATTTCCAAGCGCGTAACAGCCATCAAGGTACAAGTACGCGAAATGACCGAAGCCCGCAAAGTAGCCAACCACATGGATAACTACAAAGACAAGGCTTTCGCTTACGAAGAAACCGTACGCCCTTATCTGGAAAGTATCCGTGACCACATCGACCACCTTGAGATGGAAATTGATGATGAAATCTGGCCGCTTCCGAAATATAGGGAGCTGCTGTTTACAAAGTAGGCCTCTCCCTAGCCCCTCCCCCGTAGGGAGGGGGATAGAGATACTACGATAAACAATTAAGTTACTACGATTTACGATTTGACGGTTTACGGTTGGAGTTACTCATACAATCATAAACCCACCTGCTAATGAGCAGTTGTTTAACAATACAAACTTCAATCGTAAATCGTCTAATCGTAAATATATAGATTTTCCTTTATCTCCCCCCCTACGACATCTTTTTGTCATATTTGTGCAATATTTAATTTTTTCTTTTTACATTTGTGCTGTATAACACAGTTTTGCAGCAGTTATGGTAAAAGTAAACTTGTCTGATATTAATGTTCCGGAGTTGATTGCAGATATATGGTCTCCCTTGAATGACGAACAACGGGAATTCCTCGCCAACCACTTCACACTCCAGAACTACAAAAAAAACGAAGTCATCCATTGCGAAGGCGAGACACCTACGCATTTGATGTGTCTGCTGAGTGGAAAGGTCAAAATCTATAAAGACGGAGTCGGTGGTAGAAGCCAGATTATCCGTATGATTAAACCTGTCGAATATTTCGGTTACCGCCCTTACTTTGCAAAAACAGACTATGTCACGGCAGCATCTGCATTCGAGCCGTCTCTTGTTTGCCAAATCCCCATGACTGCCTTGATGACTCTGCTCACACAAAACAACGACCTTGCCATGTTCTTCATCAAGCAATTGTCCGTTGACTTGGGCATTGCCGATGAACGCACTGTAAACCTGACGCAGAAACATATCCGCGGAAGACTCGCAGAATCCCTACTATTCCTCAAAGAAAGTTATGGTTTGGAGGAAGACGGCTCCACCTTGAGTATCTATCTCTCGCGTGAAGATCTGGCCAATTTGTCAAACATGACCACTTCCAACGCCATACGTACGTTGTCACAGTTTGCCACAGAACGGTTAATCACCATCGACGGGCGTAAAATCAAAATCATAGACGAAGAAAAGCTGAAGAAAATCAGCAAGATAGGATAAGGAATAAGTGACAAGGGATAAGCGATTAGGGGTTAGCATAATAAAAACACATTGTTGCCATCCTAACCCCTAATCACTAATCACTAAATCAGTCCTTTCGCAGACAAATATCTTTCCGCTTCAATGGCTGCCTGGCAACCAGTTCCGGCAGCGGTGATGGCTTGACGATAGTGAGGATCAGCAACGTCTCCGGCGGCGAATACGCCCGGCACTTTGGTACGCGGTGTTCCCGGCTCGGTGACGATATAACCTACTTCGTCCGTATCTACATAAGGTTTGAAAATATCTGAGTTGGGTTTATGGCCGATAGCCAGGAAGAAACCGTCAATAGCCACATCATAGCGCTTCTCATCAGGTTCACCCATACGCTGTACCAAATGTACACCTTCCACACCGTTCTCTCCAAACAAGCCTACGGCATTATGTTCGAACAGTACTTCAATCTTGTCATGCTTCATCACACGCTCCTGCATAATCTTGGAAGCGCGGAGATAAGGTTTGCGGACAATCAGATAAACCTTGGCAGCCAGTCCGGCAAGGTAAACAGCTTCCTCGCAGGCAGTATCTCCACCCCCTACAACAGCTACCGTTTTCTTGCGGTAGAAGAAACCGTCACAAGTGGCACAAGCGCTGACACCCATTCCCGCATATTTCTTTTCATCCTCCAGCCCCAGATACTTCGCAGCGGCACCTGTAGCAATAATCAGCGTTTCAGCCTCAATCATCTTTTCGTCATCAATCGTAATCTTGTAAGGTGCTTCAGCAAGATTGGCTGCGGTAGCAACTCCATAACGCAAATCTGCACCAAAACGTTCGGCTTGCTTCCGCAGGTCTTCCATTAATTCCGGACCTCCGATACCTTGGGGATAACCGGGGAAATTCTCCACATCAGTAGTGGTTGTCAACTGGCCACCGGGCTGCAATCCTGCATAAAGTACCGGTGAAAGATTGGCACGGCCTGCATAAATAGCGGCAGTATAGCCGGCAGGACCCGAACCGACAATCAGACATTTTACTTTTTCTGTTTCCATCATTATATTATTTACTATTTGACTATTTACAATTTACTATTTAGCGCATGTCGATGACTTCAGCCGTGGGATAGGCTTTTTTGTCAAAGACAAAGAAACTATCCGGATAGGATTGTCCGGTCTGGTAGTTATTAATAAGGATAGTAGTCATATACTTACTCCCCCGTGGTGCCAAGTCCACTTGATGCAGACGATACGTATCCTTTGTCACAAACAGATAGACACTTTCAGGGTCTTTCCTCTTGTCGGCAGCAGTCATGGTGATGTAATAAACAGACTTGTCTTGCTTACCACCGACACTGCTCAACTTCAATCTGTATCCCTGCTTGTAGAGGGACAACCAAGCATACGGATTAAGAGTCTGCAATTCCTCCTGCGTAGGTTCCGATACATTCACCTCATCTGCCGAAGCCACATAGCTCCACTGCGTATGTCCGTCAAACCAAGTCTTCATTCCCTCGGTCTCAACCACAAACTTCTCACCTTCCAGATAGAGAACTCCCGCATAAGAGCCCTGTTGTTCGTTCACGGTAAACGCCAGCTTCACCCCTCCCGCTTTCCGAAAGGCTTCGGCTGTACGCTCCAATATATTCTTGGCATCCGGTTGTTGTGCCGACATCGGCACAGCAAACAACAGCAATAGCACACCAAGTAAAAGCTTATCAAGTTTCATCATTCTATAAATAACCATTCCTTATTGCAAATTGTTTAACCGCATTTCCAGGTCGCTCTCATCTATACAGAACACCTCACGCGCCTTGCTGCCTTGCGCCGGTCCCACAATCCCCGCTTTCTCCAACTGGTCCATGATGCGGCCGGCACGATTATAACCGATGGCAAACTTACGCTGAATGAGCGATGTGGAACCCTGCTGGTGAATAACAACGAGACGGGCTGCATCCTCGAACAAAGGATCGAGACGTCCCATATCCACATCCCCCAAATCACCTCCTGCATTTTCATCCACATATTCGGGCAGATAAAAAGCGGTGGGGTAGCCCTGCTGGCGGGCGATGAACTTCGTAATCTCCGCCACTTCGGGGGTATCGATAAAGGCACACTGCACACGCACCGGGTCTGCTCCCTGCAGGAATAGCATATCACCGCGACCTATCAGCTGGTTGGCTCCCGGACGGTCGAGGATGGTACGCGAATCGACCATTGCCGATACACGGAAAGCGATACGCGCCGGGAAGTTAGCCTTAATCGTACCCGTAATGATGTTTGTTGTCGGTCGCTGTGTAGCGATAATCATATGTATACCTACGGCACGCGCCAACTGGGCGATGCGGGCAATGGGCAGTTCCACATCCTTGCCAGCTGTCATAATCAAGTCACCGAACTCGTCGATAACGACTACGATGTAAGGCATGAACTTATGCCCCTTCTCCGGATTCAGACGACGGTTGATGAACTTCTCGTTGTACTCCTTGATGTTGCGCACATGGGCAGCTTTCAGCAAGTCATAGCGGGTATCCATCTCCACACAGATAGAGTTCAAGGTCTGCACCACCTTCGTGACGTCTGTAATGATGGCATCTTCCCCGTCGGGCAATTTTGCGAGGAAGTGATGCTCAATCACGGAGTAGATGCTGAATTCTACTTTTTTGGGGTCTACCAACACAAACTTCAGCTCTGCCGGATGCTTCTTATATAATAAGGAGGTGATGATGGCATTCAACCCCACGGACTTACCCTGACCGGTAGCACCGGCAACGAGCACGTGCGGCATCTTGCACAAATCCACCATAAACACTTCATTCGTAATCGTCTTACCCAGTGCGATGGGCAAGTCGTAAGTAGACTCCTGGAACTTCTTGCTGCCGATAATACTCTGACCGGATACAATCTTCGGATTGGAGTTGGGCACTTCGATACCAATCGTACCCTTTCCCGGAATGGGAGCGATGATACGGATGCCGAGCGCCGAAAGGCTGAGGGCAATATCATCTTCCAGACCGCGTATCTTCGAAATGCGGACGCCCTGCTCGGGAGTGATTTCATACAGCGTCACCGTAGGACCTACCGTCGCCTTAATGGTACTGATTTCTATACCGAAACTACGCAGAGTATTGATAATCTTATCCTTGTTCGCGTTCTGCTCTACCATGTCAATGGTCGGACCATTGTCATCGTAATGCTTCATCAGGTCTATTGTGGGGTAATGATAGTTTTCCAAATCCAGACGGGGATTGTACGGCTCCTTCTCCGTTCCCACATACTCCTCCTCTTCGGCCTTTTCAACCTGGAATGCCGGCTCCTTCTCTACCGGCTGTTCCCGAAAAGGGGGCACCGGCTCCGGTGCAGGAGTCTCAAAAGTCATGGTAACGTCCTCATCCGCAGACTTGGCAGGCTTTATCTTTCCATCACTTCCACCCAAGTCAAGGGTGATTTCATTCAGCGGTTCGTCCTCTTCTTCCTCTATAGCAATCTCCTCCTCCTTTTCAAGAACCTTTTCCGGCTCCGCAGCTTCCGGTGTCGGAGCAGCCGCCTTTTCCTTTGCACCCCAAGAGGTCTTGAACTCTTCCGGCGTTTCACCCTGCACGCTTTCCACCTTCTCCTTACGCTTCAAGAAGCTGAGACTGAACAATCTGCGCAACCAGATGACAGTCCGTGCACTCAGATAGATGAGGAAGCAGATGGCAGTTACCAACAATAGCAGCCATACTCCCGGCACACCGACTTGAGACACAAGCCAGTTGCTGACATTGTATCCGTGCATACCGCCCAGATAGAGGAAAGAGTCCTTGTACTGGTCTACAAACACAAAACCGAAAAATACCGAGAACCACACCAGCATCAACGAACAGCCGATGAACCACTTCCACAAGCGCACCACACGCACCCGCATCAGCTTCAGTCCCGCCACAGCCAGGAACACGAGAATCAGGAAAGACGATACGCCGAAGCAATCATTTATCAGATAGCTGGCCAACTGCGCACCGCGGCTACCGGCGTAGTTCTTCACCCCATTATTGGTGGAAATCAGCTCCTGCGCACTGCCTCCGTCAATGATGCTCTGGTCTGCCGCTCCCGTGAAAAAGAACGACGAAAAGGCGAGCAACAAATAAACCGAAAAGATTACCAGTACCAAGCCGATAACGAAATGAACAGTTTCACTTCTAAATAACGCTGCCACTTTCCCAAAAAACGAGAGTGACAGCTCCGTATCTTTAGCTGTTGAATTTTTCTTTGCCATATTTTTTAAATAACTATTGAGAATTGATTGCAAAAATAATAAAAACTATCCTTCTGCCGCGTTGTTTTCATTCTTTAATTTCTCGTCTGCCGATTATAGGTATTCCTAATCTACAACTGTAGTTTTATCGCATGTTTTACTTACATGCTTGCATGAAATGACATATCGCACTAATTTACAACAAATTGCGCCATGCAAGCAGACCTCATGCAAGCATGCAGGCAGATTTTGCCTACATGACGCAATCCATGCAAGCCCTATACGCATCAACCTACTCTTTTTCCTTCAAAAAATAAATCGGCTGTTTCTGCAACCCTTTGTTTACCAACACATTCTCCTCACAAAGACGACGAATCTGCCGCGTTGCAGTCGTGCGGGTCATGCCGCAAATCGACTGTACAACACTGCGGGTGATGAACTCATTCTTACGTAGATAGTTCACCACTTTTTGCTTCACCTCATCATCCGTCAGCCTCTTTTTCATGAGATTCCGCAATTTCAGCGGCTTTACTTTCAATACTCCTATCTCACTGCGCAACGCCTTGTCCGGTCTGAAAGTGATGTTTTTCAACTTCACCTTAGTACTTTTCCGCTTTGTCTCCAGTGTCACCGGTTCCGTGCAGGTCAGCGTGGGAACAAAGTAACCGATGCCGTCCAAATGAACCTGCCTGCCCTCCCCCAGCTCGCGTCCCACAAAATGCGACAAAGCATCGAGTACCGCCAGTACATCCGTCTCGGTCAGCGAGCAGTATTCTTGTATATGCCTGCGCAGTTCATCGGTCGTTGTGGAGCCGTTCAGTTTAATCCGGGGGTGCAGGGTCAGCTCTTCCCCTTGTTTATCCTTCGTTTTCGGGTTTTCGTACCAATCAAATAAAATTGCCATATTCTTTCCTCCATTTTTAGATTCATTTCTGTTGCTGTCTGCAGGTTTCGCTCATGCAAAGTACCGGCTTTCATTAGGCAGAGCATGGGTCTTCCTTACGCAAAGAAGCGTTCTTCCTTCTGCTGAAAGCTTATCAACAAAAGATGCGCACAGCTGTGGTTCATCTTCTTCATATTTGTGACACACCTTCTTCACAACTATGAGAAAGACATTCCACGACTGTGCGCAACTACAAACTACAGAGGCAAAGATAATGAAAAGCAGGGGGCTTGGCAAAGGAATGCTAATCTTTTTCAGATTGAAGCATGTAATAATGCGGTAATAATAGCGCTATTTGCCCAGCTCCATAATTGCAACAATTAATCTTCTTCTTCATCATCGTCATAATCTTCATCGTAGTCATCATCGTCACCATCCCATCTACACCCACAAGCATCACAAGCATAATCATTAATACCACTTGAATCAGGATAGACCAAATGCGAGCCACACTCAGGGCAACGCAACTTGTTGTTATCATCATCGTCATCCGCAATTTCATCACATGGCCATTCTCTTCCACAATCCGGACAAACATAATTCACGCCATCGAAATAGGCATTCTCATTCAAACAAAAAATACATTCCAT
>ERZ809074.3521-NODE-3521-length-14578-cov-16.155409_pt1 | contig 14578 bp, 10 predicted proteins | sample MGYA00520795_ERZ809074 | MGnify/ENA primary metagenome ERZ809074 (study PRJEB31570, sample SAMEA3212989) | Homo sapiens | biome: human-gut; feature: human gut; material: fecal | place: Sweden | collected 2011 ...
AGAGGTAAGATAACACCCTCTGCAAAAAAGGTATCGTTATCTTACCTCAACAAAAAGGACGCCTGCCTTGTCTTTCTGTTGTCCGCCAATAAAAACACTGATTTTTTCGGCGCGGGGAGAAGGACATCCTTTCTTCGGCGTTTCCTCGCGGATAAAAATTACAGACTCCGTCTGCGGGAGGATACCGTCGGTCTATCTCTCCTCTGCGCAAAAAGATCGCGGATTCCCGTGCGCGGGGAAACGTTCGGAACTTTGAGAACTTTTCTGTAAATAAAAGAGTCCGACTCTCCGAAAAAGAAAAAACGCCCGTATTTTCGGCAAGTTTTCCGTAGGCGGCGGAAAAAAAGGGCCGCGTGCCTTCGAGCGCTGTGGAAATAGAAATTCCTCTTTAAGCTCCCGATAAAAAATAAAGCGGCCGCTTTTCGAAACGATTTCGAAGCGCCGCGCGGAAACAGACAGGCAAAAAACGGAAAGGGAAACTCATGGAAAAATGCGCAGGTGCGCATATGCGGTCATGGAAAGGTGCGCACTCGTCAGTCTTCCCGCTCGGAATAGAGCGCCGCGAAGGCGGCGTTCGCTTTTTTCAGGCGAATGCGTACCTGTTTGACGGTGAGATTGTATTTTTTGGCGAGGGAAAAGAGCGTTTCTCCGTTCAAGACGCGATCCACCAAGAGCTGCCTTTGCAAAGGCTCCATTTTTTTGAGCACGTCTACGATTTGCAGCTTTTCCGCCAGTTTGTCCTCGGTGATTGCGGCGGGAATGGAGGAGAGAAAATCGTCGCCGGGAAGGAACTCGTTTTTCCTTTTGCGAAGGCAGTCGATGGATTTATTGATGGTGACGGCATTCAACCAGCCGTTCATGTTTTTATCCGATTTGAAAGAATGAATGTTCTGCACTAGAGCGATGAGCACTTCGTCGACGACGTCTTCGGCGAGCTGCGGATCCTTTAAAATTGCGCAGGCGATTTTTGCGATTTTAGGCGTGATCGCCTCCATCAGTTCCCCAAGCGCGAATAGGTCGTTCTTTCGGATGCTTTCGAGCAGGCTATTTATTTTTTCGTTGTCAACTTTCAATATCGTTTCCCTTATGCCGAAAAATGATCCTCGCGCGGACGAAGCCGCCGACCCCGACCGTGCAGTAAAACGCCCAATATAAAATATTCCGTTTACTATTTTACCATACTTCTTGTCGTGTGGCAAATGAAATTCGACGTAATTCCCGAAAAAACGGCAAATAAAATTTGGAAAAAAAGGGCAAAAAGGGACGGCTTGTCCGTTGTATTATAATGGAGGGTGGAAAAATGAAAAAAATACTTGCCGCTTTGACGGCGTTTTGCTGCCTCGTATCCTGTGCGGTCCCCGCCGTCGCCGCCGCGGCGGAAGAAACGGAGGTGAAGATCTCCCCCGACGCCGTCGTGCAGGACGCCATCGAGGAACTGGAAGAAACGGACGAATTCCGCTTTGAAAAACGGGCGTTATACGATCTGTCGCTCGAAGAAACGGGTTTTTTGTACGACATAGAGATCGGGGACAGACGGGGATTTTTGATCCTTGTGGAAACGGAGAGCGGGTACGAAGTGGCGGAATATTACGCAGATGCGGAAAATCCGTACAAGGACGCCCGCCGTCCCGTGTACGGCGGCTTTTTGAACTATCTCGAAATCATCGGCAATTTCTTTTACGACGCGGTGACGGGGAAACCCGTGGCGAGGCTGTACGGCGACTTCAACGTTTCCGCGGGCAGTCGGACGCAAAAAATAGAATATTCGAGAAAGTCGGAAGCTTCCTATAAGATCTCCCGCGGTCTGCCCTCCTATATGCAGACCTCTTACGAAAATTCCTGCGCGAACATCGCGGGCGGGATCGTCGTCGGCTATTACGACTCTTTTTACGGCGACTTACTCCCCGCCTACACCGCTTACTCGGGCGGCAGGTGGACGGCGGAAAGCAGCGCTACGCGCAATCTCATCGATACGCTCTACTACGATATGAAAACGAACGTCTACGGCGGGACCACGTACGAGAATTTCAAAACGGGGCTTTCCGCCTATGTGGCGAGGCGGGGACGGAACGTTTCGTACAGCAGCCTCGCTTCGGGAAACACCCTCAATTTCTCCGCTTTCGAATCCACCGTGAAAAACGGCAAGCCCGTGGTGTTCTTCGTGGACAGATATAACGCCATCAGTTCGATCGCACAGGCAAACGGCTATGATATGATGGTCACCAATTATTACAGCGGCAATCATACCATGGTCGCCTACGGATACCGCAACGTGGATTATTACAGAACGGAAACGAAATCCGTGTGGTCGCCCGTTTGGTATAACCCCTTCCGCTTCGTCAAGGAAACGGAGGAGGTCAAGTATCGGACCGACCGCTACATCAATGTCCGCACGGTCATCTCTTCCCTGCCCGACGGCTATATTCGCCTGTACGATTCTTGTACGCTCGATTACGCTTTGGCAGTGAATATTTGGTAAAACGGAGAGGTCAAAAGGGGAAACCATGAAAAATGCGCTGAAAGAAGAATTGAGGGACTTAGAAAATATCGGCGTCGGGGAAGATCTTTCCGTCCCCGACCGTTCCGACCGCAACCGGCAGATCATCGCGGCGTATTACCGCCCTAAGAAGAGGGGATTTCCCGCGGGGAAATTCGCCTGCGCCTTATGCTCCGTCGCGCTCGTCGCCGTGGTCGCCGCGGCCGTACTGCCGCAAATGCTGAAAGAGGAGAACGACGGCATCTATATGGATCAAAGCTGCGTGAGGACGGATCTGTCCATGCCGCGGCTCAGCGAGGAAACGGGCGTCTTTTTCCCCGACGCCGTGGAGGGCTATTCGGTGTCTTCCACCGCTCTTTATTACGACAGGGAAACGGACGCGACGCTGTCCGTAGCCGTCGAGTATCAGGCGGAGGACGGGACGAAGTTTCTCGTCAGCATCGCCGTGGATAAGCGCTGCGCGGAATACATCACCGATTACAGCTGGTTCAACGAGGCGACGGAGCCGACGCGGCTGGGGGACAAAACCGTGATGGTATCCGTTTTCGGCACGGTGGTGGCGATGAGGTACGAAACGGACGAGCGGTATGTGGGATTTCGTTTCGACGCGACGGAGAAGGAGGTCGCTCTGCGCATTGCGGATGAAATTATCAACGGATAATCGGCGCCCCGCTTTGGCCGAAGCTCTAAAAAAGGGGAAAATAAAGCTCGCCTTTCAACCCATCTACGAAAGCGGGGGCGAAAGGTTCAATAAAGCGGAGGTGCTCTGCCGTCTGGAATACGGCGGGAAAATCGTCATGCCCGGGGACTTTATTCCCTATGCGGAACAGAACGGGTACATAGACGCCGTGACGATAGGCGTTTTGAAGGAATTGGGCGAATGCCGGGCGCGGTCGGCGCTTGAAAATATCGTCTTTTCCGTCAATATTTCCCCCGTACAGCTGAAAAAAAAGGGGTTTGGCAAATGCTTTTCGGCTTGGGTTGAGGAGAGCGGCTTAGAGCCGAAAAGCATCATCGCCGAGATAACGGAAACGGAGGAATACGAGGTCGGGGGAACGGTGGCGGAGAACCTCGCCGCGCTGGAACAAAGCGGGTTTTTCCTCGCGGTGGACGATTTCGGCAAAGGCTCTTCCGACATCGAAAAAGTTGCGCTCCTTCCCGTCCGCTATATCAAAATAGACAAAATGTACATCGACCGCATAGAGGAAAGCGGGGTGGAGAGGATGCTCCGCACCGTCATAGGCTATGCGGGGAGGACGGGGAAAAAGTGCGTCGCGGAGGGCGTGGAAACGGTGCGACAAAAGCAGATTCTCGAACGCCTTTGCTGCCACTATTTTCAAGGCTACCTCTTTTCCCGACCGCTGTACGAGGAAGAATTCCTGCTCGCTGTCGAGAAAAGGGGAGCTGTCCCCGCCCGCGGACAAATTTCAACGATCGCTTATCCCGCTTCGGACGCTTCGGCGGACGGAGCACGCATATACCGATGAATCTTTGTGAAGAAAGCGCGAGGGATCGCTCCCCTCGCGTTTTCTCTTTTCGCCGCCCTATCAAAAAACGCAACGATCCGCTAAAAATCTCCTGCGCCTCGGGGACGCCGCGCATACAGCTTTTTAACGGGAGGTCCGGGCAGCCCCGATTAAAAACGAATGAAAAATTTTCGACAAAGGGAGTGAAACGACGGCCTTTTTGCCGATTATCCCTCGACGGAGAAAAAATCTCTCCCATAATAGGGGCAAAACGAAGGGTGGGCGGGAAAGCGCCGCGGCGCTTTTTTTCCGATCTCTCGGCCCCGCCGCTTGGCAGGGGAGCGCGCGGGAGAAAGGCGGAGCGAGGGAAAAATTCGCCCAGGGGCGGGGCGGCTCCCTCTCTCTTTCGGGAAGGGCGTGGCTTTCGGCGGCGGAAAAAAAGGACCGCGTGCCTTCGAGCGCTTGCAAAAAACGAATGCTCCGCGCTTAAACGAAAAGTGGGCGGGGCGAAAGAGCGGTTCTTTTTCGATTTATTTTTTTCTTTGAGGAATTTTTCAAAAACTATTGACAAACGTAAATGCATATGCTATTATTGTATTAGACGAATAATACAAGGGCTTCGGGCGGCTAACGCTCTTTTTTAAAAACTTACTTGTACTATTTCAATAATACAAAAAATGAGGGGGCGGGCAATTGGAATTCAAGAGCAATCAGACGATCGCGTCGCAGATCGCGGCGTACGTCAAAAAAGAAATATTCAGCGGCCGTTACGCCCCGGGGCAGAAGATACTGCCCATACGAGAGTTCGCCGCCTTTTGCTGCGTCAATCCCAATACGGTGGTGAAGGTGTACGCGGAGCTGGAAGCGGAGGGGCTGATCTATACGGACAGCACGCTGGGCAAGTTCGTCAACGCGGACGAGAGCGGGATCGAGGAGAAGCGGGAGGAGTACCTGCGCGCCCGCATGGGCGAATTCCGCACGGAGCTAAAAGGCTGCGGGGTGGACGAAGAGGAGTTTATGAAGCTTGCGAAGGAGGTTTCAAAGTGAGAGAACAGGTGTTCGGTGGAGAAAATATCGCAAGGAGATTCGGCAAAAAGGTCGTGCTGAACGGGGCGTCGTTCTCGCTGCCGTTAAGCGGCGTAGCGGGGATATTCGGGCTGAACGGCTCGGGAAAAACCACGCTGTTGAGGATCCTCGCGGGATTGGACGGGGATTTTTCGGGCGAGTTATACAAGACGGATTTCGAAGACGTGGCTTACATGACGACGGAGGGCTCTTTTCCCTTCGGCATGAGCGTAAAGGGCGCGGTGGAGTTCTACGGCACCTTTACGCGGGGGCTTCAAAAAGATAAGATTTTCGAGGCGGCGGAAGAGGCGGGCATCTCCCGAAAGAGCCCGATCTTTTCCCTTTCCTCGGGCATGAAACAGTACTTTAAATTTTTGCTGACGGCGTACAGCGGGGCGAGCGTCTGCCTGTTCGACGAGCCGCTCTCCAATCTCGACGTCAATATGCGGGAGCGCATCGCGCGCACGATGATCATGGAGTGCGGGGAAGGGCGGCTGTTTATCGTCACCACGCACGAGATCAAGGAAATAGAGGCGCTCATCGACGGATTTCTCGTCTTAAAGGACGGAAGATTGTCCGAGTACTATTCGAGCGAGGACGTGCGCGAGAGCACGGGCAAGAGCGTTGCGGAATTCTATAAGGAGAAAGTCAATGGATAAAAAATTGTTTTTATACGAATTGAAAGCGCTCGGCAAAGTGCCCCTCATCGCCCTGTGCGGCTACGGGGCGGCGTGGCTCGTCTGCGGGGTGCTGTGGTGGTGGTCGCGCTGGTCGATGGAGGGAATAGACGCGGTTTCCCGCGTGGCGCTGTATATCCTCTTCGCCTATCTCGTCGCGACGGCCGTTTACCGCACCGCGGCTTACGACAGGCTGTATGCCAAGGTGAATAAGACTCCGTTCTCCCTGTTGACGACGCGGATGCTCTGCCTCGCTATCTGCTGCGCCGCGACGGTGACGGTGCTGCTTCTGGGAGGAACGCTGATGGACTTCATCGCCCGAAAGACCGATCCCCAGGACTTTTCTCCCCTTCGGGTGTCCTATTTGATGTTTACGCTCTGTCATCGCAGTCCGTATTACATTTTTTTCATACTCTCGGTGACGATTAACGCGTTGGTGCTGTATTCCCTCTGTTCCGTCGTCATAAACGCCGTGATGTCCGTGCGATCCCCCTTCGCCAAAGTTTTGACGGGAGTCGTGTCCGCGGCGGCGATGGCAATCTTTTGGCTCGCGTCCGCGAATCTCGTGCAGGTGATCCCGCAGGCGCCCACCTGGGGAATGAATGAATTTTATACGTATCCCATGCCGTTTGACCCCTTTTCTTATACGGAATACACCCACGCTTACCTAACCTATGCGGACGTAACGGAAAGGGCGCCGATCTTCCTGTGCTACGCGTGCTGGAACATCTGCAACATAGCGACGCTTGCAGCGGGACTCCTTCTGATCTTTCTCGCCTTTTCCGCAAACGCCTTTTTCAGGGGCGGCTTTGGAAGACTGTGGAAAAAAAGCGGAGCCGCGGGGGATACGCTGGACTCTTTTTTCGCTCGCGGCTCTAACGGGGCCCCGCGGAATAAAAACAAAAAAATCGACGTTGCCGACGACCTTTCAGAGAGCGGAACGGGGAGGTGGAAAAAGTGAAAAAAAATACAAAACTCATCGGCAGAAAAATTCTCCTGATTCTATTTCCCGTATTGTTTCTCGGATTTTGCGCTCTGGCCGTTTTCAGTTTGAACGGTCCGAGAGTATTTAATAACACTTATCCGAAAGATTTTGCGTCCAAGGAAATGACGGAGATGAAAAAAGGGGAATCGCTGAAACTCAGCGACGTGAACCCCGAGTACGCGGAATTCGAAAAGTCCCAAGACGGACATAAGTTTCCCGTCCGCAAACAGAGCGTCTGTAAGCTGATCGGCAGCGAAAAAGTGGACGGCGACGGCATCTTTCTCGACGAACGCGGGGAAGTCCACGCTTTGGGAACGGGCATTTGGGAGCTTACCTTCACCGTGAGCGAGAGCCGCTTTGACGGCACAGGGAATAAGAGGTTGTCTTATAGCTTCGTCAATCATTTTGTCGTATACGAAGCGAACGAGGAAGACTATACCCCCTGGAAAAACGAGTACATGAGGTGGGAGCCGACGGAAAGCTATATTCTCACGGAGGACATAGAACTCGACGCGTGGGAAAGTTTCGAGATCTATCGGGATAAATTCACGGGGATCATCGTCAATCCTTACGGCTATACGATCACCTGCAACACTTCCCCCGCCCTTTTTAAAAACAACGCGGGGATTCTCAACGGCTTAAAGATCAAGACGACCGCCGTTTTACCCGTCGGCTATGACGCGTTTGCAAGTAATAACCGGGGCGTCGTAAAAAATTGCAGCCTCGAAGGAAAAATCGTGATAGATCCCGACTTTAAAGACGACACCCTCTACGAACCGTATGACTACGACTATTTTTATAGAGAGGAGGAGAAACATAGAGTCGGCCTGCTGACGGGGGACGGCTTCTTTTCCGACAATACGGTGCGCGTCGAACTCTATACGGACGGGGCGATCTCTCCGTTTTCGTTCGATTCGGGGTATTCCTCTGAATATCTGTCGTTCGGGGGGGTCGAAAATAACGCGCTCTGCATCGACGCCTATTATCTCCGCGACAACATAAAGAGCCGCCGCCGCAACGTGCTTTTGGAAAAATTCTCGGCGGACAGCGAACTGACTAGGGCGGGCAATACGATAAAATATCTCGACGGCACGAAGCTCGACTATACTCGTAAACACAAGGTGCAGGTCGTGATGCCGGGAGAGTACGGTTCGTTTGATTATACGCTCCCCGAGCGGGCGGCGGTGGATATCGACGAGTCGTTCGGTAATTGGGTTTTATGCAACGCCAATACCGAGGTGAAATATTGGCTCGTCAACGACGAGCGTTACGATACTTTGAACGAGCTGCGCGTGACGGAAGATCTGACTTTGAAACCTTACGTCAAATACAGTCAGACAATTTGGTCTTCTCAAAGAATATACAACAACGCGGACGAAACGTTAACTTTTGTCGGCGGAGATTATTTCGCTAAGGGAATTTTTGACGATTTCCTTTCCGATCCCCTCAACGTATATCCGAAAAAAATCGTCATTCCCAAGGACTGCCCGGCGTCTTCAAACATCGTGTTCAGCGACGAAAGCGCGGAGTTTTTAAGGGAATTTATCCGCGACGGCGGGGAATTCGTCGTGGGCGAGGGGCATCCCGACATGGTGATGCTGGACGACAAAAGCCTGTGTACGGCGAACGGCAGGACGCTGCTTTATTATTTCGACGAAGAAGGACAGACGGATTTTACCCCCCATCCTTTGATCCGCGGCATAGAAGGCTCTGCATTCCTGCAAGGCAACTCGCTGAAAAATTTTGACGTTTCGGGCATTGAAAGTTTCAGACGCAACACATTCGTCTACTGCGCGGAAGCGGAAAGCATAAACTTCGGAAAAACGGTAAACGTTTCTTTGAACGAGAACGAGATTGCCGCCGACCTGTATTCGATCGTATGCAATCTGCCGAAATTAAAACAGGTGAATATTTCTGAGGAAAATCCCGATTACTTTATGGCAAACGGAGCCGTCGTCAATAAGGCGGAAACGGCGAGCGGCGGGGCGGGGACCCTCGTCTATTATCCCGCGGGGCTTACGGGAACGCTGCGCGTACCCGACTGCGTAACGGCGCTGAGAGTGGGGAACGGTTTAGAAAGCGGCATAGGCGCGGACGGCATAGAGGAACTCGTCCTGCCCGATTCTATCTCCGTATTCCATCAACAATCTATCGGAAAGTGTAAAAATTTGCAAAAAATCGTGTTCGGAAGTCCCGAATCGCTGAAATTGATAGGTCCGTATTCTTCCGAAAACGAAGAGAAATTTTCTCGGCTGACGCAGCTGAGTTTCGGTGATATAAAGGTTTTAAATTACGACGGATATGTTTTTCGCAAATCCGATATCGGGATCGTCACTCTTCCCGAAAACCTGACGGAGGAAAGTCATGTGCCCTATTACTGCGCGGGCTATGAGATTTCTGAAAATAACGCCGCTTTTAAAACGGCGGACGGCGTTTTATACAATAAGGCAGGAAATATGCTGATGGTCTATCCCGCCTTTAAAGAAACGAAGGAATTTATCGTTCCCGACGGCGTTGTCTGCAATATGCCCTATGCGTGGATTGAATCCCGGGCGGAAAAAGTGGTTTTTCCCGACAGCTTTTCCATCTTGTCGGCAAACGCCTTTTCCGAGAACGAAAATATCCGTCAGATTGTATTCGCGGAAAGCGCGAAAGGTTTGATTTTGGATCTCTATTCGTTTGAGAACTGCAAAAATCTGGAAAGCGTCACGATCGGCAAGCGGAAAGGGGACGTGGAGATAGGCAGTTATGCGTTCTACGGATGCGAGAGCTTGACGAAGTTCACCGACACCGACGTCGACAGTCTTGGCAATTATGCCTTTCGGGCGGCGGGGATCACCGACTTTACCTTTTTTATGAAAGAAAACGAGTCGATCGGGATAGGGTGCTTTATGGACAGCAAGATTACCCGAGTGAAATTCGATAAGCATTGCGCGGTTGCGCGCATTCCCGCAAACTGTTTTTCCAATACGCCTTTGGAACGCGTCGAATTAGGCAATATTAAGGAAATTTACGGCGAGGCGTTCTACAATTGCAAATCTTTGAAAAAAATAGATCTTTCGTATGTGGAATCGGTAGACGAAAGCGCCTTTAAAAGTACGGGGCTTCAAGCTGTCCGAAGCGGAAGGCTTGCGTCCGTTTCGAACTCCGCGTTCAAGGATTGCGGGGAATTGACGGTCGTGGAGCTGCTCAATGTGCGGAACGTGGGAGAATCCGCGTTTGCGAATACGCCCGTTTGTGTCGTCGTGATGAACGAAGCGCTCCAAATCGGCGCGTCCGCGTTTGAAAACTGCACGAATTTGGAGAGCGCAAGCTTCAAAAGGTGCGTCGAGGTAGGGAAAAAGGCGTTTGCGAACTGCGGAAATCTGACGACTTTCGAAGGCTCGCCCGCCCGCGTAAGGGAGAAGGCCTTTTTCGACTGCGCGGCGCTCGGAAGCATAGCCTTTGCGGATACCGAGGATGTCTTCGTGGGACTAAGCGCGTTTGTCAATTGCAGAACGCTCGACCGTATTGAGATAGCCGTGCCGTCGGAGAACTGGATTCGAATAGGCTCGGAAGCTTTCCTGAACTGCTCCGGAATAGAAAGTTTGAAATTGTCCGGCGGCAATGTCGTGGTGGGGCAATCGGCGTTCCGCGAGAGCAATTTGAAAGGCGTAGAGATTGCGGCGACGAGCGATTCGGCGTATGTCAGCATCGAGAAGTCGGCTTTTTCGGACTCTTCTTTGCTGGCGTATGCCGCGATCTCGGCAACGAGCAATTTTGCTGGCATCGCGGTCGAAGACGCGGCGTTCGAAGGCTGCGCCGCCTTGGTCAAAGTCGATCTTTCCGCGTCGGGAGCAGGCTCGTTCGTCAGGCTTGAAAATAAGGCGTTCAATTACTGTACCTCTTTGACGGAGATGCATATTCGCGCCCAAAGTGGTCACATTCTTCCCACCTCCCTTTCCACGGGAACGTCTGTCGAGATATATCTCGACGTCGGAGCGGCTTTCCAATGGGAGGGCAAGGTGCCCGCGGACGTCCTCTTATACGTTCCCGAGGCGCTCGTGAAAACCATTCTCGACACTTGGAACGTGTATGAAAAACAGGTGATTCCCTATGATTTTTCCAAAGGAGAAGAGGTCGCGTGAGGGCGTGTCCCGCGTATAAAAAAGTTTATCCGAGAGATTATGATTTATAGATAGATTTTCGAAAGAGGCGAAAGCCTTTTTCAAATCGAAAAACGGCGGTCGGGTTTTTCCCGGCTGTCGTTTTTTTTCCGCGAAGCGGGCATAGTTTTCGTCTAAATGAACCATGCTGTTTTTAAGGTCTTTTTTGAGTGTCCGGCCTTTCTGCCCTCTTTATACATATGGAAAAGAAATTCAGACTTTTGAAAGCGGAAGAAATCGAAGTGAAAATCAAGCAGGCGACGGAGAAGGGGGCGGTGGCGCTCATCTACAAGACGTCGCGCGTGGACATGGATATTCTCGACGAAACGGTGGGCGCCGAAAATTGGGCGGACGACTATCGGGAAATTCACGGCAATCTCTATTGCGGCATCGGCATCCGTCCCGCGCCCGACGCGCCTTTCGTGTGGAAATGGGACTGCGGCATCGAAAGCCGTGAGGACGCGGGCAACGAGAAAAAGGGCGAAGCCTCCGACGCCTTCAAACGCGCAGGCGTCAAATGGGGGATCGGACGGGAACTCTACACCGCTCCGTTTATCTTTTTGAACGTTCCCACGCAGAAGGACGGCGGCAGGTATAAGCTGACGAATCCTTTTGCGCGCTATGACGTCATGGAGATAGAGTACGATAAGGTACGGCGCATCCGCCGTCTTGTCGTCGTGGACGAGCGGGGAAAAACCGTTTTTGAATACCCGCGGGAGAGGCCGTTGACGGCGCAGCCCGCGAAAAAGACGAAGGGGTGCGCCGCTAAGGAAAACGCCTGTTCCCTCAGTCCCGAGGATTGGGAAAAAATCGGCTATACGGAAGAGCAGCTCCAAGAAGTCGTGTTGAAACGCACGGGCAAACAGATAGGAGATCTCGACGAAAAAGAATGCAGCCGCCTGCGCGAGTGGATAGACAAAGTCTATGAAAAGCGCCTTCAATCTCCGTTTCCCGAAAACGAATGAAAGAATAGCGACGCACGCGGCACCGATTTCCAAAAACGACCGAAAAAGGGTAAAAGCCCTATAAAAGGGGATAAGGATAGCGCTATTTCCTTGACAGGAGCAAAAGGGTCTGCTATAATAAAAAAGAATAACTCGCTTGAAAAAAGCATCCGCGGCGGAAAAAGTCGCCGTCGGGGAAACGGCTATAAAGAAGGCGGCAGTTTCAAACGGAGCCGCGTTCCGGCTTTTAGAAAAGTATAGGGGAAACCGTAAGAGGGTTTCAGTTTTTGTCGATAAAAATAATACGGAGGCATAAGGAGTGTATATAGTTTCTTGCTGAAAAAAATAACGGGAAAAGACGGAAATCGGGGGACGCGGCGGCGTTCCTTATGTTCGTTTTGCCCGCAGGCAAGAAAGTAAACTCTTTATCTCTAATTATCTTTGCAGAAGGATGGCGCGTGCCGCAAGAAGGTGTTTTGCTTTCTTGCGGCTTTTTTGTATTCTTTGCTCCATGTTTTCGGGCGCGGGCTATGCGGCCGTCATTTCTGCCTTTTGCATTCTCGCTCCTTTAATGAACGGCGGGACGGAAAGGCGAAGCGCGGCCGATTTTAAGGGGAGAGGGGCTTTTCGCTTTTGAGGAGAACTTTGGAACTTTATTCCCTTCTCTGTCCGAAGGACGGACGGAGCAAACGGAAGCGGAAAATTTTGCGCTTTCGCTTCCCAATGAGATGGCGAATATCGAGGAGAATATTCTTTATGACGATACAAATTACAAATTTGACTTTTTCCTATCCGGGAAGCGGGGAAAATGTATTCGAGGACGTTTCCTTTCAAATCGACACGACGTGGAAGACGGGACTGATCGGCAGGAACGGCAGGGGCAAAACGACTTTGCTTCGGCTTTTGAAAGGGGATTTCGAAGGAGAGTACGGGGGACGCATTTCCCGCGTTTCGCAAATCGACTATTTCCCCTGCGAAGTAAGGGACACCCGACTTGCTTTGGCGGAGGTACTGCTGGAATTGAGCGGCGCAGAAGAGTGGCGGATTTTCAAGGAACTTTCGCTCCTGAAAGTAGCGGACGAAGCCCTGTGTCGTCCTTTTTTCAGCCTTTCGGGCGGCGAGCAGACCAAAGCGCTGCTGGCGGCAATGTTTTTGAGAGAAGGACATTTTTTGCTGATCGACGAACCGACCAATCATCTCGATGAGGAATCCAAAAAAGCGATCGGGGAATACCTGAGGCGAAAAGAGGGATTTTTGCTCGTTTCCCACGACCGCGAATTGTTGGATCTCTGTACGGATCACATTTTGTCCGTCCATCGCGGCGGCATCGAGATTCAAAGCGGCAATTTTTCTTCCTGGAAGGAAAACGCCGAGCGCCGCGAAGCGTTCGAAAGAGAAAAAAACGACAGACTTCGCTCGGAGATCAAGAGATTGAAAGAATCGGCGAGAAGAACGGCGGATTGGTCGGAAAAGACGGAAGCGGGCAAATACGGCGCGCGCAACTCGGGACTGCGGGTGGATAGGGGATATGTGGGGCACAAAGCGGCAAAGATGATGAAGGCTTCCAAGGTGATCGAGTCCCGCCAAAACAAAGCGCTCGAAGAAAAATCGACGCTTCTGAAAGACGTCGAAGAAAAAGAAATCTTGAAAATTCGTCCCTTGGAGTTTTATACGGACAGACTTTTGGAAGTCAAGGCTTTGCAGGCGTATTACGGGGAAAAACCCGCTTGTCCGGAAGTTACTTTTTCTCTCTGCCGCGGGGACAGGGCTGCGTTGAACGGAAAAAACGGCTGCGGAAAGTCCTCCCTGCTCAAAGCGATTCTCGGAGAAATTGCCTATTGGGGAGAACTGAGAAAGCCTCCGCAGCTAAAAATTTCTTATGTGGCGCAGGACTGCGGGAGTTTGGCGGGAAGTTTCGGGGAATATGCCCGCGCTTACGGTATCGACGAAAGTCTTTTCAAAGCGGTGCTCCATAAATTCGGCTTTGAAAAAAAGGACTTCTCTACCGATCTTTCCTCTTTGAGCGCGGGACAAAAGAAAAAGACGGCGCTCGCCCGCAGCCTTTGCGAGAGCGCGCATCTCTATATCTGGGACGAACCCTTAAACTTTATCGACGTCCTTTCCCGCATACAGATAGAGGAACTTATCCTCGATTTTTGCCCGACGCTGCTCTTTGTCGAACACGACGGCGCTTTTCGCCGCCGTGTCGCCACCCGCCTCATCGAGCTTTGACAGATCTCAAACGTTTCCGCGGCTGTCCCTCCGTTTTTTCCCTTTCCCGGATGCCTTTTCAGGGAAAGGAATACCCAAGTCGGAAGTGGAAAGTGCATGACTGTCGCGCCCGGAGCGCTTGCGTGGTCTATGCTTTTACAGAGGATATATAAATCTATAAATTTAACGCTCCGTGGCGAGTGCCGCGGAAAAGCGCGCTTGGTTTTTTTTACATAGGACTGAGCGCGTGACGCCTTCCATGGGCAGTCAGAATAGATTATGACAAAAAGGGTTTTAGTGTTTTCCGCAGATCGGATTGCCGAGCGACTCGTTTCTTTTTTCTGTCCTTTTGACTTCGTGTGCGCCCATCAGGAGGGCTTTACTTACTCATTTACTTACTTAGCTTATCTTTCTTAACTTAACTTAAATTAACTTAACTTTCTTTCTTTCTCTTCGGTCGCCGCAAGTGCCCGGAACGATTTTTTAGAGGGGATAAAAAAGAGAATTCAAGAGTAAATTTCCAATTATCGGAAAGGAGGGTACGAAAAACGTTTCGGGATTGCTCTCGCCTTCCGCGAGGACGCCGTT
>ERZ809074.3541-NODE-3541-length-14531-cov-3.976927_pt1 | contig 14531 bp, 11 predicted proteins | sample MGYA00520795_ERZ809074 | MGnify/ENA primary metagenome ERZ809074 (study PRJEB31570, sample SAMEA3212989) | Homo sapiens | biome: human-gut; feature: human gut; material: fecal | place: Sweden | collected 2011 ...
ATATAACTCACCGTCAGATTTTCCTGCTTCATGAGTTCTTCTGCCAGTGCCATCTTTTTCTCTGTAACAAAATCCACTACCCCCATCTGATAGCGCTTCTTGAACAGCCGGGTGAGATGCGTAGGGCTTACGCAGGCCTCCGCTGCCACTTCTTCCAGACTCAGGTTCTCTGTGAGATGCTGTATGATGTAAAACTCAGCCAGTTCCACGGCATCCTTCGTCTTTGGACTATCGCCAATGATCTTTTCTGCAGTCCGGCTCACGGAAGGTTCTGTTTTTTCACGTTTTACACTTGCCGGCTCTCTGGTTTTCCGAATCTTTTTCACAGCCTTTCTCAGGCATTCTTCCACTTCCTCCGTTTCTGCCGGTTTCAGGATATAATCCAAGCAGCCCATCTGAATCGCCTGTTTTGCAAAGGAAAATTCTGCATGACAGGTGAGAAAAATACATTCCAGTTCCGGTTTTCGCTCCTTGGCCCAGCGAACCAGTTCCACACCGCTCCGAAGAGGCATCTCAATATCACAAAGCAGGACATCGATCTCCTGTTTATTCATGATATTCACTGCCTGGGCATAACTGTTGGCTGTAAATACCTCATCAAAATCCAGTTTTTTCCAATCCATATCATCCACAAGGCCCTGAATCGCCAGAACCTCATCGTCAACGATCAAAAGATTCATCCTGCACCTCCATTGGAATTTCTATAAAAATCTGGGTTCCCTCGCCGGGCTGGCTCGTGATGTGGAAGGTACAGTCCTCCCCGTACATCAGATCAAGGCGTCTCCGGCAGTTCCAGAGCCCGATATGCTTTCCTGTCTCATTTTCCACGATCTCGCCCTTCTGAAGCTGCTCCAGAAGCTCCGGCTCCATGCCGTTTCCCGTGTCGCAGACTGTAATCCGAAGTCTCTCTTCCACCACACAGGCAACAACAATGATCTCCACCTCTTCCTCCAGAGTCAGCGCATGCTTCACGACATTTTCCACGAAATTGATGATCAGAAGGGAGGGAATCCGGGCATTTTCCGCTTCCTCAAAAATATAATTCAGATAGGTAAAGGCATTTGGATAGCGGATCTTCTGGATTTCCAGATAATCCTCCACACCCTTCATCTCATCCATAAGATTCACCATCCCACTGGTATGCCAGAGGGTAAAACGAAGATAGTTCGCCAGATATTTCGTAAAGCGCCTGGTATTTTCCAGATTTCCGGTTTTGGTCAGACTGAAAATCGTATTCAGACAGTTCAGGATAAAATGAGGGTTGACCTGAAGCCGGAGGTTTATGGCCTCAATCTCCTGTTTTTCCAGCTCCTGCTCGTAGACTTGGATTTTCAGATGATCCAGCTGATCCGCCATGGCGTTAAACCTGTGAATCATCTGGGTCGCCTCCTGATTCTCTCCCTCCTCCTGAATCCGGAAATCCCGGTCGTTCTCCTCAAGCCGCCGCATGGCCTCGTTGATGCGCCGGGTGGGCAGAAGCATCTTGATATAGACCACATAGAGAAGGATGGGAACCGCCAGAACATATACCAGAAGCAGGAAGCTTAAGAGCCTGGACTGAGCCGGAGTCTGGCTCAAGAACACCTTCCGGCTGATTTCGGCCGTGAGATAACAGCCGCTCTTTTTCGAAGCGCCCGACACCTGATTTTTCCCTGATTCTGCATTTTCCTGAAAACGCACCTCGCCCGCCAGCTCCTCACTTAACTGTTCCTGGATCTGCTTCTCAATATCACTGAGATTGATCAGAGAACCACAGATAAAATCTTTTGTCGTCGGAAGAATATGAACCAGCCATTTTTCTCCCACCAGCTCGCAAATTTGCCATTTATAAGTCTTATCCTCCCGAACCACCTCCTGCACTTCATCCAGCAGCGTGGCCCGGAGCGCAGACCAGTTCTTTTTTGATGCCAGCTGGCTGCTGTCGATTCTGGTCTGCCAGAAAAAATAGGCGTCCGCTTCTACGCTGTTTCGCACACGGGCATAAAGATCCTGCCAAAAAAAATAAGGCGAAAGCCCCGCATCCTTCTCCGTCGCAGCATTTTTGAGCTGCACCGCATAGAGATTATCATCCGCTTCCCTGATCAGATATTCGTCTGCGGACACGATCCGGTCATCCAGTACCTGCATGTAGAGCTCCAGGATATGCTCCACATTTTCCGTTCCCTGGCGCACATAGGATTCCCGGGTCCGATAAGAATAGCCCGCAATCACCGCATAGATGGGCAAAATAATCAGCGAAATGATGATCGTCATCTGGAACAGGATCGTTCGCCGGTTCATCCATTTTCTCGCTCGATTTCTCACAACAGTTCCCCCTCAAAGCTTTTTCTTCTATTTTAAATCTGATTTTCCGGAGGCGCAATCCCTCTGTTCTTTTTCTCAAGTCTGTGATACACTTTTCTATAATATTTTTTACGCCGGAGGCGATCATGAGCGAAAACAACGAAAAAATCCAATATTTCCGTACCATCCTTCTGAAAGTGAATCAGGTGTTTTCCTGGGTTTATGGGGAGGATTTTTCTCTGATCGAGAGCAACTGCACCTGGGAGATGGTGCTGAAAAATTTCTTCCTGCTGGACAGCCGGGAGCGGCTTCTGGAGATTCAGGAAAAAGCGGAGACTCTGCCTTTTCATTTCACCGACGGGCTTTCTTTTACCTGGATCGTGGTTCCCTTTGAGAAAAATTTCTTCGTGCTGGGGCCCACCTTTTCCACGGATGTATCGGAACAATATTTTCGCAAACAGATGGAAATCCGGGAGATGAGCGTTTCCTCCCGGATCAAGTTCCTGAAGCTGATGAAAAATATTCCTGTGGTGCCACTCACGACGTTTGGCCAGCTGGCCCGAATGTTCTACTATGCCTGCTATGACAAAAACATCTATTTTTCCAGTTTTCAACAGCTTCGGCCACCACTTCCCCAGGCTTCCGAGCCTTTTCAGGCCAGAGATATTCCCAGCAGCCACGGCACCTATGTGCTGGAGCAGCGTTTCCTCTCTCATGTGGAAAACGGAAACATCCACTATACCGATGAAAATGACCATTTTTATGTTCAGAACAGCGATAACCATGTGACCGGAACTCTCTGTCCCGGTGATCCCCTGCGTCAGGCCAAGGATGAGGCGATCGTTGCAACCACGCTCGTTACTCGTGCGGCCATCCGCGGCGGCATGATCCCGGAGGCAGCCTACTCCCTCAGTGATTACTACATCCAGGCCGTAGAAAACGGCACAGATATTCATGAGGTCCAGGATATCCACCAAAACATGTTCCGGGATTTCATTGCCAGAGTTCATAAAATCCGGGAGGCCCCAAAACTTTCTCTTCCGATCCAGAGCTGTCAGGCTTATATCCAACAGCATTTGGGCGAAAAACTTTCCATGGAAGTACTTTCCCGAGTCAGCGGTTACACGCCACACTATCTGGCAGCCCGTTTCAAGGAGGAAACCGGCCAGTCCGTTAAAGATTACATCACGGAGCAGAAAATCGAGGCCGCCCGGCTTCTTTTAAGAAACAGCACCCTCGATATCTCAGAGATCAGTGAGCGCCTGAATTTCACCAATCCAAGCTATTTTTCCGCCATTTTCAAAAAAAGAATGGGACATACTCCCACAGAATGCAGAGAGGCAGAAGACCGTCACTGATCTTCTGCCTCTCTTTTATCCACTTTTCTGATTTTTTCCCGGAAAGTTATCCACACTCGCCGTCTTTATTCCACACTCTTCAGTGATTCTACCATGTCGATCTTTTTCAGCTTGAAATGCATCAGAAGATTGACCAGAAAAGAAAAACCGAAGGTGAGTGCTATGGCGAGCAGATAGCTTGGAATCTTGATGATCCGGCCAAACATATACGACTCGATCTCCACTGTCGTAATGACATAACGGTGCAGGGCAGAACCGAGCACTACACCCAGAATGCAGCCAAAAACGGTAAGGAGGACATTTTCCCGGAATACATAAGAGGAAACCTCTCCGTCAAAGAAGCCCAGCACTTTAAGGGTCGCAAGCTCCCTTTTCCGCTCATTGATGTTGATGTTGTTCAGGTTATAGAGGACCACAAAGGCCAGCATGCCTGCAGAAATGATCAGGACCACAATGACCACATCCAGGCTTCCCAGCATACTGTTCAGCCGTTCTGCCAGCGTACCGATATAAGTAACGCTCAAAGCCGCCTTATTTTTCAGAAGTTCCTGACCGGTCTTTTCAATGGCTGCCTCATCAGAAGAATCCGTTCCCTTGAAGAGAATGTTGTTTGCTTCCGGAACAGAACCAAAAAGTTTTTCATAAAGGCCGGGGGAAATGTAGGCGAAATTCTGCATATAGTTCTCACAGATCTCTGCCACCGGAACTTCCACATCTTCTCCATCACGACTCTCCACGGTAATGCTTCCGCCGCTTTTTACCCCCAGCATTTTCGCTGTTTTTTCCGCCAGGATGATCCCCTCATCACCAAGGGTATACGCTTCCTTTGTGATCCGGTTTCTGGTGTGTATAAAGTCTGAAAAATTTTCCAGTTTCTCCGGCATCATAAGGTAAACCTCACAGGTACCGTTCTCTCCCTTTGCCGCGTGCTTTTTCATATAGACATCCATACTCTCTTCCACATCGGAACGGGAAGAGAGGTCTTTCTTCAGCGCTTCCACCTCTGCATCCGAAGCATCTTCATTCAGAACAAGCATACCGTCATAAAGCTGGATCTCGCCGTACTGGAGCAACACGACATCCATGATGGAATCCCGGAGTCCAAAGCCCACCAGGAGAAGAGCCATACAGCCGCCGATCCCGAAAACCGTCATAAAAAGACGCTTTTTATAGCGGAAAAGGTTCCGTACCGTGGATTTCCAGCTGAAGCTTAAGTGTTTCCAGATAAAACCGATCCTTTCCAGAAAGACTCTTTTACCTTCTTTGGGCGCTGGCGGACGCATAAGAACCGCCGGTGTACTTGCCAGTTCCTTTCCACAGGCAGAAAGCGTTCCTGCCATGGTACAGAAAAGAGCTACCAGTGAAGCAACAAGCGCATGATCCAGCTGATAATCCAGAACCATCCCGTCCATATGCTGATACATGATCCGGTAAGCATCGATGATCACATAAGGGAAGATTTTTTCTCCCGCCAGAACACCAAGGACACTGCCTCCGACCGTAGCGAGAAGGGCATAGAAAACATATTTTCCAGCAATGGAGCTCTTGCTGTAGCCCAGTGCTTTCAACGTACCGATCTGTGTCCGTTCTTCTTCTACCATTCTGGTCATCGTCGTGAGGCTGATCAAAGCCGCTACCAGGAAAAACAGTACCGGGAAAACGGCACCCAGACTCTTCATCTGATTGGCATTATCCGCATAACCGGAGTAGTCTGTCATATCGTTCCGGTCAGAGACCGTCCACGCGGGAAATTCCAGCGCTGCCAGATCTGCTTCCGCCTCAGCGATCTTGTCTTCGCCCTCAGCAATCTTATCTTCTGCTTCCTTCTTGGCCTCTTCATAATCTTTCCGGCCGTCTGCAAGCTTTGTCTCATTTTCTTTTATAGTTTCTTCCGCTTTTGCAAGTTCGGATTCTTTTGTCTCCAGCTCCTTTTCTCCTTCGGAAAGCTGCTCTCTTGCTTCTGCGATCTTTGTTTTGCCCGCCTCGATCTCCGGCGTGCTTCCTCCAAACTGTGCCTCTGCCGTCTTCAGCTGTTCTTCCTGCTCATCCAGAGCCGTTTTCTGCTCATCCAGCTGTGTCCGTGCTTCTGAGAGCTGTTTTTTACCGTCCTCCAGATCTTTTTTTCCCTGCTCCAGTTCCTCTTCGCCATCCGTCAGTGTTTTCTCCGCATCGGCCAGTTTTTCATCCGATTCTTTTCTGCCGTCCGCAAGCTCCTGTTTCGCATCATCGATCTTCTCCTGTGCCTCACCGGTGACCTCATCATACCGGACCTGACAGCGTTTTTCGGAGAGCTCTTCTACTTTTTCTTTTGCCGTCGCCACCAGGGAATCATAGGCGTCCGTAAAAGCAACCTCCTCTTCTGCTCCTTCCACCGAAAGAAAAACCTGTGTGTAAACATCCATGTCAAAATTTTCCGGAAGAATATAGCAGAAGCCCAAAACTTCACCGGAACCGAGCATCGTATTTCCGCGACTGAAAGCGATATATGCCGGACTTCCGCCGATGCCTGCCACCGTAAAGGTCTTTCTTTTCAGAACAGAATCACTTTCCTCTCCCTCCTCCTGTACGGTGATGGTATCTCCCACATGGACATCAAAGGCCTGTGCCGCCTGGGCATCCAGAAAACATTCATCGGCTTTTGACGGAAGCGCCCCCTCATCCGGCTGAAGCTTCTGAAAATCCTCTGTAACGGACTCCAGATGCAGAACCTTCTGATTATCCCCTTCTCCACAGAGGACATCTGTCATATAAGCGCCTTCTGCCTTTTCTATGCCTTTCGTTTTCTCAAGTTCCAGAAGATCCTCTTCTGTAAGCCCCAGTGTACTGATCACCTTCAGATCCATGAGTTTTTCCCGGTCAAAATAGACATCCCCGGAACGTTTCATATCCGGCGCAGCCGACTGGATACCGGAATAAAAAGATACACCCAGGGCCACAATAAAAAGGATCGAAAGAAAACGGTTCCGGCTTTTTCGTACTTCTACAAAAAAATCTTTTCTCAGTGCTTTCTTCTTCATACCTTCACCTACCATTCGATGGTTTCCACGGATACGGGGTGTTTGTTTCTGTACATTTCCGATACTTTTCCGTTTTTAATCCGGATAACACGGTCTGCCATAGGCGTCAGGGCCGAGTTATGGGTGATGACGATAACGGTCATTCCCCGCTCCCGGCACATGTCCTGAAGAAGTTTTAAAATAGCTTTTCCTGTCTGATAATCCAACGCACCCGTCGGTTCATCGCAGAGCAGAAGTTTGGGATTTTTTGCCAGTGCTCTTGCAATGGAAACCCTCTGCTGTTCACCGCCGGAAAGCTGGGCCGGGAAGTTGTTCAGGCGGTCACCCAGACCCACCTCTTGCATAACCGTCTTTGCATCCAGGGGATTTCGAGAGATCTGAAGAGCCAGTTCTACATTTTCCAGTGCGGTCAGGTTCGGAACCAGGTTATAGAACTGGAAAACGAAACCGATGTCGTTTCTCCGGTAGCCCGTCAGCTGCTTCTGGGAATAACCGGCGATGTCCTTTCCGTCCACCAGGACTTCTCCTCCGGAGGCCTTGTCCATGCCGCCGAGGATATTTAAAACCGTGGTTTTTCCGGCTCCGCTGGGGCCTACCACAACTACAAATTCGCCTTTATCAATGGAAAAATCAATGCCGTCTACCGCACGGATCTGCACTTCACCCATTTGGTATATTTTCGTCACATTTTTCAGTTTTACAAAATCTTTTTCCGCCATAATGCCTCCTTCTTGCCTTTTTACTCTATCAGTTTAATTATAACATTATTTTCGAGGATCTGTGATGCTATTTATTCTGAAAATTTTGTAAACGCAAAAACGACTCAATCCGGTGACAACCATATTTTTTACGATGCATGGATTGACGGATTTTTTTCTTCATGCTATACTCCAACGCAGTTAGTTAGCCTTAACTTACCATTAGAAATTATTTTTAGGAGGTCTTTATGAAATTCAAAAAATTATCCATTCTTTTTTGTTCCCTGCTGGCACTGACATCTGTTATGGCTGTTTCCGCTGCCGAGACAGAAACTGTTTCTGAAACCGAGGCAGCCTCTGCTGAGGAAAGCACTGTCTCCGGAGCAGACGAGGAAACCGAATATCCCATCACAATCCAGCATGCCTACGGCGAAACCGTCATCGAGAGCAAACCGGAGCGCATTGCCACCGTCGACTGGGAAAACCAGGACACGCCTCTGGCACTCGGCATTGCTCCCGTGGGCGTTTCCGCCGCCGACTATGGTATGGTGACAGAAAACAGTCTGCATCCCTGGACAGATGAAGCCTTCCAGGAACTGGGTGTTGACGCTCCCAATGTTTTTGATGATGTGGACGGTCTGGATTTTGAAGCCATCAGCGACTGTGATCCTGATGTGATCCTGGCTTCTTACTCCGGTCTGACTCAAGAGGATTATGACACCTTAAGCCAGATTGCCCCTGTCATTCCTTATAAGGAAAATGCCTGGCAGACTACCTGGAGAGACCAGACGATCGAAAATGCCGAGGGTATGGGTATGAAAGCCGAAGGAGAAGCTAAGGTAGCTGAAGTTGAGCAGCTGATCCAGGATAAACTGGCCGACTATCCGGACCTTAAAGGCACCAAAACTGCGTTCTGCTGGATCAATGCTGACGATCTGAGTTCTTTCTATATCTATCTGCCTTCCGCAGACCCGAGAGCTGCTTATCTTCTGGATCTCGGTCTGGAACTTCCGGAAAGTGTCACCAGACTTGCCGGAGACAGCACCGATTTCAACATCACCGTCAGCCGTGAAAATGCCGATCAGTTCAGTGATGTGGATATGATCGTTGCTTATGGCGATGAGACGCTTCTGGATGCCCTTCAGCAGGATGAACTCATGAGTCAGATCCCCGCAGTGAAAAACGGAGCCGTTGCTCTGATTGACAGCACCACTGCCCTGGCAGGTGCCGCAACTCCCTCCATCCTCTCCATTCCCGCTGAGATTGATGACTATTTAAGCCTCCTCTCTGCTGCTCAGGAAAAAATCAAATGAAAAAGCACCGGTTCTTTCTCACCGGTATCATCAGTCTGAGTTGCCTGGCCTTCTGTGTTCTGGCCTCTGTAGCCTGCGGAGCAAAATCCGTGAGCTTTCAGACTGTGATCCGGAGTCTTTTTCATCTGGGCGAGAGCAGTTTCGATGCCAATGTGGTCCAGGCAAGGATCCCGCGTACGGTTTTTGGTATCCTCGCAGGTGCCGCTTTGAGTATCTCCGGCGCTCTCATGCAGGCCATCACCCGAAATCCCATTGCTGATCCCAGCATTCTGGGTGTCAATACGGGAGCTTCCCTTTTTGTTGTGTTCGGAATCGCGTTTCTTCATATAAATAGAGGAATCCAGTATATCGGTCTCGCCTTTGCTGGTGCCGCACTCACGGCTATTCTGGTCTACGGGCTTGCCTCCATCGGGCACGGCGGAGCCACTCCCATCAAGCTGGCTCTGGCCGGTGCCGCCGCAAGCACCGCGCTCCAGTCTCTGGTCAATACCATTATGCTCCCCAGCACCCAGGTCATGGATCAGTTCCGTTTCTGGCAGACAGGAAGTATCAGCGGCGCAGACTGGGCTGACATCCGTCTGCTTCTGCCCTGTTTTGTCATTGGTTTTTTCTTAAGCATTTTTCTGGCCCCTTCCCTGAACGCTCTGGCGCTCGGTGACGATGCCGCCACAGGACTTGGACTCAATGTTCCTCTGATCCGTGCCTCAAGCGCCCTCGCGGGAGTTCTTCTCTGTGCATCCACCACGGCTCTGGCAGGCCCCATCGGCTTTGTGGGACTGATGATCCCTCATCTTATGCGGCTGCTCCTCGGCCCGGATATGCGAAAAATCCTGCCGCTCTCTGCCGTTGGCGGCGCCTGTCTTCTTCTGTTTGCCGATGTACTTGGCCGTATATTGGGCCGCCCAGGCGAACTGGAATCCGGTATTGTCACGGCCCTGATCGGTGCTCCGGTATTTATCTTTATCATTCGGAAAGCGAAGGTGAATTCTCTGTGAAAAAACAAATGAAAAATCAGCTTTCCACGATAACGGACGGTTATCGGAAGCGCCAGCGCCGGTACGTCTTTACGGCTCTTACGCTTCTTTTCCTCACTTTTGCCCTTGCCTGCATCATGATGATCTATGGAAACACCATTTACTCCCCGAAGGCCGTACTGAAGGTGCTTTCCGGTGAGGACGTGGAAGGTGCTGTTTTTACGATCAGAACCCTCCGCCTTCCCCGGATGCTCACTGCCATCCTCTGTGGGCTGGCCTTTGGCATGGCCGGAAATACCTTTCAGCAGCTTCTTGGAAATCCCCTGGCCAGTCCTGACATTATTGGTGTCACCTCCGGTGCCAGTGTGGCTGCCGTTTTCGGCATTCTGGTGTTAAAGCTTAACGGAGGCACGGTCTCCCTGATGGCTGTTTTCTCCGGTCTTCTGGTTTCTGTCCTGATCTACTTTCTCTCCCAGGGCGGCGGTTTTTCCAACGCCCGGCTGATCCTCACAGGTATTGGCATGCAGGCTTTTCTGAGCGCAGTCATTTCGTGGATGCTTCTGAAAGCCTCCGAGTACGATGTGGCCAACGCACTCCGCTGGCTCAGCGGAAGCTTAAACGGCGTAAAACTGGAAAATGTCCCCCGCTTAGCGCTTGTCGTCTTCGGAGCAGGAGGTGCGATCCTTCTCCTGAACCGACAGCTCTCCATGCTTCAGCTGGGAGAAGCCCATGCCGTGACTCTGGGTGTTAACGTCAGAAGGATCCGGCTGACACTGATCCTTCTGGCGCTCCTTCTGGTGGCTTTTGCCACTTCTGTGACCGGTCCGGTGGCTTCCGTAGCCTTTCTTTCCGGCCCCATCGCCACAAGACTTTCCGGAAACGGAAAAAACGGTATGCTTACCTCGGCTCTCACCGGAAGCACACTGGTACTGGCATCTGACCTCATCGGTCAGTTCGCCCTCCCCTCCCGCTATCCCGTAGGTGTGGTCACAGGCATCCTCGGAGCACCTTACCTGTTATTTTTACTGCTTCAAATGAATGACAAAGGAGAACATGTCTGATGAACAATCCCATACTTTCTGCTGAAACAATTTCCGCCGGTTATGACGGTCGGAAAATCCTCTCTGATGTCTCACTGACGCTTCCTGAAAAGAAAATCAGTGTCATTCTGGGAGCCAACGGCTGCGGAAAATCCACGCTTCTCAAAACCTTTGCCCGGCTTTTAAAACCAGAGTCCGGTATGATTACACTGGATGGAAAAAGTATTTCTTCTCTTCCTTCCAGAGAAGTAGCCAAAACTCTGGGACTGCTTCCCCAGTCTCCGGTTGTTCCGGAAGGGATCAAGGTAACGGATCTGGTCGCCCGTGGGCGTTTTCCCTACCGGCGAGCCTTTGGCGGTATGCGTCCGGAGGATTTTGCCGCAGTGGAAGAAGCGCTGGAACTCATGGGTATCACAGAACTGGCAGACCGGAGTGTGGATGAGCTTTCCGGCGGTCAGAGACAACGGGTCTGGATCGCTCTGGCTCTCGCACAGCAGACCGATATTCTCCTGCTGGATGAACCCACCACCTATCTGGATATTGCTTATCAGGTGGAAATCCTGGATCTTCTCACGGATCTGAATAAAAAAAGAAACACCACGATCCTTATGGTGCTTCATGATATCAACCTTTCTGCCAGGTATGCAGACTATATTTTTGCCATGTATCAGGGACAACTGGAGGCTCAGGGTGCTCCTCTTAAGATCATCACACCCGGTCTGATCAAAAAAATCTACGGACTGGACTGTCAGATCATTCCCGATCCGGTCTCCCGTACACCTCTTGTCATTCCCGAGGGACGTCATCACAAAACCATACAGCCTTAAAAAACTGGAGGCCGGAGCCCATTGTAAAAAGCAATGAGTTCCGGCCTCCTGAAGTATCAGTTTTCTTCTCTGATAAAGGCCCGGAATCTTCCCGGAGTCGTCCCGCTCCATTTCTTGAACATTTTCCGAAAAGCCGCCTGACTCTGATAACCGGTGAGTGCTGATATCTCCGCAATGCTTTTTTCCGGATCCTTCAGAAGGACTGCCGCACGGTTCATTCGTACCTGATTGGCATAATCCCAGATCGTCTGCTGATACAGCTTTTGAAAACCTGCTTTCAGCTTCTGTTCTCCGATACTGAATTCCTGGCTCAGCGCATAGATCGTCACAAAGGTTTCCGCATGATCCCGTATCCGGTCATGAACCTGTATGATTTTCTGAAAATCCTCTTTCTTCATACGGATCTCTTTTTTCCCTACTTTGATCTTTCCGGTGAGCATCGCCTCTCCATTCGCAAAAACGGAACGGATTTCCGGACGCACCAGCTGAGATACAAACTCTGCTGCAAGAGATCTTAAAAGGCTCTCCGTCATTTCTTGTTTCCGAAGAAGCTGCTCTACCCGAAAGATCAGATCCTGCAGTTCCTCCGGTAAATGAAGATAACGAACGTTTTTTTCCAGAAAATCCAAAGCCTCTGCGGAAAGACCCAGGAAAGGAAGAAGTGTTTCCCGGAGATATCCCAGTTCCACAGAGATCTCCACTCCTTTGAAATGCTGGCCTTTTTTCCAGCAGTTGATGCCTCCTGCCGCCTGTTCCATCGCCAGGAACGCAGAAGGTGTAGCGAATTCCTTCATATGGTTATCCACCAGTGAATAGGTAACCCCTTCATAGATGATCCCTGCATGAAGATATTCCGTATCGTATTGAAATTCCGAAAGGAAATCCACCGGAACCGTATACTCTCCGATTCCCATCTGGATCGTATCCATCGTTCCAAAGGTATAGATATATCCCCCTTCATCGTCTCTCCAGCTGTTTCCCGTCTCCTCTTCCTGTTTCTTCAGACCGATCTGGCGGTAGAAAATCGTCTGGTAAGCGGTCGGATCCTTCGCCTGATGGTAGATCATTCCTGTCCTCCCTTCAGAATCAAAGCCACGCTGAAAGCAGCAGAGCGTCCGGTTTTCCTGTTATTCTGCTTTCCGGATAATATCATCAAACTTCGCCCGGGCAACTTTGGCCAACGCCTGAGGCTCTACCTTGATGGAAGTGCCGATCCGGCCTCCGCTGACATAGATTCCCGGATAAGCTTCTGCACTTTCATGGATCACGGTCGGAAACTGTTTCTTCATGCCCAGAGGGCTGCAGCCGCCCCGGACATAACCGGTGATGGCGGTGATATCCTTCACATGGATCATCTCCACGGATTTTTCACCTACCGATCTTGCTGCAGCTTTTAAGTCCACTTCCTCCGCAATGGGGATCACAAAAACATAATAACCGCCGCTCTTCCCTTTCGCCACCAGCGTTTTAAAAGACTGCTCTACCGGTGCTCCTGTGGCCTGTGCGGTATGAAGGCCATCGATAAACTCATCACATTCGTAATTGAGGATCTCATAGGGAACTTTATTCCGGTCGAGGATCCGCATTGCGTTTGTTTTTACTTCTTTTCCCATTCTTATTTCATCTCTCCGTAAAGACGTACCAGCTCAGTCAGAGTATCTACCACGATGTCCATGCCCTCTGCAGTAGCGTGCTCGTAAGGACCATGGCAGGCATAGGAGCCGGTGCCGAGGTTCGGGCAAGGCAGACCCATAAAGCTTAAGCGCGCGCCGTCGGTGCCGCCCCGGACCGGAACCACCTGAGGCTCCACGCCGGATTTCTTGACAGCTTTTTTCGCATTCTCGATCAGGTGGAAGTTCTCTCTGATCTTCTCAGCCATGTTGCGGTACTCCTCTTTGAGGGTCAGGTTCACGGTACCTGCTCCGTATTTCTCATTGAGCTTTTTCGCGATCTCCTTCATGATCTCCTGTCTTCTGGCGATGTTGTCCGCGTCATGGTCTCTTAAAATATAGTTGAGGTTTGCTTTTTCCACATTTCCGCTCATGCGGGTCAGATGATAGAAACCTTCGTAACCGTCGGTGTCCCTCGGAGTCTCCCCGGCCGGAAGCATATTGTTGAATTCCATTGCTACCAGAGCGGCGTTAATCATCGTGTTCTTGGCTGAACCCGGATGGATGTTGAAGCCTTTGAAATCCACATCGGCTCTCACCGCATTGAAGTTTTCGTACTCGATCTCGCTCTCGGCTCCGCCGTCCACGGTGTAGGCGAAATCTGCGCCGAAGCCTTTCACATCAAAATGATCGGCTCCGCCTCCCACTTCCTCGTCCGGTGTAAAACCGATGCAGATCTTTCCGTGAGGCATATCATCCTTCATCAGACGCTCTGCCATACACATGATCGCTGCCACACCAGCCTTGTCATCCGCTCCGAGGATCGTGGTTCCGTCGCTGGTGATCAGCGTACGGCCTTTCAGGGACGGCAGATGCGGGAAAAGGGCTACCTCCAGGGTACGACCGCTCTCTCCCAGGGGAAGATCCTTTCCATCATAGTTTTCGTGAACGATGGGCTGCACCATATGATCGGCGAAATCAGACACGGTATCCATATGGGAAATAAAGCCCAGGACTTTGCTGTCCTCGCAGCCCGGTGTAGCGGGAATGCTGGCATAAACATAGCATTTGTCATCGACTCTGGCATTTTTTACACCCATCTCCTGCAGCTCGTTTACCAGGATATGAGCCAGGTTGAACTGGCACTCGGTGGTGGGAACTGCTGCGGAATTTTCATTACTGGCCGTGGGAACCATGGCATATTTAATCAGACGTTCGTAAGCTCTCATTTTTATATTCTCCTTTACTTCAAGGCGTTTCCGCCCTTGCTGATAACCACTATACGCCCCTTTTTCTTTTCTGGCAACGAGTTTTCTTTTCAATTAAATACCCTGCTGCAAGCAGCGGGGTATTTAACCCTCGCGGCAGTCGCCAAATATCCATGCAAGCATGGCTACTTGGCTCGTTGCTC
>ERZ809074.3546-NODE-3546-length-14496-cov-4.924936_pt1 | contig 14496 bp, 9 predicted proteins | sample MGYA00520795_ERZ809074 | MGnify/ENA primary metagenome ERZ809074 (study PRJEB31570, sample SAMEA3212989) | Homo sapiens | biome: human-gut; feature: human gut; material: fecal | place: Sweden | collected 2011 ...
CACCCTCAATCTGATTGCTATCTGAGGTAACATGCTCTACCCCCATCAGTTTCATAATCCGCAAAATCTCTTCATAGCTTTCCTGTTCCGAATTCTTCTCCGCATAATGCTCCGCAACAATTCCACGAACATCAAACCGCGGTGTCATCAGCATATGTGCAATGCAAAACTGGTCATCGCATTCACAGTTACAATCTGTATCTGCAATTACTCTTATTGTTTTATCTGTTGGAAACGTCAACGGTCTCTTTTTTAACATAAACTCCCTCCACTTTATATATCAATTATTTTCTTTGTTAATCCGAATAAGATTTTTATCAAATATATACTCCCTGTCTTTTTCCAGCATATATTCTCTGGTCACATTATTATACTCAAGAATCACTTTTTCTTTATTCTTCATTTTTATTTTAAACAAAACAAGTTTTCCATTTTTCCATTCCAATGCTATCTGACCATTTCCTCTGACACACAGACCGGAGATTTTTCCCTCTGACAATGTATCTCCAAGCGCCGGAAGAATCACGATTTTTCCATTCTGACTCTGAACCAGCATTTCACAGATTGCTGCTATGGCACCAAAGTTTCCATCAATCTGGAACACCTTTCCTCTGCTGTTCCAATATGGGTGATTGTCCATCAGATTATCAAAGGTAGAATCCTGCAATAACTTTTTCAGGTTTTCATATGCAAGATTTCCTTTTCCAAACCGACACCACCAGGAAATGATCCAGGCCCTGCTCCATCCTGTATATCCACCGCCAAACGCCAATCTGTTTTCCAGTGTCTTCTGGGCAGCTTCCATCAATTCCGGAGTGTCATCCTGGCTAATTTCACTTCCCGGAAATACACCAAACAAATGGGAAATATGACGGTGTCCTGGCTCTGCTTCTTCATAATCCTCCATCCATTCCATAAGCTGTCCATTTTTTCCAATGCGAAGAGGCGGTATTTTTGTCTGCATTTCCCTTACTTTTTCCGTAAGATCATTTTCTATCTTTAAAATATCAGATGCCTCAAGGAAATCCCGGAACAGGTTATGAAGAATTTCGCAGTCCATAGCAGGAGCCACGCACATACGGCCTTTCGTACCATCTTTCATAATGTATGTATTTTCTGGGGAAACAGATGGAGATGTTACCAGATACCCATCCCTGTTTTCAATGAGAAAATCTTCAAAAAACAGCACTGCATCTTCAAGGATCCCATAATACTTTTTCACAAACTCCTGATCCTTCGTAAATCTGTAATGCTCCATAATATGCAGCGCAAGCCATGCCCCGCCCATAACCCAGTAAGTTGCCGGAATGTACTGGTCCTGCGGGGCTGTATCACCGTAAATATCTGTATTGTGATGCGCTACAAACCCTCTGCAGCCATACATTTCTTTCGCTGTCCTTTTTCCATTTTGACGCACTCTCTCCAAAAGGGAAAAGAACGGCTCATAGCACTCAGAAAGATTACACACATCCACCGGCCAGTAATTCATCTGAAGGTTAATGTTAATGGTATATTTTGAGTCCCAGGCCGGTTCTATTTCCCCATTCCAGATGCCCTGTAAGGTTGCCGGAAGTCCTCCCTGCCGGCTGCTGGAAATCATAAGATACCGTCCATAGTGGAAATAAAGCGCGATCAGCCCCATATCATCTTTTCCCTGGCGCATTTGCTCCAGTCTTTCATCCACAGGCAGTTTTTCCAGTTCTTCATCCTGAGGTAATTCCAGCCTCATTTTTCCATAAATAGGCTTGAAATCAGCCAGATGTCTTATTCTTAATTCTTCTAAGGTTCTGCCAGCGGCCTTATCCAGAATATCTGTTGTCATCTTATCCGGCGTTTTGCTTCTGAAAGTAGTCGCCGCACTAAAAAGTAATATAGCATTCGAGGCATCCGTAATGATCAGGTGCTCGCCAATAGTCTCAACTTTTCCATCACATTCCACACAGCGGAGTGCTCCATAGAATCCAAGCCCACTGTTATTCCCTTCAAATGCGATCTCATTCTGTCCGTTCGCATATGCCCGGTCATAATATCTTCCACGATCCAGCCTGCAATGAAAATCCAGCTTTTTCTTCCCCTTGCTGCTGATTGCTATCACAATGCAGTCATCTGGATATGAAGCAAAAACTTCCTGCCGGTACACGGTTTCATCTACGGTGAATTCTGTCAGCGCCAAAGCATTATCCAGCTGCAGTTCTCTTTTGTAAGACTCCGTCTCATCCTCTATTCCATGATGTGTGATCTTTATTTCTCCAAGAGTTTGGTATGTTCGCTGATACTGAGGGGTTCCTGACAAAGCATCTACTGCCAGCCTTTGTGCCCGGGAAACTTTCTCATCGTCAAGTAACTGGCGTATCTCGGAAAGTTTTTTCAAACTGTCTGGATTAATCCGATTTCTTTCATCTCCGCTCCAGACCGACTCTTCATTGATCTGAATGGTTTCTCTTCCTACTTTGCCATAAACCATTGCACCTATTCTTCCATTACCTACTGGCAGCGCCTCATCCCAGTATTTGGCACTTTTCTTATACCATAAACAATCCATCCTTTTCCGCTCCTGTCCATAAAGGTATTTCTCTTTATATCAAAAGCTGAACAGCCAGTCTGTCCACCAGCTATTCAGCTTCTTTTCTCTCGTTAAATCAGTTCAAATTTTTTGAAAGCAATATTTTCAGTTCCTTGATAAGTAAACCAAAGCCCAGTCTTTCCATCCGGAACCTGAATATCCTGATACTGCATATTCCACTCTTCACTGGGCAATATCTTCAGCTCCGCGATGCTCTCACCATCCAAAGATGTTTTCACCAGAATCTTTCCATTTCCGGTTCCACGCGTCTGCACACCGATTTTCCTCAGCTGTTCCATCCTGAAATACTTATACCCAGCAACTGCCCCATCCTGCATATTGGTAATATATTGCTCTTTCCCATCTTCACCATCCTGTGTGATATAAGGATGTTCCGAAGACACCTGGGTGTTCGCCACATAGGGAACCGCCCCGTTTTTACTCATCAGATTGCAGGCAATCCCGGCATTGTAACAGCCTTTTCCCAGAAGCGGGCCATTATTCAGGCCACAGGAAGTAATTTCCACCTGTGGAATGCTTCCATCTTCAAGAAGCTGTATTTTCTCTGCACATCCCTGTCTGGAATAGGGATTTCCATTGGTCTGTCTATGATAAAAAACATACCACTGATTACCGATTTTTTCAATCCCGCCATGATTGGTTCCCGTATAATTCAACTGACTGATTCTTCCATTTAAACCAATATCACCATTAGAAATCACCACTCCACGGTACCGGAATCCTCCACATGGGCTTGTAGATGTGGCATAACACAACTCATGTCCATTTTCGGAGGAGTACAGAAAATAATATACATTTCCCACCTTGCGAATAGACGCTGCCTCAAAAAATCCATGACCTTCAAAATCTGTTCCAACCGCCTCCTCGCCAGCTGGAAGAAACACATTTGGTTCTTTGCGTACTGTCACCATATCCCGATCCAGAACTGTTACCATTCCTCCTGGTGCAGTGGGCTTCGCAAAGGAAAAGCGTTTCGCCATTTCCCCTTCCGGTCGGAAACCGGTATATAGATAAACTTTTCCGTCTGTATCTGTAAGTACACCCGGATCATACTGAAAATAATCATCCTCCCGGGTTCCCAGCACGGTTCCGTCCTCATAATGGACGTTTCCGTAATATTCATATTTTCCGGCCGGAGTATCGCAGACAGCCACTCCGATCACACCTGAGAAATCAAAGGCGTAATACAGATAATACCGTCCATCCGGTCCTCTTTGCACATCCGGAGCAAAAAGCCTGCGGTCTTTCGCATCCGGAAGATATCTGTCCTGATCTTTCCGGTAGATTTCACCTTCAAACTTCCAGTCTGTCAGATCATCCACCGGCGCGGACCAGCATACATAGTTTCTCACACAGAAAGCCTTTCCATTAAAACGGTCATGGCTTCCATAAACATACACTCTGCTGCCAAAGACATGAGGTTCTCCGTCCGGTACATATTCATAGCTGGGCAAATATGGATTAAAAACCTGTTTTTCCATGTTTATCCCTCATCTCTTTTTACTGATTAGCAATTGCTGCTTTCATAATTGAAGCCTGTGCAGCTTCTTCATGGCTGAATTCACCGGTGATCTTTCCATTACTAAGTACAATAATCCTGTCACTCATGGAAATCAGCTCCGGCATATCCGAAGATACCATAACAATGGATACCCCCGCATTTGCCAGCTCATCCATCATCTTGTAAAATTCTGCCTTGGCTCTCACATCAATACCTTTTGTGGGCTCATCAATAAACAGAATCTGTGGGTTCTTCATCAGCCATTTTCCAAGAACAACCTTCTGCTGGTTTCCTCCTGAAAGATTTACAACCATAGTATTCATAGATGGCGCTTTCACACGCATTCTGTCAAAAATCGCCTTGGCTTTTTCATTTTCCACCTTACGGTCAATGAAATATTTCTTTGGCAGATCATACAGGGAAATCAGACTGAGGTTCTGAAGAATGTTCATCGTCTGAATAAATCCGGTACGCTTTCTCTCCTCTGTTACAAATCCGATTCCCGCTTTGATGGCATCCTTCGGGCTATTGATGGTTACTTCTTTTCCATTAATCTTAACTTCTTTGTGAACACCCTGTACCAGTTCTCCAAAAATGGCTCCCAGTGCTTCACTTCGTCCTGCTCCCACCAGACCGCCGATGCCAAGGATTTCCCCTTTTCTTACAGTAAAACTGATGTCATCTACGATATTTCTGTTATCAATCGTCGGATGTGGAACAGAAAGATGCTTTACCTCAAGAGTCGGCTCTCCAATCTCATGTTTGCTCTTCACATACATGTTCTCAACTTTTCGTCCGATCATTCCCTGTACCAGTGTCTCCTGGTTAAATTCACTGATATCACCACTGGTGATTACATTTCCATCACGGATAATGGTAACCCGGTCACAAATACGGAAAATCTCTTCCAGCTTGTGGGAAATGTAGATACAGGACACACCGCTTTTTCTCAGATTCTCAAGAAAGTTCATAAGAATATCTACTTCAGAATCTGTTAAAGCAGTACTTGGCTCATCCAGCACCATGATTTTCGGATGTGCCGCCATAGCACGTACAATAGACATCAACTGCAGCTGGCCACTGTTCAGTGCACCTGCCGGAGTTTTCGGACTGATTTGCAGTCCAAGCTGATCCAGAAGATCCTGTGTATCTTTATATAACTTCTTATAGTCTACCCATCCTTTTCCAGGAAGGTTTCCTACGAAAATATTCTCAGCCACACTGGCTTCATACATGGCGTTTACTTCCTGGTAAACCATTTCGATTCCAACCTTTTTGGCATCGGAAACAGACCCGAAGCTCTGTTTCTCACCGTTCACCCAGATTTCGCCTTCATATTCCTTATTGGTATAGCTTCCGCTTAATACCTTCATCAGAGTAGATTTTCCGGCGCCGTTTTCTCCTACGATTCCCAGAATCTCTCCTTTTTTTACATCAATGGAAACATCATTCAGTGCAATGACACCAGGAAATTTCTTGGTCACATGCTTCATTTCCAGAATTGTATCACCCATTTGTTTCCTCCTATCACGCCTTGGACATCTTGGTACGTTTGAAAATATCAATCAGTAAAGCGATAATCAAAATTGCTCCATATACTACGTTCTGCCATGTAGTCGGTACCCCCATAACCAGAAGGGCATTGGTAATCGTTGCAAAAAGAATACATCCAAGTAAAGAACCAGTTACAGTACCTGTACCACCCCGAAGGCTTGTACCACCGATAATACAGGAAGCAAGAATGGTAAGCTCTGTACCACTTCCAGCTGTAAGCTGGGCACTTGCAAATCTGGAACAATGAAGACATCCTGCAACTGCTGCAAAAATACCAACCAAGATAAACAATTCTGAGTGTCTTTTCTTAACATCAATACCTGCAAGATTCGCTGTTTCCGGGTTACCTCCTACAGCCAGTGTGGAGCGGCCATATTTGGTTCTGTTCAGAATCAGCTGACCGGCAACGCCGATTACCAGAGCGTAAATAATGGTGATCCAGATGCTTCCACCAACACGGGTCTTGGCAATTGCCTGAAAGCTATCAGAAATACCACTTACCGGATTGTTGTTTGTAATAACAGAAGCAATACCTTTTACTACATAAGAGGTTGCCATTGTTGCGATAAAACCAAGCATTTCAAATTTCTCTACAAGAAGGCTGTTCAGCACACCAACTGCTGCACCAACTAACAACGCCAGCAGCAGAGAAATCACAAGCGGAGCACCATTTGTCTCTGCGATTGCTGCGATCAGACCGCCAAGGGTAGTTGTTGCTGCAATGGAAAGATCCATTCTTCCGGAAGCAAGCAGGAAAGTAAGCGGAACAGCGATCATAGCATTGAAGCTGGATGTTCTTAAGATATCAAGAATATTGCTCATTCTAAGGAATGATGGATTTACGATCATAGCTACCACCACCAGAACTACCAGTGGAAGAATTACACTGATCTCTTTAATCTGAAAAAGAGGTTTTAATATTGAAGGTTTCTTTTTTTCCATAATTTCTCCTTTTTGGGCCTTTTTTAAGCCAAATTTTGGTATAAGAAACCCCGCCGTAAGGCGGGGCATCATCTGCGAAACACCGTAAACGGTTCTAAGTAAAAACCTATGCTTTAATTTGTTAGTTTAATTCAATTCCATTCTCTGCACAATAGCTCTCTACATCATCCGGAAGTACCCAGATTTTCTCTGCTGGATTGCTGTAATCATAATTCTCGCCATTTAAAATCTTCTGTGCCACATAGCAGAAATTCTTACCAATACCAACAGAGTCTACAGAAGAGGTTGCCATCAGATCTCCGTCAAGTACACGGTTAAATGCATCTGCAGTAAGCTCAAGACCTGTTGCGATAAATTTGCCCTGAAGTCCATTTTCATCTACGAACTGGGCTGCGCCAAGTGCTGCATAAAGGTCTACACTTGCTACTGCATTCAGATCCGGGTTTGCAAGATAAAATGCACTTAATTTATCCTGGGCTGTTGCCGCATTACTGTCTGTTGCCGCAATGTCAATTTCATTAATCTCTCCATCAAAATTCTCAGACATTGCATCAGCAATACCCTGTCTGTTTTTCAACTGGGATGCATTGTCTGTAGTAGACATTAAAGTTACATAATTAATGGAATCATATCCAAGCTCTTTTGCAAACTCAGCGATTTTCTCGCCCTGTGAATATCCACTTGCATAAGAGTCAATTCCTACGAATGCATCACAGTTCTCTTCGCCTACATCTGTAAGGGAAATCAGCTTCACTCCATCCTCTTTGGCACGGCTGATTACATCACCGTACATATCAAGGTCATTGATCTCCATACAGATTACATCATACCCCTGTGTCAGTGCATTCTCAGCAAGTTGAACCATCTCAGAATCATTCCCTGCATTCTGTGGTGTCCAGTAGTCGCCTTCCCAGCCAAGCTCCTCACAGGCCTCTGTGAAACCTTTCTCAATATTGCCCCAGTAGGAGCCGCCACTCTGTACACCGATAGTTACAATCTTAACTGTATCATCTGCCTGAACTGCTACAGATGTCATTCCCATCATGGATACTGCCATAACTGCTGCCATTGCTGCTACTGCTACTCTTTTTTTCATTTTGAATTCCTCCCTGGATTTCTTTTGTTGTCATTTTTGTTTTTACGTGTTACACAATTTTGTGTTTCTCTACATATTGAGTTGCATCGTTCTATTGTTCTGGTGTTCTGTTTGCTCGTGCACGAAGCTGTGAGTATCCGCGGTTTATATCACTTTGTTTCGTGCCCGTTCACTTGATGGCTTGATAATAGCAAATCACTTCTTTTCTGTCAATAGTTTTATGTGAAACTGTGATTTTCAACATTATATTGACCTTTTTATTGTGCATAATTAACTATGTTTTCTCATTATTGAGTTATTTTCTCATATTTTTACATCGTGCATTGTGTGTTTTCGTGCTCGTACACATATTTTTTACATTTTCATTGACACCACAAAGAAAACTCATTATAATGAGCTTACAAACACAGCACTGATAATTATATTGTTAACACTAACACACAATGTATAGGGGTATATTTTATGGCTACGATCAAACAGATTGCAGAAATCACTAATGTTTCCCGGGGTACCATTGACCGGGTACTGAATAACAGAGGCGGCGTAAGTCCTGAGACTGAGAAGAAGGTGCGTGCCGCTATGGAAGCGTTGAATTACCTTCCCAACAAAGCCGCACAGAATCTTGCCGTGCGTAGAAAGAAACTGAAATTTGGTTTTATCCTTATTTCTCCGAACGATTATAATCCATTTTTTGCAGATGTGGAAAAAGGCATTCGTAAGAAAGCAGCAGAGCTTGAAGAATTCGGTGTAACCGTAGATATCCGTTTCACACCCATAAACGAAATCAACAAGCAGTTAGAGCTTCTGGATGATTTCGCGGCCAACGAATATAACGGAATTGTAATCACCGCCTATAATACGAATGATATTTCCCAGAAGATCCAGGAGATATCTGCCAGAGGAATTCCGGTTGTCACCTGTAATACGGATATTCCGGACTCTGGGCGCATCGCATATGTAGGAAGTAATTTTTACCAGTGCGGACAGGTTGCCGCCAATCTGATGGGCATGATCACAGGCGGGCAGGCACGCGTCGGTATCATCAGTGGTTCTGAGAATATTATGTGTATCACACAGCGTAATGCCGGATTCCAGAATTATCTCCGGGACAATTATCCAGATGCCCAGATTCTGGCTACTGTTTCCAACAACTGTTACGATGATGTAGAGAGTTATCTGATCACCCGTAAGGTTCTGAAAGAAAATCCGGAAATCAATGCCCTTTATCTCTCTGCAGCCGGCGTAAGCGCAGCCTGCCGTGCCGTTACAGAATGCGGACGTAAGATCACCGTAATTTCCAATGACTGTACTCCTGCTACCAAGCAGCTTCTGGAAGCCGGAGTGATTGCCGCGACCATTGACCAGGAACCAGGTTACCAGGGAAGTAAACCCCTGGATATTCTGTTTAATGCTGTTACAAATGGTCCAGACTCTGTACGCGAATATTACTACACCAATGCCATTATCAAAATCCGCAGCAATCTTTCCGTGCGGCCAGCTGAAAAGAACGAACTGTAAGGAGCGCACAAATGAAGAAGCCATGCAATTTTTACCGTATATTTTTCTATATCCTAGGCTGTATTTTTCTGGCTCTCGGCATAACCTTAAGCACTAAGACAGGGCTTGGCGTTTCTCCTATTATTTCCATGCCTTTTGCCATTGCTGCCATATGGGGACTGAATTTCGCTGCCATGACCTTTGTGGTCTATTCTATTCTTGTAGGAATTGAATTTATTTTAAGAAGACCGGATTATCACTTTGCTGATCTGCTCCAGATTCCCTTCAGTCTGGTATTCAGCCTGCTTTTGGATTTCTTCGGCAATATTCTTACCATGAGCTACTCCCGGCTCTGGCAGAATCTTCTCCTCCTCATCGTAGCAATTATTTTCACAGGCATTGGCGCTGCAATGATGGTAAATATGAATTTCGTCCCCAATCCTGCCGACGGACTTGCCCATACCATTGGTGAGGTTTCTAGAAAAGGTATGGGACTTGGGAAAAATATCATCGATTTCTCAAGTGTAGGTATCAGTTGTATCATCGGGCTGATCTTTGCCCACAAGCTTGCAGGAATTGGCATTGGAACCATAATCGCTATGGTTGGCGTGGGAAGGGTAATTGCTGTATTTAATCACTTTTTCAAAGCCCCGTTGCGTAAGCTTGCAGGATTTTAAAGGAGATTTCGCCCTATGAGAATTACCAGCCTTCAGACAAATCATTTTTCCCAGCCCCTTAGCTGGGATTTTTTCTACATTTCCTACAGATTGTCCCCAGCGTGACGAACGTCTGGGATGTACCGGTGATATCTGCGTTTTTGCGCAAACCGCCTGTTTTCATATGGATTCTGCAACATTTTTAAATCACTATCTTAATAATCTTTCTCTGGAGCAAAAAGCCTTACATGGATTAGTCCCTTTATACGCGCCGCTTCCCAAGCCGAACCTTCCAGCCAATAGTACTCTTCCAATGGGAAAAATCGGATTCTGCACGTGGGGGGATTCCATTGTTGTTCTGCCCTGGGAAATTTATTTAAGGACACATGACAGGCAGATGCTTGCCACACACTTTCCGGCTATGACTGACTGGAATGCATATGTAACTCATCGTACACAACTTGGGGGAAAAAGCTTTCTCTGGGAATATGAACAGCCTTAATCATTATGCAAATGGCTGCGTTGCAGGGTAGATGTACGAATATCTCTGTTGCTTTCAATTTGATGAAAATGGAGACCTTTTCCTTGCACCAGTTCCAGATTCACGTCTGAACTATGTCCAGGGAAAGATCTCCACTTATCGGGGGACTTATGAAGTTAAATGGGAATATCCGTCTCCTACTACTTTACAGTTTACGGTCACCGTACCATTCCAGGCAGAATTACCGGTGCGGCTTCCTGATGAAAGCTGTCATATTGCAAGTGCAGGAATAAGCCAGTTTTATGTTAGATTGCAAAAATAATATTAACCACGCATACTGTATTTTTCTCGTTTTAGCAAAAAACCTATGTTTTCTGGTATCCATGATCCAGAAAACATAGGTTTCACACTGTTACTTTCTTGCAAATATTTTTTAACACAACTTCATTTCAAAATAATCAAAATCCGCATACCGTCTCAACCCGGTCATATCATGGCAGTACATTCCGAAATGTGCCCCTGTGAAGCCGTCACTCTGCTCATCTGTAAGGATTTTTGTCGGCAGTTCTGCCAGTTCTTTATATTCTTTTCCGTCCAGAGAGTAGAAAAATTTTGCATAGAGACCTTCCTGAGTTGTCACAACCCGCAGGAACAGTGGTGTTTCTTCTGGAATGGAGATTTCTTGAACCACGTCTGTGACGTCAAAATGATCGCTTTTTATCAGGCGAAGCTTGGCCGGACTTTTCAAGTCCAGAGTCTGATTTCCAAACTCTTCGTCTCTGGTTTTTACCAGAAGATAAAAATTACCGGTATCATACATGTAGGCAAGACCTGCCATCTGCTCCCGGCAGGTCGGGGTGAATTCAACGCATGTTTCCACCTGGACATGGCGCTCCATCTGTCGTCTTGCCACCAGGCTTACGTTATAGCAGGAGTTCAGGGATTCCTGTCCGTAAAGGCGCAGATAGCCAGGCCGCTCCGTCAGACTTGTGTAGCTGTCATAGGGCTGGCGCAGAGCGGTATAACGTACGTCCAAATAGTCAGATGCTACTAGTTTATCTTTTTCTAGTTTATCATCACCTTCTGCACTATTTAAACCTGATTCCACACATCTGTTTTTGCCTGTATTATCTTCAAAATCACCGCTGCATTTTCCATGCGCAACACTCTCAATATCAAACTCATCTCTGCCATAATCTTTCTCTGCTTCTTCTGGAAAAGTATACTCAGCAAGCCCTTCTGGCTCTTCCGTCTCCCACTGTCCGAAGTTACCACCACAGGCCATTCTCAGCCAACCCTCTTCGTTCCATACCATTTTCTGAATCGCAGTTTCACGGCCTAATACACACTGTCTGCTTCCCATAGGTGGTCTGCTGCAAAGATGAACCATATACCACTCACCATTCTGGGTGCACACAATATCTGCATGTCCACAACGCTGCAGCTCATCTGGATTCTCTATGTCTGAAGTCAGCACCGGGTTCCCCGGATCTTCCTCATAAGGTCCCCAGATGGATTTCGCACGGGCCATTGTTACCATATGATCATAACCAGTTCCACCTTCTGCCATTAACAGATAATAATATTCTCCAATATGATAAATATGAGGTCCCTCTGTATAGCCGCTTCCAGTTCCCGGAAAAACATTCTTCGCTTCTCCTACCAGGCACTCCTGTACCGGATCATATTCCTGTACCAGAATTCCCTTGAAATTATTGATCATATTCACAATGTACATTTTTCCATCTGTGTCATGGAAAACAGAGGGGTCAAAGCCTGAGCTGTTCAGATAAACCGGTTCAGACCAGCCACCACGGATATCTTTCGATTTCACCAGATAGTTATGTGTATTAAACAGTCCACCTGTACGGGTCTTTACATCTGTATAGATCAGCCAGAAATACTCTCCGTTCCAGGAGATATCCGGTGCCCAGACACCGCAGGAATCTCCCTCCCCTATCATATTCAGCTGACTCAATCTGTTCAGCGGAGATGGAAGCTGCTCATAGTGTTTCAGGTCTTTTGAATGGTAAATTTTCACTCCCGGCCACCATTCAAAGCTGGAATTCGCAATATAATAATCATTCCCTACGCGGATAATGCTTGGATCCGGACAAAAGCCTGGAAGAATGGGATTCTGGATCATTTTCGGTTTCCTCCTCGTGTTAATTTACAGTGTTATTGCTATATATTTTACCATAGTTTCCAGCTGCTGTAATCCATTTTGTAAAATCATTGATATTTGCCAATCATCGATATTTATTTTGCTATACATACCGCTGTATAGAGCCAGCCGTTTTGACAATTTTACTTGCCTCCAACTGCCAGATGTGCTATATTGAACTAAAGAAAGGGAAGTCAGCAACACACGGCCTACCTTCCGACAATGAATACTTAAATGCTTTTCAGCACCAGCCGTTCACTATGGCAGTAGTGGGCGGCTATTTTCTTTTCCCAAAGATCGTATAGCACAATCCTATGAGAGCTACAATGAAGATACCTATCTGGACCAGATCCGAATATGTAACGTACATTGGCATCCCTCCTTTCTTTCGTCCGGAGGGTTACCCCTCCGAAGAGGGTAGGCCGCCTTGGGGTGTTCTGATTTCCCGTAAAATCAGTATAACATTACACCCTAATTATAACAATCTGCGAGTTCACTTTCGTCAGTATCCATAAATTAAGAGTTACTGTTCACTCCGTTCACAGTAACACGCTTCGCGATGCACAGAAATCATGCTTTGCATGATTTCGCGCCGCAACTCTCGGGTTTTCTGTGAACTTTGTTCACAAAAAACGCCTCGCGGAATGTTACCAGTAAACAGTAACAATTAAGACATATTAAGAAAAAATCTTCTACAAAATACGCATTACAATTTGCAGGAAATTTCATATACCAGTTGGTTTTTGCAGCTGCAATAGCTATTCTGGCACTGTTCCTGGTAGCTGAGGGCGTACAGACCTTTAAGAAACAGAAAGCTTTGAAGAAATCCTAACAAAAAGGATCTCTGTCTCTCATCCCGAGATAACAGAGATCCTTTTATATATTTTTCGTATATCTTCTTACACAATAATTTTATAATTTCCTGCAACTACTCAGCGTCAACCTCCAAAATGTTCCCCATTAATTTAGTTGGCTCTGAGCCCTTATTTTTTTAAACATTCACCAATACCACACTCACAATTGCCAATATCAGCGCCGCCACCGTACTCCTGCTTATCTTCTCTTTAAACGCCAGCTTTCCTACCACCGCTGCAAATATCATATTTCCTGCCGCAGTAGTTGGCGCTACAATATTGGCAGTAACTGCCGTATAGCTTTTCAACATAAACAAAGTGGTTAAAATATTAGACAATCCGATAAATACTCCAATAAGAAAATCATCCTTCTTACATTTCCACGGCATTTTCCCTTTTTTTACCAGAATCACAGCTGCAAGTAAAGCCGCCATCAAAAACACAGTGGCTAAAAACAGGATTTCCGTTTTGCTTGAAAAATATCTGCCATAAACAATATTCAGAAACGAGACCATGCCATTGGTAAAAGTCAGCCCAAATAACATCCACAGATTTTCACGCTTTATCTGTTTCAGGTCTTTCATCATAAGCATCAGGCTTCCTACCAGGATTACCATTCCTATAATCTGCCATATGCCCGGAATATCCATCCAGATTATTGCCGACAGCAGAATGCAGGGAAGGAAACCGATCCTGTTAAAAAAGGTAGTGTTATTGATTCCATTTCTGTCTGTACTGGCATTATTTCCAACCAGATTTCCAAACATAAACAGCATCAGAAAAATCGCCAGCATAAGCATCGGCCCATTTTTTAATCCTGACACTTCTATATTTCCACTGGCCGCACAGTAAATTGCCATTCCCAGAAATGCAGTAAAATAATTCAGGAAAACAATATAGTCCTGATCGGTCTTTTTAATACTAGCCAGCTTAAATCCATAGGAAATAAAACAGCTTCCTATCAGCGTTAATGCCAAATAAATCATTTCCCCAGTATTTCCTTCATCAGTCCAAAAAATTTCTTTTGGTTCGCTTTCATGGCAAAACGTACCGGAAACTTTATTTCCTGGTTGTTTCGCTCATCCACGATCAGCGCGCCATCCCCGGAACCGCCATTAATATCAATATCAAAACCATTTGTTTTCCATTCCTCAATGACACTTTCAT
>ERZ809074.3549-NODE-3549-length-14459-cov-117.263260_pt1 | contig 14459 bp, 17 predicted proteins | sample MGYA00520795_ERZ809074 | MGnify/ENA primary metagenome ERZ809074 (study PRJEB31570, sample SAMEA3212989) | Homo sapiens | biome: human-gut; feature: human gut; material: fecal | place: Sweden | collected 2011 ...
CTGGCCGCAGCCGGCAGCCGACAGCAGGCAGATCACGCAAAGCACAAAAGCAGCAAATTTCTTTTTCATACAGTACCTCCTAAAACTCTTTGGTTAGCTTCCTCTAACCGCCGGGTATTCTAACACGCTTTGCGTTTTTAAACTACTCCGTTTTGTTTTTGATGCTCCGTTTTACCGCATTCTTTTTATCGGCACGATAGCGGGACGGTGTCTTGCCGTACCGCTTTTTGAAGCTCTCTGAAAATTTGCTGGCGTTGTCATAGCCTGCTTGCTGCGCGATCTCCGTAACAGACTTCCCGCTGCGAACCAGCTCCACTGCCGCCTGCTCCAGGCGGTATTCCTTGATATATCGGTAGATCGGCACGCCATAGACCTGCTTGAAGAGCTTTTGCAGATGCGATACCGATATCTCATGCTCCGCCGCAAGGCTGGCGAGGGATATGTATCCCTCCCGGTTTGTCAGCAAGTGATCCCGGAGATGGTGCGCAAGAACCGTCTGCTCGGACGAGCAATATAACCCCGCCGTATTCTCCTGTGGAATACGCCCAAGCAGCATCAGAAGTTCCAGCGTCTTGAGCTGCAAAAAGCCGGGATCTTCATAGAACGCACTTTCGTAAAGCTCCCGGAATACATGCTCACAGCGCGGCCCCGCAGCGCCGACCATATACCATTTACAGCCCAGAAGATTTTGCTTCCATGCGGCAAAATCCACTGAAAACGCAGGTGCGTTCTGCTTTATCCAATTTCCCGCGGCGGCCGGTTCGATCTCCAGACAGATTCCCTCGTAGTAGCTCAGCGGAAAGCAGGACGCCGAACTGCTTCCGTGAAAGCCATCGTAGCAACTGACCGCCATGTCGCCCGGCTTCAGAAGAACACGATCCCGCATGGAAAAGCTGGTTTCAAACCGTCCGTTCACGCAGAAATTGACTTCCAGCCTCCCGATCTGTGTCCGAATTTCTGTGTACGCCTCCATTTCCAGCCGCAGCAGCATGATTCCCACGCCGTCAAACAGCCGGTAGTAGTGGATTTCTCCGTTACCATCCGCATGTTCAAAACCATCTATTTGTCCGGGGAAGCCGGAAACCACGCCCGTTTTGTCATGAAAAAAGATGTCAATCATATTGTTTATTCAATCAAATCTCTGCAATCTGCATTTGTTGCCCTGCTCCTCGACCGCACAAATTTAAGCAACGAACCCCGCAGGGAGCGCAGCTCTGACCAGCCGGTCGCTTTTTTACCGCAGATAGCTCCCACATTCTGCTTCCAGCGTTTTCCAGACCGGATACTTTGCGCCGGTCACGTCAAAAAATGCTTTCATGTCCCGATTCAGTGCGCTCATTTCGTCCACCGCGTTCATGGCATGGTCGGACGCACAGATTTTCCCTAAAGCCGTTGCACACATGAGCTTAAAAAAGCGAAAGCAGGTCTTGCGGTATGCTGCATCCTCAAATTCCTTGTCTGCATCCGGCAGAATCTCGTGACCGGCGTTTCGGATTGCCCGGTAACCCTCGATATTCGCATCGATCAGGCGATTCAGATAAGCGTTGTCCCTTTTCAGCTTTTTCAGGTCGCCGTCGGTCTTGTAGCAGGCAAAAACCGCCGGGAGCACAAACGCAGCGTGGCACAGGAGATAGTCCTCCATGTTCGGCTCGTAGGTGACCTTATACTTCGTGCCTGCAAAGATTTCCTGAACCAGCGCTTCTTGCGACGGCGCATTCCGCAGCGGCCCGATGGTAATCTTGCGAAGGTCTACCGAGGCCACATAATTGCTTTCTCTGTGTCCGGCGGCGCTGGTAAAGGCAAACAGCACGTTCTTCTCCAGCAAAAGCGCTGCCGTTTCCGAGGCGCGCACATTGTTGCCCACAAAGATCATCGTTTTCGCCAGGCTTGCCCGCAGAGTTTCGAGAATTGTTTCGATCTGCGTGTACCGCACAGCCACAAAAATTACATCATAGTCGTCTCCCGGCAAAAGCTCCGCTGCCACCGGAATGGGGTTGACTGCCGTGCGGCGGGAAAGTGTATTTTTGATCCGCAGCCCGTTTCGCCGAATCTCATCTGCCCATGGGCCTCTTGCCAGCAGCGTGACATCCTTTCCTGCGCGGAACAGATTGTTCGCCAGATTACACCCCAGAACGCCGGCGCCGAATACCAAAAACTTCATGGCCACTTTCTCCTTTTCCTTATCGGTTTCTGCGATACCCTGCCGCATCGCGGTATTCGGGATGGTCGTTTAAGTACGGGTCTTTGTCGCCGCAGATGGTATAGTCGCACCTGCAGCCGTCCACGCAGGTGGTTTTCCGGACAAGCCTTGCGTGAAGCAACTCCATGGACGCAAAGTCCACATTGCACAGGGCGGGCATGATGTCCGTCAGACCGTGCTTGATGGCAAACTCCGCCGCCGGGCAGGCGGTGAACTCATAATAGATAGGTTTATCTTTGTCATAGGGCGCAACGTGCATCTCGTAATCGTGCCACTTGGCGCACTGCTTTTCGGCGTTCTGAAAGGCCCAATACATCAGCCTCTTAAAAAACGGTTTGTTGCAGTCCACAAATCGGGAGAGCTTGCGGAAGGTAGGCAGAATCAGGTTTTCCTCGATCTCTTCGATCTCCCGGAAGGAGACAACATCCCGGCACACGGCATAATAGCTCATGATAGCGATGCAGTCGTAAGTGCCGCCCGCGCCGTTGTGAAAGTTTTTCTTCCCGCCCAAGTCCGTCCGCCAGTCCGAGAGAAATTCCACATACTGCCGCTGCACCCGCTCCCAGACGGCCTCGCGCTGCGCTTCCGGATAATGCAGGGCAATCTTCGATTGAATCTGCTTTTTGCAGGCTTTGGAATACAGCACATGGCAGCTGCGATTGAATTGCAGTTTGTTGTCTCTCATCGCTTCTCCTTTTGCAGGCTGCACTGGTGCGCCGCCTGCACCTCTTTTGAAAACTCCCGCGGGTGTTCGCCCGCCAGTGTGCCGTGACCCATATTGGGAAAAACCTTGTAGGTAAAGGCATAGCCCTTGTCCTGCCACGCTCTGACATGTTTCGCCAGCTTCTTTTCCGTCGAGCTTGCAATGCCGTGCCAGATGTACATGTCCGTGCGCTTGAAAAGATCAAAATTCCGGTGCCGCCCGATCATGTACTTGTCCTGATTGACCCAGCTCTGCCAGGTGGCGTCTTTGTAGACGATGCGGTCGAAGGATTCCTCCGTGCGGCCCATCATCTTGCAGACGAGCTTCTTCCGGATGGGGCCTGCCTTCCCGATGAGCCAATAGGAAAAGCCGGTCAGGAAGAATATGTAGAGGTTCTGCAAAACTGGGCTTTTGATGTCGGCGTAGTCCATGGTGGGCATACCGTTAGCAATGGTAGTCGTGATGGTCAGCCGCTTATCGGCCAGCACGTCCATGAGGACGAATGTTCCGTAGGACACGCCGTAGAGAATGTCAATCTTCCCGCCGTAGCGCTCCACGATATAATCGCCCAGCCGCCTTGCCTCATCCGGCACGGACCGGAACTGCGTCTCCGGCTCATCTGGATTGAAGCCGTCGTAGGCCACCAGCACCACATGGTAGGTTTTCGCCATCTCCTCTGCCACCGGCAGTGCGCCGCGATAGCACACCCCGCCGCCGTGGAGCATGACCATCAGCTCCGGATGCTCCTGCCCGAACTCAAAGTATTTCAACGGTCTGCCGCCTCACACTCGTTTCTTTTGATATCCGCAGTCGCAGTAGGGTCCGCCGGAGGCAAGGGTATACTGCCGCACAAAGTTCGTCACGCCGCCGGCCTCGCTCATGGCGTAGCCCAAATGGCACATGGCGGGCGTCAGGTCATAAAGCCCCAGCTCCTGCATCAGCGTGCAGATACCGCATTTTGTGAAGCGCCCCTCATAACCGCTGCCGTCGGGATACTCGTAAAAGTCCATATTCCACGAGTAGGGGTTGCGGTCAGCCGCCTTCCGGGCAGCGGTGGCTTTCATTCCGGCGATATCCTTGGGCGTGAACTTCGACTTGCCGCTTTGGCGGCAGAACCACTTCATCAGCGGCGTCATCTGGGCATTCTCATAGTATACCGTCAGCACCTCCGTATCCGGCCGCTTCGGCATACAGAGGACGAACGCCCCCAGCATAGCGCAGCCAATGATGTTCAATTGGAAGCGGTCACCCTTTTCAAACTCCGGCAATTTGGCGATGATCTCTTTGTACTTCAGTTTTGCGGTCTTTCGGATTGCTTTTGCGGTTTTAGCATCATAACCAAATACCTCTGTCAGTTGCTTTTCAAATGACTTTGCAAACACTGCCCACATTGCCATGGGCATTCCATTCCGGCGCATCTCACTTCTCTCCTTTCCATTCCGCAAGAGTCCGGCACATCCGTTTTTCGATGTCTATCCGGGTCTGGCGGCATTCCTTGGGATATTTCTTTGCTGCCTGAAACGCCAACTGCACAAACAGGCCGGAGCCAACCGGCAGCATGATTTTCAGCATCCCCTCCGGAAAGACAAAGTGGGTGCCGTGAGCATAAACCATTGTTTCAAGCTCGCATACATGCGGCTTTTCTGCAAGGCGCTTTTCCATACGGCGGATATACTTTGCGGTATCCCACAGCGCATCGTCCTCCGCGCCGATCAGCAGCAGCTTTCCCTGGATGTTTTCAACAGGAATATATTCCTCCGGCTCGATCGGATGCACCGCCTCGGAATCATCAAACAGCTTGCGGGAGTTGACCATATCGCCGGTGCGCTTGCTCTCGGCGGCGACGCAGTGCCAATAATCGGGATGCTGATAGCAAAACGGCATATAGGGCAGCGGCTTGCCCCGGTAGGAGAACAGCGACTCGCCCTCGACTGGCCATTCCTTGCAGCCGTCCCTTTTGCCCTGCATAAAACCCTGCCACACAAAATCGCTGGGCGTCATGGCAATGGTCAGGGTAACATCCGGGAACATGGCAGCCGCTGTCAGCGCGAGCGTTCCCGTAGTCGATGCACCGGCAATGCCAATTTTATGGTTGCCGTTGACTTTCAGCCACGAAATGGCCGTCTCCACGCGCTCCAGCGGATAATTATGATGGCCGTAATCCTTTTTCTCAGGCGACATGGTGAGCACATTTACGCCCCGCCCGCAGAGCCATTTCACGGCTGAACGCGCAAGCCGATCCTCCGGATCGTCTCCGATCATAGCGATCACCGCGCAGTCCGATCCGCCGGTGCACGGCCAATACGCGCCGTAGAAGTCGGCGGTCTCCACATCAAAGTGCAGGTGCTTCATTGTTTCCCTCCAAATCCGATCTTTATGATCTGCATGTTCATCATCCCGTCGCCGACCCGGGCAAGAAAGCGGAAAAAGCCGCTGACTGACGGGTCTTTCAGATCGTTGTAGCCCAGCATATAGCCCCGGCTGGAGACCCGCAAACTGCTGTCCCACGCACCGATCTCGCGCTTGGCGTCCGAAACAGCAAAGTATGCGCCCACATCCTTGATCTCGGCATCCTTTAGCCATGTTTTCAGCATCAGTTTCACCGCCTTTTCGTTGGCGGCGTCAAACACAAGTACGCCGCCTTGAAAGGCGTCTGCCATGGCCCGTACCAGTATCCTCACCTGTTCTTTCAGGAAATAGTAGAACACGCCGGACGCAAAGAACACCGCGCCGCCGGAGGCGTCGATTTTGTCAAGCCACGCTGTGTCGTTCAGGTCGCAGGGAATGTTCGTTTCCCGCTCTCCGGCGGGAAGCAGCTGATTCCGCACCGCGATGACATCCGGAAAGTCCAGATTGTAGATTTTGCAGTGCCCGTTGTCGCAGGCGCGGCCGGTGCAGTCCAGCCCACAGCCGAGGTTTACCACTGCTGCCGTGGGGTGCGTTTTCAGATAATCCCGCACCTCGTAGGCAAGGTCGTTCTGCCGCATGGCGACCTCAAGGAAGCCGAAGCGCTGCATCAAATTGCGGGATTTTTTCTCCAAGGCGGAAAAATCATAGTCGACCGCGTTTACCAGCCGCCGCGCCGCCTCATCCCGGTACAAATTGGGGTACAGCTCGGAGCACATTTTCCGTGCGTACAGCGGAATGATCAGCGTCTCCTGCACCGTGTTCTTTTCAATTTTATAGCGCACAGTCATCCTCCTTTATCGCCCCACAGCCTGAAGATACCCGGCCCTCGCCACTTCCTCCGTGTCGTCCGATTCATCGTAGGCGTCGTAAGGCGCGGTGGGGTCGGGAACCCGCTTTTTGAACGGTGAGCAAAGCTTGTCCTTATGGGCAAAGGCGAACTCGAAGTTGTCCGTCCAGCCGGTGTGACCGGTGAGAAACAGCGGGCGCAATCCGCGGCTTTGCAGCTTCTGCTCCAGCGCCGCCAGCGACTTCACCGCCAGTTTGTTGCTTTCTGCCAGAGAGGAAATGAAACTGTAGCCGCCGTCCGCGCCGAACCAGATAGTATCGCCGGTGAAGAGATATTTGTCGTCAATGAGATAGACCATATGCCCCCATGTATGGCCGGGGACGAGAAAGCACTCAATTTTGATGCCGTCAATCTCGAAAGTCTCGCCGTCATGCAGCAGCACCTTTTCGTTGTTAATTGTGACCTGCGGCAATTTATAGAGATGGTATATGACTTTTCGCCGCACCTCGCCGGTGAGATACCGGTTTTCAATCTCGCCGATATAGAGTTTTGCGCTCCGGAACAAACCGGGGCTGTCTGCCTCCACCGCGCCCACGTGGTCGGTGTCCTGATGAGTGATGAGGATGTGCCGGATGGACTGCGGGTCGATGCCCAGCCAGCCCATTTTTTCTGCCAGCCGGTCGTAGTTGTACCCGGCATCGATCATGATGGTGGTGTCGCCCTTGCGGTAGAAGAAGATGTTCGCCACCCACTCCCGCACGCAGGCCACATGCTCGTCCACCCAGCCGGTGTTCAGGGGCTTGAAGATCTCCTTGCCGTGGTACATCTTGCTCATTTCCTTTTTTTGAAACTCGGTCGCTTTCTTTGACATATTATCGCTCCCCATTTTGATTTTCGGCAGTTAAACCATGCAATACTTTTCAGGTTTCCTACGCGCACTTCCTCATATTCATGCGCAGGATGGGTGCAAAAATGCTCATGCTTGATCTCCTTATTTCCGTGCCGTGATGCACAGCCAGCTTTTCTTTTTGTGTATCTGCACCTCGTAAAAGCCCACCTGCTCCAGATATGCCTTCAGCTCGACATCCTTGTATATGGTCATACCGCCGATAATCTCCGTCCACTTCTCATCCTTGTCCGTGTCGCCACTGCTCTCGTTGCAGATGAGGAAGGTCCCGTCGGGTTTCAGCACCCGGCAGACCTCCCGAAAGCACTGCGGCAGATCAGGCCAGAAGTAGACCGTTTCAAAGGCCGTGACCGCATCAAACCAGTCATCTGCGAAGATCATATCCGCCACACTGCCTTGCAGGACGGCACAGCGCCCCTCAGCGATGGCGGTCTCGTTGACCTTTTTCGTCTTCTCCACGCTGACGGGCGAATAGTCGATGCCCTTCACGATACCCTGCGGGCATTTTTTCAGCAGCCTTTTCATGTTCGCACCGCCACCGCAGCCGCAGTCCAGCACCTTGGCATCCGGCGCAGCATTCAGAAATTGAAGCCCCCAGCGCGCCACAGGGCTGTGACCCAAATTCATCATGGCGACCATGAGCTTCCCGCCGAGGCCCACAGGTTTGCGGGTGTTTTCAAAGAATGACATCTTCTACAACTCCTTTTCCAGAACGATGATCTTATTGGAAATATTCCGCACGGCGGGCAGCCTGTCCAGCAGCTTGTAAACTGGCGCAAATGCCGCCATGCCCTCGGTTAAGCTGTGTTCCTCCACAAAGCGAAAATCCGGCAGCAGTTCGGCAAGTGTTTTCCCATTCTTGATTCCCCAGTTGAATTTTGCGTTGCTTGCGTCAATGGATTTCTCCTTGAAGTGCCGCACTATCGTAGGATTCATGGTTTCCACAAAGACTGTGGCGTTGGAAAACCGGCTGGAAATCACCGTGAAAATACGCTGTATGTTCCTCTCGGAAAGGTACATGGTCAGTCCCTCGATGACGATCAGCACCGGCACATTCTGCTCGCTGATTTCGCTGCCCCAATCTTCCATGGCGGACATGGTAATCTGCGAAATCGTGCCGCTTTCCGGCAGAAGCTTTTCCCGCACCGCCATCGTTTCCGGCAGGTCGAGGTTATACCAATGTGCGTAACCCGACATCCGGTAGCAGCGGGTATCCAGCCCGCAGGCGATGTTGACCACCACCCCGCCGGGGTGCGTCCCAAGCCACGCTTTTGTCAGCCGGTCCAGCACGATGGTGCGGGCAATCACGCCGCTGCGCATGGCGGTGTCCTTGTCGGCAAGAGAAAAATCGTAGTCCAGTTTTTCGATGAGTTCTTCCGCTTTTGCGTCGTGGATCGCACCTCTGCCGCTGCTCTCCTTCGCCCTTGCGTAAATGGTTTGCAGCATAGTCTCCGGCACGCCGGAGAGTTTGATCTTTTCTCTCATATCATCTTTCCTCCGCTTGCATAGTCAGAAATTTTTCCGCATACCGGCAGAATTTTTCCGGGTGTACCATCACCAGCTCCGCATGGGCCATCTTGGGGATGCCATGGATGCGCGTCTGAGGAAAATAGCGCTTGATGAACCGGATATCTCGCCTGCGATCCTTCTTTTCGTCGTCGCCGTACCAGTAGGTGATCTTCGTGCCGATTTTAGCGGAGCGCTTCGGAAGCGCATAGTTGTTGGCAGACCAGAATACATTGCGGATCGTCCGATCGGAAAAGGTTTTGAGATAGGCTTCCATGGCGTCGTACTCCTTTTTGGGGTCGTGCCCTGCGGGGGTGAACCGTTCCGGCGGAAAGGCCGCTTCCAGAATTTTTCGGCTGTTCGCCGCCATTTTAAAGGACACAATATCCCGCCAAAGCAGCAGCTTTCGCACCGGGTAGAGCAGCTGATAGGGCGTGATCCCGCCGTCGATGATGGCCCGGTCGATGGGCATTTCCCCCAATGCCAGCAAACGGGTCAGGCAGGCACCGCCCATGGAGCAGCCATAGGCCCCACCCAGACGGGAGACGCCGTGGCTCTTCAAATAGGAGATCACCTCGTCCACGGTCTGCTCGACGGAGGTGAAATCCCCGGGATACTCCGGCTGATGGCCGTCATACACCACCTGAAAAACATGCCATCTCTGAGAAAGCAGCGTGATCGTGTCGGCAAAAGCCCATACAGGCTCTGCCGTGCAGGGGAAAAACAGCAGCGTCCGCTCCTGCGCCTGCCCGTGTTCCAATATCTGCATGGCTCACCCCTCCGATTTCACGCACTCTGCGTAGGTCAGCGGGAACGAGGTTTTCAGCACGGTGCTTTTCCGCACCGTCCAGCCGTTTTCCCGCAGGAACGAAAGGTAATCTGCACTCGTCCATTTGCTGTGCAGCGGAAAGCCCGCCAGCTTCATGAAAAATGCTTTGGCCGTTCCGAAGAAAGCGTTATCTGCGTGGGTAAAGGTCGGCGCAACCAGAACGCCATCGTCCCTCAGCACCCGGCGAATTTCGGAGAGAGCCTTCTCCGGCTCCGGCACGATATGCAGGGCATTGGCCACAATGATCACGTCAAAACTTTCATCGGCATAGGGAAGGCGAAACATATCCTGCACAGAGAAATGCAGCTTGGCAGAATGATTATCTCGCTTCGCTTCCGCGATCATCTCCGGCGATGCATCCGTAGCCTCGATATGGGCAGCGCTGCTCACGATATTTTTGGCGATCAGCCCCGTGCCTGTGGCCAGCTCCAGCACGGTTTTGTGCCGCACCACGGGGCGCAGCAGCTCGTACATCTGCTCATAAGCTGCGGCGTCCTTTCGCATGAAGCGGTCGTACCGCCCGGCGTTTTTATCCCAGAAATTTTGACTGTTTCTCATGATTTCGCCCTCACAACGAGATGTTAAACTCCTCTAACTCACACAGATGACACAAGCGGGTTAGGGTAAACTAACTGTATTCCTTTTGAAAAGCCGCATCACTGCGGCTTTTCCGCTTATGCAAATAGCTCCTGACAGGCGCCCCGCACCAGCGTTTCCAGCACCTGCGGATAGAGTACCCCAATCTGCTCCTGATGGGAGACGGTTAAAATCAAGCCGCGCACCGTGGCCGCTGCCAGTGCCATGCCGCCCTTGGGCTGCAAGCCGCCCCCTTCCAGCAGGGTACGGATGTGCGTCTCGTCATCGTGGTAGTGGGCGGTCTTCACTTCTTCCGGCAGTCGGTGCAGAAGAAAATCTGCGTCATTTTCGATGAACACAAAGGCTTTTGTCCTGGAGAGCCAACGGCAGGCCGCCAGGATCGCCGCTGCCGCGCGGTCGGCAGGAAACAGGGGTGCATTCTCCTGCAAGGACTTCTGCGCTGCCGCGAAGCACTCGGTATGAATGTCCTCCAGTACAGCGAAAAACAGCAGCTCTTTGGAATCAAAGAATTTGTAAAATGACCCCTTGGAAATCCCAACGGCCTCCGTCAGCTGCTCCACAGAGGTTTTCCGCATCCCTATGGTAATGCCGCAGCGCTGGGCCTCCCGGATCAGGTCATTGCGGATCTGTTCATTCTGTTCGTCTGTAAAAGCCACTGCGCACACTCCTTGGATTTATGACCGCATTTATCATTTCAGTCAAATTGTAGCACGATCCGAAGATGTTGTCAACGGCGTCGTTTTGCTTTCCATCATGATCAAATCAGATCCAGCCTTTCCATCTCAAACGGCACAACCACGGATTTCAGCAATCTCGCCTTCGGCAATGCTGTGGTTGCGCTGGGCAATGGTCAGCAGTTCATCCGCAGATACGCTTTCATCCTTGTATCCGCTTTGGACGGCAAACTCGGAAATGACTTCTGCGCGGTTTTTGCCGAATTGTTATAGATCGCGCCAATCTGCCGCACGTGCCGATACTCCGCAAGGCTGGCAAAGGAACCGGCTTCGACCATCATGCGGCAGAACAGCGGCCCGTCCCGGACATAGTGTTTCGCGTATTTCAGGAACTCCGTTTCCTGCTCCGGGTCGAGCCTCGGCAGACAGTACAGCAGCATTTGCAGAACTTCCAGCTTGTAGTCCAGAAAGCGCGCCGGATCGTAACGGTCAATGCCATTGCGGGTGAGAAAGCGGTAAATCGCGCTGTTCAGACGCTTTTCAGCGTGGTGCAGGAAGAAGCAGAAGCACAGCAACTCAGAGAAAACGAGCGGCTGTGCTTTTCTGTTCTATCCAATTACGCCCGTGTCCTGCGGAGGTGGAAGGTGCAATATGCAGCAAAAGCACCGGATAAGCGGTTCGTGGAAGCCTGTCACAAGCTGGACGAGGCGGAGTATTACTTGGATATTCTGTGCGCCGGGGATTCCCATGAACGTGCCGAGGTTGTCAGTTATCTGCTTGTAGATGGTCGGTTGGACAAGCTCAAGGAAACAATCAATGGGAGGAATGCAGCGTGAACAAGAAGTATGCCGGGTTGGATTTTCCAGCATGGTTGGATGGCAAGGATGTCAATGAGGCAGCTTTTTGCCGGGAGTTTCTATCGAAAAACAAGCTCATCTATGCGGACAACGCATTCTTCACACCGGATGGGCGGCTGACAGACCCGCTGCTGCTGCTGAAAGAGAAAATCTATGCCGAGCTGGAGTGCTGTGCCGCAAAAAACATTCTGCGCACCATTTCCAATATCGTGGAGATCATGAAGCTGGTGGTTCATGCAGAGAGCTTTCCGCCGAATCCGGATGAAATTCATGTGCAGAACGGGACGCTCCGCATTGACGGCAGTTTCCTTGCGGGACGGTCTGAGATCGTGCGCAGCCGGTTTCCCATCGACTACAATCCACAAGCAGGAAAATCGGTTGTCTGGCTTCGGTTTCTTTCCGATCTGCTCTACCCGGAGGACATTCCCACCTTTCAGGAGTATATCGGCTATCCCTCGTGGATGAGGCTTACCAGATACTGCTGAGCAGCAATGCGCGGGAGATATTGGATGCAGCCGGATGTGCGGATGCCAAGATCACTTGGGGCAGTAAGTCAGTAGAACCTGTGGAAGCAATGGCCTTCGCCGCCTGGTAGACGCTGTATAGCTCCGGCTCGATTCCTCCGAGCCGGACGCTTTGGAAGTCAAAGCCGTCATTCCCGCATTTCCAGACCATCCTGCGCCAAAGGCTCTCGTATGCCGTGAGCAGGAAGAGGGCCGCTTTGTTCCGGTCGGACAAACGCCAGCAGCGCTCTCGCCAATGTGTCCATCTTCGCCGGTGGGCATCGGACAGGAAGAATTGGAAGAATTGAGGTTTCCTCTCTCTAAATTGCTGATGCATCCGTTTTTGGAACTGCGGCCCCATAGAGGGTGCGAAGCAGTCCCACATGAACGCATTCAGCTCCAGCACACCTGCCTCGATCCGCTCCTCCAGGCAGGTACATTCACATAGGCGGCACGGATGCTTGCGGACATAGTTCTGGCAGTATTCGCACGCCACATCTTTGGGCGTGTAATGAAATGGGCTGTGGTATATTCCACCGCCTCTGGGTTTTTGACCGGGCTGAGACATCATCAACTGCTCCAACGCCTGCAGCGGCGTGTCTCGCATGAAATAGTACGGCATAAGCGAACTCCTCTCTGAAATGAAAAAAGGGCCGGAATCTTATTGCTAAGACTCCGGCCCGTTCCGTTTGATATTACATTGTCTGTTGCTGCGCGACTTGTTCCAAGGCTTCTTCCTGCTGCCGGATTCGCTCGTCCAAATCCGGCACACACTCCTCAATCTGCTGCTGAACACTGCGGATCATTTTTTCCTGCTCTCCCGTGAGTTCAAAGAAATCTCCGTCTACAGAGTCCGCACAGCAGCGATAAATCTCGGTCATCTGCTCTGGGGTGAAAAGCCGTTCCTTTTGAATCAGCCCGGAGCGGATAGCAAAGTCCTGTTTGGCTCCTGCATAGTTCTCCATGAAATAGTGCCCATGACATACTCCTGTGTGCCCATAGGCCCAATCCCATGTGACGAAGTGGACTCCGTGTTTGCTCTGAACTCCAGCCAGCACAGTGCCGTTGAAATCCGCCAGCACCTTGTAGCCGTCCTCCAGACCGTCGGCTTTCAAAAAGGGCGCCATCTCCATCTGCCGCATATACTCCGCTGTGGTCCTGACGATCTCATACACCTTGTCCTTGGCATCGATCCGTTCCGGCTCGTCGATATCCTCATTGCGGTAGGTAATGCCGCCGTTCTCGGTCACCTCACACAGCGGCGAACCGTCAAGCAGGATACACAGCCTGTCAGTGTGAACTTCGTCCAACTGGAAACCCTCCTTGGCAAGGACGATTGCTGCTTCTCTGAGGTAACAGACCTTTTCTTCTGCGCTGATGCTCATATAGCTCCTCCCATGCATAAAAAATAAGGCCGGAGCGATCATGCTCCGACCTACAAATGCAGGCGCTGCGACCAGCGCCCTTTTTGAAATGAAAAAGGGCACCGCTTTCTTAGTCCGTCAGGACCAACAAAACGACGCCCAAATCTTTGTGATTCTTTTTTGAGAAAAATACCGCTGCCAGCCAGAAAAATCGCCGCTGAAAAAGGGCGCTGGCTGAACGCATCTGCATGAAACAGGAAAACGCCCGGTTCGAATCGGGGCAGACGCCCTGAAACAGCGATTTGCATCTATGGTTTGAGAGAAGAAATCCGGGCTTGAAAAAGCCCGGAAACGGTTGATGCGCCTGACTTTTCGCCAGACGCATCTATACCGTTTCGTTAATATGTCATAACTCAACACTATAGATTTTTTGAAATTTGCTTAAAAAAAACGTCGTATGACAGCAAGAAAAACTTGATGCACAGAACTCACTTGTCTTTTGATTCTTCAGTTGTGTCAGAGACTGCTCCTTCCAGCAGATCTGTCACTACCTGATTAAGCTGTGCGGCATTCTTAGCAGTAATGACCGGCGTGTCTGACTGGGACTCAATGTCTTTTCTGGTTCGTCCAGCCACCTGACCGCCCGCCTTGGCAACTGCCAAATTCTCTTGGAAGGTCGTTGGTTTGCGATCTCTTGAAAACTGAGTGGTAGTGGCCTCCGCCAGCATATTCAGTACCAGTTCCAGCGTAGTCATGTTATCACGAAGGTTTTCCTTTTTCAAGCCCTTCAGATTTTTGTACTGCCGGGTGGACATGCCAGACCAGGCTCGGGAAATCTCATCCGTGAGGATGGCGTACTCTACGCCTTTCTGCACACCGCGGGCATCCCATTCATCCGTCAGTTCTTTACGGACCTGGATGGCCTGCAGCCGCTGATTGATCCACTCACGGCTGTAACCCTTCTTGAGATAGGTTTCCAGAGCGCGGTCAATGGTCAGCTCCGGGTCGATGGTCTCCTCGATACGCTCTCGACCGACCTGTGCCAGCCACAACTTGAACGGTTCTGCCTTCGGGGAAGGAATAGACTGGATGATTCGGAGAAGCTGCTCGGTATCGGCTACAT
>ERZ809074.3576-NODE-3576-length-14363-cov-7.042913_pt1 | contig 14363 bp, 8 predicted proteins | sample MGYA00520795_ERZ809074 | MGnify/ENA primary metagenome ERZ809074 (study PRJEB31570, sample SAMEA3212989) | Homo sapiens | biome: human-gut; feature: human gut; material: fecal | place: Sweden | collected 2011 ...
GTAACAAGAAACGTAACTTCCGCGCATTGTGGATTCAGCGTATCAATGCTGCCGCACGTCTGGAAGGAATGTCTTACTCTCGTCTGATGGGAGCTTTGCATGCAGCAGGTATCGAAATCAACCGTAAAGTTCTTGCCGACTTGGCTATGAACCATCCGGAAGCTTTCAAAGCAATCGTTGCTAAAGTGAAGTAATTGACATTATAGAGCAATTGGAAAAAGAGCTCCATTCAGGAGCTCTTTTTTTTATGTCAAAAGTTTGGTGGTTTCATTCCTATTGCATATCTTTGTGATAAGAAAAATGAGTTAGCCGCACATGTTCGATTGGGAAACTCATCAGTTTATTTTAATTCCGAGACACAGCTCTTGTCGTCAATGGCGGGCCGCACCCTTCGGGGCATGCTTAGCACGGCGGATTACAAAGATGGCAAAGCACTCAAATCCTGTCATACGGAGTTTGTTCATATCTACGGTGCGGCTTTCTTTACATAGGAGGATATGTCAGAACAGGCATATCCTCTTTTTTTTGTGCCCCGTCAAGCATAGTTTTAGACGGTGTAACGCTATGGGTTAGGGGAGCTAAAGCATCGCTTTTTGTTTGAAATAGGAGCTTGTCCGTTTTTTCTTCGTATATTTACCCTCCAAGAATTAAACACACTAAACTAAATATTTATGTTACTGCCAAAACAGTCTCGCAATTATGTAACCGGGCTGGCTGCCGCTTGCTCGTTGCTATTGATTGCCTGCTCTCCGGAGGAAGTCCGGCAGGTCAATCTTATTCCCAAACCGGAACAGATGACAATGACCGGAGGAACTTTCACGGTCGATAGTCTCGCGTTATTTGGCGGGCAATCTTCCCGGAATATCAAAACAGTGATCGATGAAGCCTGGTCCGGTAACCCGGAAGGTTATCAGTTGGATGTGACGCCGGGAGGAATCGACCTGCGTGCCGGTTCGCCGGACGGTCTGTTCTATGGGATGCAGACGTTACGCCAACTCTATGCCGGAGGAGAGGTCCCATGTGTTTCGATCCGGGATAATCCTCGTTTTGGGTATCGGGGATTGCATCTGGATGTATCCCGTCATTTCTTCTCCAAAGAGGAAGTGATGAAATTGCTGGATGTGATGTCTTTTTACAAGCTGAACACCTTGCATATGCATCTGACGGATGCCGGAGGATGGCGTATCGAGATAGACAAATATCCGAAACTTACTTCTGAAACGGCCTTCCGCACCGAATCTGATTGGCGGAAGTGGTGGGACGGCCGCGACCGTAAGTATCTGCCGGAAGGGACGCCGGGTGCTTACGGCGGTTACTATACGAAGGAGGACATCCGGGAGATCGTGAAACATGCGGCTTCCAAACATATAAACATAATACCGGAGATCGAATTTCCGGGGCATTCGGAAGAGGTCCTGATGGCCTATCCTGAACTGAGCTGTTCGGGAAAGCCTTACCAGAACGGCGATTTTTGTATCGGTAACGAGCAGTCGTTTACATTCATGGAAGACGTATTGGCGGAGGTGATCGATCTTTTCCCGTCCGAATATATCCATGTCGGTGGCGATGAAGCCGGGAAGTCCGCCTGGAAGAAATGTCCGAAATGCCAGGCTTTGATGAAGGAAAAAGGAATGAAGAACGTGGACGAGCTTCAGAGTTACATGATTCACAGGGCTGAGGAGTTTCTGAATTCGAAAGATCGCAAGCTGATCGGTTGGGATGAGATCTTGGAAGGCGGTCTGGCTCCCGAAGCAACCGTCATGTCATGGCGGGGAGAAGACGGTGGAATCAAATCGGCACGGATGGGGCATGATGTGGTGATGACACCGGGCAATTATATGTATTTGGATTTCTATCAGGCCGATCCGAAGACACAGCCGTATGCCATCGGCGGCTATACGCCGATAAAGAAAGTGTATAGCTATGATCCCGTCCCGGTGGATTCGTTGACGGCAGAGGAATGCCGGCATATTTTGGGGGTGCAGGCCAATACCTGGACCGAATATATCCAGACACCCGAACATCTGGAATATATGATGTTCCCGCGTGCCCTTGCTGTGGCCGAGATCGGATGGACGCCGCAGGAATTACGGACATGGGAGGATTTCAAACCTCGCATGAATGCGCATATTTCCAAATTGCAGGGAATGGGGATCCGTACTTTTACCCTTTCGGACGAATTGGAAGTGACCATGCAGGTCGATACGGCAGGCAGAGAGATAGAAGTCATACTGGATGCCGAGAAATACCCGGCGGAAATCCGCTACACGACGGACGGTTCCGTTCCGGTGGCATCTTCCGCCCTTTATGCCGGGCCGATAACCGTGCAAGATTCCGCCCATATCAAAGCCGCTATTTTCCGGGACGGTGTGCTTCAGGGGACACCGACGGAAAAGAAAGTGGATTATCATCGGGCCATCAATAAGCCTATACATTATAATAGTAAGCTCTACGAAGGCTATATGGCCGGAGGAACAAACGCCTTGTTGGACGGCTATCGGGGCGGCCTGACTTATCTGGACGGACGTTGGCAAGGTTATTTGGATGATCTGGACTGTGTGATCGATATGGAAGAGGAAACGGATATCCATAAAGTGTCCATTCGTTTCATGCAATTGATCGGTCCGGGGGTGTTCCAGCCCGGACAAGTGGAGTTGTTGACTTCGGAAGATGGTGAAAACTTTATTTCCCGCGGGATTGTTCCGACAACGGTTCCGGCTGATGATCCGGACCTCCTGTTCCAAGAATATACGTTCGACGGTAACTGGAAAACCCGTTATATCCGTTTGAAAGCGCCGAGGGCGAATCCCGGTTTTATTTTTGCGGATGAGATCGTTGTTTGGTGAATTAAAAATTAAGAATTAAGAATTAAAAAATAAGAGTTGGTGTTATGAAGATGGTGTTGTTTTCTTTTTTATTGGGTTGCTGTTCTTTGCTGGTTTCCGCGCAACAGCCGGTAGATTATGTGAATCCGTTTATCGGGACAAGCAACTACGGGACGACCAATCCCGGTGCGATTTGCCCCCAGGGAATGATGAGTGTTACCCCCTTCAATGTGATGGGGTCGAAAAGTAATAAGTTTGATAAGGACAGCCAGTGGTGGTCCACGCCTTATTCGGCGGATAATAATTTCTTCACCGGTTATGCGCACGTCAATCTGAGCGGTGTCGGTTGTCCGGAGATGGGAAGCCTGTTGTTGATGCCTACCTCCGGGGAGCTGAATGTGGATTATCACGCATACGGCAGCGAATACAAGAACGAGGTGGCCCATCCCGGCTATTACAGTAATATCCTGACGAAATATGACATCAAGACGGAAGCTACCGCCTCCATGCGTACCGGCCTGACACGTTTTACTTTCCCGAAAGGGCAGGGGAATATCCTCTTGAATTTGGGTGAGGGGCTGACGAATGAAACCGGTGCGACCGTTCGTATGGTGAGCGATACGGAGATAGAGGGAAGCAAGCTGCTCGGTACGTTCTGCTATAACCCGCAGGCTGTTTTCCCGATCTATTTCGTGATGAAGCTCAGCAAAGCCCCCAAGCAGGCCGGCTACTGGAAGAAACAACGCGAGATGAAGGGAGTGGAAGCCGAATGGGATGCCTATTCCGGCAAATATAAATTGTACACGAAGTATGACCGTGAGATGAGCGGTGACGACATCGGCGTCTGGTTCAAGTATGATACCGAAGAAGACGAAGTGATCGAAGTAAAGATGGGTGTCTCGTTTGTCAGCATCGAAAATGCCCGCCTGAATATGAACACCGAACAGCCGGATTTCAATTTCGACAAAGTGCGTGCGGCAGCCGGCAAGATGTGGAACGACGATCTGTCGCGTGTGATGGTGGAAGGCGGGACGAATGACGATAAGACGATTTTCTATACCGCCATATACCACCTGCTGATCCATCCGAACATCATCCAGGACGTGAATGGCGAATATCCGATGATGGAAAGCCTGAAAGTCGGCCATACTACCGGAAACCGCTATACGGTCTTTTCGCTCTGGGACACCTACCGCAATGTCAGCACATTGATGACATTGCTCTATCCCGAAAAACAGCTCGACATCATCCGCACCATGATCGACATGTACAAGGAAAGCGGATGGCTTCCGAAGTGGGAACTGTACGGACGCGAGACACTGACGATGGAAGGCGATCCGTCTATCCCTTATATCGTGGATGCTTATATGCGCGGTTTGCGCGATTACGATATCGAGACTGCCTACGAAGGGATGTGCAAGGGCGCTACTACTCCCGGAGAGTTCAACCTGCTCCGCCCGGACAATAACGACTATATGAGCAAAGGCTACGTCCCCTTGCGCGAACAGTATGATAATTCGGTTTCGCATGCCTTGGAATATTATATCGCCGACTGGAATCTCTCGTTGTTGGCAGATGCGTTGGGAAAGAAGGAAGACGCTAAGCTGTTTCGTGAGCGGGCTATGGGGTATAAGCATTACTATTGCAAGGAGTTCGGTACGCTTCGTCCCATCCTGCCCGACGGCACGTTCTATTCCCCTTTCGATCCGAAACAGGGGGAGAACTTCGAGCCGAGCCCCGGTTTCCATGAAGGAAACGCCTGGAACTACACGTTCTATGTCCCCCATGACATCAAAGGCCTTGCCAAACTGATGGGCGGTCAGAAGAAGTTTGTCGATAAGTTGCAGATGGTCTTCGACAAAGGGTACTACGATATGGCAAACGAGCCGGATATCGCCTATCCGTACCTCTTCAGCTATTTCAAGGGAGAGGCTTGGCGTACGCAGAAGCTGGTCTGCGAACTGTTGGGCAAATATTATCACAATGCCCCGAACGGGCTTCCGGGTAACGACGATACGGGTACGATGTCTACCTGGGCGATCTTCTCGATGATGGGATTCTATCCGGCCTGTCCCGGTGACCTGGATTATGTTGTGACTTCTCCGACCTTCAACAAGGTGACGATCCGGCTGGACGAGAAGTTCTATCCGAAAGGCGAATTGGTGATCGAGTCCGCCCGCAAAACCCCGGAAGATATTTATATCAAAGAGGTGACAGCCGGCGGGAAGAAGCTGAAAGGGTATACGATTTCGCAAGACGAACTGGTGAATGCCGGGACATTGCGCTTCACGCTGGAAAACAAGCATTGATTTCCCCTCTCAATTTTATTTGAAATGGCATTTAAACGTTGAAAAACGGTTTCAAATTTTCTTGAAGCCGTTTTTCACTATTGAATCTCCGTTTCAATATTTCTTGAAGTGCCTTTTTAATGGTGAAAAACCGTTTCAAGAAAAATGGAGATGGGTTTCACCATTGAAAAATGGCTTCAAGAAAATTAGAAACGACTTTTCAACGTTTAAATGCCATTTCAAATATTCTTGAGACCTATAAATTATTATCTTTGCACACGTAAAAAAGAAAAACAGTTTAATCCATATTATATAATGTATAGAACAAGAACATGTGGCGACCTGCGCCTTGCCGATGAAGGCTTGGTGATTACGCTGGCCGGCTGGGTACAGAAAACCCGTAAGATGGGTGGCATGACGTTCGTGGATATCCGCGACCGTTACGGTATTACGCAATTGGTGTTTAACCAGGAAGTGGATGCCGCTCTTTGTGAGAAAGCAAATAAGCTGGGACGCGAATATGTTATCCAGGTGACGGGAACCGTTCGCGAACGTTCCAGCAAAAACCCGAATATCCCTACCGGTGAGATCGAAATCATCGTTTCGGAACTGAATGTCCTGAATGCTGCCGTGACTCCTCCTTTCACGATTGAAGACGATACGGACGGGGGGGACGACCTGCGTATGAAATACCGTTATCTGGATTTGCGCCGCAACGCCGTCCGCAAGAACCTGGAACTGCGTCATCGTATGGCTTTCGAGGTGCGTAACTATCTGGACAAGCAAGGATTCCTGGAAGTCGAAACTCCGGTGCTGGTAAACTCGACGCCTGAGGGGGCGCGTGACTTTGTCGTGCCTTCCCGTATGAATCCCGGACAGTTCTACGCTTTGCCTCAGTCTCCGCAGACGTTGAAGCAGTTGTTGATGGTTTCCGGTTTCGACCGTTATTTCCAGATCGTGAAATGTTTCCGTGACGAAGACCTGCGTGCGGACCGCCAGCCCGAATTTACACAGATCGACTGCGAAATGAGCTTTGTGGAACAGGAAGACGTGCTGAACATTTTCGAAGGAATGGCCAAGCATCTGTTCAAGGTGATCCGGGGCATCGATATAAAAGAAGCTTTCCCGCGTATCAGTTGGCACGATGCCATGAAATATTACGGAAGCGACAAGCCGGACCTGCGTTTCGATATGAAGTTCGTCGAACTGATGGACATCATGAAGGGACACGGTTTCTCCGTATTCGATAATGCTGCTTATGTCGGCGGTATCTGTGCGGAAGGGGCGGCTTCTTATACGCGCAAGCAGTTGGATGCGCTGACTGAGTTTGTGAAACGTCCGCAGATCGGTGCAAAGGGCATGGTATATGCCCGTGTGGAGGCAGACGGCAATGTGAAGTCGAGTGTGGATAAATTCTATACCCAGGAAGTATTGCAGCAGATGAAAGAGGCCTTTGGTGCAAAACCGGGCGACCTGATTCTGATCCTTTCCGGCGACGATGCGATGAAGACGCGCAAACAACTTTGCGAATTGCGTCTGGAAGTGGCCGGCCAGTTGGGCTTGCGTGACAAGAACAAGTTCGCCTGCCTGTGGGTGATCGACTTCCCGCTGTTCGAGTGGAGCGAAGAAGACCAGCGCTTCTATGCAATGCACCATCCGTTTACTTCTCCCAAACCCGAAGATATTCCTTTGCTGGACAGCGATACGGGAGCCGTCCGTGCGAATGCATACGACATGGTGATCAATGGTGTCGAAGTGGGTGGCGGTTCCATCCGTATCCACGACAGCAAGTTGCAGGATAAGATGTTCCAGTTGCTGGGCTTCACCGAAGAAAAGGCACAGGAGCGTTTCGGCTTCCTGATGAATGCCTTCAAATATGGTGCGCCTCCTCACGGTGGTCTGGCTTACGGTCTGGACCGTTGGGTCTCTTTGTTTGCCGGCCTCGATTCTATCCGTGACTGTATCGCGTTCCCGAAAAACAACTCCGGTCGCGATGTCATGCTGGATGCGCCCGGACAACTGGATGATTCGCAGTTGGAAGAATTATGCCTGAAAGTAGATATTAAGGAGTAATATACCGATAGGTCGATTTGCCGGTATGCTGGTGAATGGTTCACTGGCCTATTGGCAAATTGATTTATTTATAAATTATTGATTATGTTAAGGGTTAAGGATATACTGAAAGAAATCGAACAATACGCTCCGTTGCCATTGCAGGAGAGCTTTGACAATGCAGGTGTGCAGGTAGGCGATGTGAATCAGCCGGCTACCGGTGCGCTTCTTTGCCTCGACGTCACCGAAGAGGTGGTGGACGAGGCGATAGAGATGGGGTGTAATCTGATTGTCTCTCATCATCCTTTGGCCTTTAAAGCCTTCAAATCCCTGACCGGTTCGACCTATATCGAGCGGTGCATGATGAAGGCCTGCAAGTATGACTTGGTGATCTATGCCGCCCATACCAATCTCGATAATGCGGCGGGAGGCGTGAACTTCCGTCTGGCGGAACTGATCGGGCTGGAAAATGTCCGTGTCCTGAGCCCCCAGAAAGGAGCTTTGCTGAAGCTGGTCACTTTCGTGCCGGAGGCCTATGCCGATTTGGTGAGGACGACCTTGTTCAATGCGGGAGCCGGAGCGATAGGCGACTATGATTCTTGTAGCTTCAGCCTGCCGGGGAGCGGGACTTTCCGTGCCGGCGAAGGGACGAACCCGTTCTGTGGCGAAATAGGCGAGTTGCATGTGGAGTCGGAAATCCGTATCGAAACGATATTGCCCGCTTTCCGTAAGTCGACGGTGACGCGTGCGTTGCTTTCCGTCCATCCTTATGAAGAACCGGTATTCGATTTCTATCCTTTGGATAATGCCTGGAACCAGGTCGGTTCGGGGGTAGTGGGAGAGTTGCCCGAAGAAGAGAGTGAATTGGGCTTCCTGCAACGGATCAAGGAACTGTTCCAGGTGGGGTGCGTGAAGCATTCCGCCCTGACCGGCAAGCCGATACGCGAAGTCGCTTTATGCGGGGGGAGCGGCGCTTTCCTGATCAAAGACGCAATCAGTTACGGTGCGGACGTTTTCATTACGGGGGAGGCTAAATATAATGACTTTTACGATGTGGAAGACCGGATTCTGCTGGCGGTTATTGGTCATTATGAAAGTGAAGTCTGTACAAAAGATATCTTTTATAACATAATATCGAAAAAATTCCCTACCTTTGCGGTACATTTTTCGAATGTTAATTCAAACCCAGTAAAATATTTATAGAATGGCTACAGATAAACAATCAGCTGAAAAGGAATATACGGTTGAAGAAAAGCTTTCTACGCTGTATCAACTTCAGACGATGATGACTGAAATTGATAAGATCAAGACACTTCGCGGCGAACTTCCCTTGGAAGTACAGGACTTGGAAGATGAGATCGCTGGTCTGGAAACACGTCTTCAGAACTATCAGTCAGAAATTAAAGATTTTGAGAATGCTGTTGTAGAACAGAAACATAAGATTACGGAGTCAACCGGTCTGATTGAAAAATATAAAGCGCAGTTGGATAACGTGCGTAACAACCGTGAGTTCGACAACTTGTCAAAAGAAATAGAATTTCAGGGACTTGAAATCGAGTTCTCTGAAAAGAAGATTCGTGAATTCGGTGAAGCGATCAACCGTAAGAAGGAAGAGATCGCCGAACTGTCCGAAAGACTGGAAGGCCGTAAGGCTGATTTGGTTCAAAAGCAGGGTGAACTGGAACAGATCATTTCCGAAACCAAGCAGGACGAAGAGAAACTGCGCGAAAAAGCAAAGAAACTGGAAGCGAATATCGAACCGCGCCTCTTGACTGCTTTCAAACGTATCCGCAAGGGGGCACGTAACGGCTTGGCTGTCGTATATGTACAGCGTGGTGCCTGCGGTGGTTGTTTCAACAAGATTCCGCCCCAGAAACAGTTGGATATCAAGTTGCGTAAGAAAGTGATCGTTTGCGAATACTGTGGTCGTATCATGATCGACCCTGAATTGGCAGGCATAGAAGAATAATCGGATGCGCGACGTTGTCCGTGCATATATAGAGAAATATCGGTTGCTTACGGAAAACCGTCCGGTTCTGGTCGGTGTAAGTGGCGGAGCAGATTCAATAGCCCTACTCACCATTTTGGTGGAGTCGGGCTATTCCTGTATTGCGGCGCATTGTAATTTTCATTTGCGGGGAGACGAATCCCTGCGTGATGAACAGTTTGTAAGGGAGTATGCCCGAAAACTGGATGTCCCTTTCCTGATGACGGACTTCGATACCCGAAAATATGCAGCCGACCGGCATCTCTCCATTGAAATGGCTGCCCGCGAGGTGCGCTATGGCTGGTTCGAAGAGCAACGGGCTGCAACCGGGGCGCAGGCTGTCGCTGTGGCTCATCATCGTGACGACAGTGTGGAAACGCTTTTGATGAATCTGGTACGTGGGACCGGCATCAGGGGAATGAGCGGGATTCGTCCGAGGAACGGTTTCGTGGTGCGCCCTTTGCTTGCCGTGAGCCGTGAGGATATCTTGGAGTGGCTTGCCGGACGCGGTTTGACGTATGTGACCGACAGTACCAACCTTTCCGATGCTTATACGCGCAATTTTATCCGCCTGCGTGTCCTTCCGCTTCTGGAGGAAATCAATCCTTCCGTGAAGGATGCGATCGCCCGTACGTCCGAACATCTGTCGGCAGCCGAAGCCGTTTATCTGCATGTGGTGGAAGAGGCGAGGAATGCCGTGGTCGAGCAAGGGGACCGCCTTTCGATTGCCGCCTTGATGCGTTACCCGTCACCCGATGCTATTTTATACGAGTTACTCAAAACCTATGGCTTTACTCGTCCGGTGGCGGAGGATGTTTATTTGTCCCTGACGAAAGAATCGGGCAAAACCTTTTTCTCTTCTACGCACCGGTTGATAAAAGATCGGGACTATTTATTGTTATCTCCCCTTGTAAAAGAAGAGGTCCGTGAATATACACTGACCGGTGGCGAGAAAGTTTGGTCCGGTCCTGTCGAACTTTCTTTCGAGAAGATTGTTATTAAGGAAGATTTCCATATCCGGAAAGATAAAAATATCGCTTATTTCGATTACGACAAACTGGCTTTTCCGCTTACCCTGCGTACATGGAAAGAAGGAGATTGGTTTATTCCTTTTGGCATGAAAGGGCGGAAGAAATTAAGCGATTATTTCTCGGATCATAAATTCAGCCGTTTAGATAAGGAACGGACGTGGCTTTTATGCAGCGGAGGCGCTGTTATCTGGATTGTAGGAGAACGTTCCGATAATCGTTTTTGCCTGGACAAAACAACTAAAAGTGTGTTAGTTGTGAATTTTTTTCCGACAAAAAGCGAGAGTAACTGAAAATATTATTACATTTGCAAAGATTTACTCCGCAGATGTGTTACTAATGATTCAAATTAGCTCAACAATCCGGTTTTCACATGAAATTATTAATTATCAAATTATAAAAGATACAATGATTGCGTTGTACGCGTGCCGTGTCCGGTCGTGTAAGTACGTCGTTTTTATTATTCACTTCGCATTATGCAAAAATATAACATTCTAGAACTAAATGAAAAACTCCTTCCTGAGTTGCAAAGTATAGCGGAAGAGTTAGGTATTAAAAAAGTAAGTTCCCTTAAGAAAGAGGAACTTGTATACAGAATTCTTGACGAACAGGCCATTTCATACGCCGGCATCCAGGCTGAAAAGGAGAAAGAAAAGGAAGCAAAGAAAGCAGAAAGGCAGACTAAGGCTAAGAAAACAAAAGCTGCGGCTCCGAAAGGCGCAAAAGCTGATGCCAAAACGAAAGTCGCTGCTCCCGCCACACCCGTTGAAGTTTCGGTAGAAGAGGTCGCTCCGGAAGCTCCGGAACAGCCCGAACGTAAAAGACGGACTCGTATTGACAAGAAAGAAAAAGTGGCCGCGGCTGTTGTTCCTGTCCAGAAAAACGAAGAGGCAGCCGTTTCCAAAAGTCCGGTTTCAGCCAATGCTCCTGTATCCGAAACTCTTGTCCAGGTAGCTGATGCTACGGCCGACGTCCCTGCCGAAACGGTAAAACCGGCAGCAAAGAAAGTGGTTAAGAAGACTGACAAGCCTGTAGAGAAACCGTTGCTTCCTCCTGTTGTCGTGGAATCGGATAACGGAGAGCTTCCGGCCGAAATCGCTCCTGAAGTAACGGAAGAACCGGCTGTCGTGGAAACTCCTGCCGCTTCGACTCCGGCAGACGAACCTAAACGTGTGGTATTCCGCCATCCGGACACCAAATCAGTTCTCGATCAACTTTTCCCATTCTCTTCCACACCTGCAAAACCGGAACCGAAAGCGCGTGAAGAACAACCTGCAGCCGCCCAGCAGCAGAACAATCCTCGCCAGAATAACAACAGACAGAACAACCAGAATAATCATAACAACCAGCGCAACAACAATAATAACAATGCTGTGCAGGAAAAACAGTATGAGTTTGACGGTATACTGACAGGTGTCGGTGTGCTGGAAATGATGCCTGACGGATATGGTTTCTTGCGTTCTTCCGATTATAACTACCTGACTTCCCCGGATGATATTTACGTATCGCAGTCGCAGATCAAGCTGTTCGGCCTGAAGACCGGCGACGTGGTGGAGGGGGCTATCCGTCCTCCGAAGGAAGGTGAAAAATATTTCCCGCTTGTCAAAGTGGACAAGATCAACGGCCGTACGCCTGAAGAAGTCCGTGACCGTGTTCCTTTCGATCATCTGACTCCGCTTTTCCCGGACGAAAAATTCATGTTGACGGCCCGCAAGTCTTCGAAAGTATATGATAATATCGCCGTACGTGTAGTAGATCTGTTCTCGCCGATCGGCAAGGGACAGCGTGGTCTGATCGTGGCACAGCCGAAGACCGGTAAGACGATGCTGTTGAAGGATATCGCCAATGCGATCGCAGCCAACCATCCTGAAGTGTATATGATTATCCTGCTGATCGACGAACGTCCTGAAGAGGTGACCGATATGGCCCGTAGCGTAGATGCCGAAGTGATTGCTTCTACTTTCGACGAACCGGCTGAACGCCATGTGAAAATTGCCGAAATCGTATTGAATAAGGCTAAACGTATGGTGGAATGTGGACATGATGTCGTGATCCTGTTAGACTCTATCACACGTCTGGCTCGTGCTTACAATACGGTTCAGCCGGCTTCCGGTAAAGTGCTCTCCGGTGGTGTGGATGCGAACGCATTGCAGAAACCGAAACGTTTCTTCGGGGCTGCCCGTAACATCGAAAACGGCGGCAGCCTGACGATCCTGGCAACGGCATTGACTGAAACCGGTTCGAAGATGGACGATGTGATCTTTGAAGAATTCAAAGGTACGGGTAATATGGAGTTGCAGTTGGATCGCAAGCTGGCAAACAAACGTGTTTATCCGGCTGTCGATATCACAGCGTCCAGCACGCGCCGCGACGACCTGTTGCAGGATGAAAACACCGTGAACCGTATGTGGATCCTGCGTAAGTACCTGGCCGATATGAACTCTATGGAGGCTATGGAATTTGTCAAGAAGCGCATGGAACAGACATTCGATAATATGGAGTTCCTGGCTTCGATGAACGGATAAGTTAGGGGATTCTCGATATTGATAAAAACGCAGATCGGGCTCGGCCTGGTCTGCGTTTTTTATATTGGATTCGAATCTCTGTTTTCTATATTTTGCAACGCTATGCACTTATAATCGTCGGCCGGCATTTGTATAAATGCCGGCCGACTATTTATAAACGTTAGCCTATGCTTCCTTCCTCGGTCTTCCTCTGCGGCGTTGGTTGTTGCCGCTGCCGGAGCGGTTGTCGCTTTTCCCTTTTCCGCCGTCTTTGCGGGGGCGTCCTCTGCCACGACGCATGTTGGAGTATTTTTCGGGCTCGTATAAAGGTGTTTCGCCGAATTTGGGATCGACCGGTATTTTATAGATTTCCTTATCCAGGAATTCTTCGATGCGTTTGAATTGGAATTGTTCTTCGGTTGAAATGAAAGTGATGGCCAGCCCTTCGCCGTTTGTTCCGCGGGCGGTACGGCCGATGCGGTGCACATAGTCTTCCGGGTCGTGGGGAATGTCGAAATTGATAACCAGCTTGATGTCGTTGATATCGATACCGCGCGAGACGACGTCAGTGGCGACGAGGATGTCTATACGTCCGTTCTTGAACTCTTTCATCACCTCTTCACGCTGTGACTGCTCAAGGTCAGAATGCATGGCTGCGACGTTGAACTTCATCCGTTTGAGAGTGGATGCCAGCTCTTTTACTTTCATTTTCGAGGACGAAAAAATGATGACACGCTGCGGACGGCTCTTTGAGAACAAGTCTTCCAATATGCGCAGTTTCTGCATGTCATAGCAGACATAGGCCGTTTGCATGATTGTTTCGGGTGGACGGGAGATGGCTATCTTGACTTCTTCCGGGTTTTTCAGGATCGTTTGGGCCAGTGTCCGGATCTTGGGAGGCATTGTGGCGGAGAACATGATGGTCTGGCAGGTTGCCGGCAGTAGTTTATAGACCTGCATGATATCGTCATAAAATCCCATATCGAGCATCCGGTCCGCTTCATCCAGGACGAAGAAGGATACTTGCGACAGATCGACAGTGCCCAGTTTGATATGCGACAACAGACGTCCGGGGGTAGCGATCACGATATCGGCCCCCATTTCCATCCCTCGCTTTTGCTGTTCCCAGGCAATACCGTCCGTGCCTCCGTAGACGGCAACGGCGGAAACCGGGACAAAATAGGTGAAACCTTCGATCTGCTGGTCGATCTGTTGGGCCAATTCGCGTGTGGGAGCCATGATGATGGCATTGATGGCATTGGCCGGATGTAATCCTTTGCTGAGTTCATTGATCACCGGCAACACATAAGCCGCAGTCTTTCCTGTCCCTGTCTGTGCACAGGCAATAATGTCTTTCCCTTCCAAAATGACCGGAATCGTCAGTTCCTGTACTGGAGTTGTCTCCAGAAAATTCATTGCGTCAAGGCCGTCCAATACGGCCTCTTCTAAGTCCAATTCGTCAAATCTCATCTTTCATCATTAAATTCCCGGTAAAGGTAGATAATATTTGGCAATATTTGTTATATAGAACGCAGCTCTTCTTTCAAAAGAGTTATTTTTTCAAGGGAAGATTGATTTTTGTGATATTTTCCGGGGAAGATTGTGATAAAAATAAATATCTTTATACCCAAATTAGCGTTTTAAAGCATTTTGTTTATATGGGCGGCATTTATGGCGGG
>ERZ809074.3615-NODE-3615-length-14178-cov-5.966084_pt1 | contig 14178 bp, 10 predicted proteins | sample MGYA00520795_ERZ809074 | MGnify/ENA primary metagenome ERZ809074 (study PRJEB31570, sample SAMEA3212989) | Homo sapiens | biome: human-gut; feature: human gut; material: fecal | place: Sweden | collected 2011 ...
CCGGGGAGGGGAGAAGGGGCCTTTCTCCAGAAAGGCCCCTTCTCCCCTCCCCGGTTCTCCTTTCCCTCCCTCACATTCTCAGTGGTTGCCGAGCGGAAGGATCGCGGGGTATGTTCCGGGAACGTCGAACATACTCTAGCCGAACGGAACGCCGCTGTATGAATGCCTCCCGACTTGTTTCCCTGTTTCTTTGCTTGAGTCTTGCCCTGCCTTGCGCGGCCTTTGCGGATACTGCCCCGGCATCCGGACAGAAAACGGATGCGCCCGTGAGCACGCCGAAAACCGTACCCGATCCGACGCAGGATGTCTGGACTACGCTGCTCCAAAACCGGGTGGAGGAGCTCGGGGCCATTGATGCGGAAACCGTGGCCTTGACCAAACGCCTGCCGGATGCCTCCCGCAAGTTGAATGCGGCGCTCAGCGGTATTGAGGAAGAATACCAGCGGCTCATGACGCTTTCCCGCGTGAGCAGGGGGTTGCCGCTGGAACTGTCCGTCGTCCAGCAGCGGCTGGCACGGCTGAACGACAAGCTCTCGGATGTGCTGGAACCGCTGGAAGGCACGCTGAACACGCTGAAAAGCCGGCTCAGTGAAATTTCCCTTTTGGAGCAGGACTCCGCCCCCTCGAAGGATGAAACGGACATTTCTCCGGAATTGCAGGCTTTTTTGAGCGATCTTGCGCAGACGCAGGGGCGGCTGAATACGGTTCAGATCCGCATCAGCCGCGTGCTCGCTCCCGCCCGCAAGCTGCAGGAAAACATCACCTCCCTGACCGGGCGGGTTGCCAAGTCCATTCCCGGGTTGTGGCAGGATTATTATCTCCAGCGCTCGGGCAAGATTTACGACGTGGATTCATGGCTTAATATCCAGAAAAGTATCAATGCGTTGCAGGAGACCTTCTCCGTCCGCATGAACGCGGAACTGCCGTGGACCCTCGCCGGGTGGCTGGGCGTCATACTGCGCGCAATCGTGCTTATCCTGCCGTTGCACGGCCTTATTTTCGTGTCGCGCCGCATGTCGAGGAAATGGCCCGAGTCCTTGCGTACGGGCTGGACCAAGATGTGCGGGCACAGCTTCGTGTGGCTGTCCTTTGGCTTCACGTTCCATTTCGCGGCGTGGTCCCCGAGCGGATCGTACCATGTCCTGTCCATCATCGGCACGTTGCTCCTGAGCCTTGGGCAGATGGCGCTTGCATGGGACTTGTATACATTCCAGCGGAGCGATCTCCAATTGCGCTCGCCGCTGTGGCCGTTGTTCACCCCTTTGCTCGGCGGGCTTCTCCTCCTGTTTTTCAATTTGCCCGGCCCGATTCTCGGCGGCATCTGGCTGCTGATGTCGCTCGTCACTCTGTGGCGTGACTACAAGCGCCCTTTGCCGGACATCCCGTTCCCGCTGGTCATCAATCTTTTGAAAGGGCAGGCCGTTATCCTCTGGATCGCCGTGCTCATGACCCTGATTGGATGGGGGAGGCTGTCGATTCTGGTATGCGTGGCATATGCGGCGGTGGCCGTGTGCGTGCAGCAGGCGGTGGGCTTTATGCGGCTCATGAATGTCATTGCCGAGCACATGCCGCAGGAAGGGGTGAAGGCTTTGTTCAGCGGGTTCCTGCTGGCTCTGGCGCTTCCCGCCATGCTCGTGCTGGCGACGGCGGCAACGGGGCTCTGGATTCTGGCCTATCCCGGCGGCGAGTTCCTGCTGACGCACTTGGCGAACATGGACGTGAGCGTGGGCAAGACCTCATTCAGTATGCTTCAGGTGCTGTTTATCGTCAGCGCGTTCTACGTGACCCGCTCTTTCATTTCGGTGGGGAGGTCGTTCATTGCGGATCTGCCCGCGCATTCCATGCGCCTTGACCGCAGCCTTGTGGGGCCGATTCAGGCCGGGTTCACGTATCTCCTGTGGGGTTTGTTCGGTTTATACACCCTGAGCGCGCTTGGGTTCAGCCTGACCAGCATCGCGGTGGTCGCCGGCGGCTTGTCCGTAGGCATCGGCTTTGGCCTCCAGAACATCATCAACAACTTCGTCAGCGGGCTTCTGGTCATCTTCGGGCAGACCCTGCGCGAAGGCGACGTGATTGATGTGGGCGGCGTCAACGGCATTGTCCGGCGCATCAATATCCGGTCCACGCAGGTGGAGACGTTCGACAATGCCGTCATCTTCGTGCCCAACGCGGAATTTCTGTCCGGCAAGCTCACCAACTGGACGCGCAACGGGCGCATGGTCCGGCAGGAGGTCGCTGTGGGCGTGGCCTACGGGTCAGATATCCAGCTTGTCGAGAAGCTGCTCAAACAGGTGGCGAAAGAGCACCAGAAGGTCCTGACCTATCCCGAGCCGGTGGTTCTGTTTAACGATTTCGCGGCCAGTTCGCTGGATTTCCGGCTGCGGTTCTGGGTGGGGGACATCCTGCACGGCAGCGGCATCGCCTCGGACATCCGAAAAGTCATTGACGCAAAGTTCACCGAGGCCAACATTGAAATCTCTTTCCCGCAAATGGATGTGCACCTGCGCGAGAACGAAACCGTGCCCGTGGAATTGCGCAATCCCCGCAAGGTGAAAGAGCCAACCCTACAGCAAGAGGACAAGAGTGATGCTCCAGAGCAAAACGGATAATCCATTGGATGGGCTTCATCTTGAAACGTATGTCCGGGCCGATGCGGACGGCGTGGCGTCATGCGCCGCCGGGTTGCTGGCCGCCCGCTGTGCGGAGGCCGTATCCCGGCGCGGCGTCTTCACGCTGGCCCTGTCCGGAGGCTCCACGCCGTTGACGTTGTACCGGCTGTTGCGCACGGAGGCGTGGGCGGCGCGGGTCGACTGGGCGCACACCCGCGTTTTTTGGGTGGATGAACGCTGTGTCGCTCCGGATCATCCCGCGAGCAATTACGGTGCGGCCAATCAGGAACTGCTGGCGCATGTCCCGGCGGCGGAAATCTATCCGATGGACGGCGAAATCGATCCCGGCGAATCAGCCGTGGCCTATGAGGAACTTTTGCGGCAACACGTTCCGGCGGAAGAGGGGATGCCCCGTCTTGATTGCGCCCTGCTCGGCATGGGGGACGACGGGCATACCGCTTCGCTGTTCCCCGGCAGCCCGCTGCTGGCGCCCGAGGCGTTGCGTTCGGGCCGCCTGACCGGTTTTGCCGTGGCCGAACATCTGGCCCCCAAGCCGGAGAGCCGTCGCATCACGTTGACGCTGGAGATGATCAACGCGGCCCGCTGCTGCCTGTATTTGGCGACGGGGGAGGGGAAGCGCCCTCCGCTCGGTAAGGCGCTGGATCTGCTGGCGCCTGCCTCTTTGCCCGTGCAGCTCGTGCGGCCGAAGGGTGGCGAGCTGATTTGGGTTATGGACGAAGCCGCTTGCGGTGGACGGCAGTAGAAGGTGGGCTGCGGAAGGGTATTTGCCCGGAAGCCGTAGGGCGGGATCGCTTCCATGTTGTCCCGGATTCTGTGGGACCCATGATAGATTTTATTTAAAGAAAATCATTCTTATTAGGGTATAAAATATTGTACCATTAGAGCGGCTATTTTGTATTAGAGTACAAAAAATGATACAAAAAAGGATTTTTACGCGGTAAAATGAGTCCTCTCCAGCCCTCCCTCCCATGCGTCGTGTCTTGGGCGTGGGGGGTGGCTTGTCGTGTGCCTCATCTTGTTTATGGGCGCGCTCCGTTTTTAATCCGTGACTTCTCGATGGGGGAAGCCTCGAAAGCGGCATAGCGTCTCACTTCTCGCCTCATAGGACGGAAATGGCGTCCGGCCCCTTTTCCCCACGGAAAAGGGGCTTTTTTTGTGGGGTCCGCTCATGGGCCGCGTGGGGCGCTCAAACCCTCCGGATCCGTTTTTTTCATCTAAGAAGAGCTATGGCACGCTCTTTGCTATACCCTTACGGCGCGCCCTATGAGCTGGAAAGAAGCCTTTTTTCCGGCTGGACCCAAACAGTCGAGGATAGTTTTTCTATGCGTAACCCATTGGCAGGATATGCTGTTTCTGTGACAGGCACGTTGGCCCTGCTTGCCCTTGTGACGGGTTTTGTGCCCGGCGGAAGCAATCAGAGCCTTGAGCCCGTCACCGGAGCGACCAGCCGGGCCAAAGGGGAAAACCCTCTGCCCCGCCCGCTGCTTCATATTCCTGAGCAGTTTCGGGAAGCCATGAAGCAGAATCTCCCTTCAACGCCCTTTGCCGCTTCCGGGGACCGTTTTCCGGTTCTGGAGGTGCAGAGCGATGGTACGGTAACCATGCGCCCGCTGCACGGGAGCATCCCGGTCAAGCTGGAAACGACCAGTACATCCCTTGCGGCGATGCTGACCGCCGCCCCCACGGAACCCCAGCAGGCCGATTTTGTTCCCCGCGCGGAACTGTTTTCGAATATGCCCCGCATCAATCAGGCGGAACCCGCCCATCTCGATGTGCTGGGCAAACAGCTGGATTTTGATGATCTGCCCCTGCGCTGGAACGGCAGCCAGCAGGCTTTCGAGCTGGCCCCTGAAGTCCTTGAGCGTACGGAAAAATTGCTTGGCGACTTGCGGCAGCTTTCCGGTCTGACCGCCTCCATGCGCCGTCAGGCCGAGCAGTACCGCCCGGTCGTGGAGAAGTATGCCGACCGTTACAATCTTTCGCCGGATTTGGTATTTGCGATCATCTACACCGAAAGCGATTTCGACCCTGACCTGATCAGCAACCGCTCGGCGCATGGCCTCATGCAGGTGGTGCCGGACACGGCTGGCGGAGAAGTGCACCGCTGGCTCGGCCGCACCGGCAAGCCATCCCCTTCAATGCTGCTGCATCCCGAGACGAACATCAAGTACGGCACAGCGTACATGTATCTCTTGCAGAACCGGCATCTGAGCGCGATCGCCGATCCCCAATCCAGGGAGTACTGTGCCATCGCCGCCTACAATATCGGTACCGGCGGCATGTTGCGGACGTTCGGCAAGTCGCGTGATGCCGCCTTTGAGGCCATCAATGCCATGACGCCGGAGCAGGTGCGGAACACGCTCCTCAAGAAGCTTTCCTCGCGGGAAACCAAGGCGTTCCTTGCGAAGGTTCTCAAGTCGCGCGAGCGTTTTTCCATGCTGGGCTGAGCGCCCTTTCTTTGCGCAAAGTACGGGCAACTTTTTCCGCCATACCGGAAAGCCGACGGGATCGCCCCGCGATCCCGTCTTTTGTTGTGGATTGTGGCTTGCGGGGAAAAAAGGTAAGATGATCATTTGGACGGGATTTTTCCTGTGGAAAGTCCCCAGTCGCCGGGTTGCGGCGACGTTGAACCTCTTTGCGAATGGAGTTTCCATGCGTACTATCAGCGCTATCGCTCTGTGCTTCATGCTCGTATTTGCGACGACCGGCTGCGCCGCCAGCAAAATCGCCGTGGTCGATCCGGCCCGCCTTTTCCAGGAAAGCGAACCCGGCAAGGCCGGCATCGAACACCTGAAGCAGCTTGAAGCCGCCATGCAGGAACAGCTCAAGACGGCCCAGGGCATGATCGAAAAGGCTCCCAACGACGAAGCCCTCCGCGCCCGTTTCCAGAAGACCTTTGTTGGTTACCAGCAGATCGTCAATGCCGAGCAGCAGAAGGTTGTGCAGCAGATCAACGGCTTGATGCAGAAGACCCTTGAAGACTTCCGCACCAAGAACGGCTACTCGGTCATCATGAACGCCGAAGGCCTCCTCGCGTTCGATCCCAAGTCCGATGTGACCAAGGACGTGATCGCCGAAATGGACAAGACCAAGGTGACCTTCGCGCCCGTCAAGCTGGAACCCATCACCGCCGCCCCGAAGGCCGACGACAAGGCCGCTCCGAAGGCTGACGCCAAGCCTGAAGCCAAGAAGTAAATGTGAGAGAACCGGGGGAGGAATAACCCTTCTCCAGAAGGGTTATTCCTCCCCGGCCCCCTTTCCTTTCCCAAGGCTTTCGACGGTGGGGAGGCTGCACGCCAGCGTTCCCTCCGGAATACAAAGGCCCATTCCGATGTTACGGAATGGGCCTTTGCTTATGGGAATGCATTGAGGACAAAGCGTGCTTGCCTGTGTGCGGCTCAATAGTTTGGGAGATCGCTCACGGCTCGAAAGATCTCAGGGATTCGAACAGGCCGAGTATTGGCTAAGGGAGGGGAGGGCCCGCATTGGCATGTCTGGGGAGGGAAGTTTGCTTTAGAAAGGTTGCCTCTTCCCTCCTCAACGTTTCTCTTCTTTCCCCGCTCCAAACGTGATGTCTTGAATGGCTTTTATGGTCTGTCTGGTCACGGCGTCCATGTCGGCATCGTCGATGGTGGCTCCCGCGGCGTTGAGATGCCCGCCGCCGCCGAAGAGGGCAGCCACGGAGCGTACGTCATCGCTGCCGGACGAGCGGAGGCTCAGCTTGCAGCGGTTGCCGGGGTCCTGCCGGATGAGCACGGCGACGCGCACGCCCTTGATGCGGCGCATCTGTTCGGCAAAGCCCTCCAGATCCTCGCGCACGGCCCCGAAAGAGCCGATTTCCTCCATCGTGACGGGGCAAACGGCTACCATGCCGTCACATTCAAGGGAAAGGGTCTGCATGAGCTTGCCCCAGAGCTTCGTCTTGGGCATGGACCATTGGTTGTCGAGCTTTTCGCGCATGGCGGCGGCGTCAAGGCCGTTGGCGACGAGGCGGGCGGCAAGCGTGAAGACCGCCGCACTGGTGTTGCCGTGCGTGAAGGAACCCGTGTCGGAGACGAGGGAGAGGTAGACGCACTGGGCCAGTTCCCCGGTGAGGGGCACGCCAGCGGCGTCGGCGACGGCGGCCACCATCTGGCCCGTGGCGGCCATGCCGGGGTCCACCCAGTTCCCGAGGGAGGCGAACATGGGATTGCCGAGGTGGTGGTCAATATTGACGGAAGGATACTCGGGAAAGACCGCGAGCAGTTCCTTGCCCATGCGCCAGGCGTCGCCGCAGTCCAGCACGATGATCAGGCCGGGCTTGAAGGGGATGGCGGAGGGCTTGGTGACGAGCTTTCCGGGCAGGGGGACCCACTCCAGATAGTCGGGGATGCCGGTGGCATTATAGAGTACGAAGCGCTTGCCGAGCGCCTTGACCAAGGAGCCCATGGCTCCGGTGGCTCCGATGGCGTCCCCGTCGGGGCTGCCGTGCGCCACGATGACGATGTTGTCGAATTGCTGGATGATCGCCGCCATTTCCTCGGCGGGCTGGATGATATGGGCCGTCTGCATGTCTTGTTCGTACACTGTATCAATCCCCATTGATGAATTCCAAGTCACTGTAAACCATCTCTTCGGAACACACGGCCTCCATCATGGCGAGGCATTTGTCCATCCGCGATTGCAGGTGCTGCTCGCTGTTGCTCAGGGAAATGACCATCAGCCGGAGACGGGTCAGGGAATCCTCCGTGCCGTATTCGGCGATGGCGACGTTGAACGTGTTGCGCACCTTCTGCTTGAGGCTGTTGGCGACACGGCGCTTTCCCTTGAGGGAGTCGTTGCCGTGCAGGTGGTACTCGACGGTAAGGACTGCGATGACCATGATTCAATCCGTTGGTAAAATCGTTCTGTGCTACCTTTCTGGAATAATGGAACCACGCAGAAACGCAAGCCCTTTGAGGAGGATTTCTCATTGAGAAGATGGTCGGGGGGGGGAACCTTTCTGGAGAAAGGCCCCGCCCCCTCCGCCCCCAGAGGTTTTTGACGTTATCGAATCCCTGTTCGCAGCTTTTTCTGGTTTGAGGAGCCGAGAGGGGCTTTTCCGCATGACGCCCGTTTGATGCGTTTCTTGCATGTAACAGGCTGCATGTTACAGAAAAAGCCTGTCTATTTTGGAAGATATATATCGACTTTGAATCATCCAACCAAAGGAAGGGGCGCCGATCGGCCCGTTACTGAGAACAAAGCCGGAACCGACGCCCGCATACGAAAGTCTTTGGAGAGGGAGAGGGGAGGTTTGAAGGGGGAGGGAGAAGCCTTTCTTCAGAAAGTTTCTCCCTTCCCCCTCCAATTTCATCTATTCCATGCCACTACAGCGTAGCGGCTTCTTCGACCATTTCGAAGGCTTCGATAACGTCGCCGACCTTGATGTCGTTGAAGTTTTCGAGACTGATGCCGCACTCGTAGCCCTTGAGGACTTCGCGGACGTCGTCCTTGAAGCGGCGGAGCGAGGCAATCTTGCCGTTGTGCACGACCACGCCGTCGCGGAGCAGACGGACGCTGGCGTTACGGGTGAGCTTGCCGTCGACGACATGGCTGCCCGCGATGGAGCCGACCTTCGGCACGGAGAAGACTTCGCGCACTTCGGCTTGGCCGAGGTACACCTCGCGGCTGACGGGAGCGAGCAGACCGGCCATGGCGCTCTTGATTTCGTCCACGAGCTTGTAAATGATGTCGTAGAAACGGATGTCCACGCTTTCGTGTTCGGCCATTTCCTTGACTTTCGCCGTGGGACGCACGTTGAACCCGATGATGATGGCGTCGGAAGCCGAAGCCAGCAGGATGTCGGATTCCGTGATCGCGCCGGTGCCGCCGTGGATGATGTTGATGCGGACCTTTTCCGTGCTCTGCTTGTTGAGGGCATCCACGATGGCTTCGAGGGAGCCCTGCACGTCGGACTTGACGACGAGGTTGAGCACGAGCGCTTCCTGATCGTCCGCCTTGCGGGACAGGAAGGTTTCGAGGGTCACGCGGGACTGCTTGGCGAGTTCGCGTTCGCGCAGCTTGACGGCGCGGCTTTCCGCGATGCGGCGGGCCAGCTTTTCGTCCTCAAGGCAGATGAACTCCTCACCGGCTTCCGGCACGCCTTCAAAGCCCTGCACTTCCACAGGAATGGACGGCCCGGCCTCTTTGACCTTGCGGCCCTGGTCGTTGAACATGGCGCGCACGCGGCCGCTGAACACGCCGCACACGAAGGTGTCGCCCTGATGGAGCGTGCCTTCCTGGATGAGCACGGTCGCCACGGGGCCGCGGCCCTTGTCGAGCTTGGCTTCCACGATGTGGCCGCGAGCCGGTTTGTCCGGGTTGGCCGTGAGTTCGAGGATGTCGGCCTGGAGGGCCAGCATTTCGAGCATTTCGTCGAGGCCTTCGCGGGTCTTGGCGGAAACCTTACAGACCACGGTGTCCCCGCCCCAGTCTTCGGGCACGAGGCCGAGGGAGGCGAGTTCCTGAAGCACGCGGTCAGGGTTGGCCGTGGGCTTGTCCATCTTGTTGACCGCAACCATGATCGGCACGCCGGCGGCGCGGGAGTGGTTCACGGCTTCGCGGGTCTGTTCCATGACGCCGTCGTCGGCGGCGACGACCAGCACCACAAGGTCGGTCACCTGCGCGCCGCGGGCACGCATGGCGGTGAACGCTTCGTGGCCGGGCGTGTCGAGGAACACGATTTCGCCGCGCTTGGTCTTCACGTGGTACGCGCCGATGTGCTGCGTGATGCCGCCCGCTTCGCCGCTGGTCACGTTGGTCTTGCGGATGGCGTCGAGCAGCGAGGTCTTGCCGTGGTCGACGTGGCCCATGATGGTCACGACCGGAGGACGGCGCTTGAGCTGCTCAGGCGAATCTTCGGTGCGGTGATCGGCCAAATACTGTTCTTCGGCGAAGCCCACCTTTTCCACTTCATAGCCGAATTCGGCGGCTACGACGGATGCCGTGTCGATGTCCAGCGCCTTGTTGATGGTCGCCATGATGCCGAGGTTGAACAGCACCTTGATGATTTCATTGGATTTCAGGCCCATCTGGTGAGCCATGTCGGCCACCCGGATGGCTTCTTCGATGCGGATCTTGCGCTTGACGGCCTTGAGGGGCTGGGTGGCCTGAGAAACAACGCGGCTGGCCTTGGGCCGTCTGCGTCCGCCTCTGCGCGGCACATCATCCATATCATCGCTGCGGCGGCGCCCGTTGTTCGCGGTGTCCTGAAAATCGACGGTACGGCGGGCGGTCTTGTTGCGTTTTTTCTTGCTCTGGCCGTCACGGTCCGGGAGCGGGCCGCCGGGCGTGGCACCGGGAGTGAAGTTTCCGGGAGCTCCGCCGCTGGCAGGGCGCGGGCCCTGATAGCCGGTGCGGGCCGGGCGGTTGTCGTCACGCCCCTGTCCGGGGCGCCCATCACGCGGCTGTCCGGGGCGTCCGTCCCGTGCCTGACCGTCGCGTCCGGCATTGCGGTTGTCGCGCCCGTCGGATTGGGCGGCCTGCTGCGTACGCGCGGCGGCTACGGCCGCGGGGTCGGGGCGGGAAATAACACGGACCTGCGGCGTGGCCGGTTCTTGGGGACGGCGCGGCTTGCGACGGTCGCGGCGATCGTCGTCCTCGCCATCGGAAGAGCTGGAACGGTTGCCTTCGGAGACCGGAGGCAGCAGCGAAGGCGCGGAGGAGCCTTCGGGCCGCGCGGAGGCGGCGGGTTGCGCCTTGCGGGGCTTTTCGGCTTCTTCAGTTTTCTTTGCGGCGGCAGCGGCTTCGGCGGCAGCCTTCGCGGCAGCGGCAGCGGCTTCGGCGGCGGCCTTTGCAGCGGCTTCCTCAGCGGCCTTTGCGGCGGCTTCCTCAGCGGCCTTTGCGGCGGCGATGTCCTGAGGACGGCTGATCACCTTGGCGACCGGGGCGGCTTCACGCAGCCCGGAGCGCTTTTTCTGCCGGTTGTCGCGCGGCTGGCGCGGCTTCTGGTCGTCGGCCTTGTCGGCTTCGGCAACCGGAGCGGGCTTTTCCTCGGCGGCATCCTTCACCGGTTCCTGCACGGAAACTTCCGGAGCGGCCGGCGCTTCGGGTTCCGCAGACGGGACGGGCGCGGCGTCCTGTGCCTCGGACGCGCCGGGCACGCTGACAATGCGGGCCGTGGGCGTGTGGTTTTCACGCGGGGCCCTGCGTTCCGCGCGGGGCGCTTCTTCGCCTTCGGCCGCAACGTCCTCGGTGGACTGGCGGCGGCGACGGACAATGACGCCGGGCTGTACTTCGCGGCGGTCGCCCTGTTCGGACGTGGCGGAGTCTTTCAGATGGTTCTTCACGCGATCGATGTCCTCCGCAGCAATGTTGCTGGAAGTGCTTTTCGCCGGAATATCCAGCTCACGCAACGCCTGCAAAAGATTCTTGGTCGGTACGCCAAGTTCTGTCGCAAGGTCTTTCACCTTGGTCTTGTCTTCAGTCATGCACTAATCTCCCTTACGCTTCCGCCCGCCTGTGCGGAACCGCCGGAATTTTTCCCGGCAGGCCGTTTCCGAGCATACATACCAGCCGCGTCCGGGCTGGGTTTGGCTCTCATCGACCAGAAATTCCCCCCCCTGCGGGGACAGAACGTGGCGCACGAGCTCCTGTTTGGGCATGCGCCTTCTGCATATGGCGCACATCCGGGTGGGCACATGCCCCCGGTCCATGCTATTCGTCTTCCCCGGCCGCCGTTTCGTCGGCCTTGTCCGCATCGGCATCGGCCTTGTCAGCCGATTCGCCCACTACGGGAGAGAGGAAGTTGATAGCCGCACGCAAATCGCCGATACGGCTGTCCGAGAGGCTGAGCTTTTCGGACAGTTCTTCATCGGTCGCATCCTGGAGCTGTTCCAGCGTGGTGAATCCGGCGCTCACGAGGCTGTCCACGGAGACTTCGGCCACACTGGCGACCTGCTCGAGCCCGCGGCCGATGGCGTTGGTTTCGTTGTAGCGGGTTTCAGTGAAAATATCGATTTTCCAGCCAAGCAGCTTGGCGGCGAGCTTGACGTTCTGCCCCTTGCGGCCGATGGCGCTGGTGAGCTGATCGTCAGGCACGGTGACTTCGAGGAGGTTTTCGGCCTCATCGACCACAATGCGGGAAATCACGGCCGGAGCCAGCGCGTTGCGGGCATAGGTCGAAATTTCGGGGCTCCAGACCACAATGTCGATGCGTTCGCCGTGGAGTTCCTGCACGATGTTCTGGATGCGGGAACCGCGCACGCCAACGCAGGCGCCCACGGGATCGACGTCGCGTTCACGGGAGAGCACGGCGACTTTGGCGCGGCTGCCCGGATCGCGGGCGACGCCCATGATCTGCACGGTGCCGTCGTCGACTTCCGGCACTTCGCGGCGGAAGAGGGCGGCGGTGTAGTCGCGGTGCGAACGCGAAATGACGATCTGCGGGCCGCGGCCTTCTTTCTTGACCTCGATGATCAGGGCCTGCACGCGATCGCCGCGCTTGTAATGCTCGCGGGGGATCTGCTCTTCCTTGGGAAGGATGGCTTCGGTCCGGCCGAGGTTGATGATCCAGCCGCCCTTGTCGCGGCGCTGAATGATGCCGCTGCAGATTTCGCCCACGCGGTCCTTGAACTCTTCATAGATGAGTTCCTGTTCGGCGTCGCGCATACGCTGGATGATCACCTGCTTGGCGGACTGGGCCGCGATGCGCCCGAGGTCGGTCACCTTGAGGGGGAAGCCGATTTCGTCGTCGAGCTGCACGGAAGGATCGAGTTCGCGGGCCTTTTCGATGTCGATTTCGGTATCGGGATCGGCCACGTCGTCAACGACGATCTTGAACTGGTGGACCTGGATTTCCCCGGTGTCGTCGTTGTAGCTGACTTCGACGTCGATGTTCTCGCCGTATTTGCGGATAACGGAAGTGCGGACGGCGTCCTCAAGCGTATCCACGAGCATGTCGCGATCGAGCCCTTTGTCTTTGCTGATCTGGTCGATGGCCTTTTTCAGTTCCAAATTCATGCAGCGCCTCCGCGTGTACCCTTGGAATCTTTGGAGTCTTTCTTGCCGCCGAGCTTCTTGCCCGGTTCGGGGAAATGGTGGACGAGGGTCGCCTTGCGCACAAAGGGCCAGGCGATGGTGACTTCTTCAGGCTCTTCGGCCTTCCGGCTGGTGTCGGGCAGGCTGAGCGTGAATTCCTCGTCGGCGACGGCAGCGAGGACTCCGGAAAATTTCTTGCGCCCCGGCCAGGTATCAAGCGGTGCCGCAAGCACGACTTCCAGTTCGCGTCCTACGTAATTTCTCAACTGGTCGATTTTGAAGAAGGGGCGCTGGAGCCCCGGAGAGGAAATTTCGAGCGTCCAGTTGGTGGCGAAGGGGTCTTCCACGTCGAGGGCGAGACCCGCGAGCCGCGACAGTTCCGCGCACTGATCGATGGTGACGCCCTGCGGGAGCAGATCGTCGTCGGAGGCCTTTTCGGAAGGGGCGGGTTCGGCGCCGGGAAGGACGTCGACGTAAATCCGGGCGATGGGGCGGGCGGCGCCGCCCAGTTCAACGCCCCAGACAGCCAGTCCGAGGGAAGCCGCCAGAGGGGTGACCAGTTCGGTGATGAATTCGATTCTATCGGGTTGACTCATGCGTCTTGATGTTCTCCGTATTGCCCCATTCTTAGGGATAAAAAAGGGGCTCGGCATAAAAAAAAGGGGGCCGTCTCAGGCCACCCCAGTAGGACCGCTCAGTCGCGGTCAGACAGGATGAGAAGAAAAAGTCGCCTCTTTCTTCCGCAGGAATTCAAATAGCCTCTCTTTTTCCCGCTGTCAAGAGAAATCGGTATTTATCCTTGCGCACCGGGGATTTTGGATGCTTTATCCTTGCGTGTTCGCGTATGCCCGATGTAGAATCGCTTATAAAACCGAACCAAGGAGCAATCGATATGGCAAAAAAGAAAATACTGATGCTGGCTGGTGACTTTGTTGAGGATTACGAGATCATGGTCCCGTATCAGATGCTTCTGATGGTGGGTCACGATGTCGATGTGGTCAGCCCCGGCAAGAAGCCGGGCGACGTCATCGCCACCGCCGTGCACGATTTTGAGGGGCATCAGACCTATACGGAAAAACGCGGCCACAATTTTATGATCAACGCCGATTTCGACGCTGTGGATTGCGCCGCCTATGACGGGCTCGTCGTGCCCGGCGGCCGTTCTCCCGAGTATCTGCGCCTGAATCCGCGCGTCATTGAGATCATCCGTGAGATGGATGGGGCCAAGAAGCCCATTGCGGCGATTTGCCACGGCCAGCAGATGCTGGTTTCCGCCGGTATCCTCAAGGGGCGTTCCTGCACGGCCTATCCCGCCGTGAAGCCCGATGTGGTGGACGCCGGAGGCGTCTGGTGCGAGCCCAACGCGACAGCGACCAACGCCTTTGTCGACGGGAACCTCGTCACCGGCCCGGCGTGGCCCGCGCATCCCGAGTGGATGGCTCTTTATCTCAAGCTCCTCGGCACGAAGATCGAGGCGTAGCGGTATCGTAGCGAGGTGAATTGGAGGGGGGCGGGAGAACCTTTCTGGAGAAAGGCTTCTCCCGCCCCC
>ERZ809074.3631-NODE-3631-length-14103-cov-6.322323_pt1 | contig 14103 bp, 9 predicted proteins | sample MGYA00520795_ERZ809074 | MGnify/ENA primary metagenome ERZ809074 (study PRJEB31570, sample SAMEA3212989) | Homo sapiens | biome: human-gut; feature: human gut; material: fecal | place: Sweden | collected 2011 ...
TCAACGCGAGCTTTTTTTACACTATCATTAGTATCCATGCTTCTAACCTTTCTAAAATAAATACACAAATAAGGCTGCCAGGCAGCCCTATTTGTAGATATTCATATTTTTAGTTGTATTTTTTATATTTTTCTAAATTATTATTTACCCTGAACCGCATCTAAAGCTAAATTCAGATTTAAAACATTAACTCTGCTATCGCCCATAAACCCTAAAACAGGAGCTTCCGTATTGGCATCAATTAATTTCATTACAGAATCCACATCCATATTTCTTGCTGCAGCAACACGTTTAGCTTGCATTTTAATGGCTTCCGGAGTCATGTGCGGATCTATACCGCTTGCGGAGTTAGTAACCATAACAGTCGGTACAGCATCGTTAGCAGATAACGCATACGCTTTTCTTACATCGGCAGCACCCTTTTCAACCTGCTCTTTTAATTTAGCATTGATAGCACCATAGTTAGTACCACCAGAGTTAGCAGCATCATAACCATTAGCGGAAGGACGACCACTAAAATATTTGTCACTTTTAAATTCCTGGCCAATTAACTCAGAACCTACAGCTTGACCATTTTTTTCTATTATACTGCCATTTGCGGTATATGGAAAGATTATTTGGCTAATACCAGTCATAGCCAAAGGATAAACAATACCACATACAAAAGTCATTATTAAAACGGCACGTAAAGCCTTCATAATCTGCATCCTACTTAACCTCCTTTAAGCGATACCAAGAGCAGCTAAAATCATATCAATAATCTTAATGCCCAGGAACGGAGCAATGATACCGCCTACACCATAAATCAACAGGTTACGTTTCAGAATAGCGTCTGCACCGATAGGTTTATAAGCAACACCATGCATAGCCAACGGGATCAAGAAGATGATGATTAAGGCGTTAAAAATAATCGCACTTAAAATTGCACTATCAGGAGAAGTAAGTCCCATGATATTCAAAGCACCCAGCGGAGGATAGATAGAAGCAAACATTGCCGGTAAAATAGCGAAGTATTTAGCCACGTCGTTTGCAATACTAAAAGTAGTCAAACTACCACGAGTCATCAGTAATTGTTTGCCGATGGCAACAATATCAATCAATTTAGTAGGGTCACTATCTAAGTCAACCATGTTACCTGCTTCTTTAGCAGCTTGAGTACCACTGTTCATTGCTACACCAACATCAGCTTGTGCCAGTGCAGGAGCATCGTTGGTACCATCACCGGTCATAGCAACCAGCATACCATCATCTTGATATTTTTTAATCATTTTCAGCTTAGATTCAGGAGTAGCTTCTGCCAGATAATCATCAACACCTGCTTCAGCAGCAATTGCTGCAGCAGTCAGACGGTTATCGCCGGTAATCATAACTGTTTTAATACCCATTTTACGTAATTGCTCAAAACGCTCTTTAATACCGCCTTTTACAATATCCTTTAAATGGATAACACCCATAACTACATTATCTTTAACAACTACCAACGGAGTACCGCCTTCGTTAGCAATGCTTACACAGTCTTTAACAACATGTTCAGGGAAGAAACCGTTTTCTTGTTGAATGTATTTTTGCATAGCATCTTCCGCGCCTTTAAAGATACGGCAATCAGAAAGAATAATACCACTCATACGAGTCATTGCAGAGAACGGAACGAATTCGCCTTTGCTTTCTTGACGGGTCATTCTTACACCATATTTTTTATCAGCCAAAGTAACAATACTACGACCTTCAGGAGTTTCATCAGGCAGAGATGCTAAGCAAGCAGCTTCGGCCATTTCGTCAATAGAAATATTAGGTGCAGGCAGAAAATTAATTGCCATACGGTTACCAATAGTAATTGTACCGGTTTTATCCAACAGCAGGGCGTTTACGTCGCCGGCAGCTTCAACTGCACGACCACTCATAGCCAGTACGTTACGACTCAGCAGACGATCCATACCAGCGATACCGATTGCAGAGAGCAGACCACCGATAGTGGTAGGAATCAAGCAGACCAACAAAGCAATCAATGCAGGAATGCTCAACAAACCGCCAGAATAAATAGCGAAGGGTTCCAGAGTAGCAACAGCTACAACGAAGATAATTGACAAACCAACTAACAATAAAGTTAAAGCAATTTCGTTCGGAGTTTTTTGTCTTTGAGCACCTTCAACAAGGCTAATCATTTTATCAAGGAATGTTTCACCAGGGTTAGCAGTTACACGAACTTTAATCCAGTCGGACAGAACCTTGGTACCACCGGTAACAGCACTGCGGTCGCCACCTGCTTCTCGAATAACAGGAGCAGATTCACCAGTAACAGCACTTTCATCAACAGAAGCCATACCTTCAATGATTTCGCCATCGTTAGCAATCAACTCCCCGGCTTTTACATAAATTACATCGCCCATACGGATTTGGTCAGAAGTTACCATAACTTCACTGCCGTCATCCAGTAATTTACGGGCTTGAATAGAAGTACGAGTGCTACGCAAGCTTTGTGCCTGTGCTTTACCTCTACCTTCAGCAACAGCTTCAGCAAAGTTTGCAAACAGAACAGTGAACCATAACCAAATATCCAAATGTAAGTTGAATAAACCACGTTCTGTTTCGCCGTTCATAAAATTACTGATAGTAATCAATGCTACCAGAAAAGCACCAACATAAACAATGAACATAACAGGATTACGCCATTGAATCTTAGGGCTAAGCTTTTTAAAAGAATTTATCACTGCTTCCTTGATAATTGCGTTATCAAGAGTGGCAGACTCTTGTTTTTTCATAATTCATCATCCTCCATTAAAATACTTTTCCTTGCAACATAAAGAGATGATCCACAACAGGGCCTAATGCCAAAGCAGGGAAGAAAGTCAAAGCACCAACTAATAAGATGATGCCGCAAAGCAAAAGTGCGAACAAAACACTACCGGTATCAAAGGTACCTGCACTTGCTGGAGTAATTTTCTTAGTAGACATACTACCTGCAATAGCCAGGACAGGAACGATTACACCAAAACGACCAATCAGCATTGCTAAACCGATAGTAACGTTATACCAAGGACAGTTAGCACCTAAGCCACCGAAAGCACTACCATTGTTACCTGCACCAGAAGCATAAGCGTACAGAACTTCACTTAAACCATGAGGACCAGGCTGACTGATACCGGATAAACCTACATCTAATACAGAAGCAGCAGCACTAAAGCCCAGCACAGTAATGGACGGAATCAGTAAACCAACGATAGTAAATACGATTTCTCTAGATTCTACTTTTTTACCTAAATATTCAGGAGTACGACCAACCATCAAACCGATGATGAATACAGTGATGAATACATACAGCAACATACCATAGAAGCCTGCGCCAGTACCACCGTAAACGATTTCGCCTAACATCATTTGCAGCATCGGCACCAAACCACCGATACCAGTTAAGCAATCATGCCAAGAGTTAACTGCACCGCAAGAAGCAGCAGTAGTAACAGTAGTAAACAAGGTAGAAGAACCAATGCCAAAACGGACCTCTTTACCTTCCATAGCAGTTGCACCACTCAGATTATAAGCAGCTAAAATATTGTTGCCACTGCTTTCTGCCCAATAGCAGATACCGAACATCAAAGTGAAGAGAATGCTCATGGAAGCCAAAATTGCATAACCTTGTTTTTTAGAACCACACATCTCACCATAGCAGGTCAGGAGAGCTGCGGATACAATCAAGATGGAATACATTTCCAAGAAGTTAGTAAACGGTGTCGGGTTTTCATAAGGATGAGCAGAGTTTGCATTGAAGAAACCACCGCCGTTAGTACCCAACAGCTTAATAGCTTCCTGAGAAGCAACAGGGCCTGTAGCAATGATTTGTTCAACACCCTCCAAAGTAGTTACATGAGGATAAGCATTCAGGTTTTGCGGAACCCCGCAAGCAACCAAAACCAAAGCAAATACAACGCACATCGGCAGGAATACTCTGGTTACAGAACGAGTTAAATCCACATAGAAGTTACCCAGGTTATCAGTGCCTCTGTTAATCAAACCACGAATCAAAGCAATAGCTACAGCAACACCAGTGGCTGCAGAAACGAAATTCTGCACAGTTAAGCCGGCCATTTGGGTGAAGTAGCTCAAAGTTGTTTCACCGCTATAAGATTGCCAGTTAGTGTTAGTCATAAAACTGGAGGCAGTATTAAAAGCTAAATGCCAGCTTTCTACATTACCTAAATGCTCCAAGTTCAACGGCAGCCAAGCCTGAACTAATTGCATTACAAATAAAAGCAAAAAGCCTAAAACGTTAAATGCGATTAAATGCCAGGAATATTGTTTCCAATTCATTCCTTCCCATTGGTTAACGCCCATAATTTTGTATAAAGCATTTTCCAACGGAGTAAAAATTTTATCACCTACAACAGGTTTTAATTGATACACCTTAGCTAAATATTTACCTAAAGGTACGCTAGTTGCTAACAGGACTAGCATAAATCCCAAAAATAAGATATAGTCTTTATTCATCTTAAAATTCCTCCGGATTGCATAGTGCATAAACTAAATATGCCAAAATCAATACAGCCAAGATTAAGCCCAAATATAAATCAAGCATTTTCAAAACTCCTCTTTGTCATCTAAACATCATTCCCAAAGAAATACCTGCAGTTTATTTCTTTGGTATCATTATTGTATATCCAAAGAGCGTAAAAATGCTGTTAAAATATTACCCTACGGCGTAAAAATTCCGTAAAAATAGCCGTCTGACTAACAAAAGTCAGACGGCTTAATAAATTTTTCCTTATGCGTTAATTAATTTACCGGGATTAAGAATATTATTGGGGTCCATAGCACGTTTAATGGTCTGCATAATAGACATTTCTACCGGATCACAGCAGGCTGCCAAAGCTTCCAGTTTTTTCGCACCGATACCGTGCTCACCTGATAAGCGGCCACCTAAGCTATAAACATAAGCATAACAAATTTCATGGAATGCATGTAATTGTCTTTCCCATTCTTCATCACTCATGTCCATTTTTAAAATGCTGAAATGAAGATTACCATCACCGGCATGAGCTAAGCACATGCATTTGAAATCATAATCCTTAGAAACCTCCATCAGATGCTCTAAGCAAACAGCGATTTTATCTACAGGAACAACGAAATCGTCAGAAGTAGAAACTCTACTTAAAGCTTTAGCACCCTCCAGGCAGCTACGACGAACCTTCCAAACACGTTCATCAGCCTCAACTACATCAGTCGCACCACATTCAGTGCAAATTTCATCTAATTGTTCCATCTTTAAATCAAGTTCATCTTCATTAAAGGTCTCGACGGTAACGATAACATAGCTGCCATCTTCATAATGCGGCAGACGCAGCTCAGCATAATCACTAGCTGCACGGACAAAGCCATTATCCATAAATTCTACACTAGTAGGATTTAAGCCAGCCTTTATTAAACTGGGCACTAAATCTACAGCTTTATTAATATCAGTAAAAATTGCTAAAATATCAATACGATACGGACACAATGGTAACAGTTTCAAGGTTGCTTTAGTAATAATACCTAAGGTTCCTTCACTGCCCATAATTAGTTGGTCCAGACAATAACCGGTACTACATTTTTTCAGGCGACTACCTAATTCTACGATTTCACCTTGCGGAGTTACTACTTCAATAGAATAAACCTGATGGCGGGTAGTACCATAACGTACAGCCTTGTTGCCACCGGCATTAGTTGCAATGTTACCACCGATTAAGCAGCTTTCAGCACTACACGGATCACCTGCATACAGTAGGCCTGCTTCATTAGCTTTTGCTTGAATTTCAGATGTTCTAGCACCAGCTTCAACCACCATGTACATAGCATCTTCATTCATTTCCAAAATTTTATCCATACGTTCCAGCAAAAGCACAATGCCGCCGCAAACAGGAATTGCACCACAAGATACACTGGTACCTGCACTACGTGGAGTAACCGGGACTAAAAATTTATTAGCAAGTTTCATTACTGCAGCTACTTCTTCTGTATTACCAGGTAATACAACTACTTCCGGCAAGTGATGATAGTGCGGATCCGGTTCTTCGTCAGTTTTATAACGTTCCAACGTTTCCGGATCATTTTTAACAAATTCCTCACCTAAAGCAGCACGTAAAGCTGCTAAAACTTCTTCTGTTACAGGGTTATAAGTATGTGTTTGCGTCATGTTCTTCAATCCTCTCTTTTCTACAATTCTTCCATGCTTCTTTTACTATAAGATAGCGAATAGCAGGCGTGACACATCGCTAAAGTACAACTTCAGCTATATTTCTAGCGTAACAATAACTCACTGTTTACGCATTAAAAACTTTACCAGGATTCAAAATCATATTAGGATCCCAAGCTAATTTAATTTTACGCATTAAATCCAACTCACCTACAGGAGTAAATTCTTCCATGTATTCCAACTTCTTAGCACCAATACCATGTTCACCTGCTAGGCGTCCGCCTTGTCCATAAACATAAGCATAAACTTCTTCGTGGAAGTCATGCACGTTTTTCTCCCATTCTTCATCGGACATATCGCATTTGCACAGGACTAAGTGCAGATTGCCGTCGCCAATATGTGCATTAATTTTTACAGGTACTTGGAACGGATATTTAGCACCAATAGTCATTATTTCATCAATAACGTGAGCAATTTTATCTACAGGAACAACAACGTCATCGGTAATAGAAACCTTGCTGACGAGGCTAACAGATTCTTGGCAGTTACGGCGCATAGCCCAGATACGGTCATCTGCTTCCAGAACGTCAACAGCACCTGCGGCTTCGCAGATTTCGTCCAATTGTTCCATTTTCATATCTAGTTCGTCTTCATTATAGGTTTCAACGGTAATGATAACATAAATACCGTCTTCCATATGCGGAGCACCTTTGAATTCCAAAAATTCAGAAGTAGAACGTACATAAGAGTTATCCATATATTCGATACTAGTAGGATTAATGCCTGCTTTAATAACCTGCGGGACAACACTCAAAGCTTGTACAGCATCTTGGAAAACAGCCAGCAAATCAAAACGATACGGAGGCAGCGGTTGCAATTTTAATGTTGCTTTAGTGATGATGCCTAAAGTACCTTCACTACCCATTACCAATTGTTCCATGCAATAACCTGTGCTACATTTTTTAAGTCTTGCACCTACTTCAACAATTTCACCTGTCGGAGTTACCATTTCTAAGCTATAAACCTGATTACGGGTTACGCCATAACGAACAGCTTTATTACCACCGGCATTAGTTGCTAAATTACCGCCGATTAAGCAGCTTTCAGCACTGCACGGGTCACCTGCATATAAATAGCCTGCTTCATTAGCCATTTTTTGAATATCGATAGTACGCACACCTGCTTCAACTACCATATACATAGCATCAGCATTCATTTCAATAATTTTATTCATGCGTTCCATCAGAAGTACGATACCGCCGCAAACAGCAATCGCACCATCAGCTAAGCTGGTACCGCCACTGCGAACAGTTACAGGTACATTGTATTTGTTACACAGCTTCACAACAGCAGCAACCTCTTCCGCATTAGCAGGACGAACAACGGCTTCAGGAAGATGGAAACGACGAGAGTCAGTTTCTTCATCAGTCTTGTATTGATCCAACTTCTCCGGAGCAGTTAAAACATATTCTTCACCTAATGCAGCACGTAATTCCGCCAGCATAGCATCATTTACTTGATTATATTCTTTCATTTATTTTGCCTCCTGTGAAAATAATTCTTGGATGTTGATATTAGGATTAACATAATTTTTCTTGTCAGACGCACCTTTGCCGCCTAACTTCAAAGCATGTTTAGGACACCAACGCACACATGCAAAGCAAGTCGCACATTGATTGCCGGGAACTGGCTTTCCGTCCTGCATGGTAATATTTCCTACAGGGCAAACTTTAACACATTTACCGCAGCTAATGCATTTACTGAAATCAAGCTCTAATTTCTCAATATTCAATATATTGCGCATATACCACCAACCTAAAGCTACGCCTCCATACTTCCACAACGTTTTTTCTTCACATTGAGTCGTATCTTGTCTACGCTTATGCAGATAGGTCAGTATTGACTGCAGCTTTTGATCAGCCTCTATTAGCATACTTCTTGCTTTAGCAGGAGGCGTCACAAAAAAATTATCGGGCATAATAATTGCATCCGCATAATCAAGCTGTATTTCTTTTTTTGCCAATAACAGCTGCATATGTTTCAACGCACGCCCTTGATTACCTCCCATTGTTACCAAACCAAAGCAGTATTTGGGATTAGCCTGCAAAACAGTAATAAACTTCTGCACTAAAGGCGGTAAATCAAAACAATATACAGGACAGACAAATCCAATGACATCATCCTGTATACAATATGATTGAGCGATATACCTAGCCATGCTTTCCAAACGGCAATTCGAAAAAACAGCAGCAACTTGCTTTGCGACATCTAAACTGTTTCCTGTGCCTGAAAAATAAAAAACCACAGCCATTTATCTCACCTACAATTCCCTAAAATAATTGTCATCGTTTTTCATTATAGTATAAAACTTTTTATTTGTCTTGCATTTAGTATGTAAAACTTTTGTAGCAAACTATAATAATGCTGATTTTTCGAAAATTTGTTACTTTTTAAACAAAAGTAACAAAAAGGCCTTCCCTTAAAGGAAGACCTTAAAAGCAATATTAGAAGCTACGTTGATAGGAAATGCTAGCAATTTTAGTAAAGCTGTCATGGGTATTAGCATGATCATAGCCATCAAATGCGCCGCCTTTGAAGCTTAAGCTGCCTACATCCATCCAGCCTAAAGCAATAGCTACAGTTTGTTTGTCGTCATTATAACGAGCACCGATGGAATAAGTTTTACGATCACCAGTCGGCACCATGAAGTCACCGCCATCGTAAGGAATACAGCCTTCATCAAAAGCAAAACCAGCCATCACAGCATATTTATCGCTCAATTTATGTTCTACGCCGATAGCATAACGCCAACCACTTTCCCAGTTTTTATCAGCATAAGAGCTTGTTTGACCCAAAATAGGTGCACCAAATTTAATATTCAATGCATCATAAGTGCTCCAGTTAGTACGTGTTGCATTTAATTCTACACGAGTTTCATCATCAAATTTATGATTGTAGCCGATGGACCAACTATCCGGCAGAGTTACAACACCATAGGCATCAGTAAATACGTCACCGCCTGGCAAACCATAACCTTTTAAATCAGCCTCTAAGGAGTGAGTAATACGGCTACGATAAACTACACCTATTTCATTTTTATCATCAAAGGTATAATTAGCAGCAGCATTCCAGCCTAAAGCATAGCTTTCACCTTTGATTTGAGTTGTACCAAGTTTACCAACCGCAATATTTTTTTGTAATTCTAAGCCAGCATAGTTAATTTCTGCACCAACAGCAGCACTCCATTTATCATCAAATTTATGTGCATAGGTAGGAGTTAAGCTGACGCCATTCAAACGAGAGAAGAATGCATTATTAGAAGCAATGCTACTACGTTCAAATTCAGAAACCATAGCAAAACGAGAGAACGCACCGATACCGAACCAGTCTTTATCGTTCACTTGTTTTACATAGAAAGTAGAACCGGCCCAACCAGGATGAACTACATTTTTGCCGGATTCGATGTTTTTATTGTTTTTATACAAATCATATTCGCCATGGGGGCTAAGATAAGTAACGCTGTTTTTTAAAGCTTCACCGTGGATTTTAGTAATAGAAGCCGGGTTGTAAGCAACGCTAGCAGCATCATTTTCTGCAAACATACGCGCACCGCCCATAGCAACACCTTCTGCACTCCATTCATTAATAGCAAAGCCTTCTGCACCTGCTACCTGCGGTACCATCAAAGCAGCTACAGCACCTAAAGCCAATAAATATTTTTTCATAAATTTATACATCCCTTCGTCAAGAAATCATTCAAATATGTTATACATTTTAACATTTTTACGAAAGCGATGTATGAAAACCTTTAATCACTCATTTTAATTGATTAATTAAATCATTGACTTGTTCAGAGCTTGATTTTGCTGTTTCCCGTGCTTGTCTACGTTGAAAATTTTCTTCCTGTAGCTTACGTACTTCATCCAAGGTCATAACATTATCGCGTTCCCAAGGTTGATATTGAATAGTAGTGCAATGATGATATTTTGCATAACGCTCTTTAGCATCCTGTTCAGCAGCTGCTTCTGCCAAATCCTTTTTAGTAGCTTCGGTAAGCGGAAAATATTGATAAGCTTCTTCTAAAAGCAAAGCCGCCTTATTATATTCTTCCTGCATCGCTAAGCTTTCTGCCATAAATTTCAGAGCATGAAAAGCATAAGCATTTACACAGGATTTTGCTTTTTGCTCATTCAGCATAGTAGCAGCTTTTTCCCAAGCTTCCTCCTGCTTACCGCAATGACGCATAATTTCTAAGCTACGAGCCCAGATTGCACCTCGATCGGCACTACGGAACACATGTTGATATTCACGGCACAGACGATCAGCTTCTTTTAAATAAACTAAAGGTGCATCTCCGATACCAGTTAAAGTCCACACAATTTCTGCAATATCACGTAAGCACAAAACCTTATGCTCAACTTCGCTCAAACCAAATTCCGGAGCATCATTCATATCAGGCTGTACATCCTTTACGGTAGCTAAAACAGCCATAGCTCCTTCTATATCCTTGAGAATCATCAGCATACGTCCAACATTACTGCGGCATTTCCAATCATCATAGTCATTTATTAAATTCAAAGGAATCGGATAATCACAGGTAGCTACTTTTTGTACATATTCACGCCATTCAGCTTTTTCCATTTTTCTTACCTCCTAATATTTAACATTAATCAGCTATGCAGCAAACGTAAAAATTCCGCTTCATCAATAACAGTGACACCTAACTGCTGTGCTTTTTCCAATTTGCTGCCTGCCTCTGCACCAGCAATAACATAATCAGTTTTTTTGCTGACACTGCCGCTAACTTTCGCCCCTACATCCTGCGCCATAGTTTTGGCTTCTGCACGACCTAAAGTAGGCATCGTACCTGTAAACACTAAAGTTTTACCAAAGAAAGGATTATCCTCTTGACTGGCAGGAGCGGTAAAAGTCATTTTTAAGCCTGCAGCCTGCAGTCGCTCTAATAAATCACGATTAGCAGGTACACTAAACCAAGTTACTACGCTTTCAGCAATTTTATTACCGATATCTCTAATTTCTGCTAATTCTTCTGGTTGAGCATTCAACAGATTGGCTAAATTAGTAAACTTAGTAGCCAAGGTACGTGCTACTTTAGCACCTACATGACGGATTCCCAACGCAAAGAGTAGTTTATCTAATTCGTTTTCCTTGCTGGCAGCTAAAGCAGCCAATAAATTATCAGCAGATTTTTCGCCCATACGTTCTAATTGCAGCAAATCTTCTTTTTTCAGATTATACAAATCAGCTGCATCACGCACTAAGCCGCTATCCAAAAGCTGATTAATTACGGATGGACCACAACCTTCAATATTCATAGCATCACGGCTCACAAAGTGAATCAAACCTTCGCGGCCTAAAGCAGGACAATGAGGATTAGTGCAGCGAATAGCAGCCTCTGCCCCTTGACGTTCCACATGCCAGCCACACTCAGGACAAATAGTAGGACCCTCTACCATTTTCTCTTCACCTGTACGCTTATCCAGCACTACACGCAAAACCTCCGGAATAATCTCTCCTGCTTTATTAATAATAACGCGATCACCTATACGGATATCCTTAGCCTTAATAAAATCCTCATTGTGTAAGGTAGCACGACTAATAACACTACCACTTAATTTTACAGGCGTCAGTACAGCTGTCGGAGTCAAGACACCTGTTCTACCTACACGCCAATCAATATCCTCTAAAGTCGTTTCTGCTTGCTCAGGAGGATATTTAAACGCTATAGCCCAACGTGGATCCTTACCGGTAGCACCTAACACCTGTTGCTGTGCAACTTCGTTAACCTTCAAAACAGCACCATCAGTATCATAAGCCAAACCTGCGCGTTTAGCATTGAACTCATCAATATAAGCCAAAGCGCCGTTAATATCAGGTACTACACGATAGTTTTCGCTGACCTTAAAACCATAAGCAGACAAAGCAGCCAAAGACTCACTATGCTTAGCACGGGCACCCTCACCTACTAAATAATACGCAAAGAAGCTCAAAGCGCGGCTAGCAGTAACCTGTGGATCCATTTGACGTAAACTACCGGCAGCTGCATTACGAGGATTAGCAAATTCACTTTCACCACGTTCAGCACGTTCTTCATTCAAACGCATAAATTCGTGACGCGGCATATACACTTCACCACGAATATCCAATAATTCCGGTATTGTTTCGCCCTTAGGAACCTTTAATACTAAAGGAATGCTGCGGATAGTGCGGACATTGGCAGTAACATTTTCCCCGATAACGCCATCACCACGGGTAGCAGCACGTACTAAACGGCCATTTTCATAAATTAAGCTGCAAGCCAAACCATCAATTTTCGGCTCCATAACATATTCAACCTTACTACCTGTAGGTAAGCCGCTTTTTACACGTTCATCAAAAGCACGTAGTTCTTCAGCACTGAAAGCATTGCTCAGGCTCAACAGCGGTTCTAAATGTCTTACTTCAGCAAATTGAGAAGAAGCACGACCACCTACACGTTGAGTAGGAGAATCAGCAGGAACCTCCTCAGGATAAGCAGCTTCAATCTCACGTAAACGCACCATCATGCGGTCATATTCATTATCAGTAATTTCAGGAGCATCCAATACATAATATAGATATTCATTATGACGGATTTCCTGACGCAATTGCTCTGCCTCTGCTAAAGCTTGTACTTTTTCATCAGCAAATAAATCTAATTCAGCCATTTCTAACACCTCAAATTACTAGGTAAGCTTTTTCTATCAATCTAGTAACAATAATACTTATAATTTTTCTAAAGCTGCATATTTAGTTAATAAGCTACGGATACCAGCACCGGCAAAAGCCACCTTGACCTCTTGACCGTCGCCGCTATCTTTAACAGCCACAACAGTACCTACGCCCCATTTTTTATGCTGTACCTTATCTCCTGCATGGAAGGTATCACTAATACTGGTACCCTTAGGAGTAAAGTCAAATTTAGTTTTATTAAACCAATTACTGCTTTGCTGACGTTCCATTCTTTGTCCCGTTGTATTTTGCACTACTACACGTTGCGGCGTAGGACGTACAAACTCTTCCTTCAGAGCAAATGGTACTTCATCTAAGAAACGAGAAGGCGGATAAGAAACTGTATGACCAAAAATCATACGCATACGGGCATTGCTCAAATATAAATGCTTTTCAGCACGAGTAATACCTACATAGCACAGACGGCGTTCTTCTTCGATTTCATTTTCATCCAGCAAGGTACGTGCATGGTGGAAAATCCCCTCTTCCATACCGACTAAAAAAACTGTCGGAAATTCCAGACCTTTAGCAGAATGCAGTGTCATCAAGGTTACAGAGTCATCCTCCAAATCTGCATCATCGATATCAGCAACTAAAGCTACATCAGCCAAGAAGTTTTCCAAAGTAGGTTCTTCATTATTACGACGCGCCTTATCTTCAAAATCCTCTGCAACACTCAATAATTCCTTTAAATTTTCAATGCGGCTTTGATCTTGAGCACTACGACTATTTTCCAACTCCTCTAAATATCCTGTTTTATTCATGACGTTAGTAATAAATTGCTTTACGGGCAAATCTGTCGCATCACCCATTAATTCAAATAAAACAGCAGCTAACTCATCCAATTTACCAACAAAACGGCTGCTTAAACCAGGAACCGCAGATGCATTCGAAATAACATTGAAAAGCGTTTCATTATTTTCAGCGGCATAGGCCTGTAAACGACCTAAAGTAGCATCACCAATACCACGGCGTGGTACATTAATTACTCGCAACAGACTCAAGCTGTCATTAGGATTATAAATCAAACGCATATAAGAAATAATATCCTTAATTTCTTTACGTTCATAGAATTTAGTACCACCGACAATACTATAACTAATACCGCTTTTAATCAGCATCTCTTCAAAAACACGAGATTGAGTATTAGTACGATATAACACAGCCAT